>Ga0169931_10015261_pt1 | contig 10291 bp, 3 predicted proteins | sample Kivu_15m_20L_FD_129675 | JGI IMG/M metagenome (GOLD analysis project Ga0169931, IMG submission 129675) | Freshwater microbial communities from Lake Kivu, Western Province, Rwanda to study Microbial Dark Matter (Phase II) - Kivu_15m_20L... | ecosystem: Environmental > Aquatic > Freshwater > Lake ... | reverse complement strand
CTTCACGTACTTTGCCGATCGCACCGCTTTGAATCAACTTCACCCCGAGTCGATATTCGAGATTGGAATGAATTTGATTGCCCATTTGCGTGGTGAGATTTTTCTTCGTTGCCAGCAAACGCATTTGTCTTGCTTCCCACACGGTGTGCGTCAATGGTTTTTGGCAATACACATGTTTGCCCATCTCCATGGCCATCATCGCGATCGGAGCGTGCATATGATCGGGTGTTGACACAATGACTGCATCGACCTGATCGCCAAGCTTTGTAAACATTTCGCGATAATCAAAAAAGTGCGGTGTGTTCGGAAAGTTTGCATCGACTTTATCGAAACGGCTTTCGTCGATATCGCAGAAGCCAACAAATTTGACACTCTTATGAGAGCCGACCGATGAGAGATCTGACCAACCCATACCATTGACACCGACGCAGGCAACACGAAGGTTCTGTTGAAATAGATTGGCCCGCACGATGGCAGGGGCTGCGATAAGGGCGGCACTGCCTAGAGAAGCCTGTTTAAGAAATTGTCGACGGTGGGATAAATTCGATTTCATGAACGACTCCTTTGTCGCTATGCGCAGAGAAGAGGAAGTGAGAGGACGTGCGAGGATTAAGGTTGGCGGGCAAAAACGGCTCGTGTGATTATAAACTGAGAAAAAACGGCATAAAAGAAGGGCAAGTCTAACAATCTGAATAAGGGATAGTTAGGATGAAAAAACATCCATGCGAGGGGATCGGCGAATAAAGTATCTTTTTTGAGGGATTTCAGCCATGCATAAACTCAGTTGGGCCATGCGTCTTGGCTTCATTGGTTTGGTGATGATAAACTCTGTTTGTGGGCAGGAAAGTACCACTCCGGTCACACCAGCCGACAAGGCCACACCGGCGGACAAGGCCACACCGGCGGCAACTTCGGCTGATACGGGCTCGACCGCCGCTGCGGCTGTGGCCGCCAGTGCATCGACTCCCAAACCTGCAACCGTCCCCGTCGAATCGGGACCTGTTCAAAAAGCGATTTCGGTTGCTGGTCAATTCGTGGCTGAAGATGTTCGCGAATTGCGATTGGATCTAAAGGCGACCTCGGCTTTGGAGGTTATCGAAGCGGTCAAGCATGGCAAGAGCGTCAGGGCGGGAGATGTGCTTGTGCAGTTCGACGCTACGGCACTGAAGGAACAGATACAGCAGCAGGAATCGAGTCTTTATCAATTGAAACTGGCTCATGAAGAATCGCTGCGGGAAGCCAAATTTGATGAGGCTCGCGAGGCCATCGAAAACAAGAAAGCTGAGATCGCCAAAAGAATCGCCGAAGAGGATCATCAGTTTTACGCAGAGTCGCAGTATCCTTTCTCCCAAAAGGAAATCGAAGAAAGTTTCAAGTCAACGCAAGACTATGTGGACTATGCTGCTGAAGAAGTACGGCAACTTGAAAAAATGTACAAAGCAGACGATCTTACGGAAGAATCAGAAGAAATTGTTTTGAGGAGAGCCAAAGATGATTTGCAACGCTCAAAGTTTTCTTTAGAAGAAGCGAAGCTCAATTATGAGCGAATGAAAAAATTTACGCTCAGTCGAGCGAAGGAGGATGAGGCCTTTGCCCATCAATTGACGATGTTGGCTCTAGAGCAGGCTTCTTTAATTCGCCCCGTTTTAAAAGAGAAGAAGAAATTGCAAATCACCTTGCAGGGAATCGAATTGGAGAAGGGCACAAGGAAACTGGAAGAACTGAAACGCGACTTGGAACAGACCAAATTAGTTGCCCCGATCGATGGAATTGTCTATTATGGTCGCGCGATCGATGGTAAGTGGAGCAATGTTCGCGAGATGAGTATGAAACTGGTTCCACATGGGACCATCATGAATCACGAGGTTATGTTGACCTTGGTGAGTCCCGGTAAGTTGGCTGCGCGCGCATCGATCACAGAGAGCGATTTGAATTTTGCTGCGGTCGGAATGAAAGGCACGATGACACCAACGGCTTACCCAGTTCAAAAAAGTGAGGCGACCTTGCGGAGCATTGACATGATTCCTGGCGAAGATGGTTCCTTCGCTGCGATTTTTGATATTGCTTTGGAAGGTAAGAAAACCATTGTTGCCGGGATGACAGGCAATATTCGTATGGTTGTTTACTTCCAGCCCAAAGCCTTATTGGTGCCGACAAAGGTTATTCACAAAGAAGAATTGGATGAACAGGTTCATTTTGTTTTTGTGCGACAAGCCGATGGTAGTGTCAGTAAGCGAGTTGTCCAGGTCGGGTTGGAGCAAGGGGAGAAGAGTGAGATTCTGCAGGGCTTGACAGCGGGTGAAGAAGTTCTCTTAGAAAAACCCGCCAGCAAGTAAAGGAAGCTTGAAATGAGCCTCTGTTTCGAGATCAAACGTATCACGCGGTGGTTGCCACTGTGCTTGCTGTTGATCACCGGATTAAATGTCGATCTGCTTTCTGTCAGCCTCGTTGCTCAAGAACGAGATCAAACTCAAGCGGAGACGGCGCCGCAGCCGAATCCCATCGAGCCGCCCACTGAAGCTGAGATATCGGCTGCAATACAGCGAGGTATCAAGCTGCTGGTTGAGATTCAGAACAAGGATGGTTCTTGGGGAAGTGCAACTCAGACGAAAGATCTCAATATCTATGCTCCGGTTCCTGGAGCTCACCATGCCTTTCGATCCGCGACGACAGCATTGTGTGTCGCGGCATTGTGCGATATTGCAATGAAGGATGGCTCAATACTTACGGCAGAGGCGAGAGAAGCGATCGATCGCGGCGAGTCTTGGCTGCTAAAGCATTTGCCCAGTTTGCGTCGAGCTAATGGAGATGCTCTGTACAACGTATGGGGACATGCGTATGGGATTGAGGCGTTGGTAAGGCTCTATCGTTATCGCGACGGAAACGAAGCACGCCAACAACCATTTATTGCAGAAATCCAGCGGCAAGTCGAACTGCTTGGGCGATACGAATCCATCAAAGGTGGATGGGGATATTACGACTTTCATATGCATATGCAAAAGCCGACTGCAGACCCGACCAGCTTTACTACCGCAACCGTGTTGTATGCATTCCATGAAGCGAAGTCGATCGGTGTGGAGGTTCCACAAAAGTTGATCGACCGAGGACTCGACGTGATTCGACGGCAGCAAAGGCCAGATCTGGCTTATCTCTATGCGGAGGACTTTCGCACACAACCGGGCGTCTCAATCAATAAGCCTGGGGGAAGTGTGGGACGCAGTCAGGCTTGCAACTTGGTCTTGCGTCTCTACGGTGATCGTTCGGTAAGCGATAAGGCGATGGTCGCGTGGGCGAATCGGCTATTTGCCCGAAATCTGTGGCTCGACATAGGACGAAAACGACCGATACCTCATGAATCGTGGTTTTTGGTAGCTGGATATTTTTTCTACTATGGGCATTATTACGCAGGACTCGGGATTGAGCATTTACCGAGTGAGGCTCAAACGAATATTCGCCAACAACTTGCGCATGTGATGTTGAAATTGCAAGAAAAGGACGGTTCTTGGTGGGATTACCCTTTGTATAGCTATCACCAGCCGTACGGTACTGCGTTTGCGTTGATGACCCTTGTGCGTTGCCAAAAGCCTCAGGTAGAACCATAAAACGGCAATGGATTTTCCGACGTGATGAGTGCGGTTTCGGCGTTGTCCGAGCGGGCAGCGACGTCACTTGGATGCAATGGATGCGATGGCGATGTATAATGAGCATTCTGGTTGGTGAACAAATACACCTCCCTCGCCTCTCTCAATCCTCAAATATCCCTCCGGAGTTGACAACCTCGATGTCGTTCTCGAATTCTACGCACCAATCTTTTTCGTTGCGTGCACAGTTGCAATCGGCTTTAGTCTTGTTGGGTGTTGGTGTGGGTTGCCTGATCGCAGGTTACTCGCTGCCACAGGTAGTGGCTGAAGAAAAAGAGGCAGTGGTGGCGGATGCTTCCAAGCGACCGGCGCTACCGGCCAGTTCGCTCCCTCTGCAGTTTCTGCCGGGTGAGAAGCTCGGGTTCCTGGGGAACTCTCAAGCGGAGCGAATGAATCTATTCGGTAACTTTGAAACCTATCTGCATTTGCAATTTCCTGATCGGGGTTTGATCGTTCGCAACTTTGGCAGGCCTGCCGAAGAGGTTGATGCGCAGCAGCGTTCGGCGGACTACACCGCCATCGATGATCCTTTGAAGGTCTTTAACGCTGACACTTACATCTGCTTTTTCGGTTTCAATGAATCGTACACGGGTGTCGAATCTGTCGGTCAATTCAAGGAACAATACAAGAATTATCTAGATCAAATAGCGCGGCAATATCCGCGCGGTGCAGAGGACCCTGCGCCACGATTTGTCCTGGTGTCGCCAATCGCTTTTGAACCTACCGACTCACGTTTTTTGCCCAAGGGCGTTGACGAGAATCAGCGATTGGCAGTTTACACCGCGGCGGTTGAAGAAGTTGCCAAGGAGAGAAAGTTGGCCTTTGTCGATCTGTTCACCCCCACTCTGAAATTGTTCAATGAAAAGCCGGGCATGCAATTTACCATCAATGGTTGCCATCTCAACGAGGCAGGGGATGAAGCGGTTGCCAAGATAATGGTCGAGAAGTTATTCAATGCGGATCCTGCGAAGTTGGCGGCCGATAAAGCCAAGTTTGATAAATTGCGAAGTGCGATTAATGATAAGAGCTGGGTGCATTCCCAGGATTATCGCATGCTCAACGGCTGGTATGTCTACGGCGGTCGACGCACTTGGGACAAGGAAACCTTCCCACTGGAATATGCGAAGATCCGTAAGATGGCAGCCGTTCGGGATCAATACTGCTGGGATATTGCCCAAGGAAAAGCGGTTCCTTCGAAGCCCAGCGATGAAGGAACGGGCGATTTGTATATGCCAGCGACGCGTTTTGGAAATCCGGGGCAAAAATATTCCGAAGCCGAAGAGCTGCGTTATTTAACACCCGAAGAGTTCATCGCGCAAACGAAAGTTCCACCGGGATTTAAGATTGAGTTGTTCGCCGATGAAACAAAGTTTCCTGATATTGCCAAGCCGGTTCAGTTGAATTTTGATAACAAGGGACGAGCTTGGCTGGCGTGTATGCCAACCTATCCACAGTGGAAACCGGGCGATCCGCGTCCTGGTGATAAGTTGGTAATTCTGGAAGATACTGATAACGACGGTAAGGCAGACGTATCCAAGGTTTTCTATGATCAGCTCCATTGCCCGACTGGATTCGAGTTCTTCGACGGTGGCGTATTGGTGGTTGATCAGCCCCGTATGTTGTTCCTGAAGGATACCGATGGTGATGACAAAGCCGATTTGGTCGTTCACTTGATGGACGGCTGGGCTTCGGATGATACGCACCATACCTGCGGTGCTTTCGAGTGGAGCAACGGTGGTTTGTTGCACATGCTGGAAGGGATTGCAACGAGCACGACGTTGGAAACACCGTGGGGACCACATCGCAGCAAGGGTGATGGGGGTGCTTACGTGATGGATCCTCGGACCTTAAAAATCCGTCAATTCGCGCTGCCAGGTCAATACAACATGTGGTGTTACGTTTTCAACCAATGGGGTCAGGGTATCGTTGGTGATGGAACCACCGCGAACCACGCTTGGGACACTCCACTTTCCGGTGCGCAGTTCCGCGGCCGACAAGGATTGAATTTTGTTTTCAATAACGAAGGTATGCGTCCCGCTTTGGGATGCGAATTCTTGGTCAGTCGCAATTTCCCCGATGAGGTGCAGGGCCAATTCACGTATGCTTGCGTGATCAACATGAATGGTATGCCACGTTTCACGGTCAATGATGATGGAGGCGGTTATGCGGGGGGACGCATCAAGAACGTGGATGGAAGTCCGGACGATTTGATTCGTTCCAGCGATAAACATTTTCGTCCCGCTGATCCGCAAATCGGCCCCGATGGCGCGCTGTGGTTTGGTGATTGGGCAAATGCTCTAATCGGCCACATGCAGTACAGCCAACGCGATCCAAATCGCGATCATGTTCGCGGACGCTTGTATCGGTTGGTCTACGCGGACAAGCCGTTGGTGAAGCCGGTCACACAATTTGGTAGACCAGTAGCCGAATTGCTTGAGCAGCTCAGCGAATATGAATGGCGTACACGATATCGCGCTCGCCGCGAATTGCGAGATCGTCCTACCGATGAAGTGCTGGCAGCAACAAAAGCTTGGTTGAAAAGCAAGGATCCAAAGTCGGCCGATTACGATCGTTATTGCTGTGAAGCATTATGGATTCAGCAATCGCATCATCGGGTCGATGTCGACCTTCTCTCGCAAGTGCTTCAATCGGCCAAAGCATTCGAAGCCCGGGCAGCTGCCGTACGTATCGCGGCGGATATGCGCGAAGAGATTCCACAAGCGGAAGAATTACTGATTGCGGCCGCTGCGGACGGACACCCTCGAGTACAAACCGAAGCGGCTCGCGGATTGAGTTTCTTCCCCAGCAAGCCGGCGATGAAAGCGCTCTTCAGTATGACCAAGGCGGCTCCAGATTACTGGAGAGATTACACCCTTCAGCACGCGCTTGGTCCTAATGAAAGCGTGTGGATCGGTGATTTCGTTGCTGGGAACATCGAAGGGACCGGGGAACGCGCGACACAAATCGTCAACAATTTGATGTCTTCGTCCAAGACCGGCGCAGCCGCATTACCTCACTTGCAAGTTTTGCTTTCGCAGCAACCCAAGCCTGCCGAGGAACGCAACAAGGCGATGACCGCACTTACCGAAATCAAGGGTGATGTGAATCGCGGACGCGAGGTGTTTGTTCGCAACTGTACGGCGTGCCATAAGGTTGGCAATGGCGATGGACGTGAGTTCGGGCCGAATTTAGCGGGTGTCGCTAAACGCATGACGCGCGTCAAAGTCATTGAATCGATTGTCGATCCCAATGCGGAAGTAGCGGAGAAATATCGTTCAACGGCCATTCTGACCGATGATGGAACGGTGATTACCGGTTTGCTGGTTGCCGAATCCGATGAAGCCGTCGAAATCTTCGATGGTAAGGAAACTCGCAAGATCAAAAAAGATGAAATCGAAGAACGCAAAGTCCAGCAACAAAGCTCGATGCCTGAAGGGGCTGCGAGCACGGTTGCTCCCTCAGAATTCGTCGATTTGATCGAGTATCTTTCAGCACAGAACCAAGATGTCCAGCCCTAAGTCAGGGTTTAAAATGTCTTGGAGAGCAGGCTTTACTTGGCTGAATGCCTGAAGTATCAAGTGAACCGCAAGAGTGACAAAAGGATTGTCACTCTATCCTCTCTTCGGAGCGCATCGAATGAAGTTTTCAAAGCCGGTGAAAGCAAGACCATCGAACTCCATGACAAGAATCGCGCTGTTTACGTTATTGTGCCTCGTGCAAGTGGCGATTGTCGCCAGAAATGTCGAGGCCCAAGAAGCGGGTACTCAGAAAGATATATTTCGCAAAGAAAATCTGGTCGCATGGTGTATCGTACCGTTTGATCGCAGCAAGCGAACGCCCGAGCAGCGAGCGGCGATGTTGGAAAAGATAGGCGTCAAACGCCTGGCATACGACTACCGTGCGGAGCATATTCCGACATTTCAAGCAGAGATGGATGCCTTGAAGCGACATGGCATCGAGTTGACCGCTTGGTGGTTTCCAACGGTGCTCAACGATGAAGCCAAAATGATTTTAAGCGTGCTGGAAAAGAACCAGATCAAAGCGCAATTGTGGGTGACAGGAGGTGGCGCAGCTCCCAAGGATGACGCTGAGCGACAGCGGTTGGTGGAGGCTGAGGCAGCGCGGATTCGGCCCATCGCGGAGGCGGCCGCGAAGATCGGTTGCACTGTCGGCTTGTATAATCACGGGGGTTGGTTCGGTGAACCCGAAAATCAAATCGCCATCATCGAAAAGCTCAAGATGCCAAATGTTGGCATCGTTTATAACTTGCATCATGGACATCCCCATTTGGATCGCTTGCCAGAGCTGATGGCGAAGATGAAACCTTATCTTCTCGCTTTCAACCTCAACGGTATGGATACCAACGGCGATCAACGCGGGAAAAAGATATTACCGATCGGTGAAGGTGAACGAGATAAGGAATGGGTCAAAGTAATTCGAGAGAGTGGTTATACCGGTCCAATTGGAATCTTGAACCACACCGATGAAGATGCGGAAGCCCGACTTCTGGATAACCTCGATGGGTTGTACTGGTTGCTCGATGAACAGAAGGGGAACAAGCCAACCTGGCGCAGTTGGCAAGCTCCACCGAAACCTGCACTCGGCGGTGGCCTGCTGTTACCCGATGAACGGCGTTTTCGCCATGCTCCCTTGACGCTGGAGATGACAGCGAAAATCGACCATGCGCAGCGCTTTAATATCTTGGCAGCATCCGATACGAAGGCAAGCCATGAGCATTGGGAATTGTTTACCCATGCTGGCACTGGAAATTTGGCTGTATATTTACCAGGACGCATACCAGACCATGTCAACGCCAATCGTTCGGTGACCGATGGCAAGCTCCATCATTATGCGATGCTGTATGAACTCAATCGCGTACGTTTGTACGTGGATGGCGAATTGGTGGGTGATCAAGCTATTGAACGCAAGGGGAATAAAAAGCCTGATGACAGCAAGCCCGAGGGATTCGCGCTGGGGCGATTGGTTGAGGGTGGCTTGTCCTGTGCGGGTTCTATTCAGTGGGCGCGAATATCCTCAGGCATGCGCGAGATTACACCAGCAACAGCCAAGGTTGGCGAAAAAGATGAAAGGGCTTGGGCGGTCTGGAACTTCGACGACAAGGGCGCTCTTGATCCGACCACAACCAAGACCACCGACACGGTGAAGCCTGCGACCGCTCTGGCCTATGATCCAAAGTTCGTAGAAACCTTGGTAGCTGAGGCCAAGGAAAGAGGTAATGCCAAACGAGGTATCGGAATTTTTGCAGATGCTAAGTCTGCATGTTTATCGTGTCATCAAATTGGAAGTGTCGGCGGGAAAGTGGGGCCTGCATTGACGGAAATTGGCAAGCAGAGAGAAGGTTTGAAGTTGGTAGAGTCTCTGTTGTGGCCAAATCGCGAGGTGGAGGAAAAGTTCCAGACCCTGCAGGTGCTCACATCGGATGGTGAAGTGGTCCGCGGGTACAAAGTGAGTCAAAATGTAGAGAAACTGGTTATACGCGACCCGGCTGCGGGAACAGATCGCGAACTTGTTATGGAGGATATTGAAGAAATCAGTCCAGCGGGCTCGCTGATGCCTGAAGGACTTGTCGCAGCCATGGGGCGACAGCAGCAATTGGATTTGATTCGCTTGCTGATGGATCTAGGTAAAGAGCCAACATTGGAATTGGCTATGCTCGAGTCAGCGTTGCATCAAGCGCATGGTCATCAGCCCGTGAAGTTTCCGCTCAATCGCGCACCGATCGATGTGGCGGATTGGCCGCACTGGGAAACGTTTATCAATCGAGATCGACTGTATGAGTTCTATACAAAACAAGCGGAGTTCTTTCGAGTTCACGAACCTCGTCCGGCGCTACTGGGTGAGTTTCCAGGGTTGGATGGGGGACCGTTTGGTCACTGGGGAAACCAGAATGAAGCCTCCTGGGCCAATGACAATTGGAACAATACCGATTTAGGAACTGTATTGGCTGGCGTATTCAATGGACCTAATGGGCCTATTGCGCGAGCGGTCTGCGTCGCATTGGGTGAGACGCAGGATTATGGGGTTTGCTTTGATCCAGATACATTAACGTACCAAGCCTTTTGGAAGGGTGGTTTTCTCAAATTTTCACCGGTGCGACATGGCTTTATCAACGGCCTGACCCTCAAGGGTGATTATCTCGAGAAGCCGACGGGAGAAAAACCTAACGAGCCATTTAAATATTTGGGCTATTATCGGCAGGGGAAGCGAATTGTATTTGCTTACCGAATTGGCGATGTCGAGTATCTCGATTCACCCTGGGTTGTGGAGGGAAAGTTGGTCCGCGAGGTTGCGCCGCGTGCTGAGCATCCGCTTAAGTCTGCTTTGGAGGGTGGTGCACCGCGGTGGCCGCAAAAGATAGAGACGAAGATTCATTACGGCGCGCAGCAACCTTATGCGATCGATACGATTGAACTGCCGCGCGACAACCCATGGAAAGCCCTGATCTTTGGTGGTGATCATTGTTTCTTGCCGGATGGCTCTGCTTTGTATGCGACCATGCAAGGGGATATTTGGCACGTTTCGGGGATCGGTTTAGGAGTTGGCGAAAGTCAAAAGCCACAAGGGGGTGAAGTGGGTAAAGCGGTCTGGCGCCGCTTTGCAGCCGGTTTGCATCATGCATTGGGAATTGT
>Ga0169931_10015259_pt1 | contig 10292 bp, 5 predicted proteins | sample Kivu_15m_20L_FD_129675 | JGI IMG/M metagenome (GOLD analysis project Ga0169931, IMG submission 129675) | Freshwater microbial communities from Lake Kivu, Western Province, Rwanda to study Microbial Dark Matter (Phase II) - Kivu_15m_20L... | ecosystem: Environmental > Aquatic > Freshwater > Lake ... | reverse complement strand
GCTCTTCACCGACGCAGCCGCCTGGGGCACGACAGCGGTCTCGGCCGGTCACCCCGTGGTCGTGCCACCCCGCGACGGCGCGAGCGGGACCGTCCGCCTGACGAGCGTCGGTGCCGCGTCGAGCGACGCCGTGTGGTCGATGACGAAATCACTCGGCGAGCGCGATCCCGGCGGGCTCGGTCGCGTGGATCGCGCGGGCCGCGTGCTGCGCACTCCGAAGGTGCGCCTCACGCAGGGCGTCCTCTGGCACCGCGTGCGTGGTCACGTCCAGATCGCCGCGATCGTGGACGGCCACGTGATGATTCAGGGACCACTCTATGGCGGCACCGTGCTCGACTCCGACACGAAGGGGGAGTGGAAGTGGATCCGTCAGGATCTCACCCGCGACATCGCCTGGGACCGCGGCCACGTCGTGCACGTGGAGTACGCGCCGATCGCGGGCGCCGTCGAGGTTGCCGAGGCGGTCGCCGCTCCGCGCGAGCCGGCACGCACGGAGCCGCTGCTTTCCGCCCTGGCCGCCTCCGACCGGGACGTGGCCGTCGCCGGCCGGGCGATGCTCGACGCGGCGATCGCCGCCTGTCGCGCAGGGTCGCTCGAGGGCGCGCCGCATGCGGCGGCGCTGGCCGCGCTCGCCAATCGACTCCTCGACCGGCCCGGCCTCGACTGGTCGGCTGGCCCGACCCGACGCCTCGCCGAGGCGGCCGCCTCGGCGGCGACGGCACGGGAGGCGATCCTGGCGACCGTGAAGCTCGAGTCGGCCACGGCTCCGGCGATCCTCGATGGCAACGGCGTCGATCAGCACGTGCTCCTCAAGGGTGCGGCCGCCCGTCGTGGCGACCTGGTTCCACGCCGGTTTCTCGAGGCCATCGACGGGGCCGACCAGTCGGTCTTTCCGGCCCACACGTCCGGTCGGCGCGAACTGGCCGACCGGGTGCTCGACGCGGACAACCCGCTCACGGCCCGCGTGGCGGTCAACCGCGTGTGGCACTGGCTCTTCGGCCGCGGCCTCGTGCCCACGCCCGACAACTTCGGCGTCCTCGGCGAGGCGCCGGCCGATCCGGCGGCACGCGCCCTGCTCGATGCCCTCGCCGTGCGTTTCCGGGAGGAGGGCTGGAGCGTCAAGAAACTCGTTCGTGACATCGTCACGAGCGCGACGTGGCGGATGTCGAGCACGACCGACCCGCAGGCGCGGCTGGCCGATCCGCGGAACCTGCTCTTCCATCACCACCCCCTGCGGAGGCTCGACGCTGAGGCGATCCGCGACACGATCCTCGCCGTGTCGGGACGGCTCGACCGGACGCTCGGTGGGCCGCCGGTCGAGGTCTTCCTCACCGAGGTCCACGACGGCCGCGGGCGGCCGGCGAGTGGTCCGCTCGACGGTGCCGGTCGCCGCAGCATCTACACGCGCATCCGGCGCAACTTCCTCCCCGGATTCCTCACCGCCTTCGACATGCCGGTGCCGTTCCAGGCGATGGGTCGCCGCAACGTGACGAACGTGCCCGCGCAGGCGCTCGTGCTGATGAACGATCCCTTCGTCGCCGAGCAGGCGACGCTCTGGGCGCGGCGGGTGCTCGCCGACGCGTCCACGGCACCCGAGACACGGATCGCGGGGATGTACCGCGACGCCTTCGCACGGGATCCCACGAACGACGAGCTGGCCGCGGCGCGGACCTTCGTCGAGGCGCAGACCGCCGCGCACGGGGGATCGTTCACCTCCGATCAGCGGCAGGAGGCCGCATGGGCGGACCTCGCCCACGCGCTCTTCAACGCCAAGGAGTTCATCTTCGTGCCCTGATGCGGGCCTCGGCCGTCGCTCCGGCCAGGCACCGCTCGCGCCGCAGAGTCCGCCGATGCGTCATCGCCACCACTGCCGTCGCTTCCGCCCCGCCCCGCTGTCGCGGCGCGACCTCCTGCGCGAGGCCTCGTGCGGCTTCGGCGCCGTCGCGGCGACGACCCTGCTCGCCGGCCGTGCTGGTGCCGCGTCGACCGGTCTCCACCACCCGGCCCGCGCGACGAGCGTGATCTTTCTCTACATGGACGGCGGCGTCTCGCAGGTCGACAGCTTCGACCCCAAGCCGCGGCTCGAACAGGACGCCGGCAGGAACCCGCGTGACCTCTTCAAGGTCGATGCCACGCAGTTCAACAACGTCGGCACGCTCCTGCCGAGCCCGTGGCGGTTCCAACGCTACGGCGCGAGCGGGATTCCGGTGAGCGACCTCTTTCCCCACATCGGCGGCGTCGTCGACCGGCTCGCGGTGATCCGCTCGATGACGAGCGAGTTTCCGGAGCACACCAACGCCAACTACTTCCTGCACACGGGCTCCGGCCTGCAGGGCCGCCCGAGCATGGGCGCGTGGACCACGTACGGCCTCGGCAGCGAGAACGACGAACTGCCCGGCTACATCGTGCTCAACGGCGGCCTCATTCCCCCGGGCGGGCTCGACAACTTCACGAGCGGCTTTCTGCCGGCGACCTACCAGGGCTCGGTCGTCCGGCCGACGCCGACCGGCCTGGCGAACGTGGGGCGACGCGAGCGGGCCGCGGCGCTCCAGCGGGCGAAGCTCGACCTCGCCCGCACGCTCGACGCCGGCTTCGCCTCCCGCCTCGCCGGGGACGGCGCGGCCCCCGACGCGCTCGACAGTGCGATCGCCAATCAGGAGCTCGCCTGGCGGATGCAGACGGAGGTGCCCGACCTCCTCGATCTTTCCGGCGAGACCGTGACGACCCGACGTGCCTACGGGATCGAGAGCGAGTACGAGCCGACCCGGATCTTCGCCGCCGAGTGCCTCCTCGCCCGCCGCATGGTGGAGCGGGGCGTGCGCTTCGTCGAGCTCACCTGCCCCAAGGTGAGTGGTGATCGCTGGGACCAGCACGGCAACCTCAAGGCAGGGCACGAGAACAACGCGCGGGCCGTCGATCAGCCGATCGCCGCGCTCATCCGCGACCTCGAGGCCCGCGGCCTGCTCGACACGACGCTCGTCGTCTGGAGCGGCGAATTCGGCCGCACGCCCTTCGCCCAGGGGTCGGACGGCCGCGACCACAATCCCCAGGCCTTCTCGCTGTGGATGGCGGGGGGAGGCGTGCGCGGCGGGATCACGGTCGGCGCCACCGACGACTACGGCTACCGCGTCGTCGAGAAGCGCTTCATGATCCACGACCTCCACGCCACGATGCTCCACCTCCTCGGCATCGACCACACGAAGCTCACCTTCCGCTTCAGCGGCCGCGACATCCGCCTCACCGACGTCTACGGTCGTCTCATCGAGGACGTGCTCGCGTGACGGGACGGGCGACGTCGTCCCCGGCGGGATGCCCGTGCGGCACGGCGTCCTCCGGCGGGCGAAACGGCACGCACTCCAGCAGGAGGGGGACGAGTGCGAGCGACCCGGTCGCCGAGAGGTGGTCGTCGTCGTAGTAGAGGCAGTGCCCCCGGTCGAGCACCCGGCTGCGGCCGCCGGCACGGCCGAGGATCGGCCAGGGGTCGAGCAGTGTGACCGCCTCGTGGGAGGCCGCGATCCCATCGAGGATCCGTCGCGTCGTCGCGTGACGCGTCAGGTACTCCGCCTCCGTCACGCCGAGCGCGGCATCGATCGCAGCCTCGTCATGGAACAGGCTCGCCACGCTCGCCGCCTGCGGGATGTTCCGCCGGCACTCGGGAATCGGCAGCAGGACATACACCCGCCGCACACCGTGCCGCTCGAGGAACGCGACCGTGTCCTCGAGCGCCGCCTCGAGGGCCACGGGCCCCGTGCGCCGGACCGCTCCATCGTCGTGCACGATGCCGATCTCGTCGAGTGCCGGCGTGGGGTGCTCGGTGGGCATGTAGCCCTCGCTGTCGAGCGTCCAGCGCCTGACGAGGAAGACCGCGTCGTACCGCTCCGTCTCGATGAGTCGCCGCAGGTCCCGTTCGTGCTCGGCGCGGCGCGCGTCGGCTCGGGCCCGATAGGCGTTGATGAGCGTCGGCCCGAAGACAAGCCGGCCGGGCACCTCGGCGACGACGGCGGCACGTGCGAAGGCCGGGCCCACCGCCTCCGCGTGACTGTCGCCCACGAGCAGGAAGCGCGGCGGTCGATCGGACGGTCCGAGGATCGCGCCGGAGGCCAGCGTGGAGCGATCGGTCGCGCCGGCCGCCAGCGTCGCCTGCCGGTCGGTCAGCGCGAACGGCGTCCTGAAGCACTGGCTCGGCAGCCATGCCCCGACGAGTACCGCCGCCACGAAGGCCGCCTGCGCGCCCGCCGACCGCGTCGCGAGCCATCGACGGCTCGGGATCTCGACCAGTCGCCACGACACCACCGCGAGCCCCAGACCCACCAGGAGGGCGGCGCCGGTCGCCCACGCCGGCAGTTCGGGCTCGACCGCGAGTCGCCGGGCGATGACGAGGACGGGCCAGTGCCAGAGGTACAGGGAGTAGGAGACGAGCCCCACGAACAGCGTCACCGGATGCACGAGGACGCGCGTCAGCCCGGACCGGACGACGAGCCCGTCGCCGCCCGCGATCCAGGCGGCGGCGCCGACGACCGGCGGCAGCGCGGCGAACCCCGGGAAGGTCGGATGCACGACTCGTCCATACGTCGCGGTCGCGGCGACGATCGCGACGAGGCCGCCCAGCATGAGCCCCCGCTTGCCTGCCTGGGAGTCCGGCGACCACCCCGTGGCCGCGAGCGCGCCGCCGGCGAGCAATTCCCAGGCGCGCGACGGCAGGAGGAAGAAGGCGGCAGCCGGGTCCTCGTGGACCGTCAGCTCGCAGAGCACGAACGAGCAGGCCGCCATGCCGCCGAGGATCCCGCTGAAGCGCCCGGGCCAACGGCGGTACAGAAGCGCCGCGAGCCCCGGATAGACGAGATAGAACTGGGCCTCGACCCCGAGCGACCACGTGTGCAGGAAGACCTGCGCGTGCGCCGGCAGGTCGAAGTAGCCGGTGGCCCCGCGGAAGTGGATGTTCGAGCACATGAGCAGGGCGGCCCGCGTCGAGCGCCGCAGCGACGCGAAGTCGTCGACGGCGAGCCCGAGGCCGTGGCAGACGAGAAAGACCACGAGCACCATCACGGCCAGTGCCGGCACGATCCGTCGCAGCCGGCTTCCGTAGAACGCGCCGAGGCTGAACACCCCCTCGTCGACCTGGGACATGACGATGCCGGTGATGAGATATCCCGAGATGACGAAGAACACGTCCACGCCGACGAACCCGCCCGCGCACCCGGGCGCGTGCGCGTGGAAGAGCACCACCAGGAGCACCGCGACCGCCCGCAGCGCATCGATGTCGGGTCGGTAGAGCATGGCGGACCCGTCGTCAGCCGTGTCCGCCGCCACGCGGCCGCCATGCGGCGGCATCGATCGTGCCGCACACGGCGTGCGGCTCCGGCAGCACCCGGGCGATCTCGCCGACGCGGATGCCGAAGCCGGGCCCGGCGAGCGTGCCGAGGTCGATCCGACCCCGACGCCGCGCGTAGAGCCCAGGATGCACCACGGCCTCCGTCACCGACGCGGCCGGATAGAACTGCATCGCATTGGTCTCGACGCCGGCGAGCGTGTCCGCGTGGGCCGCGAGGAGCGCATGGGGGATCGCGGCGAGCATCGGATTCGTCAGGTCCTGCACCATGAGGTCCATGCCGTGCGCGCGCGCCCAGGCCAGTGAGAGGAGTGCGCCCGACTGGGTCTTGCACGTCTTGAGCGCCACGCCGTTCCATCCGAGGGCCCGGCCGCGGGCGACATGCCGCCAGTCATGGGCGCTCTCGTCGAGAAAGAGCCGCGTCCGCGTGGCCAATGACCCGACATCGATCGCGTGCGCCTCGAGATCGTAGGGGAAGGGCTGCTCGACGTAGAGAAGCCGCGCGGCGAGGTCGGGGGACGCCGCGGTCACGGCGTCGAGCGCGGCGTGGACGTACGACGGGTCGGTGACCGTGCAGTTGAAGTCCGCGCAGAATCGCGTCACGCCGTGGGCGAGGCCGATGCGGCCCACCCGCAACAGCCGCTCGATGTCCCAGTCGAGGTCGTCGCCGCGCAGCTTCACCTTGAGGCATTCGAGGCCATCGGCGCGGATCCAGTCGGCGAGCAGGACGGGGTGCCCGTCGTCGGGTTCCGCACCCGTCAGGTCGCCCGGCTCGAGCGGATCGAGACCGCCCACCAGGTGCCAGGCGAGCAGCGACCGCGGGGGATCCGCCACGAGGAAGTCCGCGGGCCGGCGTCCCGCGAAGCGGGACCGAGCGGCCGGATCGAGCGCGGGTCCGAAGAGGTCGGCGAGGTCGCTCGCGAGGTGGTCGGCGCCGTACGTGCGGTAGGTGGCGAGGCCGAGCGCCGCGCCGTAGGCGTCGTGCACGGCCAGGTCGACGGCGCTCGCCGCGATGAGGGCCGCGAGTTCCGGGACCGGTCCGGTGGCGGCGTCCCCCGCCTCGCGCGCGAGGCGGTCGAGGGCCGAGCGACGAAACGCAACGCCGAGTTCGAGGGGATGACCGTCGACCCCCAGGCCCGCGAACGCCGCGGCACTGGCGGCGGCGACGCGCACCATCGCGTCGTGTCGGGCGTCGTACGGGAGACGCGCCGGCCAGCCCCACTGCACCGCCAGCGGCGTCTCACCCCAGCCGACGCCGCGGCGACCGTCCCGCGTGCGCACGTCGACGACGACCCGCGCGCATGTGACGGCGTCCACGACCTGCGCCCCGAACTTGAGCGGCACGCGCGTGCGGACGGGCAGCAGGAAGAGGGCGGCGCCGGTGACGCGGATGTCGGTGGAGAACGGCACGGGGTCTCACCCCTCGAAACACGTCGTGACCCGGCACTCCGCCCGGCGCCACGCGCCGGCCGACGAGGCCCGTCGGCGGGAATCGGACCCGAATCCGCGGATCATAGAGCAGATTCGGCTCGGCCGGCGCGACACCCCGGCCGTCCGGGCGGGCAGCCGCCGGCGGCGGGCGAACGGTCGACGAGCACGGGGCCGCCGTGCGGATCACAGAGAACGGCGTTCCCCCGTCGAGGCCCAGAGGGTATAGAACGGCTTCGCTTCCGGGGGGCGGCCGACCATGACGAAGCCGACTGCAGCGCACGACGAGTCGCCGCCGGCGGCCGCGCGCGCGAGCCGCACGGGCCTCGTGCTCTTCTGGATCTACGTGCTCCTCTACGGCGGCTTCATGGGGCTGGTGCTCGTGCGGCCCGACCTCCTGGCCCTGCGGCCGTTCGGCGGCGTCAACCTGGCGATCCTCGCGGGGCTGGGGCTGATCGTCGCCGCCTTCGGGCTCGCGCTCGTCTCGATGCTCGGGCGCGAGACGCGATGAGCCACGAAGCCTCCTTCGCCGCCGTCGCGATCTTCACCGCCTTCGTGCTCGGCGTCCTCGGCCTGTCCTTCTGGCTGGGTCGCCGCGGCCAGTCGGCCGCCGCCTACTACGCGGCCCACGGGCAGATCCACTGGTTCGTCAACGGCATCGCCTTCGCGGGCGACTACCTCTCCGCCGCGTCGTTCCTCGGAATCTGCGGGATGATCGCCTTCTCGGGCTACGACGGCTTTCTCTATGCGATCGGCTTCCTTGCCGGCTGGATTGTGGCCCTCTTCGTCATCGCCGAGCCGATCAAGGCGCTCGGCACCTACACGCTGGCCGACGCGTTGGCCTCGCGCTTCGGGAGCCGCGGGATCACGCTGGCCGTCGCCATCTCGACGCTCGTCGTGAGCATCTTCTACCTGATTCCGCAGATGGTGGGGGCGGGCGCGCTCGTCACGCCGCTCCTCGGACTGCCCCACGCCGCCGGCGTGGTGCTCGTGGGCGTGGCGGTCACGCTCATCGTCGTCACCGCCGGCATGGTCTCGACGACGTGGGTGCAGTTCATCAAGGGCTCGCTCCTCGTGCTCTTCTGCGGGCTCCTGGTCGCGCTCATCCTCGGGCGCGGTCTCACCGTGAACACCGGCGACCTCACGCCGCAGGTGCGCACGGTCACCCCCGACGGCCGCGTGCTCGTCGACGGGAAGCCGCAGTCGCGGGAGCACGACCTGCGTCCGGTCGGCACGCTCTCGGCCCTGCCGGCGCGGTACGCCGGCCGCACGACGACGGGCCCGCTCGGGCCGCTCGAGTACTTCTCGGTGCTCGAGGACTCCACGATCGTCACCTGGAAGTCGACGCGGACGGCGGATGAGCACGGCGTGCACGTCACCTACGAGCCGGTCACGCGGTCGGGTGCCGAGCTCCTCCAGCCGGGCGGGTCGTTCAAGGGACTGCGCAGCGGCCGGCTCGCCGACCGCCTCGACTTCGCGAGCCTCATGCTCGCGCTGTTCTGCGGCACCGCGTCGCTGCCGCACATCCTCATCCGCTACTACACGGTGAAGGACGCGGCCGCCGCCCGGAAGAGCACGGTGACGGGCATCGCGGCGATCGGCGTCTTCTACGTGATGACGCTCTACCTGGGCCTCGGGGCGATGACCAGCGGCGCGCTCGACCCCACCGACACGAACATGGCCGCGCCGCTCCTCGCCAAGTCCTTCAGCACGACGCTCTTCGCGCTCGTCTCCGCGATCGCGTTCACGACGGTGCTCGGGACGGTGAGCGGCCTGATCATGGCGGGCAGCGGTGCGGTGGCCCACGACCTCGTCTCGAGGGTCTGCGGCGTGCCGCTCACCGACCACGAGAAGGTGCGCTGCGGAAGGATCGCAGCCGTCTGCCTCGGCGTGGTCGCGATGGGCCTCGGCATCCTCTTCAAGGACTTCAACGTCGGCTTCCTCGTCGGCTGGGCGTTCAACATCGCCGCCAGTGCGAATCTGCCCGCCCTCGTGATGCTCCTCTTCTGGAGGCGCACGACCGCGGCGGGCATCATCGCCGCGGTGACGGTCGGCATGGTGGCGTCGCTGGGGTGGATCCTGCTGTCGGCCGACACGTTCGAGAAGGTGTACGGCCTGTCGCGCGACCTCGCTCCGGTCCCCTTCAGCCAGCCGGGCCTCGTGACGATCCCGCTCGGCTTCGTCGTGCTCGTCGTCGTGTCCCTCCTCACCCCGCCGCGGCCGGCGCGGTGACGTGGATCGGGTGCCGAACGCTCGGCACGGGCGCGGGCCGCCGACTCATGCGACCGTGGGGGCGACGAGGTTCCTGCCAAGCGGATCACCGAGCACGACCATGCTCTGGAAGTACTCGATCACGCGCGCCGGGGAGACCGCGAGGGCGGGCCACTGCGGCCAGTCGAAGGTGTCGTTCATGAACGGCCGAGTCTGGTCGTGACTGAGCACCGTGAGGTGGTTGAGATCATGGGCGATGGCCACACCATCGATGCTGAGCCAACCGTGGCAGCGGTCGTGCATCCAGCCGGCGTAGTGCGGCTCCATCTTCAGGGTGTTGACGAACGTCCCCACGAGGCCCCGTGCCACGAGAAAGTCGGCGAAACCGACGTGCCCGACCCGCCGCACCGTGGAGAGCACGTCTGCGGCGCTTCCCAGGCGGGCCGTCCGCTGGATGTCGGCGAGGATCTGCGGGTCGAAGGCGGCGTCACGAATCCAGCCCACCTTGGCACCCTGCATGGCGTAGGAGAGCCCCACGCCCGACAGGTCCTGGCCCGACGGCGTGGCATTGTTCGTGAGGCGGTTGGCGAAGGCCCAGCGTCCGACGGTCTCGAGCGTCGCCTCCTCCAGTCCGAGGAACCGGCGCAGCCCGTTGTACGCGACGAGCGCCTCGGTCGTGATCGGCGTGCGACCACCCTCGAGGTCGGCGAGGTGGGTGTGGTCGCTGCCCGCCGAGCGTCCGAACGCCGCGAGGTCCACGAAGGAGCCGGCCACCGGAGCCGGATGTGCGTGGTCATGATCGTGGTCGTCACCATGGTCGTGGTCGTGTCCTGACGGCGGCGCCGGCTGCATGGGCGCCGGCTGCACGGGTGCCGGCTGCACGGGTGCCGGCAGGGGCGTGACCGGGGGGGGCGCCACGGGTCCACTCGGTGGCGGTGCGACCGGCGGCGTGACGGCGCCCGGCATGGGCTTCAGCAGGCCCGTGCCGAGGAACTCCACGCGCAGGTTGCGAAGCTGTGCCGGTCCACCGGACGAGCGCGCGGTGAAGCCGAAGGTCGCGGCACCGCCGCTCCCCAGGCCGCCATTCCAGGACGCGTTCGACACGACGTGCGTGGTGCCCGTGCGCGCGGCGATCACGCCGTTCCAGAGGCTCACGATCTCGCCATCGAAGTCGAAGGTCGCCTTCCAGCCCGACGCGCCGGAGCCCGCCGTGTTGGTCACCGTGACGTCCCCGTTGAAGCCGGTGTTCCACGCACTGGTCACGGCAAACGCCGCCACCCCGGCAGCGGACGCGGCCGGGCGTGGCGCCACTCCGCCGGCCCCG
>Ga0169931_10015258_pt1 | contig 10292 bp, 11 predicted proteins | sample Kivu_15m_20L_FD_129675 | JGI IMG/M metagenome (GOLD analysis project Ga0169931, IMG submission 129675) | Freshwater microbial communities from Lake Kivu, Western Province, Rwanda to study Microbial Dark Matter (Phase II) - Kivu_15m_20L... | ecosystem: Environmental > Aquatic > Freshwater > Lake... | reverse complement strand
CCCAGTCATAACTGATTTGAACATTAATAATTTTTGAAATTTCAATTTATTTAATTGAAATTTTATATAAATTTATTATTTTAATTTTATTCTCCATGGGGGATTGGGGATATTATTAAAACTATAACTTAAAACAATTTAAATTTTATTCCTTAATTTCCATTATTTCCTTGGAAAATTAAACAAAAATTTTAAATATAAATTTTTTCGAATTTCTAAACGAATGAAACAATTTATTTAACTAATTAAATATATATAATTAATTTATTTTCCAACATTAAATATGAGCGATATGAATGTATTTAAAAGAAAAACAAAAGTTATCGACGACGAGGACAACATGGACATAGAGACAGCAGAAATAACAAATAAAAAAGTAGAAAATTTTCATGTGAATCCATCAAATATAAAAAAACTGGAAGAAAATAAATCAGGAAACAATATTCATACAATACAAATCAAAAATAATAATTTAACAAGGACAGAACATTCCTCAAAAGAAAAAAATGAGTTTATTAATTCTAATGAAGTGAAGAAAGCTTTTAAGCAGGAAAATTTCAACAAATCTAAAGAAATCGAAATTAAGGGGGCAATTAAAAATTCAGTTGATAGAAATAACATAAATTCAGTCAAACCCAGTCCTTTAGATAAAATAAAAAAGTCAATAGTAATTTCCTCTTCTTCTGATAAAAAAACATCAGTACCAAATGAAAAACAAGTAATGATATTAAATTTTAATTAATTAGAAGCAAAAATTACCTATACGTAAGGCGAGTAGCTCCTCAGATTCAGATGAAGAAGATGAATCTTACAGCAGCGATGAGAGTGAAGATGATTCATACGAATCTGATGAGTAAATATTGTTTTTAATAATAATTTATAGTGATGGTAGTGATGAATCTAGTTGTTCAAATTCATCCTCATCTTCTTCAGAAAAGAGAACTCCTAAAAAGAAAAATGAAACAAAGCCACAGGGTGCGAATATTAAAAAAGTTCTAAAAGTAGAGAAGAAAAGCCCAATAAAAGAAAAATCTCAAAATGTAGAATTAAAAAAAGTGAGTAAATCTCGTGATAGCTCTAGTGGTAAGGTACTTAAAACTAAACACTCCCTTGTAAGCCAGCTGCTAAAAAGATGGTGGTATGCCTTACCTAAATGGCCTCCTGAAAATTTTGATACAAGGTATATTTATTTAATAACTAAATTAAGCGAAGCTTTAATTGAAAATAAATTAAAACAAATAGAAAAATCGGAATGGAAAATCGAACCAAACATAGATGACAAGGGCTTTAAGAAATGCATAGAACTTGATGGATATAAATTCGTTTATATAGATTATCTAGGAAAAATCCACGATTTGAGACCTCGAGATTCTATTCCAAGTTTCAATAATTTTGCTAAGAAATCTGAAAAAGAGTTATATCAACTCTTAATAAAAGCTTTAAAAAATCAAATTGAGACCTTAGAAAAAGAAGAAAAATATTCAGAAGAGAATTATACGATAATAGAGTCCTTAAAAGATGAATTAAAATTTACAGAATCAAATTATGCAAGGATTTAGTAAAATTTAATAAATCAGCTATAAAATAAAAAAGATTTTACATAAGAACATTATTTAATTTTAAGTAAATCCATTTTACCTTCTATTTACTTCTTTATTGTATTAAAATATTCTAATAAAAATTTAAACATAATCTAAATATTTAAATAAATTATATTATTTAATGGTAATAATCATTTAAGAAAATTTAACTTTATATCTATAGGAAAACACAGAAAACGTGACAGAACAAACTCCAACTAAATCAAGAGCCTTCCCCTTAGCCCCCAAGAAACTTCAAAAAGAAATCCTTGAATTAATTCAAACAGCTTCCGGATTCAAAAAAATTAAAAAGGGAGCCAACGAAGCCACAAAAACTTTAAACAGAGGCCAATCAGAATTGATTGTAATTGCAGCTGATTCTGATCCTTTAGAAATTGTCTTACACTTACCTTTATTGTGTGAAGATAAAGTAAATTTATAATTTTAATAATTTCCTGCAGAATGTGCCATATGTCTTTGTCGAATCTCAAAAACTTTTGGGAAGAGCCTGTGGTGTGAGTAGACCAGTTATCTCTTGTTCTGTTCTGGCAGATACAAATCCTCAAATTCAAACAACACTTAAGAAAATAAAAACTTCTGTTGAACAGTTGATTATTTAACTCTTGAATATATGTTAGATATTCTTAATATAGTCAATTGATTGCAAATTAAATTATTTATTTAATTTAATTAAATTTAAATAAAATGAATGGGAAGAAAATTATTACCTTTTCTAATATAAATGGAAATTTCGAAAATTTTGTGGAAATCTTTTCTAAAATCAAAGAAAAATCAGGAAAATTTGATTTGATAATTTTAATTGGAAATATTTTCAATAAGAGTAAATATTTTTCCACAGTTAAAGAATTGGAAAAGTTACAAACAAAAATTTTGATTTTTGATTCTTCTGAAGTGGGGATAGTAACTAAACATAAACTGTCGTATAAGGAGTATGAGCTTAATGATTATGTTACAATTCTTGGAAGAAGTGGGGTTTATAATTTTGAAAATATACGAATCGCTTATATTAGCGGTAAGGAAAATATAAAATATCTTAGCGATGATGTAAAATACATATATACAACTTGCTTTTTTTCTAAAGGTGACTTTGATAAGTTAATTTCGGAAACCGAGGAATCTTGTTTTAAGACAGATATTCTCCTTACTCACTGTATGCCATCTATTATCTATGAAGAAATTTTAAAGTAAAATATATATATTATAAATTGTATAGCAATTCAAACTCAGCAATTAATTCTAATCAGCTCACTATCGATAAACAAGGACTTAAAGAAAACATTTCTACCTCTTTGAATCTTTTATTAAAGAAAATTAAGCCTAGATATACGATTACTAGCGTTGGAGATTTCTACTACGAAAGAATTCCTTATATAAATTCAGAGAAATTTTTATCAAGATTTATAAATGTTTCTTATTTCCCTTCAGAATCTAAGACAAATCTAAAAGAAAAATTCCTCTTTGCCATTAATGTAAAACCCGTCAATTCAATGATTTCAGCAGATCTATTTGAATTTTCGAATATTGATCATTCTAATGACATTTTCAAAGATATACCAGATGATTTAAGTTCACTTTTTATCGCCAAAAATAAATATGCCGACAAGAAAATAAAGATTAATAAAGAAGAATTATACATAGGAAATATCAATCAAAACGTTACCTATGAAGAATTATACGATTTCCTTAGTAGATTTGGCGATGTCGATTTTCTTAATATGATTTATGACCGAAAGAATAGATTTCAAGGATATGCCTTCGCTAAATTTAGATCGATTGCTGTAAATGAAGAGTTACTCAAGCACTCTAATGAATATTCTCTAAAAGGAAAGAGATTGATCATAAGCGAGAAGGTAGAAAAAATAGAAAGCCTAGAGAGTATACAAAATAAGTGTTGGTTTTGTTACAATAATCCGAATATCGACAGTGATCTGGTCCTAACAGTGCTTAATGAATTTTATGTAGCCTATCCTAAAGGACCAATTGACGATTTCCATTTCTTGGTTGTTCCAAAAAATCACATAAGATCTTTTATTGATTTGAATAAGGATCAAAAAAATGAATTCGATAAAATTTTGAAAGTCCTAGTAAACATCTTGACTGATAACGGTTTGGATTATTTAATTTATGAAAAATGCTTGCCTTTCAAAGACGAAGCTGCGAAGCACATGAATATCAATGTAATAGGAATACATAAAGAAAGATCATTTTCTTTCCTTGATCAAATGGAGGCAATATTTACTGAGAATAAGATCAACTATAAAGAATATGACTCAAAAAAGCAAATAAGTGAGATGACGAACTCGAAAAATCCTCACTACTACTTAATTGATGCACCTACTGGAATCCAATTCGGACGATCTGAAATAAGAACAAAAATTTTCGTAGAAGTAGATGCAGTAGGAAATAGAGATTTTCTAGACTATCCTAGAATAATTATTTGTAACTTGATCGACAAAGAATCGAGAATTAATTGGAAGCAATCAGACATTAATAAGGAATTTCTTGTAAGTTTAAAAGATAAAATAAACAAATACTTCAAATAAATATTAAATATATAAAAGAATATAAATATCGAGTTGGCATTTAAATGAGGATTAATTTATCTTTTTTTTATACCTATAGAATTAAAATTTCATTTAATATTATATATAAAATGAATGACAAACCTAAACTTAAAGTTAAACATAAAGTTGAAGAAATTATCAGATTTATTGAATTAAACAATTTAGAAAATGTTAAGAAAATTGTAGATAGCTCTAGAAAAATTCTAAAGAAGAAGACCATGGATGACAATGAACCGATTTATTACTCAATAAAATACAAATGCTATAAAATTTTTAAATACATTTTGGAAAATTCAGAGGATATAAATTACGATGTAACTATATATAATACATAACAAAATATAAAATAGTTCGAAAAGCTATTCACTTACATAATCATAAACGGGACCGGGAAAATGTTGAAGTTTTTCGTGGATCAATATAAGGTGGACATCAACAGATGCAATAAAAAATTTATTAATCTCATCCTTGAAGAAAAAGTACTCCTTTTTTTTAATTTTTATAATCCAAGCATGATTCAAATTTTACTAAACGAAACGAATTTCTCATACAGCTACACAGTACCAAGACAGCTTTATGACCTTTTCAAATACAACTTTAAAAATAATGATGAGATAAGATCAGAAAGCCCAGCTACAGTTATAATAAATAATGGAGAATTATCAGATACAAGCGAAATATTCAACTTAGACACAAAATTCAACGGAAATGACGAAGAAAAATTCAAACTTTTATATGAAAGATATCACAAATTGTTTCTTGTCTTGAAAAAAGCACAGAAAATTCCTCATAACCTGCAAATGAGAAATTTCAAAGAAATAGGAAAATATATTTAATAAACGTTATTCGCTAAATACAATTTAAAATATTTTTAACATGAAAGAGGATTTTTTATAATACATTTCTGCTTTATAATAAATATTTGATTAATTCAATTTAAGCTTATAATCTATCAGCTCAGCATAAATTCCTTTATCCAATACCATATATTTGTAATAGTTTTTAGAAAGATAATCATAAAGATCGACACACTCTTGGACACAAGGATTTAGCGCAGGTTTTAAAAATGACAAAAATGTCTCTTCATTATATGCATCAATATTTTCTTTAATTTCCTCTGCAAATTGCGGATATTTGTCTAAACACCTATTCTTACATTTCGAATAAAAATTTTCCATATCTTTAAAATCCTTCTTCAATTTGTTAGCTGAGTAGTCAACACATTCACTAAATTCGAATTGTTCTTTTAAAGACAAAAGAGAAAAATTAGTTTTGTTCTGAAATAAATTGTAGTTCTTACAGAAATTAATTATTCCATTTTGAAAATCATTTAACTGCAGTTTAACTACATTTTCTCTATTTGTGATTAGTTCTTTGATTAACACGAAATCTTCTTGTTTTATATTCTGCTCTTCGTAATCCATTTTAATTCAATAAATAAAAATATTAAAATGTGAATAGGAAAAAGGTTATTCTTATATTTAAAAATTCATATGTAAAATTAACACGTTTCATTTGTAAATAGCCTCAGATCTTTCTCTTATTTGAAAATTGAATGAATGCTAAATAAATTGTAAAATTTAATATAGCTAAATAATATTCAAAACTAGATGGCGTCGAATATATTTCAAAAATTAAAATTGCTATTAAATCAGAAAAGGAAATTTCTAAAATTTTTATAATCTTAAGAAAATTCATTTTAAGATAAATTGTCGAGAATATAGTAAGCAAATGATTTAATAATCCAATTAAACCCATATACACTCCGATTGAGAGGAATGTATCCCATGTAAATAACCATCCGAAAATTTCATAAAAAGACGATTTGTAATGAAATATTTCAATTATCAATAATAGGATTGAAAATATTATAAAAGAATTTATTTGTATCACAATTACCACACCAAATGGTGGTTTCGTTGTTAAAAGTTCGTTCATGTTTTGCCGTTGTGAGAAAACTTGTAATATACCAGAAAATACACAGAGTATTGAAGAAATTATTTTCAAGTTGAAAATTGATTGATGATTTAATTCTGAAAAGTCATTATATAAGGAAATATAAAACATCAAAAAGCCTAAGAGTAGAAAGAAAAAATGTTTCATTGAAGTTTTCGAATTTTTTTTTTTTATGAGGAAGTCTAAAATGTAACCAGAATTGTTTAAAAATAAGCATAAACTTAACGGAAGGAATTTTGTAGATGCTAAAAGGAAAAACATACAAAGAGAATTTACAAAAGATAATTTTAGATTGCTTATAGTTAGTATACTTTTGATGTTGAAATCGATTTCTATCGAATGAATTTTTTGAATTTCATTATGCTCGAATTGATAGTATGAATTTAATTTATGTATAATGTACTTTGAAATAAAAATATATATTGTTAGGAAAATCAAAACTGACTGGATCCGCCAACAATAAAATGAAAACTCCTTAAAAAATTCATGACGATTTTTGAATTTTTCTAATGTTGTTGTGTTTACTGTATTCCTATAGTAGGCAAACTGAAAACAGTAAATAAATAGTGTCAAGCATGATAGTATAATTGTATTAAAACTAAAATTTTTGGGATTCAAACTATTCATGTCTTCTTTATCTACCAGAATAAAATCCTTATATATAGTCTTATTACACAAGATCGAACATTTTGTTTTGCATTTATGATTATTCTTTTCTAATTCAAAATTAATTTTATTGAAAGGGGAATTATATTTTGAATTATTGGACATTCTACAAGTTAGAGGAGATTTCAACTCTTTTAAATTGCTATTTGAATTATTCGAGCATCTCATATGATTTTAAAAAATATTTATAATTTATATTATTTAAATTATTATATTTATTTTAAATTTAATTTGAATACATAGATTCCAATTTTATCTAATTAGTTTATTGGTTGATTTCCAATCCTTCTGCAGGTTGAGACTCTCCTGATTGAGGTTGAGAAACTAAAATTTATTTTATAAAATTTATAATTTAATACTTTTGTTTTTATCGGCAGCTTCTTTTCTGGTGTAATCGATTTTCATATTTTTATATTTTTGAGGACCCCAAGACATCGGGGGCATACCTCCCATCATGTTATTTAACATTCCTGGGTTGTATCCGGTAGGATGTGAATAAGAGCACCCGACTCTTGTGCAGTAATAACCAAATTTACAAGGTATGTTAGGGTGGATGTAGTGACACTTGTCACCGAAGGCGCACTTAGGGAAGAACGGACACTATAATTAATATTAGTCTAATTACTGTTTCTGTGGGATGGGCGAACTCGCAATTATCCGCTTTACATTGAGGCCATTTTTTGCATCTTACCTGTTTCTTTTTGCCTCCCTCTAATTTTTCAGGTTCTGGTTGTTTGTGTTCATTATTGAAATTATTTACTTCAACTGATACATTTTTATCCTCCTGTATATTATTATCTTGTTGGGGAGCATTTTGAGTTTGCTCAATTTCACTTTTTTCTTTATTTATGATATTTCTTCCACCGAGTTTTTTTCTAACATACATTCTTTAATTTTAAAATTTTATGTTGTATTTTTAATTTTTTATTTGTTTATTTTTGATTTAGTTTTGGGTGAAATACTTTTCAAATTTTAATTTCAAATTACTTTTTCTCTTTTTTTTATTTTTTTATCTTTTTTATTACGGTGAAGATAAAGAAAAAGTGAATTGAATAAACATAAATTTTCGAGGTTATGTATATTAAATGCTTACCTTCTTGGTTCAACAAATCTCGGGTTCATGAACCTCCCATATCTTCCTCCTCTCATAAATCTTCTGGGGGCATAGAATCCCCCTCTTTGTTGGTGATAATTAGGTTGATAGTAGAATTTATCATAAGGTTGCATAACTCTGGGTCCTGGGTGTTCCATTCTCATATTTCCTCTTTCTTCATATGCAACTTCTTCGATTTCTTTTTGATTGTTGACTTTATCAGATATATCGTTGCTTCTACTTCTGCTTCTTTCAAGGCCTTTTTTCTTGATGACAAGTTGTTTATCTCCAATTCTCATAGTGCGAATCTCATAATTTTTCTTTCTTCTGTCATCGAATTCCTTGTTTTGATAGTGATAACTTTCAATTCTTCTATATCCGTAGTTTTCTCTTGGGTAATAGTCTCGATTCTTTCTCCAGTCTCTTCTCCTATCGTCTCTCGGACTTTCAACATGTTGATACCCCGACTTATAATTTTTAGCTTGGAGATCCGCATTCGGATTAACAATCTGACTGGGAAATTTTTTAGGCTGATTTTCATTTTTTTCTTTGTAAATTTCTTCGAATAAATCATTGTCCTTCGATGCAGTAGTGTTGATATTGTATATATTTTCGGTTAAATTCCATAAAACATTCATTATCTCTTCTGTTTTGTCGTGAAACAACTCCCGCATTTCTTTGATTGAATTTTCTTTTGAATTTTTGGACTCGAAAACGAAATTGAATACATAACTAGATTAATATAAATTTTTGTTAATTTACTTTAATATAGGTTCGTAATCTTCGCATGTGAATCTTACTTTGATTTCATCGATGAATTTTTCCTTAAGGAGTTTGAATCTTTTGTCAGATTCGTCGATGCTTACATTTTGAAAAATATTTGACATTTTAATATAAAATTAAATCTTATAAACACTTAAATATTAAAATAAGAATAAATGTAATTTAATATTTTGGAATAAAATTTATTTAAATAATAATAATCTGAAAATCCTATGAATATTTTTGATGTATGTTTATATTATTTAAAATTAAGACAAATTCTATTTTTAATTTGATTTCGAAAAGGTTCTCGAAATAGAAAACTTTTTTGTTGTTGGGTCCATTTTTAGATAAAGTCCATCCTTTTCTCTTTTACACAAGAGAATATATTGTTTTTTATTCAAGGAGGATAGAGGATTTTTTCTAATAAAATTTTCTATTTTATCAACATGATCATCTTGCAAATAAATTTTTAGCTGCTTGAAAGTTTCATCACAAATAGGGTTGCTAAAGATATTCATAATTTGATTATACACATTATCGGAACTTTCTTCCTTCATTTTATCATCACCAAAAGTGATGTCGATATAGGAATCTTCTTTTTTAATTTTCGTGATGTTAAAGTCTTTAGAGTCAGGATCCTTAACAGGTTTCTCCGAAAAATTGTTTACCAGAGATAAAATAGAGGAATTGAGAGTTATATTATTATTACTCTTATTAAAAAAGGTCTGGTTATTTAACCCTTGGTTGTTAGAAATAGGGCTGAGAATATTACTTGAATTTTGAACAGATTCAGAAATCATTTCTAATGGATTCTTGATAGTTTTTAAAGGGTCTTCCTTTTTGGTATTCTCTTGAGGGAGGATTGTGGTAATAACTTGGTTTTGAATTTGATTATTATTTACATTTGAATTTGTCATTGTATAAGCTGGGGTGTTTATTAAAGAAATAGCAGGTACTATATTAAAAGGGATTATGCAATTGTTGTTTATTCTTTGGTAAGGATACATGTTCAAATAATTCATGGAATGTTCAACGTTCGTAGCACAGACCAAATCAGCTTGGGTATTTTTATTTATTACGTTAAAAAGATCAGACGGATAGAATGTGCTTACCATATTAGTATTCCCGATTTCATTTCTATTCAAAGCCATTTGATGGTACTTGCATTTTTCAGAATTTGGATGAGAGATATAATTAGTAAGACGTTTATCAGAAGAACTATATTGGGAACATACAGGTAGATTTGCTGATGGTATAGAAAACGAAATTACATTATCCATTTTTGTATTTCCTACTTTGGAATAATTCTTGTCTATTTTCATAAACTTCAAACTCCACACTAGAAAAAGTAAGGTGTTAATTATTTTATCTTTATTTTCATCATACAAATTTTCTTTTAGTTTCATAAAATAATCAAGAGTAAAAGGGCTTTCGATTTCTTTAGAAAAATTCTGAAAAATTTCTGAAAATTCACATAGTTGATAATCGCTAAGAATTAATCTCAGTAAACTTTTATTAGAATTGCATGATTTGCTATTATCTTCATTATTACTCTCGAATTCAATTTTGTAAGGAGATTCTTCTCTTTTAATTATTTCTTCATTTTGCACTCTAGCTAGACCACTGCCAGTGTCACTTCGACCATAT
>Ga0169931_10015257_pt1 | contig 10293 bp, 9 predicted proteins | sample Kivu_15m_20L_FD_129675 | JGI IMG/M metagenome (GOLD analysis project Ga0169931, IMG submission 129675) | Freshwater microbial communities from Lake Kivu, Western Province, Rwanda to study Microbial Dark Matter (Phase II) - Kivu_15m_20L... | ecosystem: Environmental > Aquatic > Freshwater > Lake ... | reverse complement strand
GCCGAAGTAGCGCCACGCTTGCTCGTGGAGCCGCGCCCAGGTCTGCTGGTCGCTGCGCCAGAGCACGCGCCGGAAGCTGCGCCGCGAGTAGCGCAGCGTCATCACGAACAGGCGCGGGCGGCGGTACCGCGTGCAGCCCGGAATCCGCGTGAGCGCGCCCTCGCCGTAATCCACCTGCGCTTCCTCGCCGGGGGCGAACTCGAGCCGGTCGAATCGCTCGGGCTCGCGCTGCGTGAGCTTGGCCACGAAGCGCTTGACGCTGTTGTAGTGCCCGTCGAAGCCGAACTCGGCGACGAGATCCTGGGAGATCGCGGTCGCGTTACGACGCAGCCGAAGCTGCGCTTCGACGAACTCCCGGTGCGGCTCGCACAGCGGCACCGTCACGCCGGGACTGGGCATCGCCGCCGGTGGCCAGGGTGGAGGCGCTCGAGAAACGGGGCCGGTGGCCACCCCGGGGGGAGTTTGCCTGCTCGGCGGCCAGGCGCTTGTGAAACTTGCGGATCGTCTTGCGGTCGATGCCCGTGACCCGGGCGATCTCGCGCTGAGCGACGCTCTGCGCCAGCAGCGTGCGCAGCGTCGTCTGTAGGTGCGGCTTCAAGGCATTCACTCCGTTTCCCCCTCGCGTGAGGGGCCGAAAGTTACGCCTCGCCCGGTGCCCGCCAGGCGCGCCTACGGTCAGCTGTTCACCCGTCGGCAACGCCCGGTCAGGTGGGGGAGTTTGGGTGGCCATAAGTGGAGGAGTTTGGCCGGCCGCCGAGTGCCGAGGTCCGCAGTCGCTCACCGTGCCAGGCTCATCCCATGAGCCCGCAAGGGCCCATCCTGTGTCATCTGTCACCGGAGTTCGCCCCATGACCCGCCAGGTGCTCGAAGAGCTTCGAATCGACGGCGAGCGTCTGCACATGCGGGCGCATCCCCTCGAGCCCTGGTTCGATCTCGCCGGGATCCGCTCGCCGTTCGTCTGCGCGATCACCTGGAACCGGCGGGGCTATTGCGGCGTGTGGGAGCTGGTGTCGGACCGGCTGTACCTCGTGGGCCTGTCGGGTACGTTCAGCAACGTGGTGCAAGATCTGAATTTCAGCGAGGGCAGCGTCGCGACCCTGTTCCCCGACTTCCCCGAGCGCGTGTTCGCGCACTGGTACACCGGCACCTTGCAGGCCGAGGGCGACGCACCGGCCGGCCAGGGCGGCATCGGCGAGCCCCCGATCGGCCGGCGCACCGTGATCGTCGACGTCGAGCGCGGCCGCGTGGTGCGTCGCACCGAGCGCATCGAGGTGCCCGCCGCCGCCGATCCGTCGGCACCGAGGCCGTCGCCCGCGGGCGGGGCCCGGCCATGACGCCCATCGAGGTGCTGTGCTTCGCAGTGCTCGCCTACCTCTGCCTCGGGGTGATCTGCCTGGCCCAGATGCTGTACCGGCAGTGGCGGGGCGGGTACTGGCACGGGTCGTCCGAGCTGCTCGCGGCGCTGCATCCGCAGCGGCAGACCCCCTGGTACCGGTTCCGCGAGCGGGTGCTCGCGCCGGTGCTGACCGCGCTGGCCATCGTGCTCGTGTGGCCTCGTGCGGCGTGGATCGACGCGCGGGTGGCCTGGCGGGACCGGCGCGATCGCCTCGCCACCGAGTCGGAACTGGCCGAGATCCTGCATCCCTCGCGGGGCGTGCGGCGCGAGCATCTTCGCGAGCACCTCACCCGTGCCGGAATCGAGGCGCAGGAATTCGTGCTGGATCCGCTGGGCGCGGCGCCCGCCGCGCCCTTCGGCCTGTTGAACGCGGCGTGGACGTCGCTCGTGGAGAGGGAGCGCCCCGGTGACGAGTGGTGGTCGTTCGAGCGGGTCGGGCGGCTCCCGCCGCACAACGACTCGAACGACACCGGCCGTCGCACGGGCCGGATGCGGGGCTACGCCATCGTGCGCGGGCGCAGGCCGGTGGCGGCGTTCATCTGCGAGATCACGGAGGTGCGGTCTTGAGGTCGCATCGGCCGCGCGGGCGTGCGGCTGGCGCAGCACTCGATCGTCCGACGCACCTTCAGTCGTCCCACACCGCGCGAGCCTCCTCCGACAGCGCGCCCACCTCGAGCACGCCCGGCTGCGCAGGCAGGTAGGTCATATCCCAGCACCACACCTGCCGCGGCGCGGTGGCCACGTGCGTGCTCGGCGGCCGGCTGGCACGCGGCGGCTTGGCGCGCCCAGGGCCTTCGCCTCGTCGAGCAGCTGCCGCTGCTCCGCATTGCGGACAGGCACCTCGCGCGCTCGGCCGCCCTTGGTCCAGGTGTCATGACTGCCATCGCTCCTCCAGGCCCTCTACGTGCTTCGGCTTGAGGCTTGCTGCGGCCATGTGTCGGTAGCCCATCTCGTGGAGCTGACTCGCCACCAGGTCGAGCACGCGCTCGCGATCGCGCTGGGTCGAAAAGCCGTCGTCGCGGTTGCGCCGGCAAAGCTGCTTCAGCTCGTAGTTCAGGTTGTGCATTCGGTTGCTGCTGCCGGTCTCCGTCGTTGGTTTGGTCGGCTGCCCCTGAGGGCGATTCGGGATCGTTGTCGCTGGTGTGTGACGCATGTCCGGTCAGTGTTTCTGTCCGTCCCGAACGCCTCGGCGTTGCGGGAACCACGAGGGACACGGGACACCACTGCCTTCGTGCCGCACATCCACGTCGCGGTGCGGGTGGGTGAACGCGATCTGCTGGTCACGCAGTCCGACCTCGACGAGGAGATTGCGCGCCGGGCGGCGCCGGCCTACGCCGACCATGCCGAACTGATGCGCTCGAATGCGATGCGTCGGCTTGCGCAGGCTGTCGGCGGCGCTGCCCTGGCGCCGGCGGAACGGGTTCGTTTCGATATCGTCCTGGACCGGTCGGCCTGAGCCATCGTGCCGACCCGCTCCGGCGTCCTTCCGAGCGCAGTCCGGTGATACCGTCAACGCTTTGATCGGGGAGTCCGATGCCGATGACGACGCGACAACGCGCCTTCCAGCAGATCGACGTCTTCACCGCCATGCCCTGTCGGGGCAATCCGCTCGCGGTGGTGCTGGACGGCGAGGGCCTGAGCGTCGATACGATGCAGGCCTTCACGAACTGGACCAACCTGTCGGAATGCACCTTCGTGTTGCCGCCCACGCAGGCGGGTGCCGCGGCCGGGGCCGATTACCGCGTGCGCATCTTCTGTCCCGGACGCGAACTGCCCTTTGCCGGCCATCCGACCCTCGGAACCTGCCATGCCTGGCTTGGCGCCGGCTGCGAGCCGCGCGCCGGTGACCTCGTGATCCAGGAGTGCGGCATCGGACTGGTGCGGATCCGGCGCATGGCCGACGCCCGACTCGCGTTCGCGGCTCCGCCCCTGATCCGCGGCGGGCCGCTCGACGAGACCGATGTGGCGCTGATCGCCCGAGGTCTGGGCGTGGCGCGTGACGACATCGTGGCGCACGCCTGGTGCGACAACGGTCCGAAGTGGCGCGGGGTCATGCTGCGCAGCGCAGAGCATGTACTCGCGCTGAAGCCCGACGCCTCGGTGCTGGCCGGGCTGGACGTCGGCGTGATCGGGCCGCGCGGAGGGGCCGGCTCGGTCGGTGCGTCGGGCAGCGACGATGCCACCGACTTCGAGGTGCGCGCCTTCTTTCCCGGCAACGCCGGCATGACCGAAGACCCCGTGACCGGCAGCCTCAACGCCGCGCTGGCGCAGTGGCTGATCGGCTCGGGCAGGGCGCCGTCGCGCTATGTGGCGGCGCAGGGCACGATGCTGGGCCGCGCCGGCCGGGTCTGGATCGAGCGCGATGACGACGGGACGGTCTGGGTCGGCGGCGCCTCGGTCACCTGCGTGGAGGGGGTCCTGCGACTCTGAGGTGCCGACCGGAGACGGCTGGCAGCCTCGCCGGTGGCCCCGCCTGTGAATCGCCCCGGGTTTCGCGGAGGCTCCAACTCTCGCGAAGATTGAGCTGGGAAACTCATACGCGCTCACCAAGGGGTGTACGTGCCGCGGGCAGCGCGCGAGCTCGCTCGGCGCGACCGCAGGCCGATCGGGCGGACCGTTTCGGAACTCGCGCGCGCGGGCTTGCGAGCCCCCGTTGCCGAACGCGCCGCGCAGCTCGCACGCGACCCCACGCCGCGCCATGGAATCGCGCCGGTGAAGAGCCGCGGCGGGGTGGTCACCAACGAGGTCATCGACCGGTTGCGCGGCGACGGCGCTTACTGATCGGCACGGCAAGCGTGGCGTGCGCGCGCTGCTCGATGTCAACCTGCTGATCGCGCCGTTCGACGTCGACCACGTGCATCACTCGCGTGCCTGGCGTTGGTTCGAACGACACGGCCGTCGCGGCTGGGCGAGCTGCCCGATCACGCAGAACGGCTGCTTGCGGGTGATGTCGAATCCCGGTTACCCGAATCCGGTGCCGATGGCCGAGATGCTCTCGCGCCTGCGCGCCGCGGTTGCCGCGCCCGCCCGTCTCACATCGTGAGCCGCCGGCACCGCCGAAGTCGCGCCGCGCGCGGCGCGCTCGCGAATAATCGACGCGGTCCATCGCAGGATCAGGGAGACCCGCATGGCGGACGATGCGGCCGGCCGGCCCGCGCCCGAGCTGCTCGACGAGGCGAAGCAGGCGCCGCCGCTGTCGGACGAGGCGATCGATGCGGTCCGCGGGCTGATCGGCACCTGGTTGCGCCGCGACGTGCACGCGCCGGCGCTCTACGAGCCGATCTCGCTGCATGACATCCGCCGCTGGGCGCACTACAGCGTCGGCGACGACAACCCGCTGTGGTGCGACCAGGAGTACGCGAAGCGCACCGTCTGGGGCCGACCGATCGCGCCGCCCACGTTCCTGTACACGATCGACACCGGCATCGTCGCGCCCGGGCTGCCGGGCATCCAGTGGATCTTCGGTGGCGGGCGCTTCGAGCACTGGCGCGCGGTCGGTGCCGGCGACACGGTCACCGCGCGCGCGCGGCTGATTGCGGTGAACGTCAAGGAGGGGCGCTCGGCGCCGCGCTCGGTCGTGCAGACCGGCGAGGTGCTGTTCGAGAACCAGAACGGCGACCGGGTCGCGCGCTACGAGGGCGACATCCTGCGCATCCCCCGGGCGCGCAGCGGCCAGGGGCTGAAGTACCGCGAGCAGGCGGCACGCGAGCCGCAGGCGCCCTACCGCTGGAGCCGCGAGGAGATCGCCCAGGTCGCCGCGGCCTATCGCGACGAGGTGCGTCGCGGCCGCGAGGTGCGCTACTGGGAGGACTGCGCGCCCGGCGACGCACTGCCGCCGATCGTCAAGGGACCGCTCACGCTGGTCGACATCGTCGGCTTCTACGCCGGGCGGCGCACCGTGTACCCGGTGCTCAAGCTCGCGTTCGCCGAGCGCGACGCGCATCCCCGCAACGTCTACTACTCCCCGTCCACCGGCGTGCCGATGCACCCGGCCGCCGGGCACTTCGACGCGGAGATCGGCCGCGAGATCGGCATGCCCGGCGCCTACGACCAGGGTTGGCAGCGGATCAACTGGGCCGGTCACCTGGTCACCCACTGGTGCGGCGACGCCGGCTTCGTGCGCCGGCTCGGCGGGCGCGTCACGCGCCCGAACCTGGTCGGCGACCTCACCACGCTGCGCGGCGAGGTGCTCGACAAGCGCATCGAGGACGGCGAGGCGCTGGTCGAACTCGAATGGCACGGCACCAACCAGCGCGGCGAACGCAACTGCCACGGCACCGCGACCGTGCGGCTTGCGTCGCGCCGGCTCGACACGAACCGCTGAGCACGGCGACGCCGGCAAAGGAAACGCGATGGCCCGCAGGCCCCTCGAAGGCATCCGCGTGCTGGACTTCACGCACGGCGTCGCGGGTCCGTACACCGCGATGCTGCTCGGCGACCTGGGCGCCGACGTCGTCAAGGTCGAGCAGCCCGAGCGTGGCGACTCGACCCGCTACATGAACGTCGCCGAACGCTTCGTCACCGACATCCCGAGGACCGGCGGCGACTACTTCCTCGCGATCAGCCGCAACAAGCGCAGCGTGGGCATCGACATCAAGCACCCGGACGGGGTCGCGCTGTGCCGCCGGCTCGCCGGCTGGGCCGACATCGCGCTGCAGAGCTTCCGGCCCGGGGTGATGACGCGGCTGGGGCTGGACGCCGCGACGCTGCGTGCGGCCAATCCGCGGCTGATCTACGCGAGCCTGTCGGCCTACGGCCAGGACGGCTCGCTCGCCGACAAGCCGGGCATGGACATCGCGGTGCAGGCGCGCTCCGGCGTGATGCGGCTGACCGGCCCGGTGGGCGGCGACGCGCCGATCCGGCCCGGCGCGTCGATGGCCGACTTCGCCGGCGGGATCTACCTGTACGCGGCGCTCGCCACCGCGCTGTACGACCGCGAGCGCACCGGACTCGGCCAGGAGGTCGAGGTGTCGCTGATGGACGCGACGATGAGCATGCTCGCCAACTACACGGTGGCGGTGATGGACGGCGGCGCGCCGCTCGCGCCGGTGGGCTCGGGCCACCCGCAGCTGGTGCCATACCAGGCGTTCGCGACCCGCGACGGCCACGTGGTGGTGGCCGCCGGCACCAACAAGGTGTTCCGCGAGCTTTGCGCGGTGCTCGGCTGCGGCGAGCTCGCGCAGGAGCCGCGCTTTCGGCTCAACCAGGACCGCGTGCGTCACCGCGACGCGCTGATCCCGCTGATGGAGCCGCTCACCCGCGAGCGCACCACCGCCGAGTGGCTCGCGGTCTTCGATGCGGCCGACATCCCGGCCGCGCCGGTCAACGACATGGCGACCGCGTTCGAGGAGCTGCGCACCACCTCGCCCGGCATGGTGCAGGAGGTGATGCACCCGAAGGCCGGGCCGCTGCACCTGATCGGCGTGCCGTTGCGCTTCGGCGACGCGCAGGGCGACGTCCGGCGGCCGCCCCCGATGCTGGGCGAGCACACCGACGAGGTGCTGCGCGAGGTGCTCGGCGTGCCCGATCCCGAGCTGGCGCGGCTGCGCCGCGAGAAGGTGATCGGGTGAGCCTCGCGGCGGCGCCGCGACCGGGCGCGGCGCACCCGCTGGACGCGGTGTTCCGCGCGCGCTCGGTCGCGCTGATCGGCGTGTCGGCCGATGCGCACAAGCTGAACGGCGCGCCACTGCCGATCCTGCGGGCCTCGGGGTTTCGCGGGCCGATCTACCCGGTCAATCCGAAGTACGACGCGATCGACGGGCTGCGCTGCGTCGCGCGCATCGCCGATCTGCCCGAGGCGCCGGACGTCGCGCTGGTGCTCGCACCGGCCCGCGAGGTGCCCGGCGCGATCGATGCGCTCGCGCGGCTCGGCACCCGTGCGGCGGTGGTGGTGAGTTCGGGCTTCGAGGAGCAGACCGGTGGCGACGCGCGGGTCGCGCAGCTGGCCGACGCCTGCCGCGAGCACGGCGTCGCGCTGGTCGGCCCGAACTGCGAGGGCGTGTGGTCGGTGCGCAGCCGCGTGATGCTCACCTTCGGTTCGGCGGCGCGGCGCACCGAGTGGACGCACGCGCCGCTCGCGATCGTCAGCCAGAGCGGCGCGATGGCGGGCGCGATCGGCCGGCACCTGCAGGACGGCGGCTTCGGCTGCGCGTACCTGGTGAGCGTGGGCAACGAGACCGTGCTCGGGCTGGTCGACTACCTCGAGTACCTGATCGAGCAGGACGACGTGCGCGTCGTGCTGCTGTTCATGGAGGGGCTGCGCGACGGCGGCCGGCTGCTGCGCGCGGCTGCACGCGCGCGCAGCCGCGGCATCGTGCTGGTGGCGCTGAAGTCGGGCGACTCGCCGCTGGGCCGCGCCGCGGTCGCGTCGCACACCGGCAAGGTCGCGACCGACGCGGCGATCTACCGCGACGTGCTCGCGCAGGCCGGCATCGTGCAGGTCGACGGCCTGTCCGAACTGATCGAGGCCGCCGAGCTGCTGCTCACCGCGCCGCTGCCGCCCACCCGCAGCGGCACCGCGCCCGGCGTGTCGGTCTACAGCATTCCGGGCGGCACGCGCGCGCTCACCGCCGATCAGAGCGAACGGCGCGGCGTACCGATGGCCACCTTCGACGCCGCCACCGAACGGGCACTCGCCGCGCGGCTGCCGGCCTTCGGCCAGGCGCGCAACCCCACGGACATGACCGGGCAGCTGCTCTCGAGGCCCGAGATCTTCGATGAGACGCTGCAGCTCGTGGCGGCCGATGCGAACACCGAGGCGCTGATCGTGCAGCTCGCCAACCGCGGACCGGCCGACGCGCTGCGCTACCGCGACACGATCCGCGACGCCGCGCGCGCCCACGGCGTGCCGGCGGTGGTCTCCTTCCTCGGCGATGCGATGCCGGCGCGCGAACGGCGCGCGTTCGCCGAGCACGGCATCGTCTGCGCACGCGATCCGAACGAAGCGGTGCGCTGGCTGTCGTGGCTGTACGGCGCGCGTGCGGCGCTTGGCCGGGGCGGGCGCGTGCCGGGGTGGCCCGAGGGGCCGCCTGGGGAGGCGCAGGCCGCATCGGTCGGCACCGCGACCGCGCGCCCCGGGAGCACCGGCGGCGGCATGGGCGCGGCGCTCGGCGCCGGCTGGGTCGACGGCGCGGCGCTGCTCGCGCGTGCCGGCGTGCCGCTGGTGCCGTGGGCGCTGCTGCCCGCGGGCGGTGCGGCGGCGTCGGTGTGCGCCGCGCTGCGCTTTCCGGTCGCGCTCAAGGCGCTGCCCGAACACGCGGCGCACAAGACCGAGCTTGGCCTGCTGCGGCTCGGCCTGAGCGATCCGGCGGCGGTCGAGGCGGCCGCGGGCGAGCTGCGCGAGCGGCTGGGGGCGCCGCGGGCGACGCTGCTGGTGCAGCAGATGGCCGAGCCCGGGGTCGAGGTAGTGCTCGGCGTGATGCGCAACCCGGACTTCGGGCTGGTGCTCGCAGTGGGCAGCGGCGGCACGCGGGTCGAGCTGCTCGGCGACCTCGGCTTCGTCGCCGCGCCGTTCGAGGCCGCCGACGTCGAGCGGGTACTCGCGCGGCTGCAGCTGGCGCGGCTGCTCGACGGGTTTCGTGGTGCACCCCGGGCCGATCGCGACGCGCTGGTCCGCTCGGCGCTCGGCCTGGCGCACGCGTTCGCGTCGAGCCCGCTGCTCGAGGTCGAGATCAACCCGCTGATCGTCGGTCCGGCGGGGCGCGGCGTGGTCGCGGTGGACCTGCTGACGCGGACCGCGGCGCCCTGAACTCCGGCGGCCCGGCGCGGCCGCCGTGCGGCGCGCGCCGGCGGCGCGCCCTCAGGCCAGCGCCGACACGTACACGCCGCGCGTGCCGAGCGGCCGCGCGGTCAGCCACTGCAGCCGCAGCCGCCAGTACTCCTGCAGTCGGTGGCAGGCCACCACGTGCGCGACCGCGTCCAGCGCGCCGGTGACCACGCGCACCGCGGTGCCGGCCGGCACCGGCACCGCCGCGGCCAGGCCGGCTCCGCCGAGCGACAGGTCGATCAGCCGCGCGCCGATGCCCGGCCGGCGCCAGTCGACGATCAGCGCGGCATCGTCGCTGCGCGTGCGCCGGGGGGTCGCCCGTCGACCGAAGAGCTCGCGTCCGGTCGCCGCCGGATGCGGCGCCGGGTGCAGCGGCGCGTCGCAGCGGCCGCAGCGGGTGTCGGCCCGCAGCTCGGCGGGCAGCGCCTGCCGGCACATCGGACAGCAGCACGCCCGCCGCCACGCGGCCGGGTCCTGTCGGGGGGGCGCGCTGCGCGCGGCGGCGCCGGCGCCCGTCCGCGCCGCCGCCGCGTCGGCACGCGGGTCGCTCGGGCTGCCCGCGGCCAGCGGCGTCGCCGGCCCGCTGCGCAGCCGCGTGACGTCGATCAGCCGGTCGTAGGCGCGTCGCCACTCGGGGTCCGAAAGCACCGCGTACGCCTCGTTGATCAGCGCCGCGGTGGCGTGGTCACCCCCGAGATCGGGGTGGCCCCGCAGCGTGTGCATCAGTGCGCGCCAGCTCGCCCGGACCACCGCCGGCGGCGCCTCCGGCTGCAGGTACAGGATCCGGTAGTAGTTGCGGCGGTTCTCGGAGATCGGCTCGCGCTGGCTCGGCATGCGCCGATTGTCGCCATGCGCGCGCCGGTGCGCACCGCGCGCCGTCCGGCGGTCGATGCGGGGGGGTCTTCGGCGGGCGGGTCGCCGTGCGGTCAGCCTAAATCCGGCGGTTACCCGCTCGCCGGCATCGTCCCGGGGGGCGGTGGGGGGCCGATCGAGGGTGCGATGCGCTGGTCCACGTAGCGCACGAGCGTGGTCCAGGGATCGATCGAGCCGAACTGCTCCGCAGTGGCCCGCACGTGCCGCAAGGCCGCATGGATGTTGGCGATCAGCGTTCGCAGCAGCGTCGTCTTGCCGT
>Ga0169931_10015256_pt1 | contig 10294 bp, 12 predicted proteins | sample Kivu_15m_20L_FD_129675 | JGI IMG/M metagenome (GOLD analysis project Ga0169931, IMG submission 129675) | Freshwater microbial communities from Lake Kivu, Western Province, Rwanda to study Microbial Dark Matter (Phase II) - Kivu_15m_20L... | ecosystem: Environmental > Aquatic > Freshwater > Lake... | reverse complement strand
TTTGTAGCAGATTCAGCCCGCGCTCGGATTGAGGAAATCCGAGCTTCCCAGGACATGGATGAAGACTTCTTTGTGCGTGTGTCCGTGACAAGTGGGGGTTGCTCCGGGCTTAGTTATCGGTTAGACTTTGACAACGAGCTAAAGCCTAACGATCAGGTTTTTGAAGATAATACCATAAAGGTGGTCACTGACCTGAAAAGTTTTCTGTACCTCTGCAATACCACACTGGAATTTTCCGGCGGCTTGGAAGGCAAGGGTTTTCATTTTAATAATCCGAACGCATCTAGGACCTGCGGATGCGGGGAAAGCTTTGCCGTCTGACTCTTGAAAATTCAGGAGCATCGGAGGTACCAGCCATAGGCTTGGATGCCAAACGTGCCTTGTATAATCACACTGGTCTAGGAAACTACAGCAGGAGTGTCATTTGGGCTCTCCATGAATTTTACGCGTCTGCTTTTCGTTTCATCCTTTTTTATCCTCAAAAAACGCATGTTGGAGATACGTATAATCTACCGGATGGGATTAAACATGTTTTTCCAACCTTTGGTGGTGGGGTGCTTTGGCGAAGCTTTGGGATTATAAGGGCCATTCGCAAATACCGCACAGCACTTTACCATGGTTTGAGCAATGAAATTCCCTTTATTTGGGGATACAACTCCTATTGCCGTTGGGTTGTGACCATCCATGACCTGGCTTTTCTTCGTCTTTCTCGGGATTACACAGTTATAGACAAATGCATCCACTACCTCAAGGTAGCCTATGCTTGCAGACGAGCCGACGCTATTGTGGTTGTCAGTGAATACACTGGGAAGGAAATTATGCGGAATTTCGGCGTGCCTCCAGAGAAAATCAGGGTCATTTATCCCATGGTTGATCCTATTTTCAAGGTGTCCTGGTCGGCGGAAGAGCGTTTGCATGTGCAGCAATCCTTGCAGCTTCCAAACCAGTATTTTCTTTTTGTGGGTTCTGTTACGGCGCGAAAAAATCTGGTTACGGCACTTCGGGCTTGGCTAATGCTTCCAGACCAATTTCGCTTGCCCTTTGTCGTCGTGGGCAAGCTAACCCGGGGATATCGGCGGGATTTAAAACATTTTCTGAATTCCATTAACCAGGATTTGCGCCAATGGGTGCTATTCCGGGAAGTACCGACTGCCTTATTGCCCGCTGTTTATCAAGGGGCAAGCCTATTTGTGTATCCATCTCTCTGCGAAGGATTTGGACTTCCTGTGTTAGAGGCCCTGCAAAGTGGGATTCCAGTAGTTACATCCTCGACCACATCCCTGCCGGAGGTGGGGGGACCTGGAGCTTTTCTGGCTGACCCCGCCCATCCTGAATCCATTTATCGTGGATATCTTCATTTCCTGGAGAATGAAAACAACCGTAGCCATGCCATTCGTTTGGGCTATCTGCATTCGACACTTTTTAACCCGGCTGAACAGGCTAAAAAGCTGGCAATGTTGTATTCAGATTTATTGAAAGGAACTTCAGGCTTTAGTCAGTTCGATAAGACCATTCACGAAAATATCTAACTCCCGGGTGGTGGTGTACAGATTGGGTACAATCCGGCAACCCTGGACGCCCTGCCCATCTATTGCCACAGTCCATATCCGGTATTTTTTCATGAGGGTTTCAGCCAAATCACTTGGCTTCATGCCTTTTATGCCAACGTTGGCAATGCCGCAGGACCGTTCCGCAGCAGCTGGTGTATTTAGTTGAATGCCGGGTAAGTCTCGTACGCGACTGCTCCAGTAGGTTTGCAGATAGCGAAGTCTTGCCTCCTTTCTATCGAGTCCGATTCGAGATAGATAATCCAACGCATTACCAATCGCTAAGTCTGTGGCAACCGGATGGGTCCCGGTTTGATTTAGTCGGCGGATGTTCTCCTTCGGATGCCCGAAGTTCCCAAACAGGGGCCAAAGCCTAGCAATTTTAGCTTTGTTGATATAAAGGAGTCCCGCACCGAGGGGTGCCGACAACCACTTGTGGAGGCTGGAACCATAATAATCGCAGTGAAGGTCCCGTATGTTAAAATCGAAGTGCCCGATGGCGTGTGCCCCGTCCACCACCACCTCGACGCCTCGATTATGTGCCATGTCACAGATTTTTCGTACAGGGAGTATTTGCCCGGTGATATTGACCATGTGGCATACCATAATCAATTTGGTTTTATCTGTTATGGCATTGGCGTACACCGATACCACTTCATCGTCTGTTTGTGGAATTAAGGGTACGTCTACGAATTTTCGGACTACGCCGTACCGCTCCTCACAAAGCCGGAAATGTTCAATCATGGAAAAGTAATCCTGATTGGCTATGATGGCCTCATCACCTGCTTTCCAAGGAATACCACCAATGACTGTATCCAGGGATTCGGTGGTATTGCGAGTGATGATGATTTCCTCGGCATCGCAGTGGAGGAGTTCGGCCAATTGACCACAAATTGCACGTTTGTTGTCCCACTGTACGGTGCGCATATAGTAGGATCCCTGATAATTGATTTCGCGAATGTGGTGAAGGTAATCCTCCAAAATGGCTTGGGGCATAAAGCAATAGTACCCGTTCTCCAGATTGATATAATCTGGTTTAAGACGGTATCCTCCGCGGATGCCCAGCCAGTAATCCTCATCTGTTGCCACTTCCATGGCAGATTTCCCCATGACGCGTTGATTCAAGCGGTCCATTTCCCTGAACAAAGTGGGGGTACTCAGACCGAGAGCCAGGGTTTGTTTAAGAAAAGTTCTTTTGTCCATTGGTTTTTTTTAGGCTTTCAAGGATGGTATTTCCTTTGGGTATGTGCTGCTACCTCTTCCGGGTGGAAGTGAACTTTTTTGAATTTCCCCTGCGTATAGCGGAGCGACTGGTCATTGAAATGGGGAGAAAGGGAATTGCCAGATGCACCTCCTGTAACAATAGAGTAGGCATTTACGCGTGGTCCAAATTCAACCACAGCCACAAAACTATTTCCCAATGTACCATAGCGCTTGCGGGTGGCTGATTGGGTACGAGCGCCATAAGCGGCCAATGAACCCCAGGCAGATGAGGTAAATCCTACAGGGATACTTTCCTTTTCGTCATCAAACCGCGGCCTTATATCGGGTTGAATTCGCTGAAAACGATTGATATTTCCCCAGGGAATTTTCCAGGAACCATACAAGCGAATTAACTCTTGCAGTGCACTTCGCATTGCAGCTCCTTTAACACCAGCGTCTAGCCGTTCAAGGACCACCTTTTCCAACCAGAGAATAGATTGACTGTCTGGATGGCTTTGCCTACGGGCCATTTCCATGATTTGTTCCCCGTAGAAAATAGCGAGGCTAGTGGCAACTGAGAGAGAATCCCGCTCAAAATTCCAGGATGAGAGAAACCCTAGGGGTTCTGCTAAATCTGGATCCTTAACAGAGGTCACTAAATCGGGAATAATGCGAGCGAATCCCGGCAGATAAGGGTCGAAGGCAGCTTTTACCAGGCTATCCAATGTCCAATTGCCGCGCATGTTTTCCAATAGGCGGAGGGCAGCCAAACCCCGGAAATTCTCTTCGTCTGGAGCCATGTAGGCAGGGTAATCACCCCGCCTTGGGCTATCCTTTCCAGCAGCGGTAAAAGGGTCAGAGTTGCAGTTCTGTAGCCAGCCGTTTGGCGGATTTACGATGCGCACGATTTCCCGTAGGGAGTGAAATCCTTGCCATTCGGTGCGCGAGGTACTCCCATCCACAGGTTTATCCCAAGCGAATCCAATATCTCGTCGGGGCATAAAATTGCCATGCCAGTAAGCAATATTACCTGCATTATCGGCAAAGACGGTGTTGTTGGAGGAATTGGTATTCAGCTTCATTACTGCCTCAAATTCCTTTAGGCCGTTTGCTTTGGTACGTAGAAAGGACTGGCTGAGAGCCTTTACCTGTTCAGACATCATACGGATGCTCACCCATTTGCCATCTTTCCGGGCAATCACAGGGCCGTGATGGGTAAAATATAGAGTTAACTCCCGCTGAAACTTTTTTCCGTCCTTGTACCATACGATGACCTCTCTCCGAGTCCTTACAGGACGCCATTTGCCTTCATATAGATAGAAATAGGTATCCCCCCGCTTTTCAACTGTCTCTAGGTATTCATCGGCCACATCGGCGTCACCAGAGGTGTGCATCCAGCCACAGTGACTGTTGAAACCCTGGTAAACAAAAAACTGGCCCCAGGTAATGGCACCGTAGGTGTTTAGGCCTTGCTCACTAACCAGGTGCACCTCTGTTCGGAAATAGAAAGATGTATGCGGATTAATAAGTAGCAGGGGATGCCCCCCTTGTGTTTTAGCCGGACCAATGGCAAATCCGTTGGAACCCGGTGGCTCTTCTTCCCATTCCGGAATGCTCACGACACGGGTTCCCAGTTGGTTGTTCTCGTAGAAATCCCGGACGCCTGAAATGGGTATGATAGTGATATTACCCCCAATGCTTCCCTCAGTGAATAAAAGGGGCATCCATGGTTCAAAGCGTTTAAGCACTGCGGGACGGACACCAGGGTGGCGGTGCAGATAAAAGTTGATACCTCCAGCAAATGCCTCAAGCAAGTCTCGCATCCAACGGGGAGCAGCAGCATAATGCCTCTTGGCTTGAGCCGTGTCGGCATACATGCGGGCACGCACGTCCTGATAAAAGTAGGATTCTCCCAGCGATTCGGATAATCGGCCCAGCGCATCAAGGTAGTTTTCCTCTACCCTGGGAAAATCGTCCTCGCATTGAGCATACATAAGTCCAAAAACCACATCAGCATCTGTCTTGCCGTAGATATGCGCTACCCCATAATCATCCCGGACTATAGTCACTCGCTTGGCTCTTTCCTCCCAAAATGCCAGTTCCATGGGTTGGAAGGGCCTCCCCATGGACAAAATCGGCCAAAGGAGTATTCCCAGGCATTTGAACATCGGTATCCATTTCATACTTTGGCAATCATTTGGCTAAAGATAAAACCAATGCGCATTTTTCAGGCAAGTTCAAAGGATCTCTCCCGCATTTGCCATCTTGTGAACCTTGCTTACCGTGGAAACGAAGCCAGAAAAGGATGGACTTTTGAAAGTGATCTCATTCAAGGAGAAAAGCGCACGGACGAAGAGGACCTCAATGCCCTGTTTGCCGACCCCAAAGCTATGTTCCTCTTGGCGGAAGCCGATGATGGGGTATTACATGGATTGGTATTCCTCCGGTCTGAGGTCGACGCCCTTTATTTGGGTATGCTTTCTGTCTTACCGGATTTACAGGGCAGGGGTATTGGCAAAAGCTTAATGGCTGCGGCTAAAGATCATGCAAAAGAACAGGGGCTGAGTCGAATCCGCATTCAGGTTGTACACCTGCGGGCGGAATTGATTCGCTGGTATGAAAAATTGGGGTTCGTATTCACCGGCAAAAGTGCTCCATTTGCCGTTCCCCCTGCGTTTGGCATTCCTCGGCAGTCGCTTCACTTCCTGGAAATGGTTTGGGAACTTGGGTAATTTTCCCAGACAACAGCCAAAAGCGCTACTTTTGATAGAAATTTCTTGGAATGAATCACCTTTCGGATAAGGAGGCTTTCCTTCGGCAATTTGTTCCGCCAACTGGCAATTTCTGGGGTTGGCGCTTTTCTTTTTTTGGCCTGGTTCTGATTCTTTTGCTGAGCGCCTGGATTGCTTGGCGCCATTACCGACTAGGTGTTCCCTTTGGATTTGATGAACCAGAGACTGCAGTGAATCCAATGGTCAAACCGGCCCCTGCTCTGAAAAATGAATAATTGGCTCTCCTTTCATAAATACCAGGGAACGGGCAACGACTTCATCCTATTCGATGCCCGGGAATCCTTCCCGAAGGAAATAAAGACTTCGGAGGTGCTGGCGGCTTGGTGCCACCGACATACCGGCATTGGTGCAGACGGAGTTATATTTCTAGAGGCCACAAACCAGGCAGATTTTTCAATGCGCTATTTCAATGCGGATGGAAAGGAAGGGTCTATGTGTGGCAATGGCTCCCGCTGTGCCACTGCCTTTGCCTTTGACCTAGGCCTCATCAAGGAAACAGGCCACTTTGTCGCCTGTGATGGGATTCATGAATGCCGGATTCATGATGACCAGCTATTTTCAGTATCTATTCATGATGTAAATGGTGTAGCTGTGCGCCCTGGGGGCTATTTCGTTGATACGGGTAGTCCACACTGGGTGAAGTTTGTGCCTTCCTTGGAGGGATTCCCTGTATTCGAAGAAGGCCGGAAACTTCGATCTAATCCAATCTTTGGTCAAGGAGGTACCAATGTAAATTTTGTGGCTGATACTGACCAGGGACTGCAAATGGCCACCTTTGAGCGCGGCGTAGAAGCCGAAACAATGGCCTGTGGAACCGGTGCTGTGGCCGTGGCCATGGCCTATTATGTAAAAATGGGATGGGCGGTAAATCATTTTGGCATTTCTCTGCTGGTGAAAGGAGGGGAACTGCAGGTAACCTTTAGGCCTGTTCACCAGGCTAATGGAATTTCATTTTCCGATGTATGGCTTACTGGACCCGCTTGCAGGGTTTTTTCAGGACAAGTTCCCTTCCCCAATTCGTAATAGCAAAAGATGATTAATCTTATTTCAGATACGGTGACCAAACCTACTCCCGCTATGCTGGATGCTATGCTTGCAGCTGAGGTGGGGGATGATGTTTTTGGTGAAGACCCAACGGTCAATAAACTTGAGGCCTTTGCTGCTGCCCGGTTTGGGATGGAGGCGGCTCTTTTTTGCCCCTCGGGTACGATGACCAATCAAATAGCCATTAAAACCCATACCCGTCCACTCGATGAAATGATTTGTGAGGAATCTTCCCATGTTTATCAATATGAAACAGCCGGGTATGCCTTCCATTCCGGTATTGGTGTGAACCTGATTTCCGGAACTTATGGAAAAGTCACGGCTTCCCAGGTGGAAGCTGCAGTGAAGGGACCCGCCGACTGGCTTCCCCGGTCTTCCCTAGTTGTCTTGGAAAATACCACCAACAAGGGTGGGGGGAATTTTTATACTTTGGAGGAAATCTGTCCTATTCGGGAACTTTGCCAGCATGCCGGCCTGGCATTACACCTTGATGGGGCCAGGTTATTTCACGCCCTTGTGGAAACTGGTGATGCGGAAAGTGCTTATGGAAGGGCTTTTGACAGCATTTCCATTTGCCTTTCAAAAGGTCTTGGGGCTCCTGTGGGCTCTTTGCTCCTGGGTAGTAACCATTTTATTGGGCAGGCCCGGCGATTGCGAAAGGTTATGGGAGGAGGCATGCGGCAGTCAGGCTTTTTGGCAGCCGCAGGTCTCTTTGCGCTGGAAAACCATATAGAGCGGCTACGGGAAGACCATGCCCATGCCCGTATCCTGGGAGAATGTCTCAGGCAGATGCCCTATGTTGCCCAGGTTAAGCCGGTTATGACCAATATCGTCATCTTTGAATTAGCAGGCCTATCGGCCGCCGCTTTCCTTGATATGCTGCATGCTAAGGGTATAAAAGGCTCTGCCTTTGGCCCAAGGACAATACGCCTGGTCACACATTTGGACATTCATCCAGATATGATTTCCAGAACCCTGGAAGTGTTGCAAGAACTTACTGGTCCTGCATTGGCCTGCATCCCCAAAAACTGACAAGGAATAGATGAGAACAACCTGAACGCTCAGTCCAGCTCCCTTTTGCGTTTGTCTATTTCGTCCCGGATATGGGCCGCCTTTTCGTAGTTCTCTTCCTCCAGAACCTGCTTGAGCATATGGTTTAGGGATTCTAAAGAATGATTGCTCAGCGAAGCAGATTTTTCAATAGGTTCATCCGTTTCTTCTTCTTCGGATTCCTCCTGCTGGGATTCGTCCAATTCCACCCCGGCGGTGTCCAAGATGAACTCATAAGTGCAGATGGGACATTTAAAACGCACGGCAAGCGCAATGGCATCGGAGGTTCGAGAATCGATTTCAATCAATTCGCCATTTCGTTCGCAGACAAGACGGGCATAGAAGATGCCATCGAGAAGGTTGTTGATAATCACCTCCCTCAGGTCAATCTGAAATGATTCCAAGGTGAGTTTGAAAAGATCGTGGGTGAGGGGCCGGTTTGGCAGCATTTTTTCCATGGCAACGGCGATTGCCTGCGCCTCAAAACTTCCAATAACAATGGGAATCCTTCTTGGCCCATTGGTTTCACCAAGAACAACAGCATAGTTACTTGACTGCGAGACACTATGTGATAGGGCAACAATTCGCAGTTCTATTTTCTTCATGTCGGAGGTACTTAAAATCAAGGTAAATTTAGCTAAAAACGTTGGGAATTGGCCTCAGGTGGTTTCCTCTTTGGCCTCCTCCCAAAGGCGACTCATCTCTTCCATGGAGAGCCTGGACAAAGATTCTCCAGCCTTGCCTTCTAGGTATCGGAATCTTTTTGAAAATTTCTGATTTACCCGTTCCAGGGCATCCTCTGGATTTATTCCCTTAAAGCGAGCAAAGTTTACCAAACTAAACAATAGGTCGCCAAACTCCTCCTCTTTCCGTTGTAATGAAATATCCTGCTCTAGTTCCTGGCGGAATTCCTCCATTTCCTCGGTCACCTTAGCCCAAACCTGTTGATCATTTTCCCAATCAAATCCTACCTGACTGGCTTTCTCCTGAATTCGTATAGCTTTAATTAGGGCAGGCAACGCAATAGGGACACCAGCAAGCACGGACGCTTTCCCCTCTTTTTTCTTCAGTTGTTCCCAGTTCCGCTTGACTTCTTCTGCATCAGTTACCACCGTATCGCTATAAATATGCGGGTGTCTTCTAATCAATTTTTCACATATCCCCTCTAGGCAAGCAGCTGCATCGAAGGCCCCTTGTTCAGAGGCCATGCGGCAATAGAAAACCAAATGAAGGAACAAATCCCCTAATTCTTCCCCAATCCCGATAATGTCTTCCTTTAGGATGGCATCGCTTAACTCGTAGGCCTCTTCTAGCGTTAGCATCCGAAGACTTTCCAATGTTTGTTTGCGGTCCCAGGGGCATTTTTCCCGCAGTTCATCCATAATCTGGAGCAAACGGAGAAAGGCCTGCTGACTTTTGGTATGTGATGGTATCACGTGATTGGTTTTACGCTAAATAGAGGGTATTTTTGTGACATCCTAACTTCTTCCTTTATGGAATTTCTAATCAGCCTTGGCATCATCCTTGCTTTTTTGTTTGCCTCAATTCTCTTATTAAATCTAAGGCAGTGGTTCACGGGTGAGCCTTTCCGAGGCACCTGTTCTTCCAATAATCCAATGTTACGTAACGAGTTGGGAGAGTGCAGCTTATGCGGCAAAAAGGCTGATGAACCCTGCAAGATGCCAGAGCCTCAGTAACTGTTCAATGAAAGAAGGACTAAGGTGCAGGCTTCCTCCCCCCGAATCCCCTTTTCAGCTGCTTCCTTCATTAGTTCAGGATTCTCCGTACCGGGATTAAATAAAATTCGCTGCGGACGAAGAGAAAATAGGTAATCCCGATAGTCCGCCTGGATTTCAGGATTGATATAAAGGGTGACGGTGTGTAGGTTTTCCACATGGGGTTTTCCGGTCTGTATGGTCACATCCCCAACTGATTCCTCACGCATACCGACCGCAACTACTTCATGACCTGCCTCCCGCAAGCGATGAATCGCTTCTCCTGAGGTCCTACCAAGTTTGGCAGATGCACCCAGAACCAAGGTTTTTTTTGTTTCCGACATCACAGCAGCAGCATAAGAGGCTCTTCGAGCAAGGCCTTTAGGGATTGTAAGAATTGGGCACCTGAAGCACCATCCACTACGCGGTGGTCACAGCTAAGGGTTACTTTCATGGTATGCCCGGCTACTACCTGACCATCTTTTACCACAGGCTTGGCAATTATACCCCCCACCGCTAAAATGCAAGAATCAGGGGGATTGATAATCGCCGTAAATTCATCAATGCCAAACATTCCAAGATTGGAAATGGTGAAGGTATTGCCTTGCATTTCTTCAGGCTGCAGTTTTTTCTCTTTTGCCTTAGCTGCGTAGGCTTTGACCTCAGCATTTATCTGAGCCAGGGTTTTGGTATCCGCATGACGAATGACTGGGACAAGTAATCCCTCTTCAATCGCAACGGCTACACCGATATGGATATCATGGTTGTAACGGATGCGGTCACCTAGCCACGAGGCATTGATTACCGGATGACTTTTCAAGGCGGCTGCTACCGAGCGGATGACTATATCATTGAACGAAATCCGGGTATCGCTCACACGGTTCATGCGTTCTCTTGCCTCCATGGCTTTTCCCATTTCCATTTCCACAGAAAGGTAGAAATG
>Ga0169931_10015255_pt1 | contig 10294 bp, 7 predicted proteins | sample Kivu_15m_20L_FD_129675 | JGI IMG/M metagenome (GOLD analysis project Ga0169931, IMG submission 129675) | Freshwater microbial communities from Lake Kivu, Western Province, Rwanda to study Microbial Dark Matter (Phase II) - Kivu_15m_20L... | ecosystem: Environmental > Aquatic > Freshwater > Lake ... | reverse complement strand
GCGACATTCTTCAGCTTTTGGTGGTACAAAAACCCCGCATTGTACAAGTAAAGCGGATTGTTGGGCTCTTTGATCAAGGCCTCGTCGAGCTTGGCGATGGCACCCGCAAAGTCCTCGCGGTCGAGGTACGCCTGAAGCTCGAGTTTTAACAGGTCGTCGTTGGCCGGAAACTTCGCGCGGGCCACCTTAATCAGGGCGTCAAAATCCGCTACGCGCTTTTCTTCAATGTACATGAACAGAAGGCGAACGTAGAAATCTACGAGAATGCTCTCGGAGCGCTGCGGGTCGCTGGCCTTCTCCATCTTGAGGTACATGTCCAAGGTGGCCTTGTCAGGGAACGGGTAGCGCTTGCCATCTTCAGCAAGCACAGCGGTCCACTGAATCCCCTTGTATTCCAGTTCGATCAACTCTTTAAACATCGCTTCAGCCTTGGCCTTATCGCCCAACTCAGCTGACAAATAAGCGACATACGACATGTTTGTTGTGTCGAGCTGTCCAACCTTGGCACGGGTAGTCACCGCACGTTCGTATGCAGAAACTGCCGACTTCTTGTCGTTTTGATTAAAGTTAAAGTCCTCAGCTAACTGAACATATGCTTGGGCCAGTAGCGGAAGTTTTTCTTGCGAGGCCGCACCCAGCTTCACTTTGCCCAGTTTGGTCTCGTAGTCAAGCAAATCTGAGTATGCCGCTACGGCTTCGTTTAGGGTTTCGAGGTTTTTGCTCGAGGGGTCGTTAAAAAGCGCGTAGTACACATCTCCGCGGTACAAGTAGTACTTCGGCATGAGCTTCGCATTGCGGGCCTCTGGGGCAATCGCATCGACCCCCTTCTTTGCGTCGTCAATGTACTTTTTGGCTTCGGAGAGGTCGCCGGCGTTCAAGGCAATTTTGGCACTTGAAATTGTGGGGCCGTCTTGGGCCTGCGCCAGGAGCGCAGCGCCAGCAATCGCGGCAAAGAGAACCTTTTTCATAACTACGTATTTACCGCAAAGATAAAGGCCCCGAACCTCGGAGCCTTTACCAGAATCAAAAAGTTAACGGGCCTTATTCAGCAGCACCGTCTCCCCCTTCAGCAGCAGAAACCGCTCCTTCGGCACCCTCCACTCCTTCCTCCTCTTCTGAAGCCGGAACTTTAGCCACCGACGCAATCAACTCGCCCGACTTGAGGTTGATAAGGCGCACCCCTTGCGTGGCGCGACCCATAACGCGCAAATCTGCGGCAGCCATGCGAATCATGATTCCGCGCTTGGTCGTGATCATCAAATCGTCTTCGTCGGTAATGTCTTTGATGGCAATCACGTCGCCCGTCTTGTCGGTCACGTTCAACGTTTTCACGCCTTTACCGCCTCTGTTGGTGATGCGGTAGTCCTCGACCAGCGTGCGCTTGCCGTAACCGTTTTCGCTCACCACCAAGATCGAAACCTGCTCGCTCGCGGCACACACCATTCCAACGACCTCGTCGTTGTCCGTGTCGAGCGCCATTGCGCGAACCCCAGAGGCTCCGCGTCCCATTGGGCGAACTTTGGCTTCAGGGAAGCGAATTGCCTTGCCGCTGCGCACAGCCATGATGATCTCGTTGCTGCCGTTGGTCAAGCGGGCCTCGAGCAGCGTATCGCCGTCGCGAACCCCAATGGCATTGATTCCGTTGGCGCGAGGGCGGCTGTAGGCTTCGAGCGTCGTCTTCTTGATGGTGCCCTTAACCGTGCACAGTACGACGTAGTGGCTGTTCACGTATTCCTCGTCTTTCAGGTCCTTCGTATTGATGAACGCGCGGACTTTGTCGTCGCTCGGAAGGTTGATTAAGTTCACGATGGCCTTGCCCTTGCTGGTGCGGTTGCCTTCGGGAATCTCGTACACGCGCAGCCAGAAGCAGCGTCCTTGCTCGGTAAAGAACAGCAAGTAGTTGTGGTTGGTCGCAACAAATACGTGCTCAATAAAGTCTTCGTCGCGGGTAGTTGCGCCACGCGACCCTACTCCTCCTCTACTTTGGGTCTTGTATTCTGTTAGCGGAGTTCGCTTGACGTAGCCCATGTGCGAGATCGTGATGACGACTTCTTCGTCGGCAATCATGTCCTCCATGCGCATATCACCTCCCGAGAAATCAATCTCGGTGCGGCGCTCGTCTCCAAACTTATCTCGAACTTCAATAAGCTCATCTTTAATGATTTGCATGCGCAAATCCACTTCGTTCAAGATTCGCTGCAGGTAGGCAATCTGCTCCATGAGCTCGTTGTATTCCGCTTTGATCTTGTCGCGCTCAAGTCCCGTGAGCTTCTGGAGTCGCAGATCCAAAATTGCCTTCGCCTGAATTTCGCTGAGTCCGAAACTGCTCATTAAGCCGTCTTTAGCGGCGTCCACGGTCTCTGATGCGCGAATCAATTTGATTACCGCATCGAGGTTGTCAATGGCGATCAGCAAGCCTTCGAGCACGTGGGCACGCTTTTGGGCTTCGGCGAGCTCGAACTTCGAGCGGCGAACGACAACCTCGTGGCGGTGCTCCACAAAGTGCTTGATCATGTCCTTGAGGTTCAGCAGCATCGGGCGGCCGTTCACCAAGGCAATGTTGTTCACACTAAAGCTCGATTGGAGCTGCGTGTACTTGTACAGCTTATTGAGCACCACGTTGGGTACCGCCTCGCGCTTGCATACGTAGACGATGCGCATGCCGTTGCGGTCGGACTCGTCGCGAATGTCCGCGATGCCGTCCAGCTTTTTCTCGTCGATCAGGTCCGCGGTCTTTTTGATCATGTCCGCTTTATTCACCTGATAGGGAATCTCCGTCACAATGATGCAGTCGCGGCCGTTAACTTCTTCGATGTGGGCTTTTGCACGGAGTACAATACGCCCACGTCCCGTCTCAAACGCCTCGCGCACGCCGTCGTATCCGTAAATGGTTCCACCGGTCGGAAAATCGGGTGCTGTGATGTGCTTCATCAAATCAATGACTTCAACGTCGTTGTTTTCGATGTAGGCAACGGTGGCATTGATCGATTCGGTGAGGTTGTGGGGCGGCATGTTCGTCGCCATACCCACGGCAATACCCGAGGCTCCGTTGACGAGTAATGCAGGAATGCGCGTCGGAAGCACCGTGGGTTCTTCGCGCGAGTCGTCGTAGTTGAGCTTGAAGTCTACCGTGTCTTTATCGATGTCGCGAACGAGTTCTTCGGTGATCTTGCGCATGCGCACCTCGGTGTAGCGCATGGCGGCCGGGGCGTCGCCGTCCATCGACCCAAAGTTTCCTTGGCCGTCGACCAGCATGTAGCGCAGGCTCCACTCCTGGGCCATGCGCACGATGGTGTCGTAAATGGCGGAATCGCCGTGGGGGTGGTACTTACCCATAACCTCACCCACGACAAGCGCCGACTTCTTGTAGGCCTTGTAGGAGTGGTTACCCATTTCGTTCATCCCAAAGAGTACGCGGCGGTGAACCGGCTTGAGACCGTCGCGCACATCAGGAAGTGCACGTGACACAATCACCGACATAGAGTAGTCGATGTAGGAGGTCTTCATTTCCTCCTCAATATTTATAGGTATAATGCGTTCGCCTTCGGCCATAATGTCAGTTAGCTAGTATATCCTTCAAAAATACGTGGCGCACCCCCCTCGAAATGCTCTGAGGCCGCGGATTTTCTAGGGTTTTATGCACAATTTGATGTTTATAAATAAGCATCCGCGATCTGTGTCGTTACATGGCACAGCATTGGTTACTTTGGGGGTATGGATGAAAATTTCTCGCCCCGAGTCAAAGACGTCATTGGGTACAGCAAAGAAGAGGCACTTCGACTGGGTCATGACAGCATCGGTACGGAGCACCTCATGCTGGGTTTGATTCGCGAAGGAGCAGGTTCAGCGATTGAATTGCTTCAAGTGCTTGGCGTGGATTTGCTTGAAGTCCGCCAAAAAATTGAAGGACTGCACCAGGCGGTCGAAAACCCGGTCTTGAGCCGCAAGAACATACCGCTAACGCGCCAAGCAGAGAAAGCCCTGAAAACAACTTTTCTTGAGGCGAAGTTGTACGGAAGCCCCGTGATTCGCACGGCACACCTCCTCCTATGCATCCTCCGCAATGAGAATGACCCTGTGGCCGCGGTGCTCCGAAGTTTGGGAATTGATTACGAAACCTTAAAAACGGAATACCAAAATCGATTTATGGAGGAGCGGAAGTCCGACCGAGGGACCAATCCTTCGGCAGCACTTAGTGGCGATGACGACGACGATGAGCCCGTGCGCGGAAGCTCTCCGAAGGCAAGCAAGGCCGGCGACTCCAAGAGTAAAACGCCCGTGCTAGACAATTTTGGACGCGATTTGACCAAGTTGGCTGAAGAAGACAAGCTCGATCCGGTGGTTGGGCGCGAAAAAGAAATTGAGCGCGTAAGCCAGATGCTGAGCCGCCGCAAGAAGAACAACCCCCTGCTCATTGGCGAACCCGGAGTGGGCAAGTCGGCGATCGCTGAAGGCCTGGCCCTTAAAATCGTACAAAAGCAAGTCAGCCGTGTATTGTTTGGCAAGCGCGTAGTCACCCTCGATTTGGCCAGCCTGGTTGCCGGAACCAAGTACCGAGGACAGTTCGAGGAGCGCATGAAGGCCCTGATGAATGAACTTGAAAAGAACGACGACATCATTTTGTTCATCGACGAGATCCACACGATTGTAGGCGCTGGGGGCGCAACGGGCTCACTCGATGCGAGCAACATGTTTAAGCCGGCATTGGCGCGTGGCGAAATTCAGTGCATTGGCGCCACTACGCTCGACGAGTACCGCCAGTACATTGAGAAAGACGGTGCCCTGGAACGCCGTTTTCAAAAAGTCATGGTGGATCCGCCAAGCCCCGACGAAACGTTCCAGATTTTGCAGAACCTCAAGCCGAAGTACGAGGAGCACCACAACGTCACCTACACCGACGAAGCCCTTGCGGCCTGCGTTTCGTTGACCGTTCGCTACGTGCCTGACCGCTTTTTGCCCGATAAGGCGATCGACGCTTTAGACGAGGCCGGCAGCCGCGTGCATCTAGGATCCATTTCGGTTCCCCAAGGTGTTCGCGAACTCGAGGAACAGCTCGAAGCCGTCCGCCAGCAAAAGATGGAGGTGGTAAAAAAGCAGCGCTACGAAGAAGCGGCTAAGCTCCGCGACGACGAGAAGCAAATCGAAGCCAAGCTCGCCCACGTTCAGACCGAGTGGGACGAAGAGGTCCGCAAAAACCGCACTCCGGTGACCGAAGACGACATTGCAGAGGTTGTAGCCATGATGACGGGAATACCGGTGCGCAAAGTGTCCAAAGACGAGCTGGCCAAGTTGGCCGCGATGGAGACCGACATCAAAGGCAAGATTATCGGGCAAGACGAGGCCGTGCGCAAGGTGGTTCGCGCCATTCAACGCAACCGTGCGGGCCTCAAAGACCCGAACAAACCTGTAGGCTCATTCATCTTTTTGGGCCCGACGGGCGTCGGAAAAACGCAGCTCGCCAAAGAAATTGCCATCCAGCTGTTTGACTCTGCCGATGCGCTCATTCGCCTCGACATGTCCGAATACATGGAGAAGTTTGCAATTTCACGGCTCGTTGGTGCGCCTCCGGGATATGTGGGCTACGAAGAGGGCGGACAGCTTACCGAAAAAGTGCGCCGCAAACCCTATTCAGTAGTGCTGCTCGACGAAATTGAAAAAGCACACCCAGACGTATTCAATTTGCTCCTCCAGGCCCTTGATGACGGCCACATGACCGACAGCCTAGGTCGCAAGGTCGATTTCAAGAATGCCTTGATCATTATGACGTCGAACATCGGCTCCCGCCAACTCAAAGATTTTGGGACCGGTGTGGGCTTTGGCACCCAAACGCGCCAGAGCAACGCCGAAGAGCTCGCCAAGGGGGTGATTGAAACGGCCCTCAAAAAGGCGTTCGCGCCCGAATTCCTTAATCGAATTGACGACGTTATCGTCTTTCAACCGCTGGAGAAAGAAGATATTTCGCGCATCGTTCACATTGAACTGGAGAGCTTACTTCGCCGCATGACCTCCATCGAGTACCACGTGAGCCTTGACGATTCCGCGGTGGCGTTTTTGGCCGAGAAGGGCTACGATCCCAAGTTTGGAGCGCGTCCGCTGCAGCGGGCGATCCAGCGCTACGTCGAAGATCCTTTAGCCGAAGAGATTGTCAAGGGGGCGTTTCACCCTGGCGATACCGTGGTCTTTGTTGGGGAGGCAGGTGCCGAGCAGCTGACCTTGAACATCACCCCAAAGGTGGTTGCAGCGCAGAACCCACCAGCTGAATCGAACGACTAAAGACTGATTAGTCCAGGGATTCCTTGGGCTTGACGGTAGCGTTCAACGACCGCATCGACGCTGATCATCAGTTCTTTAGCGGTAAACGAGACATAATTTCCCTTTGAAGAAGGCCTTAGTGCCAGCTCGGCCACTTCAGGGTCAAACAGCTGTTCCAGCTTCGCGATGGCCTCGTTATTTGCTGGACAAATGAATTTAAACATATACAGCGCGGGCCAGGTGTAGTTTTGCTCCAGCAGTTCGCGAAATTTGACTTCCTCCATGACCCAAAGTAACAGCACAACCCGCCGAATCGTTCTAACTGGCGCCCCCTCGACCGGAAAAACCTCGGTCGTGGCGCGGCTGCAGGACCTCGGTCACCCCGTGCTGCACGAAATTTCGCGCGACATCATTACCCAGGAGGGCACCAAGCTGGGAGGCGATGACCCCTGGCGCAACCTCTTGGCATTTTCTGAACTTATATGGAAGCTGCGCAGCGACCAGCACCGTGAAGCGGCTAACTACGCCGGTGACGTGTTTTTTGACCGCAGCCTGCTGGATACCCTCAGCTACCTACAGGCGGGAGACAAGCCCATTCCTGATTGGATGGACCCCACCCCCTTCCCCTACCACTATAAAGTGTTTATTTTTCCGCCCTGGGAGGCCATTTACCGCACCGACGATGCCCGCTGGGAGCCCTTTGAAACTGCAATGCAAGTTCACGAATCGCTGGTGTCTACCTACTCTTCGTTGGGATACGAACTCATCGAGGTTCCACGCAAGTCGGTCGAAGAACGCGTCGAGTTCATTTTGAATGTCGTCCAGCGAACCTGACCGCCTTTCGGCTGTACTCTCCTCGGTTTGGGGCTACGCGGACTTTCGACCGCTTCAGCGACCCATTGCCGAATCAATACTGTCGGGCTGCGACACCGTGGCCCTCTTACCCACCGGAGGCGGAAAATCGCTGTGCTTTCAGGTGCCCGGACTGGTGCTCGGCGGAACCACCGTGGTAATTTCTCCGCTGATTTCACTCATGGCGGACCAGGTCCACCAGCTCGTTCAACGCGGAATTGATGCGCGCTCCCTCGCCGGAGACCTTAAGCCTGCCGATTGGATGCGGCTGCAGCAGCATCCGCCTCAGTTTGCCTACGTCTCGCCGGAACGCGCCCAATCAAAAAACTTTTTGGCCGTTCTCGAACACTGGGACGTGCGCTTACTGGCCATCGACGAGGCCCACTGCGTCAGTCAATGGGGACACGACTTCAGGCCGCAGTACTTGCTGCTTCAATCGCTGCGCGCGGCATTGCCCAAGGTGCCCTGCCTCGCCCTGACGGCTTCAGCGACCCCTGAAGTGCTCCGCGACATCGTGGCCTCACTCGGCCTCAAGGAGCCCCAGGTGTTTCAAGCTTCGTTTGCGCGCCCCAACCTGCACTGGAACGTGCGCGTCGTACCCGACGTAGCTCAAGCGTGCATCGCGTCGCTGCGGCCCAATGACGGCCGGCAGATCGTGTACGTGCGCAGCCGAGCAGGCGCCACCCGGTGGGCTGAACTGCTGCGGCAGCGGAACATTCCTGCGGCCGCCTACCATGCGGGCCTACCCCGTGAAGAGCGCTCGCGCCTTCAGACCGCTTGGTCCCTTGGCGAAGTCCGCACGATGGTGGCCACAACTGCCTTTGGTATGGGAATCGATCAACCCAATGTGCGCCAAGTTCTTCACGTCGAAGTGCCCGAAAGCCCCGAAGCCCTTTACCAAGAAATGGGGCGCGGCGGTCGCGATGGCCAGCCGGCCCAAGCACTTATTTTGCTCGATTCCAAGTCGTTGGGACAGTTCCGCCGCAAAATCGAGCGCAGCATGCCCGAGTTTTCTGAATGGGTGCAGCAGTACCACGCGCTGGCGAGCAGGGCCCAGATAGCCGTGGGCGACGGACCAGGCGTGCGCCTCAAGCCGCAGACGTCTGCCGAAGAGCTGCTGCTTCGCATCATGGCGCGCAAAGGACTCGCCGAAGCGCTCGAAGGCGTCGAAACCAGCGTACGGGTTCGGCTGAGGTACGGCGGGAGCGACCTCGTTGACGTGGCCGAGGCTAACCCTAAGTACGCTGAGTTGCTTTATGCCTTGGCGCGCAAGGTTCCCGGAATTGTTCACCACGCAGAAACCGTGGACTTAGCCTCGCTCGCGCCCTTAGGCCCCTGGACGCTTGCCGAACTGCGTTCCCTCCTCTTTTCGGCGGCCGACTTAGGTCTTCTCGACGCCGAGCCCGGCGCCTCGGGTAGTGCATTCCGGTGGACGCATCCGCGCTACCCTCAGCCCACAAGTCCCATAACTAGAGGTGAATGGGACGTTGATCGCAACCGAATTTTAGGGCGGGCACGCGCCATTTTAGCGATGCTCGATCCCCATTCAACCACCTGCCGCTTTGGGGAACTCCTCGCCTACTTTGGCGAACACGAAAGCGATTGCGGACGGTGCGACGTGTGCACTCGCCGCAACCAACCTGAAGACGCCGCGCGCCAGCTCCTGGAAGCCCTGAGGTCGGCTCCCGACCAACGGTTGCAGATTGCCGCGGCCGCCCAGCTCCTCCCGCTTACGCGCAGCGATTTTTTAGCGCTTCTTACACAGGGATGTTCGTTCGGTTGGTGGAACGTCGACGCCGACGGGTGGATGCAGCTTTAAGCGCGACCTTTGTGGCATGATTCGAACCGTTTTCTTTGGCACTCCCGATTTCGCTGTGACCTGCCTCGAAGCACTCGTTGCGGCACCCGATGTTGACGTTTGCGCCGTAGTCACGGCCCCGGATCGTCCCAGTGGCCGCGGTCAATCCATCCAGCCCGCTCCCGTAGCGCGTGCGGCCGAGGCTCATGGCATCCCTGTTTTGCGCCCCGAACGGCTGCGCGACGAGGTTTTTTTGGCGGAACTGCGCGCCGTGAACGCCGACGTGTTCACCGTGGTGGCCTTTCGCATGCTGCCCGAGGTCGTTTGGTCTATGCCCCCCTTGGGTTCGTTGAACATCCACGGATCCCTACTTCCCGACCTGCGGGGCGCGGCCCCGATTCAGTGGAGCCTTGCGCACGGCGACCCGCAAACCGGCCTGACCGCTTTTTCGCTCAATGCCCATATCGATGAAGGTCCGATTCTGGACCACGTTACCTTAAACGTTGGACCAAACGAAACGCTTGGCAGCCTGTACCCCCGCATGGCCTTAGCAGGCGCAGAATTAGCGGTGCGCGTTTTGGCGGAATTAGGCCGAAACGGATTAAAGCTTCGCCCGCAACCCGATGCCACGGAGCACCGGCTGGCTCCCAAATTAGGGCCGGAATTCGCACAACTTGAACTCCAAAACAGCTCCTTGGCGGTGCACAACCGCATTCGGGCCTGCGATCCGATGCCTGGAGCAAGCCTTCCGAGTCCAGAGCAGGACGGAGCGCGATTTAAACTCTTCGCGAGCGACTATCGGCCCACCGCACCACAATCACCAGAAGCAGAATTATGTTATACTATTGATAATGAGCATATTAAAGTTTTAGACGCGCACGGAACGGCCGTAATTCACGAGGTTCAATGGCCCGGAAAACGCCGCATGCCGACCTCTGAATTTTTGCGCGGATCGCGAATTAGGGGCCGATTTACCCTAAGTGGTCAAAAAATTAACTAAATCCTTGCACGTATTGCGTTTCCGACTATATTTGGGAAAACCAAACGTTTAATCACATTTAAAAAACAACAAGCATGAACAAGGCAGAACTCATCGATGCCATCGCAGCAGACGCAGGTATCTCTAAAGCTCAAGCTAAATCAGCTTTGGATTCCGTAACCAACAACATCGGCGGTGCTTTGGCCAAAGGAGGCAAAGTATCACTCGTAGGCTTCGGTACCTTCAGCGTATCAGCTCGCGGTGCTCGTGAGGGCCGCAACCCGCAAACTGGCGCGACGATCAAAATCGCCGCCAAGAAGGTTGCTAAGTTCAAGGCTGGCGCTGAGCTGGCTGGCAAACTCTAATGCCCCGAAATCACCTAAACGCGAAAGCCGCCCTCGGGCGGCTTTTTT
>Ga0169931_10015254_pt1 | contig 10294 bp, 6 predicted proteins | sample Kivu_15m_20L_FD_129675 | JGI IMG/M metagenome (GOLD analysis project Ga0169931, IMG submission 129675) | Freshwater microbial communities from Lake Kivu, Western Province, Rwanda to study Microbial Dark Matter (Phase II) - Kivu_15m_20L... | ecosystem: Environmental > Aquatic > Freshwater > Lake ... | reverse complement strand
GGGTTGACGCCCATCAGCGCGAGGTACTGCGCCTGCGTCACTTCTTTCGCGCCCATCCAGAAACAGTAGCTGAGCGTGACCTGGTGGACGGGTTGCGTTCTCGAGTCACCCTGGTAAGGAGCTCCGCTCGCCGCGTCCGATCCCATGAGGAAGGTCCCAGCGGGTATCGGAACCAGCCCCGGAAACGTCAGCGAGCACGGCGGCGGCGGCGAAACGACGAACAGCGTGAGCTCGAGCGCGTTCGAGAGGTTCGAGGTCTTCACCGCAAGCGGATCGCGGTACCACGCCTGCAAGAACGCTTTGTCGCCAGGAAGCCAGGGATTGCCCAGAGCTGTCGGATTCGCGCTTTGGAACGCATCCCAGTTGATCACGTACGAGCCGTTGCACTGACCCGAAGTACCGCCGCTGTTCTGCGGTGCGCCCAGACGCTGGATCGGCGCCTTCACGCACAGGTAGCTGCTCGACAGGCCGCCGGCCCAGGGGCTCGGCGTGAAGCCGCTGTTGTCGATCCCGTAGAACACCAGCCCCTGTCGATTGCCCGGCGCGCTGCTCACCGTGATCACGCAGCCCGCGCTGTTGGTGACGTTGGGTTGACCATTCGCGCCCATCTGCGCAACGCAGAAGTTCGTCGAGACTCCGGCTGTGCAGTACGACTGCGGATTCTGCGCGTGTGCGAGCGAAGTGAGTGTGGCGATCGTGAGCGAGACGAACGTGACCTTCTTCATGGTGCTCCAGACCTCGGAGTGTGTTCCGCCCTCATCAGCTTACTCGCTCGCCGCTCCATGCCGAGCCACGGCGCACGAAGCGCGGCCGCCTGAGGCAGCGCAGGGCATGGTCACGGCACGAGGATCGGTGCGAGCACGACTCGGAAGCCGATGTTGTGGGCCGTGTAGTCGATAGCAAAGTGATAAGCGCGGGACGCCGAGCGGCAGTCGTCGGAGTTGACCAAAAAGCCGCCGCCGCGGTGGACACGGTCAGGAGTCCCGGTCACGAACGGATCTGTGACGGCGCCTGCGGAGTAGCTCGCGATCGAATCTAGACACCACTCCCACACATTGCCGTGCATGTCGCGCAGCCCCCACGCGTTCGGCGCGTAGCCGCCAACAGGAGCGGTGCTGGTGGCGAAGCAACTCGAGCCAGGGTGGAACGAGTACGCGAAGTTCGCCTGACCGCACGACAGGCTGGCGCCGACATTGAACTCCGTCGTCGTACCGGCGCGGCAGGCGTACTCCCATTCCGCCTCCGTCGGAAGGCGGTACTCATAGCCCATCGGCAGATTGCCGAGAGCCGACTGCTGCAACGTGAGCTGCGTGCAGTACGAGCGCGCCATGGACCACGACACCTGCTCGACCGGACGGTTGCCGTTGCCGAGGTAACGCGAGGGGTTCGCGCCCATCAGCGCCGAGTACTGCGACTGCGTCACTTCCGTCGCGCCCATCCAGAAGCAGTAGCTGATCGTGACTTGGTGAACGGGCTGAGTGAGACCGTCGCCGAAGTACGGCATCCCGCTCGCCGCACTCGAGCCCATCTGAAACGTGCCGGCAGGAATCGCAACCATGCCGGGGAATGCTGCCCCGCACACGAGCGGATGGGGCGGCATCAACGTCAACTCGACCGCGTTCGAGAGATTGGAGGCCTTGGGCGCCTGCACATCTCGGTACCAGGACTGCGCGAACACCTTCTCCCCCACGCCCCACGGGTTTCCCAACGCGGTCGGGTTCGCGTTTTGGAACGCGTCCCAGTTGACTACATAGGTCCCATTGCACGCTCCCGTGGCGCCGCCGCTGTTCTGCGGCGCACCGAACCGCACGGTCGGGGTCGCAACGCACCGAAAGCTGGTGCTTTGGGGGCCCCACGGCGTCGGTGTGAAGCCGGTGTTGTCGATGCCGTAGAACACCAGCCCCTGCCGATTTCCAGGCACGCCCGTGACGGTGATCACACAGCCCGCGGTATTCGCAGTATCGGGCTGGCGGTTGGCGGAAATTTGCGCCGCGCACGAGAGCGAAGTCACACCAGCCGTGCAGTACGTCGTCTGGGCTTGAGCGAACGAGGCGCTGAGAACAAGCGCGAGCACTAGCGAGGCAATGAGCTTCATCGGAACCTCCACGAGAGAAAACGTCGAACCACTCCGCCGGACACAGCATAGTCGCTGCCAGCGCGGCTGCGGCTGCCCCTGGATCCAAGTGTTGCGCAAAACGCCGCGACGGCGCGCGCGTCGTCTTGCGTGGTGCGCCGAACAGGCCACGAAGCCATTTGTCGCACCGCGCAGTCGCTCGCGGCGCCGCGCGGCGCGGCGACCTGATGGCGGCGGAATTCGCGGGTGCTTGTCGACAGGTCCAGCCGCCGGTTCAGGCCGCGCGCAGTGCCTCTACGGAACGAGGATCGGAGCGAGCACCACCCGCAACCCCAAACCATTGCTCGAGTTGTTGGGAACAGTGAAGCTGCTCCGCACCGCCGAGCGGCAGAGGTTCGATTCGTAGAACCAGCCCCCGCCGCGGTGGAGCCGGTAGAGGCCGGCGGACACGAATGGATCTGTGACCGCTCCGGCCGAGTAGGGCGCGTAGTAGTCGAGACACCACTCCAGCACGTTGCCGTGCATGTCATACAGGCCCCAGGCGTTCGGGGCGTAACTGCCCACGGGGACAGTACCGCTTGGATTCTGGCAGCTCGCGGGCGGCGTCAAGTCGAAGGAGTACGAGAACCTCGCTTGGTTGCACGCCAGGCTCGGCCCGTAGTGGAACTCCGTGGTCGTCCCCGCGCGACAGGCGTACTCCCACTCGGCTTCTGTCGGCAGACGGTACTGATAGCCCGCGGGCACGTTCCCAAGCGCCGCCTGCTGTGCGGTCAGCGCCGCGCCGTACGCCTGGGCGTCGAACCACGTCACGCTCTCGACAGGATGATTCGCGCCCGGGAAGAAGGACGGGTTCGTCCCCATCAGCGACGAGTACTGAGCCTGCGTCACCTCGGTCTCGCCGATCCAGAAGCAGTAGCTGATCGTGACGGGGTGGGCTGGCTTCTGCTTTGGACCGTTGAAGTACGGCGCTCCGGTCGGGGCGTCCGAGCCCATCATAAACGTACCCGCGGGAATCGCGACCATCCCGGGAACCGGCGTCACGCACGGCGTCGGCGGCGGATTGCGGAGCGTGAGCTCGAGCGCGTTCGACAGGTTCGAGGTCTTCACCGCGAGCGGATCGCGGTACCACGACTGCACGAACACCTTGCCGCCAGCGAGCCACGGATTGCCGAGCGCCGTCGGGTTCGCGCTTTGGTAAGCGTCCCAGTTGATCACGTACGAGCCGTCGCACAGCCCTGCCGTTCCGCCGCTGCCCAGCGGCGAGCCCATGCGCCTCGTCGGCACCTTCACGCAGCGGAAACTCGTGCTACCGACGCCCCAGGGCGCCGGCGCGAACGCGGAGTTGTCGACGCCGTAGAAGACGATGCCCTGCTTCTGACCCTCGACACCGCTCGTCGTGATCACGCAGCCCGCGCTGTTCGCCGTGTTGGGCTGCAGGTTGGCGTTGATCGAAGGCGTGCAGCCGCTCGTCGAAGTGCCCGCCGTGCAGTAAGGCTGCGGATTCTGCGCCTGAGCGAGCGGCGCGAGGGATGCAACGCCAAGCGAGAGGGACGTTAGTACGTTCAAGTGGCCGCCTTCTTCGCCTTTCGGGAAACTGGGCCCGCCTCCCGATGCTAACACCGCTGGTGCAGGGCGGGGACGCCAAGCCGCCGACGCCTGCGGACGCGGGCCGGCGAGTGCTCACTTCAAGAACGGCCGGTCGCGCTCACGACCCGCGCTTGAGCACGTCGCGCGCGATCACGATGCGCTGCACTTCGCTCGTGCCTTCGTAGATGCGCGTCACGCGAGCATCGCGGTAGAGCTTCTCGATCACGTACTCAGAGGAGTAGCCCATGCCGCCGTGGATCTGCACGGCGCGGTCGACCACGCGGTCGAGCGCCTCGCTCGCAAAGAGCTTGGTGATCGCCGACTCGCGACTGAACGGCTCGCCGGCGTCGCACATGCGCGCCGTGCGGTAGACGAGCGAATCCATCGCATAGATATCCACTGCGTTGTCCGCCAGCATGAAGCCGATCGCCTGGTGATCGCCGAGCTTCTTGCCGAAGGTCTCGCGCTGGCTGGCGTAGTTCGTCGAGAGCGCGTGCGCTTCCTTCGCGCAGCCCAGGCAGTTGGCGGAGAGCGCGAGTCGGCCGCGGTCGAGCGTCGCCATCGCGATGCGGAAGCCGTCGCCGACTTCGCCCAGGCGGAACTCGTCCGACAAGCGCAGGTTGTCGAAGGCGAGCGTCACGGTGCTCGAGCCTCGCTGCCCCATCTTCTCTTCGCGTTTGCCGACGACGAAGCCCTTGGCGCCCGAGGGCACGAGGAACGCCGTGATGCCGCCGCGCGCCTTCTTGGCTCGGTCCGTGATCGCGTACACCGTCACCAGGTCGGCGATGTCGCCGCTGGTGATCCAGACCTTCTCGCCGTTGATGACCCAGTCGTTTCCATCGCGCACCGCCGTGGTCGTCATCGCCGCAGGATCGGAGCCGGCGTTCGCCTCGGACAACGCGTACGCGCCGAGGATGCGGCCCTGCGCCATGTCCGGCAGCCAGCGCGCCTTCTGCTCCTGGGTTCCGCCGACGAGCACGCTCATCGAGCCGATCGAAGCGTGGGCGCCGTAGGTGACCGCGACGGAGAAATCGCCGCGCGTCAATTCCTCCATGACGACGCACAATCCCGTTTCGCCCAGCCCCGATCCGCCGAACTCCTCGGGGACCGCGACGCCCATCAGGCCCACCTCGGCGAGCTTGTCGAGCAGTTCGCGAGGCACTTGGTGAGTGCGTTCGATTTCGGCCGCGCGAGGGCGGATTTCGTTGTCCGTAAAGTCCCGCGCAAGGTCGCGGACGAGGTCGAGTTCTTCGCTCTGGGCAGTGTTCATGTCGCAAGTTCCACTGAAGGTCGGCGCCGGGGAGTATCGTCGTTTCCCGATCCGCACTTTTGGATCCGAATTCCGGCCCATCGCAGGCAGGAACCGTCCGACATGTGCCGGGTTGGAGTGTCGACACTCCCCGTCCGAACGCAGCCTGACAACTCGGGCTGCCCAGCCCAAAGAAGTTCCCATGAAGTCTCCCCTCGTAGCAGGCACGGTCGCAGGCGTCGTATCCGGCTTCGTCGGCGCGGCGCTCGCCGTCGTAGCGCTCAACACGAACTCGAACACCGCGGGCAGCGCGGCGGCGGCGAGCCCCAAGGCGGCGGCAAGTGCGAACGAGAGCGAAGTCGACGCGGAGTTGCGCAAGCTTCGGACCGCCGCAGCCATGCGCTCCGACACGGACGCCGCGAGCGTCGCCGAACTCAACCGCCGCATCGACATGCTGGAGTTCGAACTGGCCGCGCTGCGCGACGAGCGCAACCGCACGGCCGTCGCGAGCGCTGGCGACAAGGCCGCAGCCCTCGCCACCCCCGAGGCCGTCGCGGCCATCAACCGCGACGCGATCGTCCAGGTGCTCGAGGACCAGCGCAAGGCCGAGGCCGACAAGCGCGAAGCCGAGCGCAAGGAACGCCAGCGCAAGGCGGCGGATGAAGCGGCTGCGCGCGCGGCCAAGGAACTGGGGCTCGGCGCCGGAGACGAACGCCGCCTCGCGGACTTCTACGTCGCCGCCGCCAGCAAGCGCGAGGAGATGCTCAGCCCGATGCGCGACGGCGCGGGCTTCGACCGCGACGCGATGCGCAAGAGCTTCGAAGACCTCCGCGTGTGGACCGAGACCGAGGTGAAGGGCGCCTTCGGCGACAGCGTCGGCACGCAGATTCTCGACTACCAGCGCCAGCAGCGCGACTGGACCGGGATGGGCGGGTCTCAGGGTCCTGGCGGCGGAGGCGGCGGACGGGCTCGGCGCGGTGGCGGCGGCGCGGCCGGCGCGAATCCCGCGGGCGGCGGTCAGTAGAAAAAGCCGAACACGCGACGCCCGACGTGCGGCGTCCACAGGGTCCACCGACTCGCTCCAGCGCGGCGGTGACTTCCGGCCAAGCGGGCCGCGCGGGATTCGCCGCGCGGCCCGCTTCGTTGTGCGCCGCGCGCAGCGCAAACTCGCGCTGCGTCTGGAACTTGGCGCGGCCCATCTTTCGCGAGGGAGGTTGCAACGCGGCCCCCCTGGGCCCGAGCATGGCGCGCCCGTGAGTTCCCCCACCCGACCGCCGTCACCCGCCCCGCAGGCCACCCCCTTCAAGCGCGCGCTGTCGCTCGGCGTCGGCTGGCTCGCGGACCGCCACCTGCCGCGGCCGCTGCGCGCTCCGCTCTACCGCTCGTACTCGCGTGCGTACGGCGTGAACCTCGACGAGGTGCGGCTCGAACTCGCCGAACACCCCAGCTTCACGGCCTTTTTCATCCGTCGTCTGCGCGACGGAGCGCGCGCCTTCGACCCGCGACCGGAAGTGTTCCCCGCGCCGTGCGACGGCACGGTGCAAGCGCTCGACGGAATCGAACAGGGCACGATCCTGCAGGCGAAGGGCAGGCCCTATCCGGTGCGGGAGCTGCTCGGCGGCGTCGGCGAAGACGTCGAGCTCGAAGGCGGGCAGGCATGGACGGTGTACCTCTCGCCGCGCGACTACCACCGCGTGCACTGTCCGCTCGACGCGCGCCTCGTCGAGGTGCGCACGCTGCCGGGCGCGCGCCACTCCGTAGCGCCGAAGGTGCTGCTCGCACGCCCGAAGGTCTTCTCGATCAACGAACGCGCAGTGTTGCGCTTGGAGAGCTCGGACGGTCCGTGGTTTCTGGTGATGGTGGGAGCGCTGAACGTCGGACGCATCCGCGTCGTCGGAGTCGAACCCGAGCACCAGGGCCCGCTCGCGGCCCCACGCCACTATGCGCGCGGAGAAGAGCTGGCCCGCTTCGAGATGGGCTCGACGGTGGTGCTCGTGCTGCCGCGCAACGGGCCGACGTGGCGCACGCAGCTCCCCCTCGGCGCCACGGTGCGCATGGGCCAGTCGTTCGCGGTGCGCGCAACATGAGCGCGACCGGGCGCGAGCCGCGCTCCAAGCGCGCGCGGTTGGCGCGGCTGTTCACCGCGCTCGTGCTCGGCCGTTGGGAGAGCGTGCGCGAACTGCGCCGCAGCGCTCCGGCGGGCGAACCGGACCGCGCGTGGCGTGAGACCTTGCTCCAGGCCCACGTTTTCGCGGGCTTTCCGCGCGTCGTCGAAGCGTTGAGCGTGCTCGACGACCTCGGCGGTTGGGGAGCTGTCGGTCCCGACGAGCGCCTGGGCGAAGCCGAACAGCCCGAGCGCGGCCGCGCCCTGTTCGCGCGCATCTACGCCGACCACTCCGAGCGCGTGCGCGAGTTCCTCGTGCGCGGACACGCGGACTTTGCGGACTGGATCGAGGGCCACGCCTACGGACGCGTGCTCTCGCGGCCGGGGCTCGCCGCAGCGGAACGCGAGCTGCTGGCCGTGTGCGGACTCGCCGCGCTGCGGCAGGAACGGCAGCTGGCGAGCCACTTGCGCGGCGCACTGCGCTGCGGCGCCGAGCTCGCCGACATCGAAGAGGCGCTCGGCGCGGCGCGCGATCTGATCGGCGCAGACGCGTGCGACGAAGCTCTGCGCGTCGCGGAGCGGCTCGCCGCGCGCGAACGGCGCCGCGCGGATCCGTAGTCGCTTGGGTGCGGCGCGGGCGTGCTCAGTAGCCGCCGCGCAGACCGACCTCGAGCACGCGCACGCGCTCGAGCGAGCGCAGCACCAGCAAGCGCTCACCCGAGCTGGTGTCGTCCGACTCCGAGCGCTGCAGCGCCCGGCTCTCGAGCCGCTCGCCGTCGAGGAACACTTCGGCTTTGCTGCGCCCGGCGCGCAGCGCCATGCGCAGTTGGTGGCGCGCGCCCTTCTGCAGACCCTTGAACTCGGTTCCGACGCCGCGCACTCGCGCCAACAGGGCTTGGCCCGTCCGCGCCAGCGCCGCGTCGTCGCCGGTCACGATCGCGAAGCGCGAGGCGCCGCTGAGATCGGCGGCGCCGACGAGCAGCAGGTGAACTCCCGCGAGGCTGAGCGCGAACAGCCGCGGAGGCCCCGAGTCCGCCGGCTGCTCGAACACCACCTCGACCTCGAGCGCGCCGGAGGCCTCGAGCGGCGCGCGCAGAGCGAGCGTCGGCCAGATCGAGCTGGTGGCGAGGTCGTCGACCACGAACGGCCGCGGCGCGATCCAACCGCGCACGTCGGCGTCCCACTGGTTGCGCACGAACTGGCCCTGGTAGTCTGAGTTGAGCACGAAGCGCAACGCCACGCGGCGGCCGTCTCCGAGCTCGACGGAGTTGGGGCCGAAGGCCGTGCGGAAACTGTCGGCGTCGACGATCCCCGGTCCGCGCTGCAACTCCTCGCGCCGCTGCCGCAACCACGCCGCTTCGCTCTTGACGTCGTCGACGTCGGCGTACTCGCGCAGCAAACGCTCGATCTGTTCGATCTGGTTGCGCGAGGTGATGGTCTCGTTCTGTTGTGCGGCCCGGCGCACAAGGAACAGCAGATTGGAGGCTTCGCGTCGACGCGCCTCGAGTTCACGCGACTGGCGCGCACGCGCCAGCTCCAGGCGCGTGTTGAGGTCCGCCGCCAGCGCACGCCACGCTTGGTTCTCCGGCGTCGGCAGCGGAAGCAGTTCGACCGCGGCGGCGACCTCGCCGGTGCGCGAGCGCAACAGCGCGGCCTGGAAGCGCGCGTCGCCCTGCTCGAGCGCGTCGCTCAGGCCGGCCAAGCGCTCGAGGTCGATGCGCCCGACGAGTTCGTAGCGTTTGCCGTCGAGCGGCCGCAGGGCGAGCAGACGACCCGCTCCGCCCTCGGTCGTCACGAAGCGAAAGCCGTCCTTGAGCGGCAGACGCGCCTCGCCGATGAAGCCCGTGCGTTCGAGCCCCGCCAGCCAAAAGCGCGTCGGGGCGCGCGACTCGCCGAGTTGTTCGATGCTGGCGGCCGCGCGCTGCACCAGGGCTTCGAGGATCTCGGCCTCCTGCCGCAGGGCCTCGAGCCGCGCGACGACGGGCGCCATCGTGCGCCGCGCGGACTGCGCTTGGATGGCCTCCAGCGCCCGTGCGAACTCGCGCGAGGCGAAAGCGCGCTCGCACTCGGGCAAAAAGTCCGCGAGCGCGAGCTCTGCATCCGCGCGGTCGTTGGCGAGTTCCCCGGCCTCCAGCTCGCGCGCCGCGCGCTCGAGCGTCGTGCGCGCTCGATCGCTCACTTCGCCCAGGAACTGACTCCCGTCGAGCAGATCGCGCGCCTGCAGTTCGCGCCAGCGGTCGCGCAACTTGCCGGCCGCATCGCTCACCTTGCGCAGGCGCAGCTCGGCCCACAGCTGACGCTCCAGAGCGATCAGCTCGTTATCGCGCTCGATGTCCCCCGCCGTCCAGCGCGCCTCGACCTCGGCGCGCGCGCGGTCGATCGTGTCCTGCTGCAGCGCGTCGAGCCCCGCGGCGACGACGTGCTCGGGAAGGCCGCGCGAGCTGAGCGCGCCGCGTTCGAGCAGCACACGGACGTCGACGGCGCGCGCGTCGCGCGCGTTGCGCCACTCACCGCGCGACTCGAACTCCACGGCGCGCGCGGCGTGCTCCTCGAAGTACACACGACGCGCGCGCTCCACGAGCTCGGCGACCCGCTGCTCGATCTCGCGTTCGAGCTCCGCGCGCAGGCCGTCGAGCCCGAGGGCCGCGCAGCTTTCGGCCAGTTGGCTCGCGTCCAGCCCGAGTTCCGCGCGCAGCCGCTCAGGAAAGCGCCTCTCGACCAGCTCGACCGCGGTGATCAGGTCGCGCTCCTGGTTGCGCACACGATCGAACTCGCGCTGGAAGGCCGCGTGCCGCGCCCGCACCTGCGCAGCCAGTTCTTGCTCCAGCTTGGTTTCGAGCAGGTCCACGCGCGGGTGCACCTCGGCGGGCAGGCTGCGCCGCACCATGTCGAGCGCCGCCAGCGCGCCGGCGAGATCGCGGCCGCCGCGCGCGGCGCGCAACTCGAGTTGCTCGAGCGCGGGAAAGGCTTCGTTCGCACGCGCGGCGGCGGGCGCTTCGCCCTGCGCGCCCAGGTGCTCGACCGCGAACCACGCGACGCCGCCGGCAGCAGCCACAGCCGCGGCGACCGAGCCGACGATCCAGCGTCGGCGGAGACGCTCGCGCTCGCCCAGCAGCGGCTCCAGGCTCTGGCGTCGCACGCTGACGGCGCGCCGCTCGCGCAGGGCCTCGAGGTCCTCGCGCACCTCGCGCGGCGAGGCGTAGCGCTTGTCGCGGTCGCGCGCCAAACACTTGCGCAGCACCAGCTGCATGCCCTTGGAGAGTTCGGGCGCGAACTGGCT
>Ga0169931_10015253_pt1 | contig 10294 bp, 14 predicted proteins | sample Kivu_15m_20L_FD_129675 | JGI IMG/M metagenome (GOLD analysis project Ga0169931, IMG submission 129675) | Freshwater microbial communities from Lake Kivu, Western Province, Rwanda to study Microbial Dark Matter (Phase II) - Kivu_15m_20L... | ecosystem: Environmental > Aquatic > Freshwater > Lake... | reverse complement strand
CCTGGAATGGATTTGATTGAGTAAATTGCAATTAATTTGACAAGTTAGTTGGTTTATAAAGAAGGCTCCAAGCACTATGCGTCGTGTATTCTCCTGACTCTCTATCGAATTTCATGGTTGCTCTGTCCGTCCACTACTCGAGTCATGTTGCAACAAGGGACAAGTAACAGAGCTCACACTAAGGTCGACTTCAATTCAGATTTCCACTCAGCAATCATGCCTTAACCTTTCATCTCCTGGCGTTGGGACTGCCCTTAGTCATCTTGGAGACTTCATCTACGATGCTTTCGCGAAGCGGGGCTTGAGCTCGTGGTGGTGACCGGGAGTTGCTCTTTTGACGAGCCTAGTTTTCGGTCAGGAATTCGGTCACCTAGCCTTTGTGAACAAAGCCTGGTTGATCAACAAATCGATCTTAAAACTCACGAGGCACGTACTTTTTCCTTTGATTGGTGGTTGGACCGGTCGTGTTGGAGTTTTTGGCGGTAGCGTGTGTCATAGGCCCGACTGAGTCATGCTCTTTTTCTACTTTTTGGAGATAGACTTTCTCCATAGCCTTAAGCTTGTGGTCTTGGCTGTTTGCTCGAGCAGACCCACGAGAGAATTGGCTCATTTTTTCGTAAGACTCGATGTCCCACTCTGAGTCCTCCAAGAATTGATCAATGTCCTTACCCAGGACTTTCTCGAAGTCGACCTCGTTGAAATTGCCAGTACGGTTAGCGCGCTTGGCGGCTCTTGGCAGGTTGCTGCGGCTTCTGGACATGTCCTTATTCTTTCCCTTAGGACCAATCAGTTCAGCACCGCGTGAGTAGCTCATAGAATTATTAAGAGCGGACACTCCGTCGTTTGAATGCAATTCAGAGCGGTTGTGATGGTGATCCATGAATTCATTTCGTCTAGCGGGAGGAGGTCGGTAGCCACGTGCTGATAGGTTGTCTGGGATCGGGTTAATCTTTTTCTAAGCGTTAAATCCTGCCACGGTCTATGCCAGTGCTTCGAGCTAAGCTCTACCTCCTGGGATGTTCGCGGGCGTCTTGATGCGGTTCATTAGACGCTCTTTATCATATTTGACGCCCGGACGGCGGAACTGGCCTTTTGCGTTACCTCCATATGCATCTGCCATTTTAAGCTCGCGGCGAGTAGGCATCAAATACTCCAACATCTACTGCTTGGTCTTCTTGACAGTCTTTTTCTTCTTTCTTTTAACTTTAGGCATTTCAGTCATGCCTAGTGAGTCAACTGGCTGCTGTTGAGGTGCTCTTTGCCTCCTTTAGATAGAGCCCTAACCTCGATTTTTGCGTTCATTTTCCTCAGGTATAGGATCATAATCATCGTAGTTGTCTTCAAAACGCTAGTTCGGGATATTGTAGTTCGCCGGGGTATCCTCCATCAAACTGTCAACTGATGTGTCACCATCACCCTCTTCATCATTGCCCATCTGTTACATAGGTCTGTCTTGTACCTCATTGCTTTTAATTTCTTCTTCGAACTCTGATGGTTAGTTCTTCTCAATCTCTCGCATGAGCTCACTGAGGCTGGAGCTGCTGTCCGACTTGAGGAGGTTCATCCTGAACACTTTGGGCAGCTCGCCATCCGCTGCGAGAATAAACCAATCGAACATACGCTTGCCATACTTATCGATTATGTTTCCTTCTCTGTCAATTAAGTAACCTCTGGCGTTAACCAGTCGACCACGCCTATCGATAAAGTTGCCATTTCCGTCTTTCTCAAGGATCGGGTCAGTAAGAGGGCTCATTTCAAAGTCGCCCATCACATTATTGATGTTGAACTTCGTAAACTGGAAAATTTTCGGGAAATCACCGAGCTTGAGATCTTTGGCAAACCAAATTTTGCGGCCTTCTTTATCGACGATGTTTCCCTCACGGTCTACAAGATAACCGCGTTCGTTGACACGTCTTCCAAAGTCGTCTTCTAAGTGCGTACCATCCTTTGAGCTGATCGGGAGTATCTTACTGGTGTTCTTGTCCTTCTCGAAAACGCCTATGACATCCTTGATGTCAAACCTCTTACCATTGTAGTTGTAGAGTCTTTAAAGGTCACCATCCTCAAGCTGGCGACGGTCGAACCTAGTGCGACCGTTTTTGTCAACGATGTGACTATTGGCATTTATTAGCCATCCGTGCTTGTTGATACGACGGCCCTTTTTGTCGACGAAGAAGCCTTGTTTGGTCTATAAGAGTCGTGGAATAGGCTGGTTTGTTTCATCGTCAAAGTCGAAGTCAAGGTCGCCTTGGAGATCATGGGGGTTGAAATTGTACTTTTCAACGCAGAATGGCGCCGGAAGTTCTCCTCTTTCGTCAAGGTCATCTACACTAAACATGACGTGACGCTTGTTAGTAATGCCTTCAACAACATCTCCTTTGGGATTCACAAGATAACCTCTGATATTAGTCGGGCGACCCTGCTTGTCAGTCTCTCCGCCCAATTTGTCTTGGACGATAATAACGTTACCTTTATCATCCCGATCCCAGTCACCAAGCACGTCATTAACGTTAAAATTCCTCTTGTCCGCATCCGGGGCGCTGAACAGAGATGTCGTTGTTGACTAAAAGTCTTTAAGATTTTTGTTGTCCCGGAATTCGACTTTTGATGTGTTCATCTCGTCGTTGGTGTCTGATCGTTGAGGTGCTTGTTTGAGGTCCTACCTTGATTCTTTTACATCTCTCTTGGAGTCAATTTTAGCGACTTGTTTAGGTTCCGCTTTTGGTTCTGGCTTAGGTTGTGTCTTGACTTCGACTCTAGCTGCAACAGGTTCAGGCCTAGGCACTTTTTAATCGACATTTTCATGTGCAATCTTAATGCCTGCAGTTTCGAATGCTTGCGTTGATGCTTCATAAGATGACTTTGGCTTTATGGGCTCGGTTTGAGTCTCCATGATCCTGGTTTCAGAAGGTATATGCTTGAGCTTTTCCAGTTATGAAATCTCAGCCCTAAATTTTTCCATTCGCTCAAGCTCCGCAGCTTCACGTTCAATGCGATCGATTTCAAGCTGATCACGCTCCTTCTAGAGTTTTCGATTGAGCTCATCAATTCGTTCTTTCTCTCGTCTTTCGCGTTCCTTCTCACGATCAAGCTCAGCAGCTTCGCGCTCAATCGTACTTATTCGAAGTTTTTCGAGCTCTTTAGCGTATGCTTACTCCAACTCGGACTGTCGTTGCAATGCTTACTTCTCTCTTTCCAGGTTAGCGGCTTCATCATTAATAAGTTTGTTTCTGCGTTCAGCTTCCTCACGAGCAGCTCTCTCCTTCTCTTCTTGAAGCTTCTTCATCTCAGCCTCCAAAGTCTTCTTGTGCGCTAGGATCTTCTCTTCTTCAGCTTTCATCGCAGCTAACGCTTTAAGCTCTTACTAAGTTTGAGCTTTTTTAGCAGCCGCCTCGATGTCCGCCTTGGCTTTAAAGATCTTTTCCTCCTCGGCTTTAAGCGCTGCTAGCCTTTCAGCATCTTTACGACGATCAGCTTCTTCGCGCTTCAAGCGTTCTGCCTCATCAAATTTTTTGCGGGCTTCAATCTCAAGCTCAATTTATTTAAGCCTGGCATCTTCTTCGGCTCTAAGCTTGGCAAGACGAGCTTTATCTTCCTCAGCGATCCTCAACGCTCTGAGGTGATCTTCCTCTTCGCGTTGTTTGCGCAACGCTTCGATCTCCTTTTCCTGCTTTAAGCGCTGTTGCATCATCTCGGCTTCGAGTTGCTTGCGCATTGCTTCTTGCTCTTAAAGTAGTATCTACCTGTCTCTTTCAGCTTACTCTTAGATTCCTTGTTTCATCAAAGCCTCTTCAGCTTGCTTGCGTTTTTTGAACGCAGCTTCTTCTTCGTCCTTACGCAGGCGGAAGTCCTGCGCCATCTAAAGTTGCTTTTGGAGATCGTTTTCGTATTCTTTCAGGCGACGTTGGCGCTCGGCTTCGTCTGCTTCGATTCTTGCCTTTCTATCTGCTTCATCTTGAGCCAACCTAATAGCACGCTCCTTTTCCAATTCGTCCTTTTAGACCTAAAGTTCCAATTCCCTCTGAATCCGCTTTTACTCGGCCTACTCCGCAGCGCTTGACCTTCGCTTTTCTTCGATGATAATCTGTGCCAGCCGTTCGCTCTCTTTTTACTCGGCCTTAACTTTCTCTTCGTACGTCAACAATTCTTGTCTTTTGCGCAGATCTTCAGCGTCTCTTTGGGCCTATAACCGCTCAGCCTCTTCCCGTTAATTCTTGAGGGCTAGTTCGCGCTCAGAGCGGGCGCGTTTTTCGGCTTCTTCGGCTTCTCTGGCGATACGGTCCTGCTCAGCCTTGAGCTCAGCGAGACGCTTGGCTTCTTCTTATTCGTATAAGAGGCGGTTCTGCTCGGAAAGTCTTTTGAGCTCTTCCTTGCGTTCTTGTTCGAGGCGGTAGCGGCGCTCTAACTCTTGCTGCTCATCAACTTGCATCTGGTAACGTGCTCGCTCAAGCTCACGGAGTTTTTCGATTTCAATCTACTCCTAAGCGGCCCGCATGGCATCCTCCTCTTCATCAGCTCTCGCACGCGCAAGCTCTTCCTCTTCTTCCGCTTTGCGTCTTGCAATCTCTGCCTAGGCGAGAGCAGCTTTTCTTTAGGCTTTAAGCTATTCCTGTTTTAGGCGTTCCTCTTCAACTTTTTTTCGAAGGGCTTCTTCCTCTCTTTACTGCTCGAGAATGATAGCTTCATTGTCTTCCTCCTCGGAGGCTTCGTTGACTGAAGGCTCTGCTTGCTCGGCAGCATCAGCGTCATCTTCGTTGTCAATTTAGGCATAGTACTTGTTCTTGCGACCACGACGCTTGCCGCTCTTTGCCTTACGGTTAACGAGCTCATCTTCTTCTTCCATAGGATCTAGGAACTCGCCTTGCTTACGCTGAAGCGCTTGATTAAAGTCTTGCTAGCCTTAGTCACCTTGGACTGCTGTATCTACCCCTAACGGAGGAACTATCGCTTCTGCATAGCAGTTATCGTCTTGGCCACCGTACATGTCATTTAGGTCAAAGTGATACTCTCCATTGTATTTTTCAAGCAACATAGTTGGAGACATCGGGATCGTTATGATCTGTCTGGGATCTTCCTCTTTATCCCACCCAGTACCTAGTTCGATCATCGACTTGCATCTTCGATCCCCAAACAAGTCTAGCAGTTCGTCGAGCTTGTTGTTCAGGAACAAATTCTTATTAGCCTGGACTTTATAGATGAGCCCTTAAATCATCTCGGCCCTTGAGCGGTCGTCAAACTCGTTATAAAAAGCGCTAAGCCCAGCTTTTTTCTTGGCAGCAGGATCGTCATCGTCATCGATCAGAGCGTTCGACACTTACGCTCGACTCTTACTGACGGGCTTCTTTATGCCTGTATAAGACAGGTACTCCTTTAGCTTGTAAAGCTCGATCGCACCCAGGATGATGTCAAGGATCGACAGGACGACTGTCTCGATAAAGCAAATGTATAGCTGGTTGGCCATAAAGTCGACAGAGATTAGACCAGCGATGCCGATAACGATCAAGCCAAGGTCGACTAGGAACATATGAATCATAGTGTACCAGGTGTGAATCTTCCTGTAGTGATTTTCATCTGACCAGTTGGCCTTGAACATACCGAACGAGTAGAAGTGGGAGTAGTACATCTTGTTGTATTTGAACGTCACCAGGAAAGTGAGGGCTGAGATCATACAGAAGACGAAGCCGTGCTCTTTTTTGAAATCTGAAAACTTCTTGTCTGATGGCTCCATCCATTTTTTTATCTAAGCTTTATTTTCCGCCTTTTTCTTGGCGTCCCATTTCTTGACTTATAAAGCTTTGTCGGCAGGCAGGTTCGTAGTGTTAAATTGAACGTCGTACATTATTTCGAAGACGAAATTAATCACGCAGAAGCACCCGAAACATGCCGCTGCCAAGTAAAAGTGTAGCTTTACACCGTATAAAAATGCCAGAACAGTTTGGGCTGCAGTTGCTAGCCACTGTAAAGGTGATAGCGCACAAATTATCACAGTGATCGTTTTCTATTCATTTTGTTATTTTCCATACTAGTTTGGTTTTTTCTTGCATTTTCCGAATAGGATTACCAATGTTGAGATCAGGCCAGCTGCAAGGAAGGGGAAGTAGATAAGCCTTAGATCATCGATAGAACGAGCAACGCATGCTGTCTTGTCTTTGTTCACGAGATATCCCTTAGGACAGCCAGCAACACAGCCGCCTTCATGAACATAAAGACCGCCACCACATCTTATACAGATCGATTGATCTTTATCGTCGCACTTATCACATCCAGATTGGCAGGCGAGGCATTGGACACCTTCTTGGGTCTCAGTCGTGCCAGTGGGGCATTGAGGGTAGCAGACTCCATTAAACACGTATTTAGTGTCATTAGTACCGCTGCAAGTGGTGCAGAGATTCACTGTTTCTTAGCATGTTGCACAGGGATCTTGACAGGGCTGACATATGCCGCTCACAACAGTATACCCACTTGGGCATTCAGCTATACATTGGGGTGGATTGCCTTCTTTTTTGAAAAGCAATGGCAAGCTTTAATCGATGCCGCATTTCGTGCAAGTTGTAGCAGTGCCGACGCATGCCGTGCAAGGGCTCGAGCAGAAGCTACAAGTCGTTCCAGGTACTGATTCGTAAAATCCTTCTGTACACTGAGTCATGCAAGTGTCCTAGCCGTCAATTCGGAACGGGAATTAAGTCGAGCACTAGAGGCATCTCCGTCTATCTCCAACATTACCAAGGTCAAGGCACTTGGCACAAGACGGGTCACAACTGATGCAGACTTTGTTCGGATTACCATCAGAAGTGGTGCCGTCACGACAGCTAGACTCGCAAACACCGCCTTGGTCATTCAGTCTGTTGAAGTACTGAGCCTTGATCTCATCAGTGTTTTTGAGATAACAAGACGTACAAACAGATGGATTGTCAGACAGGCACGTACGACACGGGAACATACAGTTTAGCAGCGGAATCAACACACCACTGCCAAGCGCGTCGATATTGTACTTCGTGTCCGGATCCGCATACGTCCTGATTGAGAAACCCGTACCGACCTTGTTTGTTTCAGGGTTCTTGACATCGTTCAAAAGAATAGTGACAGGGCCTGTCCATCCGTCAACGCCGCTTTCTGTAAAGGCACCCCTAATCAGGATAGTACGAGCTGTTTCGTCGATCGTGCATGTGTTGTTGAATTGCTTGTTTGTCTGCACGAAGCATGCCGTCTAGTTATTGTAGATATACACTTAAGGTGGCCATGAGACTTGAATAGCACCAGTCGAAGGAATGGCATTTAAGGGCACAAAAGTAATCGTGTAGGGGTTCCACTGATCGGGTTCCTTGTTTGCTTAGGTCATGTTGGCAACTTAGATTATTCCTTCGATACTAGTCTATATGGGGTTAGTCACACCATCGTACATCAAAACGCCGTGTTGGTCTTTATCATCAATACGCACGTCAAAGAAGCTACCAGATGGCTGCGTGGATACTGGATTCCTAACACCGCTGACTACCCATGAAAAAACTCCAGTTGGTTATTTAAACTGCTGGAAAGTTACGTTCAGAATTTTCCCACTTCTTGTGCATGAAACTTTTTGAAAATTACCTCCTGAAGGTGTGCAAACTGGGTTAGTGGTTTATGGCGGCATAATATCGGTTGGGAATTTGTAGCTAAGCACATCACCAGGACTTAGGGGGAAGTTTGTCTGCAGACTAAATGTGTAGTCGGTGTAGACTCCATTCTCTTGGCTGCCAGATTATACACTCATATTTTTTATCTTGTTGACCTGTGTCATTCGGGTGCTTGTATTGTAACCCTTGTCGATCTGGTTGCCCTTGCTGTCAAATGTCTCTATAGTGAAGTCTCCAGTTTTAGCGGTCGTTCTTGGATTAACTGCCCCTCCGATCGTCATGATGAATGGTTGTTGTCCTGAGATGAGTTAGCTTGTTGTGTACGTAATCACTTAGCCTTTAACAGTACACGTAAAACCCTAAGTGCATGAGCCAACACTTGTCACTGCAGACTCTTGTAGCACAACTAGAGAGGGTACCGTCACGATAAGCTTGCCACCGATCTCAATTGATCCATTTGGAATAAAATTGAGCGTATAGATAGAGTCACGGCCACTTGTGATATCGTTTGAGACTTTGATCTCGCCGTTTGCAGCAAGGTTGCCGACTTCTGCTACAAATGACTTTTCCGAGGATCCTTTGTCAATTAGGTAGTTGACACCTTATATCTTAAGGAAAGTAGTGACAGACCATGGACCTGCATCTTAGGCTGAGTTTTGGTTTTAGCTCGAATTAATCCAAAAGTCAAAGGCGTAAGGAGATGGTGGTAAGGGGTCTGTATCAGCAAAAACATTCTCGATCTCGATTACTTAGCCGTTCAGCACTGTGCCCTTTCTAGCCTTCATTTTCTGGTCATTAGGCACAACTTCGACTTATGTGCCAACAGCTGGAAGCGTAAGCTGAACTGGCATCTTGATCTAAATGGCTCCGTTTTGGCCAACTTGATTTTCTGTCGTGAACTTGATGCGGTGCCCCGAAGTCGCTTGAACTCTTGAGTCTTTAGCCGAAATGGAGAAGTCAGATAGCTTGCCTTCAACAAGAAGACCGGCAATCAGCTTGATACCTTTACTGGTCCTCGCAACAAGTGCGTTCGGCTCTGCAGTTGCACCTTTATAGATTTCAATGAAGAATTCTCCGCTGTCCTTGATTGCGCTTGGAGTCTTGATGCTTGAAATCAGGAGCTGGCCAGCAGGCTGTGACGATAGTCTTGTGATGTTTTCACAAGCTGTAAACGTTATACTAGCACTTGGGCTGTCAGTTTTATTCAACTCGTATTAGTTGGGAGATAGCACCGTCTAGCCGTTTGCTTTTGGGCCTACAAATCCAAACCCGCTCACTGAGCTGACCGCATAACTTAGATCTTCCGGGAAGAAGATCTTGACTAGACAGAATTATTCGAGCGGGAACTAAAGTGACAGGGAGAAACTCCACTCAGAGAATGAGTTGATCTTTTGGTCTGTAGGATTGATAACGAAGTCTTGTTGGTCGATGTTGTGGACCTCGTAGTTCGAAGCATCAAGAGAAACGACTTCACTTTCTTCAATTCTTGAAGGCTAGGGTTCGCTGTCAAATGTCAGAATTTTGAAGCCTGGCCAGTACCCCCTGGATATTGGATTCTTAAAGCCCGGGCAAGTCAGCTTTATTATCTGGCCTTTCATGCACACCTCGGTCATCTTCGTGTAACCAATCAGTAAGCTGTTATTAAGAGGATCCCAGCTCTGGCTTGAAAGGGTGAAGCAGTCTGAGTAACAGTTTTCAGCCAGGGTCATGTCGAAGAAAGCAAGGCTTTAATTCGTAGTCTTCCACCAGAGTGGCATGATAACCTTTATTTAACCGGTGCCAGTAGGATCCATCATTGTGGTTGGTCTGAAATTTACAATCAGCTGGTTGTCTGGCTCGCTGTACCCAAGGACTTTGTCGATGGCTGCGAAAGGTGCATGGGTCTGTAGGTTGATGTTCTTTTCTAACATAGTTGCCACCTGGATGTCGATACTGCCCGATATAGGAACAGAAGATGGCGTAGTTTGGCACTGCTGGTCGGAGTATTGGCGGATGTTTATCGTTGAGATCTTGCGTTAAGAATACGGGTTGCGGAAGCCGTCGATTGTCATTGAGATGCGTTGCTGAGTCGCATCTACCTATGTAAAGTAGAAGCTTATGGTATCGCCGGATACTCGGGCACATTAAACCGCAAAACCTTGTGTCGAGATCTATAATTTGAATTAGTTAATGTCCGCACATTTGAATTAATTTGAAAGCTTACCTTGCAAGTTGGTGGAGCTTCCTGACTAAACGTACGGTAAGAGCTATCTTTGCCGTAAGGGCTTTGAATAAACAGCTAGAAGCACTGGTTGGTCTTCCAGTTTGCGAGGCGCGAATCGCGGGACATGTCCAGATTCAAAGTTGTGGTCCTGCCGGCAATATTGTCGACGATGAATGCGCTCGAGAACACAATTTTAACTAAACCCAAGTTAAAAATAGGTTTTACTTACCTTAATCTTGTGCATGCGCTGTGGGTATCACGATCAAAGCGAGTAGGAGGAAACTGATCACTCTAAAAGTGAAGCTATTGCGCCTGTTTGATGGGATAATGTCGTGGTCTGACCGTCGACCGTCCCACTGCGTTGAGGAATCTTCGCAGTGAAGACGGCTATCGGCTAGACGAACCGTTTTAGAATGCTATTAGGATAACATAAAAGTAATTAAATTGGCTGCCAATACATAAAATACACACCAAGGGG
>Ga0169931_10015252_pt1 | contig 10294 bp, 9 predicted proteins | sample Kivu_15m_20L_FD_129675 | JGI IMG/M metagenome (GOLD analysis project Ga0169931, IMG submission 129675) | Freshwater microbial communities from Lake Kivu, Western Province, Rwanda to study Microbial Dark Matter (Phase II) - Kivu_15m_20L... | ecosystem: Environmental > Aquatic > Freshwater > Lake ... | reverse complement strand
GTCGACGGCGAGGCCGGGTAGTGTGGGACACACACCTGCACCTCGATCTTCTCGGCGATGGCGCCGTCGCTCAGCTTGAGGTCGCGCGCGACGTCGGCGTGACGGCGCTCGTCGGCATCGGCGTCGACCCTCGTCGCCCGGCGCGGATCGCGGTGCCAGCGGGTCTGACGGTCGGCTACGCCGTGGGCCTGCACCCGCAGGAGTTGCCGGCCCTCAGCGACGACGACGTCGACGTCGCCATGCGCGCGCTCGACGTGCGCGTGCGCGAGCCCGACATCGTCGCCGTCGGCGAGTGCGGCCTCGACGGCAGAAAGGGCATCGGCGACGACGACACGGCCCTCGCGCGCCAGCGGCGCGTCTTTGCCGCGCACCTCGACGTCGCCGCGCGGGAAGGACTGCCGGTCGTGCTGCACGGCGTGCGCCGCGACGCGGCCATGCTCGAGGTGCTCGATGCACACACAGCCGTCTGCGGGCCGCTCGTGGGCTGCGTGTGGCACGGCTACTCCGGAAGCAAGGACACCGCCCGCGCGGCCGTCGCGCGCGGCGTCATCATCAGCATCGGCTTCATGGCCCTCGAGCCTCGCGCTCGTCGTCTGCGCGAGGCGATCCCTTCACTGCCCGACGACGGCTTCGTCCTCGAGACCGACGCGCCGCCGCTCGCTCCAGCCCGCCTCGCCGAGGTGGCCGCCGCCGTGGCCGCGCTGCGCGGCCAGAGCGTCGAGCACGTCAAAGACATGAGCTCCAAGACGGCCGCGCGCCTGTTCTCTCGCCACCCCGCCGCGCGCTGACGCCCCAACGAGGCGCGCTCAGAGTCCGACGAGCGCCGCGCTCGAGTCCACCAGTTTCTTTCCGAGCCCGGGGGCGCGCGTCGCGGCGCTGGTGAGGTCGTCCTTTGCGACTTGGAGCCCCTTCACGACGCCTGGGAGCTTAAAGGCCTGGGGGCCGGCGAAGGTCTGTGGCGCATCGGTGGCCAGCTTCTGGCCCGTCTTGGTCAGCGCCGACGAGCGCTCGGGGACCTCGGTGAGGAGCCTCGTGATGGTCGTCAGGCGGGTCTGTTGGCGCAAGAACTCTTGTTGACCCTTCTGACCGAGGGCGCTTCTGCCGCCGCTCTTTTTGATGCGCGCCACGTAGGCGTCCGTCTCTCGCAGAACGTGCTCGCCGAGCACAACGACGCCCTTCATTTCGGCTGCTTCTTTGAAGAAGGCGTCGTAGTTCCGCACGCCGGTGACGACGAAGTCGACCTTCGTGCCTCTCTTGCCGAATGGGTTCTTCTTGGCGTCGTCGAGATCCTTGAAGTCCTGGTCGAGCGCCGACGGCTTGAGCGTCGAGACGCGACCGTCATCGAGCGTCTGACAAGCAAGGAGTGGGAGCAGGCAGAGACCGGCAAGGGCGCGCGCAATCATGTGCCGATGGTGCCGCTGCTCCGGCTCGGGCGCAACGTGACGCCCATTACGGCGTGACAGGTTCACCGGACAGCTCAAGCTCGACGTGGATGGCCTTGTGGTCGCTGAGGTCCACGCCGTCAGGATCGACGAACTCGTCGGCGATGCGCCAGCTGGTCGGTGTCACGGCCAGGGCGTCGCCGCTGCGCACCAGGATGCGGTCGATCTGCTCGTCGCCGCAGCTCAACGAACGACAGACGTCGGTGAGGCCTGCGCCGCTCAGCAGGCGTTCGAGCACGGGTTCATCGTCGGGGTCGAAGCCGTGGAGGTTTGTGTCACCGGCGACGATGAGGGGGCCTTCAGCAAAGCGATCGGCGATGAACGCGACGAGCTGCTCGATGCCGCTTGCGCGCGCGCTGACGTCTTCTTCGCTGCCGCCGGCTTCGGCGTGCAGGTTGATGACGGGGAGCGCTGTGCCGTCGGCGCAGCCGACGTCGTGCACGCTGACGGCAAAGCCCTTGTTGGCGAGGCAGTCGCTGGCGTTGCTGGTGCTGCCGAAGCAATCGACCCAGCGGACGCGCTCGAGCTCCTCGTCGAAGGCGAACGCGGAGAACGCATTGAGGCCATCATTGACGAAGCGTTCGGTGTGCTCGAGCGGAAACGACTGGAAGGGGTGCGTCAGGTCTTCGCGCAGCTCTTGGGTGTAGGAGAAGTCTTCTTGGACAACGACGAGGTTGTACGCGTTGAGCTTGGGTGAGATGAGCGGGATGTTGCGCTCGGGGAACTGGTCGGCATTGAGCCCCTGCGGCAGGCCGGCAACGTTGTACGTAAGCATCGACACCGCGGCCGCGCACGGCGGCGGCGGCGGTTCACCGCAACCAGCGACGCCAACGAGAACGAGGACCACAGAAACGGGTGAGCGCATGGGGCAAGTCTAGCCTCTGGGCGCTTCTCAGACGCTCGCGCACCTGAGAGGGTGTAGCTGTGAGCAGCGCCGCCGAGAGCACCGAGGGCATCCTCGTCGTGGACAAGCCCATCGGCCCCACCTCGTTCGACGTCGTCTACAAGGTGCGCAAGGCGCTCGGCCACAAGAGCGTCGGTCACTGCGGCACGCTCGATCCCCTCGCCTCTGGCGTCATCGTCGTCTGCGCCGGCCGCTACACGAAGCTCGTGCGCTTCTTGACGAGCGACGACAAACGCTACGTCGCCAACATCACGTTCGGCGCGAGCACGCCAAGCCTCGACAAAGAGACCGAGCCGGACGTCTTTGGTGACGCGAGCGTCGTCACCGAGGGAGCGCTCGTCGCCGCCCTCGCTGCCATGCGCGGCACGATCAAGCAGGTCCCGCCGCTGCACTCGGCGCTGCAGAAGGACGGCGTGCGCCTCTACGAGAAGGCGCGCAAGGGCCACGACGTCGTCGTCGAAGCGCGCGACGTCGTCATCTACGACCTGGAGCTTCTGGGCTACGACCCCGCCTCGGCCACCGCGCGCGTCGCCTGCCACGTCGGCAAAGGGTTCTTCGTGCGCTCGCTCGCCCGCGACCTCGGCGCCGCCGTGGGCTGCCCGGCTCATCTCTCCGGCCTTCGCCGCACGCAGAGCGGCGGCTACACGCTCGACGACGCTTCGCCGCTCGACGTCGTGCGTGACCCGGAGCGCGCGCGCGAGGCGCTGATGCGCGGGCGACCGTCGCTGCGTGGCGTCCAGCAGATCGAGATCGACGAGACTCAGGCGACGGCGCTGCGGCACGGCCTCAAACCCCAGACGACTCTCCCGGACCAACATGAGGTGCTCGCCTGCGTCGGTGAGCGAATCGCGGCCGTCGTCGACGTTGTTGCGGGGCACCTCATCACGGTCCGGGGCTTCTGACGGTGGCAGACTCACCGCTGATGCGCCGCCCCGAGCCCCAAAGCCTGCTCACGGTCATGCCGCCGACACGCGAGGTTGTCCCTGCCTCCTGATGGCGAGCTCCCTTTTCGGAGCGGCGCGCCGGTCGGCTCGCTCACGCGGGCGATCGCCACGCGGCGGCTGATTGTCGGACTCGAGGGCGGCGTCGCCCGTCGCCGCATCGTCGACGTCGATGTCGATGTCGATGTCGAGGTGAAGGGTCGCCCCGAGCCGACCCTTCCTGGCTGGCAGGACATCGTCGTCCTCGGCGACGTCGACGTCATTGACGAGCCATACGACGATGGCGCCTGGGTCTCACGCAACATGGCCTTCAAGCGCACACCAGACATCGCCCTTGTGCCCGTAACCCTCGCCGCGGCCATTCGCGCCGTCGTGGCCAATGCGCGCAAGAACCCGCCCGAGCTCATTGGCATCATCATGCTCGCGCTCTTTCTCGGCTTCTTCTGGTGGTTCTTTGCCATCCTGATCGGTGCCCGCGTCGTTCATCTCCTCCTCTTTCGTCGACGGTTGGGCTTTCGCGCCGACGGCGTTTGGGGCGAATGCGATGACGGGCGAGTGCAGGTCGCACCTCCGTACAAGCTGCGGGCGAAGATTCGCGCGACGCGCGGGTCGCAGAGCAAGAAGCGCAAGGTCACGGCCGCGCTCGTCATCGTCGACCACGCGGGGCGCGAGCAACGCGTCCGCTTCGAGACCGCCGAGCACCTCCTGCGCTTCGCGCAGACGCTGCGTCGTGAGCTCAACATCAAGGTGCGCGAGGACATCAAGCTCGACGGGGTCGCCGCGCTCGATGGCGATCCTGCGTGACCCGCCCAGACACCATGGGTTTGAATCACACGCTGTGCAGAATCGTCACGCGCCCCATGACGAGCCCTGGCCCCCTCCTGCGCCTCCTCTGTCGTCTCTAGGCGGGACGACGGCCCGTTGCTGGCCGCGCCGCCGCATCCCGCGCGATCATCATCTCCACCGACGCATCCTCTGCGCGAGCAGAAGGTGCACCGTCCGCCGGCGCACCCGACGACGACGCCTCGCGTCGTCTTGGAGGCCACCATGACCGCCCTCAAACCCCTCCGAAACTTCGGCATCATCGCGCACGTCGACGCGGGCAAGACCACGCTCAGCGAGCGCGTCCTCTTTCTCACGGGCGCCATCCACAAGAAGGGCGAGGTGCATGATGGCGCCGCGCGCACCGACAGCCACGCGATCGAGAAGCGCAAGGGCATCACGATTCAGAGCGCGGCCGTCACGTGCCAGTGGCGTGACGCCGTGCTCCAGCTGATCGACACGCCCGGACACGTCGACTTCGGCGTCGAAGTCGAGCGCGCTTTGCGCGTGCTCGACGGCGCTGTCGTCGTCCTCGACGGCGTTGCCGGCGTCGAGCCCCAGACCGAGTCGGTCTGGCGGCGCGCCGACGGCCACGCGCTGCCGCGTATCGTCTTCGTCAACAAGCTCGACCGCCAAGGCGCCGATCTCTGGCGCTGCGTGCGCGAGGTTGAGGGGCGATTCGGCGCGCGCGCCGCCGTGCTCGCCGTGCCATGGCTCAACGACGACGGCGGGCTCGTCGGCGTCGTCGACGTCATCAGCGGGCGCGCGTTCGGGCCGGGCGATGCCACGCTTGGCGGCGTGCCGGCCCGCGTGGTCGACGACGTCGTGCGTCGCCGGGCGGTGCTCGTCGAGCTGGTCTCGTCGTACGACGACGAGCTGCTCGGACAGGCCCTGGCCGGCGCGATCGGCGACGACGTGCTGACGGCGTCGGTGCGACGCGCCACGCTCGCGCGGGCCATCGTTCCTGTGCTGTGCGGTGCGGCGTACAAAGACGTCGGCGTCAGCGCCCTGCTCGACGCGGTCGTCGCGTACTTGCCCGACGCGCGTTCGCGCGGTGCGGCGAGTGACGCGCTCTCCGGTCTCGCGTTCAAGGTCGTCTACGACGACTTCGGCGCGATGACGCTCGTGCGGCTCTTCTCCGGCTCTCTCTCGCGCGGCGACGTGTACGAGACAGCCAAGACGAAGGGCAGCGCGCGCGTCGGCCGGCTCGTGCGCGTGTTCGTCGACGACCTCACGGAGATCGAGTCCGCGTCGGCGGGCGAGATCGTCGGCCTGGTCGGCACGGCGCTCCCGCTCGGCGACACGCTCGGCCCCGTCGGCGCCGTGCGTGCGCTCGAGGCGGTGCGCGTCGACGCGCCCGTCGTGGCGGTGGCGATCGAGGAAGAGGGCGCCTCGCAGGAGCGCGGACGTCTTTCAAAGGCGCTCGCGAAGCTGACGGCAACCGATCCTTCGCTCGTCGTTGACGTCGACCAGGACACCGGTCAGACCCTCTTGCGTGGGCAGGGGGAGCTGCACCTCGAGGTCGCCGTCGAGCGCTTGCGCTCGGACTTCGGCGTTGCCGTGCGTGCGGGCCGACCGCAGGTCGCGTACCAAGAGACCGTACGGCAGCCGGCGTCAGCGACGACGGTGCACAAGAAGCAAGGTGGCGGTCCTGGGCAATACGCCAAGGTCTCTGTGCGCCTTGTGCCTCTTGGGCGCGGCGACGGCGTCCGCGTCGTCGACGTCACGCGGGGCGGCGCGGTGCCCGCGTCGTTCGCTCAAGCGTTTGAGCGCGGCGCGCGTGCGGGGCTTCTGCGCGGTACGGGCCTTGGGCCGGTCACCGACGTCGATGTCACCCTCGAGGACGGGGCGACCCACGCGCAGGACAGCAGCGAGCTCGCCTTCGCCATCGCTGGTGAGAAGGCGATCGCCGAGCTCCTCGCGCAGTCACCCACGCTGGCGCTTGAGCCGTACGTGACGCTGACGGTGACAACACCGTCAGGGTCCGTTGGCGACGTTGTCGGCGATCTCGCGCGTCGGCGCGCGACGGTGCTGGGCCAAGAGGCTGGCGCCGGCGACGTCGTCGTCGTGCGGGCACGGGCACCGGTCGCGGAGCTCTTTGGCTATGCGACCGACCTGCGCGGGCGCACGAAGGGTCGGGCCACGGTCGCGCAGGCGGCCGATGGCATGGACGTCGTCCCGGAGCGCGTCGCGCTTGCGTTGCGTGAGCGGTGAGTCATGAAGCGTTGATCTTCAGCGCCTGGCAAAAGCGGGGCGGCCGTCGGCGACGATGGCCGCCCCGCGCTTGCTGAGGCGACCGAACGGACGGGCAGCCACCGCTCAAAGCACTATGGATGACCCACTCCATCGACCTATCGGGCGTCGACGAACGTCCCGAAGCATGAGGATCTCATGTTGCCGTGCATTGCTCTCCTTGTCGCTCATTTCCGTTCTCGCCTCGTGCAGCCAGTGCGCGACCGTCGCGCCGTCGACCCTCACGGCAACGGCGACAGGGCCCGGCTTACTCGGTGCGACGCAGGTGGATGACACCATCCGTCTCGACGTCTCTCTTGACGATGTGCCGCGCGGCGCCGCCAGCATCAACGTCACCGTCAGTGACGGTGCTCGCTCGGATACGGAGGCCTTCTCCTTCACGGTGAACAACCATGACCCGACCGTGCCGCCCATCATCGGGCTCTTCTCGCCGACGCTCAACAATACGGCGCTGCGCAACCCTGGCAGGCACGTCGGCGATCGAAGGCCGCGGGCTCGACCTCGGCATATGCAGCGACCGTCAGATCGTCGGCGCCACCATCGACGGTGGCGTCGGCAGATCGGCCTCATCACCAACGCCGACGACATCAGCGACGCCACCATCATCACGGGCAGCCTGATCCTCGGCGGGCGGTCGACCGGCTCGGGGGGCGTGCTGGCTCAAGGCAGCACCTCGATCGGGGAGGGCGTCCGCTTCGTCGGCAACGTCATCGACGCTGACGGCCAGGCCGGCAACACGACGACGGCGACGGCGGTACGCGTCGGCTTTGGACGCGCGGTTGTGAGCACGCCCGCGATCTTTGCCGGCAACACCCTCATCCCCGGGGCGGCCTTCACCACCATCGCCGCCACCTTCGAAGAGCAGTGCCAGGACACCGGGCTGCTCGCGGCCCGCGAGACGCGCCCGATCCGCTCGGAGAACATCAACTTCCACGCCGCCAGTGGGCAGGCCTTCGACGTCTACGTTCGCGACGCGGCACGAAACGTCGCCGGGACCCAGTGCCTGCCCGTGGTCGACGTCGCCAACGTCAACACCATCAACACTGGCGCTGGCCAACTGGCGCCATATCGGGCGGCAAGCGCGGTCTCCCGCTCCTTCGATGTCGACAGCCTCTTCACCCCCAACGACCCAGCGCGCCACATCGAGAGGACTTCACCGCTGATCGATCAAGCCCCGGCCGCCGTCGACGCCCTCGCCGGCATCCTCGACGCCGTCGACCTCGACGGTGAGCTCCGGCCGATCAACGGCGCCTTCGAGATCGGCCGCGACGAGATCGAGCCCTGACGAGCGATCGACGCTGCGTCAGGCGACGACGACAGCGTCGACGTCTTCGGCGAGGCCGACGTCAGCGAACAGGGCGCGTACGGCGCCCCGCGCGCCGCTGGTGCCGACGGCGCCGACGACGAACGCCCACGGTGGCCGCTCCGAGAGCCAGGATGGGTCGTGCACCGGCGCGCCATGGACGACGCGCCCGACCTTGTTTGGGTCGACGTCGACGAACGCGCTGACGATCACGCCACGCGCGCGCAGGGCGCGGCTGATGCGGCGACCTTCCTTGCCAGCGCCGACCACGATGACGTCGCGCGCGCCGAGCTCGAAGTCGTGCACGAGGTGCTTGGCCTTGAGACAGGCGATCGCGTCACGGTCGATGCGCCGCGTCGCTTGGCCCTCGTGTTGGCGCCAGCCGTGGTGCACTGCGCTGAGTTTCTGCAGGCGGTGGCCACGGCCGAGCAAGCGCAGAAAGAGGTCGTAGTCTTCAACGACGTCGTTGTGGACGTAGCCGCCGACGTCGTCGAGGGCGCTGCGACGAAACGTCGTCGCCGGGTGACAGACGGGCTGCTCGATGAAGCGCTCACGGCGATGCTCCGCCGGCGAAGCGATCGCGTTTTGCCACATGACGTAGCCGCGCATGTTGATGGTCGAGCGCGGCAGCACTTTCACGCGCGATGACACCGCCGCGAGCGTTGGATCGTTCGCGAGCGCATCGGCGTGGGCGCGCAGCCGCGCGGGGTGCATGACGTCGTCAGCGTCCATGCGGGCGATGACGTCGCTGTCGCAGACGGCGACGCCGGCGTTCAAAGCGTCGGCGAAGGTGGCGTCTCTGGCGACGTGCACGACGGTGACGCGCTCGTCGTCGCTGACGATGGCGTCTGCGCTGCCGTGGTCGACGACGACGACGACGACGTCGACGTCGCGGCTCCTGAGCGTCGAGCGCAGGGCGCGGCGAAAGAGCCGAGGGTCAGCGTCGCGCGCGGGCAGGACGACGCTGACACGCGTCAATTGCCGCCGATCATCCTGTTCTTCACCTGCGCCGCCTGCTTGAGCGTGTCTGTCGCCTTCTCCATCTGGTCTTTCACGTTGCCGCCACCGCCCTCGGGGCTGCGGTACAGGATGACGCTGCGATTGGCGGTCACCTCGACCTCACCAGCGCCGATCGTCACGCTCGCTTCACGCGGCCCGATCGTCGCTTCGCCCCGAACAGCCCAACCATCCGTGGCGATCACAGCACCGGGCAGCTCCTTCGCCTTGACCGTCTTGGTGGCGACAACAGCGCCGCCGCCGACGCCTTTGTCGACGTCGCCGCGCATCTCAAGAGTGACCTCCGCCTCGGCGATACGCTTGAGCGCGCCCTGAGCGTGCTTCAGCATGCCCTGAGGCGTGCCGACATCGACGTCGGGTGCGGCGATCGGAATGCGGATCGTCGCGGTCGCGTTGCCTTTGCCACCGAGGCCATCAAGCGAGTTCATGTCTGATTCGGCGCGGCCCTCAACCTCGACCTCGCCAGCAATCTCGACGAACCACGTACCTGGCGGGCTCTCGACGAGTGCCGCGCTGTCACCAAGCGTAATGCCAAGGCCAAGAGCAGCGCCTTTGACCTCCGCCTCGGCTTCGAACGTCAACGCGAACTTCCGCTCGCTGACTTGGTCTTTCGTCGCGTACTCGTAGACCTTCTCGGCGACGACGCCGATGACTGGCTGCGACTGCGCAGCCTTTGCTGCGGCAAACTTCGCCATCAGCGCTGCGGCCTCTGCGCCGGTCGACACGGTGAACGTCACCTCGCGGGCGACGCCAATCATCGCCTTTGCGTCAGCCTTCTTGTCACCGGCGCCGATCTGTCCGCCGACGCCTATCGCGGCTTCTTCGGTCGTCTTGACGTCGAGCTTGCCGTCGGGCCGTTTGGTCACGGAGATCTGCAGGCCAGCTTCGATCATGAGGCCTTCTCCGCCTCCAGCTTTGCCCCCCAATGTGACGCTTTCGCCCGGCTTCAAGTTCTGTGCGGCGTCGTTGATGAGCTTCGCGACCGCACCTTGGTCGGCCACCTTGGCGACAGCCTCTGGATTGTGCGTTGGCAGCGCCTTCGACGTCTTCTCGGTTTTCTTTGCTGCCTCCGCTCGGTCGAGGCTCACCTCGGTCTGGCTCGGCCCGGCGATCGAGGACATCTCCTCGACGCCCTCTATGCCGTCGGTGCCTGCGATGATCGTGCTGCCGTCGGTGCCCGTCTGCATGCCGTCGGCGACGTCTGGCGCCTTGGGCGTCGTCGTCGTCGGCGGCGGTTGCTTTGGCGCCTGCGGTCGGTCGTTGCGAATCACCATGCCGTCCCCCGAGCGCCAGCGGCGCGGTCAAGCCTACCGCACGACGAGCCGAGCAGGCTCAGACGATGCGGAAGTGATCTTTAAGCGTGCAGCGGCGCTCGCGCGAGAACGACAAAGCCGTCGTGAGGCCCTCGCCCGTCGGCGACGCGATCGTGAAGCTCGTGTAGCCCTCGCCGCCGAGGCCGAGTCCGGCGTACGTCGGCGCGTTCTTCACGAAGATGCTGCAGTCCATCGCCCGCGCCATGCGGTGCAGCGCGTCGATGTTCGTCGAGTACATCGCGGCGGTGTGGCCGAAGCCGTGCTCGGCGCGCACGGCGGCGGCGATGCCGTCCTCGACG
>Ga0169931_10015250_pt1 | contig 10295 bp, 10 predicted proteins | sample Kivu_15m_20L_FD_129675 | JGI IMG/M metagenome (GOLD analysis project Ga0169931, IMG submission 129675) | Freshwater microbial communities from Lake Kivu, Western Province, Rwanda to study Microbial Dark Matter (Phase II) - Kivu_15m_20L... | ecosystem: Environmental > Aquatic > Freshwater > Lake... | reverse complement strand
CCCTTGCATCCTACTGCTGCATTTGGTTTAGAACATGGTTTTGACTTGGATAGCTCTGTGGTGGATTTGGATACCTCCTGGTTTCATCATCGTCTGAGTAAAAGCGGAAAGGCAAAGTTTTTAACCCTTCCTGCCGTATACCGCAGTCAGTATACCTCCAACTACGCCTTTGGAACCAACGATGGGCCCATGATCCCCAATAGAGGCTTGCAACAGGTATTTAGTGTGGGGGCTTACCTAGAGTGGTGGAAGTTTAGTCTTCAGCTGCAGCCCGAATGGGTAGCAGCACAAAACAAACCGTATATAGGCTTCCCAATTGAGCAGCAGGCCACCATTCTTTTTTACTACGAATACCTCAATCGTATTGATTTGCCAGAGCGGTTCGGGGAAGTGCCGTACCGCAGATTTTTTCCAGGGCAGTCAAGCTTTCGTTTAAACTTGGATGCCATTTCCTTGGGGGTGTCTACCGAAAATATTTGGTGGGGCCCGGGAAGAAGAAATTCCCTATTGATGGGAAATTCAGCTCCAGGCTTTTTTCACTATACCTTGTCTACCCGAAAACCCATAAAGTCTGCTATTGGACATTTTGAAGGGCAGGTGCTTACCGGGAAGTTGAAGGCCTCTAATTATCTCCCTCCCCATTCCGACTACAGCATTCAACAAAATACGGTGTATTATCCCAAGCAAAAAGATGGTGATCGGCAGCTTTCAGGACTTGTACTCACCTACCAGCCCAAATGGGTTCCGGGATTATTTTTTGGATTTGGCTCTGTCAACAACGTCTACCGTTCTGAAATTTCTTTATTGGAAGATGTTTTGCCCGTCTTTAATGGTAGAAAAAAAGCACAAAATGTACAAGACACCATACAAGCTAAAAGACAACAATTCAGCGCAGGATTTTTTAGGTGGATAGACCCCAAAGGGAGGTTTGAATTTTATGGGGAATTTGGGACTAGGGATAACGACCGCCCCTTTATCGATTTTATCACGACGCCTGAATCAGGAAGAGCATTCACCTTTGGGTTTACACACCTGATGGATCTGAAAAAAGAGAATCGCTTTTGGAGTTGAGTTCCGAAATGACCTTTTCAGGACAGACCATCCGAGAAAATATTCGCCAATTGCGAACCTGGTACATTCATGATCATGTAAGGCATGGCTATACGCACATGGGACAAATGCTCGGGCTAGGGAATGGCCCAGCGAGTAATCAAATCTTTGCCGGAATCGCTTGGGTAGAGGGCTTGAAAAAAATTGGATTTCATGTGGAGCGCATCGAGTACAACAACGACTTTTACTACTACCGGTACGAAGAGGTCAAGGACTTCCGAAACAAGTACGTGGATTTAGTCTTTTCACTTACCCCAGAATGGAAGTTTGGCAATGTCTTACTCACTGGCAAATTCCAATTTGTCAATACCTTGAACTACAAGTGGTATTTAGAGAATAAGCCTGAAAAATGGTTTATCCCTGGCTATGATCGAACCAATCTCGTCGGTAATTTAGGGATTACGTATATGTTTCGCTGATGTATTTAGCTAATTATTTATGCCCATGAAAGTGACCAAAGACACCGTAGTCGCTGTAAGCTATACCTTGCACGTGGACGATGGAGAAACCGGCATGCGCTGGTTTGAAACTGTCTCCGAGGAAGATCCTTTTTATTTTCTAGTTGGCTATGAGGGGATTCTTCCCTTGCTCGAACAAGCCCTGCTGGGTAAGTCTGTGGGGGATAACTTTTCTGTTACCTTGGGCTATGAACAAGCCTATGGAGATTACGATGATTCGAAAAGGGTAATCATACCTAAGGCCAACTTCAAAGAAGAAGGCAAGAAAAATAAAGATCTACTCCGCATTGGCAATGTCATCCCCATGCAAGACGATAAGGGAAACCACATGCGAGGGGAAGTGCTGAAAGTCGATTATATGGGGGCACATCTCGATTTTAATTCCCCTTTGGCGGGATTGGATTTACAGTTTGATGGGAAGACTGTAAGTATAAGGGCAGCCCTACCCGAGGAGATGGCTCACGGCCATGCCCATGGTCCGGACGGACACCATGCGCATCATTGAGTCTAAGGTGGAGGAATCCAGAGGGGATATTCCTCATTGGTAGATTCTCCGAATTATTTTCGAATATCTAGTCCGTAGCTGTGGTAGACAAGTTCCCTGCTGAGTTCGCGGAGACCATCTATGCGCTCGGAGGGATACAAAGCATAAGCCTTGCTCAATTGGTCAATGGCCTGCTTGTAGTCTTGTTGATTAAAAAATACAATGCCTTCGTTGTAGTACTGCAATCCAGCCAATTCAGTCAAATTTACTTTTCTAAAAATGGAGTTGTCCGAAACATCTACTTTGGTACCTGCCAAGCCTTCGATGATATTTCTCACTCCAGGTACACCTTCATTAAGGTAAGCTCCCAAGTAATTATTAACCTCAGAGGTCGAGGTAATCATTCCCCCCACGGGCAAGGTACTCTCTAGAATGAGGGTCTTGCCTTCCAGGTATACTTGGAGAAAAACATGGTAGTCTGTTTCGATTACATCAAAGGCATAACCATAGCGATCTAGGAGCATTCCTAGTGCGGCCGAACCGCTTACACAATCGTATGCTCCTGTCTGTAGCATTTCCGTAAAGGTGGAATGCATGCTGTAGTCTTTGAATATTTTTTGATGGGCTTTTTGAAAAATACTACGAACAAAGGAGAGAGAATCTGGATTTTTTTCTGCCTTAGCATCCAATTCTGCCAATAATTCTTGCCATTTGTTTGATTTTATTTCCTGCTCTTGAAAGGGTACAAACAAGTCAAATGAACTCGGGGCGAGATCTTTTGACTTCGTGTTAGCTTCAGGAAAAGAGGGACTTTGGTCCTCAGAAAGATACAGTTGTTGGCATATCCCCATGGGGGTCAAAGCCAAATAAATGAGCAAGAGGGCGGTCATTTTTCTCATGATCCATCAAGTCAATGTTAACTGATTGTTAGAAAGTTAACAATTCCTTAACATTAAACAAACAAATGGAATAAAAAATTAACTTTTAGGTAATCTAAGCTGAGGGAGAATTATTCGTGATGGTAGGCCTCGTTGCGCAGGATGGTAAAGGCGCGGTAGAGTTGTTCGACCACAAAAGGCCGAATCATTTGGTGAGAAAAAGTCATTTTTGAAAAAGAAATTTTTCCTTTGGCCCGCGCATAGACTGCTTCCGAGAAGCCATAAGGACCTCCTAACACAAGGGTGAGTTGTCGGGCCCCTGCATTCATTTTTTTTTGCAAAAATTCAGAAAATTCCAGAGAGGAATAGGATTTTCCTCGCTCGTCCAGTAGGTGAACCTCTTCGGATGGACTAAGTTTTTTAAGAAGGATTTCCCCTTCTTTTTCTTTTTGTAGCGCTTCGCTTAGGGACTTGGCCTGCTTGAGGTCAGGGATGATTTCCAATTCAAAGCGGGTATAATGGCTCAAGCGATGAGCATAATCTTCTAAAAGTTCTTGAATGGCCCCTTGATCTGTTTTTCCTATGGACAAAAGTTTGATTTGCATGCTGCAATAAATGAAGGAGCCCCATTTCTTTCCTGAGGGAAAAATTCGCTAGCTAGCGCAATTATTTGATATATTCCTTTCTTTTGAGAATGGCCTCCAGAAATTTTTTATCGTTGTCTGAATTGAAAATTCGGAAAGGAAGGTGGATGAATTGGGCTTTAGAAAGGTAGAGCACAAAAGCATCCTTGGTGATTACAGCTCTTTTGATCATGTTCCATTGTACGGGCATCCCTTCTTTCACACTGATCTTCATGAGGATCTGACGGCTATCAATTTCATAGGCCATTTTTTGAAAAATAGGTTTGTTTTGTTCCATCTGGGTGACTCCGGTAAATTGGATAGCCCAGAATAACACGTATAAACTGTAGGCGATAAGTGCTCCACCTATCCACCAAAAGGAAGCAATCCAAAAATAGCCACAGCAAATGGCAAGTGCGATCAATATGACCCACCATTGCTCTTTGAGCACAGAGATCAAACCCATTTTTATGTAGGTAGTAGTGGGGAGTTGGTATTTTTTGGTTTTAATGATCATCTAGACAGAAATTAGTCTGGCAAATATCTACCTATCCCCTTGATTAAGCAAATGCAGAAGCGCCTATCTGAGCTCTTCCTCCTAGGCTTGCCTTGATTTTTATGTTAAAACCAGTAAATTTCAAAAAAAATAAGGTGGGAAGTTCTGTACTCGATATGTTGGTGTGTGGGTTTGCCTATGTGGCAATCAGCTATGCCTTAGGGCTATGGGTCAAGCGGCTACGCCAAAAGCCCAAAGGTCCAGATGATGGGGAAAGACCTAAGGAGACTTCCCCTACCTTGGACCTACCTCCAGGGGTAGAGTGGTATAGTGATTCTTTAAAAAAGCCCAAGGAGCGAGTTCCAAGCCAACTAGGATATTAGTGGCATTTTTCACAGATACCTTGCACCAATAGGCTCATTTCCTTTTTTTCAAATCCCTTAGGTAATGGAATAGGAGGTAAGGAAATACTTTCCAAGCAGGTGGTTTCTTCGCATTTTTCACACTTGAAGTGCACATGCTCGTGATTGTGCTGATGGGTAGCTTCGTGATGGGTGCAGAAAGCATATTTGGCCCCTCCGCTATCGTCCAAAACTTTGTGAATCAGATCTTTTTCTAAAAATGTCTTTAGAGTACGGTAGATGGTGACCCGATCAAACTTGTTGTTGAGGGCGTCCTCCAAATCCGCATGAGCGAGTGCCACATTTTTATCTAGGAACTCCTGAATAATCACCAATCGGCAATCCGTTATGCGTAAGCGGTGCGATTTTAAGATGTGAAGCGGAGTAGACATAAATGAAATAATGATTTTCAAAGTAACAAAAAAATCAGGAAGCGAAAAAAAGGGCGCCAACTTGGCGCCCTTTCTAGTTTACTCTCCAGAAGACTCCTTCAGGATCTTGTTGATGCGCTCGTTCGCATCCTCCAGGTGAAGTTTGCTCATCCGGTCCGATGTTCTGCCGATGGCAGCTCTGATTTGGCTTTGAAGCGTCTTCAATTCTCCGCGTGCCATGGGGCGGATATCAGATTGGGAGGCATTGATTTGTGTACCTCCAAATCCTCTAAATTGAGCTGGAAGTGGGGCTACCGAACCGGTCAATAAGAGTTCAAGCCTCTCGATATGAGCCCGTTGCAATGCTCTTCGGTGTACATCTATGGTTTTTCCTGTAGCCAATTCTGTCCAAATCCCTTTTCTAAGGTCATCAAAGAGTTCGGTGATTTTATAGGCTTGGGTTCCATTTAAGGCTTCGTTTTCTATCACCCGACCCAATCGGCCCCATTCCAAAATGCCGTTGAGGGTACCTACTTGAATGCCGCGGATGCGCTCTAAAGCTCCAAAATCCTCTGTTCTAGAGATGATGGCCTCGTCCATAAGCCAACTAGGTGTAGCAAAGAGCTGCTTGTTGATAAACTCCACTGCAGCTTTTTGCTTTTCTTTGTTGGTATGGGTATAGATCGCTTCCCCTTGACCTGAGGATTTGTAAATTTCAGTAACTCCTCCCACATGGGTGCGTACATGGCCCATGTAGCGGTTAAATTGTCCGATCACCTGACCGTACATTTCTTCTAAGTCTTCGTATGCTTTGTAGGGCTTCTCTTTCTCAGCGGTCCATTCCATCAAATTGGGGAGTATGCGCTGTAGATTTTTGATTCCGTATTCAGATGCCGTGATGGCATTGTCTCCCAAATCTTCGGATTGGGTGGTAGGATCATAGTTATTTCCTTGACGTCCGTAGCGGTACACTGGATCGCCCTTTTTCTCCAAGATCCATTGATCTAGAGTGGCAAGTTCTTCTTCTGGGGTACTGGCTCCTAAAATAGGTTTGTATCCCCACATGATGGCATATTTATCGTAGGGTCCTACGTCTGGCATGAGGCTTACGCCCTTATCTTCAGGTTGGGCAATATAGTTGAATCGGGCATAGTCCATAATGGAAGGGGCCGTACCAAAGGCTTTGGTAAACTCTGGGTCCCTGAGTTTTTCTACTGGATAGGCTACCGAAGAAGCAAAATTGTGTGGTAGACCAAGGGTATGACCTACTTCATGTGCCGATACAAAGCGGATCAATCTTCCCATGACCTCGTCATCAAATTTTACACTGCGGGCATCTGGATTGACGGCGGCGGTTTGAATGAAATACCAGTTTCTAAGCAGATTCATCACGTTGTGATACCATCCAATATCCGATTCGATGATTTCTCCCGAACGAGGATCAGATACGTGCGGACCGTAGGCATTTTGAATATCAGAAGCAAAATACCGGATCACCGAAAATCGCGCATCCTCTGGGCTCCAACTAGGATCTTCCTCTGGGCTTGGAGCTTCCTTGGCGAGGATGGCATTTTTAAATCCTGCTGCCTCAAAGGCCTTTTGCCAATCTTCTACGCCCTGCTTCAAGTAGGGCACCCACTTGCTAGGGGTGGCTGGATCAATGTAATACACGATGGGCTTGACAGGCTCTACCAATTCCCCTCTAGCAAATTTCTCTCGGTCTTCTGGTTTTACTTCCAGCCTCCATCGGTCGAGGTACCTACGGGTGCTTGCTTTTTGTTCGTCTGCTCCATAGTCCACATAGGACCTAGCAAACCAGCCCACCCGCTGATCCGCCAATCGCTGCATCATGGGTTCTTTGGGAAGGAGTACCATAGAAGCATTCATCTCCAAGGTAATTAGACCAGTGACACTATTCGAGGGGGGCTCAGAAGCTGCATAGGTCAAGACATATCGAGCTTCCACGTTGATGGGATAGGTATGGATGTGTTGGATATAGGAACGTTCGTTGTCTAGACGGGTGACACGGTACTGAGTTCTTCTATTGCGATCCAAGCCTAGGGCTTGATTGTCCTTCACAAATAGGTCTGTAGCATCAATCACCGTCCCCGTAGAGTCTGTTTTCCTGGACTTGATGGGGAATTTTTGAAGCAGAGGTTCTAAGTTGGAGGCCTTGACCGCCATGGAAATGGGCAAAGAATCTGCAGCAAAATTGTTTAGAGAAACCACTTTGAGCAGGATATCGTCTTGGTTTTTTTCCCATCTTACCATCATGCTGGTGGTATTTTCTCCACCATAGCCGATTCCATCGGCAGTTTTTGCGATGCGTATGACCATCAACATGTCTCTTCCCAGTAGGGAGTCTGGGATTTCGTAAAAATACTTGTCTTCTACTTGATGGACTTTAAATAACCCTGCTTTGGTTTTGGCTTTGGCCGTGATGACCTCTTTGTAAGGTTTGGGTCCATTGGCCGGAGGAGTAGCTCCTGGTCTAGGAGCTGCAGGAGGTGCCGCAGCAGGCGCAGGATCATTTTTCTTTTTTCTTTGAGCAAAAGAATCCTCTGACTGTACCAATGCAGCGAGCAGGGCTAGGACCAGGGTGGTATTCTTTAGCAACTTGTAAATGGGTGAATTCATGATGTTTCTATTTTTTTGCAAAATATACTAACTTCCAAAGGATAGTGTTTGGCCATTCAAATAAGTTATTTTTTGACAGGCGGTCGCATCCTAAATTTAATGGCATTGAATTACAGAAATCAAGAGGTACTTATTGTGGGTGGAGGGCTTGCGGGCCTAGTGGCATCGCTCCTTTTGGTTCAAAAAGGATTCCCAGTCACCTTAGTAGAAAAAAAGACTTATCCCTTCCATAGGGTGTGTGGGGAGTACGTTTCCAACGAAGTGATGGGCTTCTTAAAAAGAAATGAGTTATATCCGCTTGGAATAGACTTGCCTCAAATCCGAAAATTTGAATTTTCAGATACCCAAGGAAAATCCATCACCATGCCTCTTGACTTGGGAGGTTTTGGGATCAGCCGATATGTTTTTGACGAATGGCTTTACCGACTGGCCATACGGCAGGGGGTGGAGGTGATTACAGGGGTTCAAGTCTCCGACCTTTACTTTGATGCCCAAGAGGACCTCTTCCGAGTAAGTTTGTCCGATTTCCAGGAAAGGCAAGCCTACTATGTCTTAGGGGCATTTGGTAAGCGAAGCAAGTTGGATCAAGTCATGGGAAGAAAATTTTTTGGGCAGCGTAGTCCCTACATTGGGGTCAAGTACCATATCCGCACTTCTTGGTCCCGAGAAACGGTTGCCTTGCATAATTTTAATGGAGGCTACTGTGGGATCAATGCCATCGAAGAGGAAAAATTCAACCTTTGCTACCTAGGGAGCAGGGAGCAACTCAGGGAATATGGAAGCATAGAGGAGATGGAAAAGCAAATCCTTTGGAAAAATCCGCTTTTGGAGAGCATTTTTAGAGAAAGTGAATTCCTCTTTGACAAACCTGAAGTCATCAATGAAATCAATTTCGAGCGCAAATTGCCCGTCGAAAATCACCTGCTTATGCTTGGGGATGCCGCAGGCTTGATTACCCCACTGTGTGGTAACGGAATGGCCATGGCCATGCATTCGGCAAAACTTTGCACCGAAGTCTTGGCTCTAGGGGGTACTCGTCAAGAGGTAGAGCTGCGATATACTAGCCTGTGGAATGCTCAATTTTACCAGAGACTGGGGATTGGGAGGGCGATTCAAGGCCTATTTGGTTCGGGAAGGGGCTCAATTATAGCTAGAAACTTAATCACCCATCTGCCTCCTGTGGCCAGGTTCTTACTTAAAAATACGCACGGCCAATCCTTCTAGGGACTACCCAAAGACTTGTAGGATTTGGGTATTCTCAAGGAAATAAAAGATAAAGAAGGCGTTCAGTGAAATGGCAGACAGAAAATTCATGCCCATGGCCCAGCTGTAGGTGGAGAATTTATCCGGCTGTCGAAAAACCAATCCCATCCAGACTAAAAAAAATAGAGCGATGGGAGCCATGGCCGCCCAATAATAGGTAAGAATTTGGGCCTGATTTTTTTCTAGAAAATACCAAGTAAAGGCTGCAACACCCAGTGCAAAAAAGAGGCCTGAAAAAAGGAAGGTCCCTTTGGTACCTAAAACCAAGCTCAAGGTGCGATCTCCTCTGCGGGCATCTTCTCTATGCTGGTAGACTTGAGTGAGGGGGTAGTTGCCCCAAAGCAACAGGCTACTCAAAACTCCTGGTAGTAGCACGTGAGTTTTGAAGAGTACTTCCCAACCCAAATTGCTCAGCCCTGCGTAGGCCATGGCAAAGGTAAAATAGCCCTGAAAGAGTCCAGCAATGATCCAGCTGATCCAAGGATATTTTTTCAATCGAATGGAGGGGTGGCTGTATGCCATACTTACTAATCCATAGAGGGCCATCATGCTGGCAAAGTGAAGATTGATCCATGCGCCTAATGCCAATGCTAGGACAAAAAAAACAAGAGAAACCCCGTAGAGATCCTTGGTCACTTTGGGGGGGCGTTTTAGTCCTCCAATACTTTCTTCATCCTTATCGAAGTAACTGTTGTAGCCGTTGCTACTAGGGTACAAAAAAAGATGGAGGCTCAAAAAAACGAGGAGCATGCGCATTTCGTTGTGGTTGGGCGTCAAAGCCAAAGCAAAGAAAAAAACGGGCATCAAAAAGAAGGAAAATGGGACGCGAAGGTGTAAAAGAGTGGATCTAGAAATCATGGCGCAAAGGATGGTAAAGCGGTTGGAGAATATACCTTCTTTACGGCTAAATTAGAACTATTTCTGTAACTTGATTCCATGAATTCAAGTATCGTTAGTATTGGCCTTTCCAATCCGGGAAGTCCCATTCCTCAGGAAGAAATTTCCCGCTTTATGCAAAAAGCTCACCAAGTGAGCCCTGAGGAGGCGAGAAAACTAGATTTTTTATATCGCAAATCGGGTATTGATTTTCGTTACAGTGTGTTGGAGGATTTTGAAAAAAAAGAATTTAAAGACTTCACCTTTTTCCCTAACAATGCGGCCCTTCTTCCCTTTCCGGGAACACGAGCGAGGATGGAAGTATTTGAAAATCAGGCCCCCATTTTGGCAGCCCATGCGGCAAAGAATGCCTTGGAGCAAGCAGGGGTAGAATCCTCTGCTATTTCCCACCTGATTTTAGTTTCCTGCACGGGGATGGTAGCTCCAGGAGTAGAACTGGACCTCATTCGTCGATTGGGGATCCCTAGCGCTGTGGAGCGATATGCTATCCATTTTATGGGGTGCTATGCAGCATTTACGGGGATAAGGCTTGCTGATCAACTGGTCAAAGCCAACCCCAAAGCCCGAGTGTTGGTGGTATCCGTAGAACTCTGTACCCTGCATTTTCAAAAAGAATTTACAGAAGATAATCTCCTGGCCAATTCCCTTTTTGGAGATGGGGCTGCTGCAGCCTTGGT
>Ga0169931_10015248_pt1 | contig 10296 bp, 7 predicted proteins | sample Kivu_15m_20L_FD_129675 | JGI IMG/M metagenome (GOLD analysis project Ga0169931, IMG submission 129675) | Freshwater microbial communities from Lake Kivu, Western Province, Rwanda to study Microbial Dark Matter (Phase II) - Kivu_15m_20L... | ecosystem: Environmental > Aquatic > Freshwater > Lake ... | reverse complement strand
TGGATAACAAAATTGAAATCTGTTCTCGTTCTTCGATACTTAATCTACTTTTATGAATCATGCTCTAAATTAATGTGTTTCTCTTTTACATTAATTTTGCATTAGCTCCTTGAAGTCAAGTAACTGCTGGTAGAGTTTATTGTGATATTACTCATAAATTTATGCCTATTATAATACCTGAATTTAAAAAAGGCTATTATAAAAATATTTCTATACTTTATATGACGTGGCAAAATAGATGTAAGCAAGAAGATATAAAAATGAGACAAAAAGAATTGGAAAAAGAATTGCAATCATGTTCAGAAATTAAAATAAACATAATAGGGGCCTAAAAAAACACTACCTAAAAGGCCCTTTCTTCAATGAAGTTTACATTGGTTTATTAACCATTCTCCCCCGCATAACTTTGCCCAGCCATAAACCAGCGAAATCCTCCGCTCAATTAAAGCATTAAAATATTTATTGCCTTTTTCAAAAACAATACATATTGCTTATAATTGTATTGGCTAACAGTATTTTATGAAAAGACACTACGTATATTTCTACGGAAGCACCAAAATTGTTACCGGTGCAAATTCACTTAGCAATGCAGCGATCCAGGAACGTAACCAAATTATAGGTTTTGAAGGCATAGACGTAAACCCTGACCTGGTTGCTTTTGGAGAAACCTGTTTAAACACCAAAAACAAACGCGGCGGTATGGGTGAAACAGGTACATTATATCCCAAAGAATATATTAGCATTGTTCCTTTCAGGTATTTATATGAGGAATCCTTAATAATTAGCCATTTAGAAGATGTTATTGAAGCGAATGAAAAATATATAAAAGCAGATAGTATTGGTTTACCCTTAATGAACCTTAAGGAGGCAACAGCTGAAGGATATCATCATTTGGAGAATACCTCAGTTTTATCAAGAGATGAAGCGATAACACTTAAAAGCAAATGGTGCTGCTACGGCCATTATTATTTAAACCTCCTAAAGCGGGCATTGCATAACAAAGGATATACTACCGAGGGTGTGAATCCGGATGATACGGCTGGGAATCTCTTAAATACGGTGTTTTATAAAAATGACGGTACCAGGATTGAAATACATGCAGATGCGGGTTTGTAATAATTAGTGGCTATAATTTTCTTCCATATTCATAATAAGGTTTTCCTGCATAAAGAAGAATTTATATTATTGGCAATACCACAATGTTAATTTTCTCAGCGCCGCTTGTTTTTATAGATATATTTTGTATGTTCGCATTAACAAAAAATCAAAATTATGAGCCTTAACGAACTTACATCATTGAATGAATTGTTTTTTAAAGCCTGGAAAAACATACAGAGCAGTGCAAACCGGGTAGTAGGCGACCCCTACCGCAGAGGTGCAGAACAATTTTACGCAGAACAGCGTGGCGATTTCCATTTCGTTACCTACAAAGAAGTTGTAGTTGCAAGTATTTTGTGGACTAAAGAATTGTTCGGCTCCATTAAAGTACATGATATCCATGTAAAAGATCTTGAGATGGGCGATGCCAAGGAATGGTTCAATGTTCAGTTAATTCAAACCAACCCAGGATTGATAATTGCTGGTGAGCAATATAATCCTTATGTCAACATACAATTTTCCTATAACAATCCGGATGAAGTAACTTTTGACATTGGATTTTACCGCTATGCTTGCAATAACGGTTTATTAAGAGACCGCCAAGGATTATCCAGCAATACCATTAATAGCAGAAATTTATACGAAATTCCCACTTGGTTAAATAAATGTTTGCTTAAGGCAGAGGCAAATAAATTGGAGAAACAAATAAAAGTATTGCGTTCAACCAAAATAGAAGAAGTACAGCTGAGAAGATACCTAAGCCCAATACTTCGCCGATGGGGGGCATCTGAAAATTTAATCGATGATTACATTCAAAAAATGGATTCTAATGCTTACGCACTGATAAATATTTTAACCGATGCCGCTTCAAATAATAATAGAAAAAACCGTGAAGACTTGTTTGCAGCTGATACCAGGATGGAGAGAAGGCCACTTTTCAGGGTATTTGATAGCTACTACAGTGAGCAGGCTAGACGACAGAAACTTGTAGGGTTATTTCTCGAAAAATTAATAGATGAAATAATGGAACAAAACGGCTATGCCTCTTTACCTGAAGTGATTAACAACGATAATTTCAGACTTACAGATGAAGACATAGACCGTTTAAGCAATACAGGTGGGAATAATAATAATATGCCTTTTGACCTCCGACCTAGCAGAGCAATTCGTATATTAAGATGATCTCAAAAGCCTCCTTCTGGGGGCTTTTAATTTTTTAAAACAATGCAATTTAACGAAAATAGCCGGGTTAAAATACCCACTATATTACATTTATGTAAACTTGGATATAAATATCTGTCCTTAAAAACTGCCAGCTGGGATCTAGGAACCAATATCTTTCAAGATATCTTCAAGGAAAATATACTCAGGCTTAATCCGGAAATGGATGAAAGTGCATTTAGAAACCTATATGATAAAATTCAGGTAGCGCTGGAAAATGAGGATTTAGGAAAAGCATTTTATGAAATGCTAACCGATACCTCCGGTGCAACAATTATTGATTTTGAGGATTTTAATAACAATGCCCTGCATGTGGTTACCGAATTGCCCTACAAGAATGGTGATGAGGAATTCAGGCCGGATATTACGCTACTTATAAATGGTTTGCCTCTTGTGTTTGTTGAAGTTAAAAAGCCCAATAACTTAGAAGGAATTCAGTCTGAATACAAGCGTATGCAAGCCCGTTTTAAAAACTCCAAGTTTAGAAATTTTATCAATATTACCCAAATGATGGTGTTTTCAAACAACATGGAGTATGATGATAATGAAATACAGCCGCTACAAGGAGCATTTTATGCCACAGCCGCTTATGGTGAGGTTAAGTTTAATTATTTCCGTGAGGAAGAATCATTTAATTTATCTGAAATTCTTACGAATGTATCTGATGAATTGGAGAATAATATTCTAATTGACAACAATCTTTTAAGTATTAAAACTAGTCAGGAATTTATAGCCAACAAAGAGCCCAATCTGCCCACAAATCGAATTTGCACTTCTCTTTTTCAGCCTGCACGCCTTTCTTTTATGTTGCAATATGCTTTTGCTTACATTAAGTCTGAGGCAGGGTTAGAAAAGCATATTATGCGTTATCCGCAAATATTTGCTACCAAGGCCATAGAGAGAAAACTCAATGAAGGTGTTAAATCCGGTATTATTTGGCATACCCAGGGTAGTGGAAAAACAGCCCTTGCTTATTATAATGTTAAATACCTAACAGATTATTTTCAAGGAAAAAATATAGTTCCCAAATTTTATTTTATAGTTGATCGAATTGATTTATTAATTCAGGCTTCAAGAGAATTTAAAAGCCGTGGTTTAGTGGTTCATAAAATAAATTCAAGAGAGGATTTCGTAAAAGACCTAAAGACCACCACCGCACTGCATAACAGTTCCGGAAAGCCGGAAATTACTGTTGTAAATATTCAGAAGTTTAAAGATGACAGGGATCTTGTAAACCGCAAAGATTATAACATAAATATACAGCGTGTTTATTTTCTGGATGAAGTGCACCGTAGTTATGACCCCAAAGGTAGTTTTCTTGCTAACCTAAATGAATCAGATACAAACGCTATCAAAATAGGCTTAACCGGAACACCGCTGCTGAAAAAAGAATACCAGTCAAAACAGCTGTTTGGGGATTATATTCATACATATTATTACAATGCCTCAATAGCAGACGGTTACACCCTTAGACTAATTCGTGAAGAAATTGAAACCAGCTATCGTTTTCAGTTAAAACAAGCTTTGGAGGAAATTGATATAATGAAAGGACATAGCAGCAGAGCCGTTGTCTATGCCCATCCAAAATTTGTAGAGCCTCTGTTAGATTACATAGTGATGGATTTTGAGAGAGCTCGTTTAACCTTTGATGATAGCAGTATCGGAGGTATGGTGATATGCGATTCTACTGAACAGGCAAGAAAAATGAAAGAAATATTTGATGTTAAATATTCTATCATTCAACAACCATTTGGCATGGCTGCAGAACCTACAACAACATACGGACAGCAGCAACGCGATGCCGCCAAACCCAAATCAGCAGGCCTTATTCTGCACGATGAAGGCACAAAAGATGACCGGGAAGAACAAATAGAAGATTTTAAAGCCGGCAAAACAGATCTCCTGTTTGTATATAATATGTTGCTCACCGGATTTGATGCACCCCGCCTAAAAAAATTATATGTTACCCGCGTCATCAAAGCACACAATTTATTGCAAGCACTAACCCGTGTAAACAGAACCTATAAAAAATTTAAATTTGGGTATGTAGTTGATTTTGCCGACATACAAAGCGAGTTTGACAAAACCAACCGCGATTATTTTATTGAACTTCAAAAAGAATATGGCGATGAAATGGAATTCTATTCCAAACTGTTTAAATCACAGGCTGAAATAGATGCTGATATACAAAAAATAAAAGATGTTTTATTTGCCTATGATACTGTTAACGCAGAAGTGTTTTCACAACAGATTTCAGAAATAAATGAAAAGAAAACTATTCTTGAAATTACCAAGGTTTTAAACAATGCCAAGGAATTATACAACATTATCCGAATGGAGGGGCACTACGATATGCTGGAAAAACTGGATTTCCAAAAAATGCATATCCTTGCTCGCGAGGCGAACAACCGTCTTTCCCTGATCAATACCAGAGAGGCACTTGAAAATAATGTAGATACAACCAATTTATTGAATGTGGCACTGGAAGATGTAGTGTTTGCATTTACCAAATTGAATGAGGAAGAAATGGTCATTGCTGATGAGCTGAAAAACATTTTACAAAAAACGCGTGAAATGCTAAGCCTTAATTTCGATCCTAAAGATCCCACCTTTGTATCTTTGAAAGATGAGCTTGAACGGTTGTTCAGAAAGAAAAACCTAACAGAAGTAACAAAAGACGAGATGCAGGCAAATATTACCGAATTGGACCGTATTTATTCTTCGGCCAAAGAATTGGAGCGCAAGAACAATTTGCTCAAAGCGAAGTTTGAGAATGATGCCAAATACGCCAGACTGTATAAACGCCTTATGGAAAAGGACCCACTTACAGACAGCGAAAGCAAGATGGTGGAAGCCCTGCAGTTTTTGAAAAAAGATATCGATGAACAGATATTAAAAAATGCAAATATGCTGGATAATGAAGAGTATATAGAATCAATGATGGGGAAGATGGTAATAACACAATTAAAAGGCAAGTTTAACTTTGCCATAGACAACAACAGAACCAAAGCCATAAGTGGATTAATAGCAAAAGAATACCTTAACGAATACCGCGGATTAGTAGCCTGATAGAATGAGTAATACACTGAATTTTGAAAGAAGTACCAAAGCCCTAATTGATGACCTGAAAAGCGTTTGCGCCAATTATGGGTTGGGCAATGATGGAAATGAATTTAAAATAATTACGCAGGTTTTTTTATACAAATTTCTGAATGACAAATTTGCCTACGAAGTAAAGACAATAGATGCCAGTTTAAATGTGGCAACTAATTGGGAGGAAGAAATAAAGAAATACAACGCAGAAGAATACGAATTGTTGCTAATGCAGCTAAACCCCAGCACAGCAAGGTTGATGCCGGATCAATTTATTTCTTCGTTGTTCGATAACCAGAATCAAGCCAGGTTTGCCGATTTGTTTGACAGTACCCTCACCGGTATAGCCAAAGCCAACAGTGAAATATTTTCTGTGAAAACCGATGGTGGTGAAAAAATAATGCTGTTTGAAAACCTCAGCCGCTATGTGATTGACAAGCGCGATGAATTCTGCAGGGCCATTGTAAATAAACTGGTTTATTTTTCATTTGAGCATATTTTTAATGAGAAATTTGATTTTTACGCCACTATATTTGAGTATTTAATTAAGGATTATAACACCAACAGCGGCGGCAAATATGCTGAATATTTTACGCCCCATGCCGTTGCAAAAATCATGGCTTCATGCCTGGTAACTGAGCAGGTGCAAAATGTTACCTGTTATGATCCCTCTGCAGGTTCCGGAACCCTTTTGATGAACCTGGCACATGCCATAGGCGAGGATAAATGTACTATTTATTCGCAGGATATTTCGCAGAAATCTTCTAATTTGTTGCGTTTAAATTTAATATTAAATAATCTTGTCCATTCCATACCCAATATAGTTAAAGGAAATACCTTGCTGGATCCCTATCACAGGGACAAACAAGGCAAACTTAGAAAATTTGATTTTATTGTATCTAATCCACCTTTTAAATTGGATTTTAGTGATTTTGTAGAGGATTTAAAAACCAATGAAAATCACGAACGCTTTTTTGCCGGCTTGCCCAATGTGCCTAAAGCCAAAAAGGAAAGCATGGCCATTTATCCGGTTTTTCTGCAGCACATCATGTATTCTTTAACCGATAGAGGCAGGGCAGCGGTAGTGGTGCCCACGGGTTTTATAACAGCACAAGGAGGGATTGAAAAGAAGATAAGAGAACGCATGGTAGAGCAAAAAATGCTGCGTGGTGTGGTGAGTATGCCGAGCAATATTTTTGCCACCACAGGCACCAATGTATCTATTTTATTTTTGGACAAAGCCAACACCCAAGGCGATATTGTGTTGATGGATGCTTCTAAATTGGGTACAACCGTAAAGGAAGGCAAGAATCAAAAAACGTTGCTATCAGATGCCGAAGAGCAATTGATTATTGAAACCTTTAACCAACACGAAGCCAAAGAAGATTTTTCAGTTGTAGTAAGTTACGAACAGATAAAAGAAAAAAACTACAGCTTTAGTGCCGGTCAGTATTTTGAAGTAAAGATTGAATATACCGACATAACACCTGCGGAATTTGAGGCAAAAATGAAAGGTTTTAAATCCAATCTAGACAGTCTTTTTGCCGAATCAAAAACCTTGGAATTAGAAATTCAGAAACAATTAAAGGGATTAAGTTATGAGTAACCTGAAGCCCTCAAATTTAATTAATGATATCAGTTTACTTATCGAACAAAGTCAGCAGTACCTGGCTGCACAAGCCAATAGTACCCTTACATTGTTGTTTTGGAAAATTGGGAGACGCATCAATGATGATATATTGCAAAATAAGCGGGCTGACTATGGCAAACAGATTGTGGCGACAGTGGCGACACAATTAGAAAAGCTTTATGGCAGAAGCTTTTCGGAACGAAACCTGCGCAGAATGGTGCAATTTTCGGAATTGTTTCCTGATTTGAACATTCTGACACCACTGGCGACACAATTGTCCTGGTCGCATTTTATTGAACTATTTCCGCTGAAAACAGATGAAGCCAGGATGTTTTACGCTTTGAAAAGCAAAGAAGAACAATGGAGCAAAAGGGAGTTAAGAAATCAAATTGACCGGAAAGCATTCGAACGAAAAGAGATTGCGAATACACAAATAGCGGACAAACACCCGGATTTAATGCATACATTCAAAGATCCCTATATTCTGGATTTCCTCAATCTGAAAAATACATATTTAGAGCAAGATTTAGAGCAGGCCATCCTCAGAGAACTCGAAACCTTCATTCTTGAGTTGGGTAAGGGATTTGCCTTTATGGAAAGGCAAAAAAGAATGATTATGGATGGTGACGATTTTTACCTGGATTTGCTTTTTTATAACCGTAATCTGAAGCGTTTGGTAGCTATTGAATTGAAACTCGGGAAATTTGAGGCAGCTCACAAAGGGCAAATGGAGTTGTATCTGAAATGGCTGAGCAGGTATGAAAAACAGGAGGGGGAAAACGAACCTATAGGCTTAATCCTCTGCGCTGAGAGCAATAAAGAGCAGGTAGAACTGCTGGAATTACATAAAGATGGAATTGTTGTGGCCGAATATCTTACGCAAATGCCTCCCAAAAAAGAGCTTGAGCAAAAACTCCATCAATTATTAAAAGAAGCCAGAGAACGGGTGCAACACAAACGGATTGCATCCCAAAGCAATGAACAATAGAAATAATCAAAAAGCATGTTTGGAAAATCTAGAGAATTGGAAAAGGAAATTCAGAAACAATTAAATGGGTTGAAGTATGAAAAATTGGAATAAAACCACATTAACAAAAGTTGCAGAGATAAGACTCAGCAATGTTGACAAGAAAACTCACATTGATGAAATTAAAATAAGACTATGTAACTATATGGATGTATATAAAAATCCTTATATAAATTCAAATACTGCAAAGTCATTTATGATTGCCTCGTGCAATAAAAATGAATTGGAAAATTTCAAACTAAAGGAAGGACAAGTTGCGATCACTAAAGATAGTGAAAAACGAGATGATATAGGGATTTCAACCTACATTTCTGAAAGTTTCGAGGATGTTGTCTTAGGATATCATACAGCATTGATTATCCCCAAAAAGGAAACACTTAGTGGGAAATTTTTAAATTATTGGTTTAATACAAAATTTGCTAAGGTGTACTTTGAGAATAATGCTGGAGGCAGTGGACAACGTTGCACTTTGCCTTTAGATATTATTAAATCAATTCCTTTGAGATTGCCTGCTTTTAGTTTGCAAGAAAAAATCGCATCTATTTTTTTTGATATTGACTCCAAAATAGAACTCAACAACCGCATCAATGCCGAGTTAGAAGCGATGGCAAAAACGCTTTACGATTATTGGTTTGTGCAGTTTGATTTTCCTGACCCTTCGACAAGTTCAGGGCAGGCCGGCAAGCCCTACAAAACCAGTGGCGGTAAAATGGTTTGGAATGAGCAGTTGAAAAGGGAGATACCGGAGGGGTGGGAAGTGAAAGATTTAGGAAATTATGCTATTATTAAAAAAGGAGTTTTAATTACAGAAAAAACTGCCAATACTAGCGGTAATGTAAAAGTTGTATCGGCTGGCTTAGATTTTTCTTACCATCATTCAGAAGCTAATTATCCCGAAAACACAATTACAATTAGTGCATCAGGAGCAAGTGCTGGTTTTATCAATTTTTGGCGCGAGCCAATATTTGCATGTGATTGTACAACAGTCAGAGGTAAAACAACCGCTGACACATTACAAATCCTTGGCTTCTTGAAAATGAGACAAGATTTTATTTATAATCAAGCGAGAGGTTCTGCCCAACCACATGTTTATCCAAAAGATATAGAAGGTTTATTAATTCCTGTTCCACCAATTGATATCATTGAACACTTTGGGAACATAGTTGTCCCTTGTAATACAAAAATTGCCAATAATGTCAAACAAAACCAAAAACTCACCGAATTGCGTGATTGGCTATTGCCTATGCTGATGAATGGGCAGGTGAAGGTGGGTGCAAACTGAAAAAAACGAGAAATACCCAAAATATATGTCAAAACTGAATGTAGACCAAAAGACCATTATGGCTTTGTTTTCGGATAAAAAATCCGATTTTCTTATTCCTGATTATCAACGCCCTTATGCCTGGGAAGAAGCACAGTGCCAAACATTGTGGGATGATATATTTTCATTCGCCTTCCCGGATAATGATTGTGATAAATTTGATAGCAATGAAGAATATTTTTTAGGATCTATCGTAACTTTTGAAAATGAAAGTCATAAAAAGGAGGTGATTGATGGTCAGCAGCGTCTTACGACCTTAATGCTACTGCTGCGTGCCTTTTATGCCAAGTTTGGTTTTATGCAGGATGAAAAATCTAAGAGCACACAAAAAAAGATCTCCCAGTGTATTTGGAAATCCAATGAGTTTGGAGATGCCGATTTAACGGTTTTAAAAATCAATTCTGAAGTTGCCACCGATAAAGATAAGGACGAATTTCTGGAGATATTGAGAACCGGAACTGTGAGTAAGAATCAATATAGCAACTATGCAAAAAACTACCGCTTTTTTCAGGAGAAAATAGATGTATTTTTAAATGAATATCCATCATATTTTGCATACCTACCTACCAGAATTCTAGGCAATTGTATCTTACTTCCAATTGAAGCCGAGTCGCAAGATACGGCTCTTAGGATATTTTCAACACTCAATGATAGAGGCTTGCCGCTATCAGACGCTGATATATTTAAGGCACAGTTTTATAAATATTACAGCGTTAAAAATGAAAAAGAACAATTTGTAGAACAGTGGAAGGAGCTGGAAGAAATTAGCGGTAAAATATTTAGACCCATTAATGGAACGCCCATGGATGAGTTGTTTACCCGCTACATGTATAATGTGCGTGCGAAGCAAGGTATAAAATCCAGCACAACTGAGGCCTTGCGGAAATTTTATGAAAAAGATAAATA
>Ga0169931_10015247_pt1 | contig 10297 bp, 10 predicted proteins | sample Kivu_15m_20L_FD_129675 | JGI IMG/M metagenome (GOLD analysis project Ga0169931, IMG submission 129675) | Freshwater microbial communities from Lake Kivu, Western Province, Rwanda to study Microbial Dark Matter (Phase II) - Kivu_15m_20L... | ecosystem: Environmental > Aquatic > Freshwater > Lake... | reverse complement strand
TAAGCAACATGTTAATTTATTCAGGAATGAAAAAAAAGCAACAGCTTCCAACAGAGAACAGGCTCGATTTCTCCTATGAGCATTTTGATTAAAGGGGGAAACCGCGCCTGTTCTCGGAACGTTGCAAGCAAAAAAAGACCACCACAACAATATGAATAGTAAGAACGAATAATTTAAAATAGAAATTTATATGACAACATTAGTTAAAAAATTTGTTTTCCATAAGGCTTTTGAATGGTTTATTGCAGGTGTTATAATAGTTAATTGTGCTTTTATTGGCATTGAAACTTATTTAGATAATCCCTTAATTTTACTAATTCAAAATATTGCTCTTAGTATTTTTACAATTGAGATAATTTTGAGATGGATAGCTAAGGAGAACATTAAGAATTTTTTTACTGATGGATGGAATTTGTTTGACCTGTCTATAGTTTTAATTAGTTTTATACCAGAGCATATTTTTGCAGATACATCTATTATTACCTCGTTAAGAATTCTTCGTGTATTTAGAATATTCAGATTGCTACGAGCTTTTCCAGAACTCAAACTAATGACTTTGGTTCTCATTCGCTCTCTTTCTACTTTATTTTACAATGGGTTATTTTTCTTTATTTTCATGTATCTTTTTGCAATTATAGGGATTACACTATTTAAATTGCCAACAATAGAAACAGTTGATATTATTAAAGAGAAAGCACTAACAGAATATTTAAACCAAGTGCCAAATGCTCCAGGAATATCTCCCGACCCTTATGGCACTTTGGGAGAAACGATGTTCACTCTTTTCAGGATTCTTACTGGAGAAGATTGGACTGATTTGAGATACAATCTAGTTCAAGCAAGTAAAATGAATGTTATTGATGCCCACGAAACAATTATTACTATCTACCATGTTTCATGGTTTATTATTGCAACGTTTTTATTGTTGAATTTACTCGTTGGAGCAATCTTGAATAACTATCAAATTGTGATGGCAGAGCTTAAAAATAAAAAGGAATGATTATATTGTAGCAAAGACTGAATTTGAAATAAGAATTGCCAGCAAGTAACAAAGGCTATATGCAATAAGGGTTTCAGTGATAATTCAAGCATTCTACCCCGCATAAAAGTTCGTGTCGGTGGTCAGGAAAGTAGCCCGAAATCCCTTACTGCATATAGCCTCAGCCGTTAGGTTCAATTACTGACTACTGAAAACGAAATGACAGAATTAGAAGAGTATAAAGAAATGATTGTCGGCAAGACACTGACCAATTTGTTTTTTACAAAACAAGACGGACCGCACGACTATATGCCAGGAATTTCTCCTGCTTATTATTTCTCTACTATAATAGAATTGGACAACGACAAAAAGCTTAGATTTGTCAATGACTTTATTGTTGACTGGAAGGACGAAGAAGAAATTATTACGCTGACAAACGAAAACTGGGATTTACCAAAGTCACTTGTTTTTAAAGGAAAAAAAATAGTTGACCTCACGCAAGACGAGTATCAGCTATTGACCTTTCATTTGGAAAATGGGACAACAATAGCACATACTATAGACTATGGCGACCAACTGTTCATTGAAAACGAAAATATCAAAGACAGACTACAATGAAAATTAGCATTCTGACATTGATTTTTTTGTTTTCAGCAAATGTTTCATTTGGTCAAACATTTATTGGCAAACAATCAGACAAGTTGAAAAGCTACAATTGCTCATTCCGTATCAACAAAGACAGTTCTATCAATTTTATTTACGACAGAAATATGAACGGTGTTTATGGTGAACATTATGGTTCAATAAAACATAGTAACGGCACATTATTTAGAGTTTCAGCAACTATGACAATAGGACAATTTTATATGAAATCATATGACAACGACACTATTTACATTCAGCTTGACTAAAATATTGCAAGACAACTCGACAAAATCCAGATAGAATATACTGACGGCAAGACAAGAAAACAATTGCAAGGCTACGACTTAATGGGAAATCCAATAAGGGGCTCTTAAAAGTTCCAGTTGACAAGAAGCTATTTAACGAGAAAAAAGGAATGGACTTTATTACAATTACCATCAATCGCAAGAACTTTCTAACTGACAATTTTTTATCTTTTAAAATACCATTTGGATCAGGAGCATCATTTACCAGCGGACAAGAAATCACATTTGATCTTATAATAGAAAACAATAAACTTTGGACAGTTGGACAACCACCCTTACAAACAGGACATTTCAAACTTGACAAGAAAAGCGGCACCTAACAGCGGTTTGGCTCAATAGCAAACCTGTTTGCAACTTTGAAACTTGTTGCTTACATTTGACTAAGCTGCTGATTGAAAGGCCGGTGCACAACAGTTGCCACATTCGCTAAGCCACAAACCTTTATTCGTCATGTTATTATAGAATGAATTAATATGGAAACGATAGAAGAATGGAAATAAAAATTAATGTTTCAACGATCTACCTTTGTTCACTAGAACGAGCTTTTAAGACAGCAATACTTTGTGATGTATCGAAAATTCATACGGGTTATGCACTTATGCCTAAAATAACCCATTGTACCGAAGATGAAAACTGGGGGCAAATGGGTTCTAGCAAAAAAGTTTATGCGGGAAAATCATTGACACAAAAAGGCGGCTTTGCAGCAATTGACAATATTCTTGAACGTAAAGAAAATATCTATTGGAAAATTCAGGTTGACGATTTTCAATCATTTATGCTAGGGTTCTACAAATTTGTTGGCGAATGGAAAACGACTGAAATTGAACCGAACAATATCTTGGTTGAATACACTTATACTCTTCATTCGAACATACCCATATATTATCCCCTCAATTGGTTGTTCGCTAAGATATTTTGGAAAACCTATATGAAAAGAGTATTAGAAAATATAAAACAATTGGCTTACAATAATGAACCATACAAATATAAATAAAGAAGCCTTAAGCAGCTAAACCCAAGTGGGGTCTTGATTTTCTCAAAATTAAAGTTTTGCAGCTGCCAGTGGTTTTAAAAAAGATGTTTTCAACGCAACTACTCAGACATCTCTAGCCATTGCATTTCTTTCTCATCCAGCTGATTTTGAATTTCATGCAATTTTTGAGATAGGTTCATAATTTGATCAGAACTTAAGTTGGCAGACTCAAACATTGAAGTAATCTCATTTTTTTCCTCTTCTAATTTTTGGATCTGTTTTTCAATCTTTTTTAATTCCTTTCGATCTATTTGTTTTGTTTCTTTAGGTTGCTCTTGATTTTTCTTTAATTGACCTTCACTTGTATTTCCTCTTGATTTCAATTCTTCTTTGAAAGATTTATAATCGGAATAATTGCCTGGAAAATCTCTTAACTGATCTTCTCCCAAAACAAAAACATGGTCTACAATTTTATCCATAAAATATCTGTCGTGAGTCACTAAGAGTACTGCACCAGGAAAATATTGTAAGAAATCTTCCAATACTTGTAAGGTGAAAATATCTAAATCATTTGTGGGTTCATCAAGAATTAAAAAATTTGGATTTTCTATCAAAAGGGTAAGTAAATACAATCTTCTTTTTTCTCCCCCACTCAGTTTAGAAACAAAAGTCTGTTGCCTGGGCCCGTCAAAAAGGAAACGCTCCATCAATTGAGAAGCTGCCAGTTTTTTACCACCATTCATGGGAATGTATTCCGCAATATCCTTAACAACATCAATTGCTTTTTTATCCTCTTTTAACCTCATCCCTTTCTGTGTGTAATAGGCAATTTTTAAAGTTTCGCCATGTATTACCTTTCCTGTATCTGGTAGAATTTTTTGCGTGATGATATCCAAAAGAGTTGATTTGCCCGTTCCATTTCTGCCTATTATTCCTAAACGGTCTCTGGAGGTAAATTTGTAGTCAATTCCAGAAAACAGTTTTTTATTTTCGAAAGACTTGGAAACATTATGTAATTCCAGAATTTTAGAACCCAATCTGGTCATTTGAATATCAAGAAAAAGTGAATCCTCCTCTGTTTTATTTTTTAGCTTTTCTTCAATTTCATAGAATTCATCGATCCGAGCTTTGGCTTTGGTGCCACGAGCCTGTGGTTGCCTACGCATCCATTCTAATTCTTTTCTGTATAAATTTTTATTTTTTTCATATACAACCTGTCTGTTTGCCTCTCTTTCTGCTTTCTTCTCCAAATATTGTGTATAAGATCCCTGATACTTGAATAATTGCTGCTGATCTAATTCTACAATCTGGTTGCATATTGCATCCAAAAAGTATCTGTCGTGCGTTACAGTTAACAAAGTTATTTTAGATTGTTTTAAATAATCTTGAAGCCATTCAATCATCTCTAAATCAAGATGATTCGTGGGTTCATCCAAAATAAGAAAATCGGGTTCATCTATCAAAACCTTGGCAAGAGCCACCCTTTTTTTTTGCCCACCCGATAAAGAATGAATTTTCTGATCAAGATAATCCACCTCCAAAACAGATAAAATTTGCTTTACTTTTGCTTCATAATTCCATCCGTTGAGACGGTCAATTTCCATAATTGCATCTTGTAAAGAGGCATCATTTGTTTTCATGCAATGCTCATAATGAGAAATTGCTCTTACTACAGGATTACTCGAAGTATAAACTTCCTCAAAAACGGAAAGGTCATGATTCAAGTTGGGATCCTGAGATAAAAAAACAGTTTTAATATGTGGATGCAACCAAACCTTTCCCTGATCAGCAGGTTCAAATCCTGATATAAGTTGTAGCAAAGAAGTTTTTCCGGTTCCATTTTTGGCTACTAAGGCAACTTTATCTCCTTGGTTGATATATAATGTTAAATCCTTGAACAAAACGCGATCTCCATAAGATCTTGCCACTTGCTCCAAAGTAAGATAATTCATGTTTTATTTTTAACAAAGGTAACCAAGAATATAAAAAAAAGCCGCAAAAGCGGCTCTTTAAATTATCTTACAATTTGAAGTTTTTTAGGTGTTGCTTGCATATCTTCTCCCTGTAAGGTATAAAAATAGTTGCCATTGGGCCAATCGCCCACTTCGATATGAATTCCATTCCTATGATTTTCATTTAACTTTTTAGATAGCATCAATCTACCTAAGGCATCTGTAATTACAAGAGAATAATTGCTTATATCAGTTGGGGTTAGTCCTTCAATGGGAATAAATAATTGGTAATCTGCAGGGTTAGGAAAATTTTGACCAAGCAAAGGAATAAACCTTCTCTCTGTTTGAGAAGCCGTTGGATTGTTGTACAACACATTTAAAACAGCATCATCAAAATAAAATCCATCAGCCCGAACAGCATTGTCGCTCCTTAAATTGAATTTAATATACACGGTAGAATCCCCTAAAAAAGATTGCAAAGACATGGATTCCTGAACCCAATTCAACTGTTGTCCGTCAAACAAAGGTTCTCCCAATCTTTGATCAACTGTGCCCTCATTTGTGTACAATCCACATAAAGGCGTAAATACGGCATTGTCGCCCGAAGCAAGTACCTGAACGAAGTCATAATCATTCTCCAAATCAAATCTGGTCCAAAATCCAAAAGAAGCGTCAATGGCATTATACAAATTAACCGTATTTCTCAGTACCAAAGTTGTATTGGCGTTATTTGCATAATTCCCTGTGGGCGAATCTGTAATTGAACTGGGTGAAGAATAAAACCTTTGTGTAGTTGTATTCCAAACGGAACCTGTACCTTGATTTTGCCAATTATTTAAATTATTGGCATTGTCTACAAAAACAGGATTGAAATTTCCAAAAGTTTTAATTATTGTATCTTCAAAAACCAAACCGTTTAAATTGTCAACACGTAATAAAAAAACTACCTGATCGCCACTGTTTGTAGCCGGACTCAGTTGATATGTAATAGAATCAAATTGTGTTTGTAACTGATTTATTACATGAGTAACAGGACTACCCACAGAAATGATATTGTTGCTGACAGGAACAATACTTACTTGTAAATTACCCAAGCCAAAACCATATTTATTTAAACTGTATTTTGCTTTGTTATTCAGTTGAGTTAACAAATTTGAACTTGTTTCTTCAGCCATACCAAAATTAAGTAGCATATAGGCGTAACTTAGATTTTGCCAGAGATTATCATCACAGATTCTTAAAATTTCTGTAGAAGCTGGCCAAAATCCTAAACTATTGTCTCCGGCTTCCGGTGTCATACTAAGAATTTTATTTTTTTGAACCTGCTCTCCATAAGCCCAATCGTCTGTATCTCCGTTTGAATTATAACCCACTGTAGTAGTACCAGTTCCTGTGGTATAAGCATTATACTTCGTCATAACCCTTGCAGCTCTTCTGTAAAAAGCAGAATCCAGGGTTTCTAAACCGTTGTAAGCCCAGGGATAAATCAAAAGATTTCCGTAGGAATGATAATTGAGCTGTACTATAAAATTGTGCGCATTGGCAAAATTTCTGATATTTCTTGTTTCAGGTTCAGAAAAAGCTGAGGGTCCGCGATAGGTGTCACTACTTGCCGTTCCTGATGATCCGACATTGTCAAAAGCCCAAAAAGTACCATAATTTCTGTTTAAATCCACACCAAATGAGCCCCCATTATTTCTTCTGTTTTTTCTCCACATACCTCCCCCATTTGGATTTGTAGTTTGGTTGTAAATGTATCCGTCTGGATTCACACAAGGAACAAAATACAATTGCGTATTTTCAATCAGATTTCTGATATTCGGATCTGTTTGATAGTTTTCAAGTAAATACCACATATAATAAATCAATTGAGATAATCCCATCGGCTCCCTGGCATGATGAACGGCATTATAAAAACCTTCAGGCTCGTTTTCTTGCACTTCAGGATTATCAGAAATTCTTACCCAATATATAATTCTGTTTTCATGTGTTAAAATGGTACTATCAATGGCTTTTCTGCTGGAAATCAATTGAGGGTATTTTGCCTTCATACTGTCCAGCTGATTTAGCATTTGCTGGTAGGTTAAATAGCCACCCATTGAACCTAAACTAAAGTTTGATGGCGCATTAAATTGAGTCTGACCTGAAGGAAGCGGGCAAGATTGACCACCCAAGAAAGATTTGGTTGCAGACTGTGTTGCATAATAATGAGAAACATCATCAATCAATACCTCATATCTGACACCTAAATTTTTTAATTTTCTGATATCAGTTTCTGAAAAATCATTCTCTATATAGTTTTTATGATGTTTGCCATGATCTATATTAATTTCATTTCTTAATAGTTGAAAAACATCGATTTGATCTAGAAAAATCCTCAACCTGGAAAATTTTTCAACCTGAGCATGCATCAATAAGGATGAAAACAAGAAGACTAATAGTGTAATTTTTTTTATCATTTTGATAATTTTTGAATTTTTAGAAAACGGTCTTTTCTTTGCAAATCTTGAATCAATTCAACTTCAAATGAATTGTATTTGACGAATAAATCGTAACAAAATTGCGCATAATATTCGTTTAATTCCAAAAACAAAACAGCACCTGTACTGAAATGTTCTGTATGAATGAAATCAATAAATTTTTTGTAGAAAATCATGGGGTCATCACCTGGAGGAAAAAGGGCTAGCTCAGGTTCGAAGGCTAGTGTTGAAGCACTCATCAACTCTCTCTCTGTTTGACAGATATAGGGAGGATTTGATAAGACCAAATCATATGCCTTTAATCTACTCCATAAATCTTCCTGAAGAAAATCTTGCATTTTAAAATTGACAGAGGTACCATGACTCAAATTATTTTCTCTGGCAACTTTTAAAGCTTCTTCGGAAATATCAATAGACAATATCTGATCTGCAGGTCGATGAAAAGCATAACTAACAGCAATACAACCCGAACCTGTCCCAACCTCTAAAACATTCAATTCTCTTCCTTGCTTTTTCGACCATTGAATGGCCAATGCAACTAATTCTTCCGTCTCAGATCGTGGAATTAATACATGGGTATTTACTTTGAAATCTAAACCATAAAATGATGTTTTTCCTACTATATATTGCCAGGGTTCTGTTTTTAAAAGTCTTTCCGTAACCTGATCATAAATTGACATATCAAAACCTTCAAAGTCAAAAATATCCCTATTTTTATCGAATGGATAGGAAAAACCGAATACATCTTCCATAATATACCTAGCGATAAGGGAAGATTCGCGTTCGTCGTACAAATCCTTTGATAATTTAGAAGCTAATAAATCATAGAAATAGGTAACTGTCATGAGAAAAATAATCAGTAATAAAGTAATTGTTATTGTTGGAGCCTCACAAGGAATTGGAAGAGAAATCGCCTTACAATTAAGCAAAAATAACAACCATTTTTATCTTATTTCAAGAAATGAAGAAAAGTTGGTGCAGCTAAAGAGCGAAATTGAAATGAACAAATCAAAGGCTTACTATTTCCTTTCAGATGCCACGCAAATGGAACAGAGTTATGAGATCGCCAATCAAATAATCAAAAGTCATCCACAAATTGATTATTTGTTTTTGGTGGCAGGGGGGTCTCCACCTACTCGAATTGCAAAAAGTAGCGCCGAAAGGATAAACAAAATTATGGCTACCAACTTTCAGACTATGGTCAATTATTTTATGCCATTCATGCATAAGATGAAAGAAAATAAACATGGACATATAGTACATATTAATTCTCTGGCAGCATTTGCTATTTTTCCGGATTTGGGACCCTATGCAGCATCAAAGGCAGCCGCCAAAGTTTTCTTGGATACAGCCAGAGCAGAATTAGATAAATCGAATGTGTTTATTACTTCAATACATCCTGGTTTTATTCAAACAGAGGGGCTGGGAAATCAACATCCACCCTATTTGCCCATAATGAAAGTTGATATGGCTGTTAACAGAATGATTAGAGCCGTTGAAAACAGAAAAAGAAAATTAATTTTTCCAATCTACCTCTACCTTTTGATAAGGATAACTCATTTTGTCCCTTATGCCATCATGCGGTTCCTCTATAAAAGATTATAATTCATCGAAAAACTTTGGAAACTTTTAAACATTCTTAAGTTTCCAAAGTTTATTAATTAGCTTTGCGAAACAATATTTGGGAATTCAGACTTTGTGATCTTTAATATTTAATAATATTTTGACAATAAAGCTGAGCTCAACTATTTTTAGCATGATTAATTAATTTTTTGATACAATTATCTGTTTTGGACGAATTACGCAAAATAATTGAAACTGCTGAAGGTTTATTCAGAAAATATGGCGTACGCAGTGTCACCATGACTGATATTTCATACCAACTGGGCATTTCAAAAAAAACACTATACCAAGCGATAGAAAACAAAGAAGATTTGATTTCTAAAATAATGCATGAGTATATTCAAAGAGAGAAAAAAGAAAGTTTGGAGATATCAACTCATGCTTACGATGCCTTGGACGAAATGCTAAAAATCAGCATGCATGTGCAGCGAAACATTGAAAACATGAATCCCTCACTTCTTTTTGATTTAAAAAAATACCACAATAAAATCTGGCAGGTATTCGAAAGTTACAGGCGTGATTTTATTTTAATGCTCATGGAAAAAAATATCGAAAGAGGCATAAAGGAATCCTTGTACAGAAAGGAAATCAACCCTTCCATTTTAAGTCGGATACATGTTGGAACCATAGAAATATTTTCAGATGAAATTTTGCTTCCTCCAGATCAGTTCCCCAGACCCAAGGTTCATATAGAATTTGCTTTACATTTCTTACATGGTTTATTAACAGACAAGGGAAGACAACAACTTGATTCGTATTTGCATCAATATCAAAATATTTTATAACAAATCAGACTAACATGTTTATTTTAAAAAAAATTCCACTTTTAGCAGCGCTGATTTATTCAACCTTCACCATAGGTCAAAATCAAAGTTTTACAATGGATGAAGCTGTTTCCTATGCGCAGCAAAACCACCTTTCTGTGCAACAGGCAAGAATTGATTACGACAGGTCTAAACAACAAGTCAGAGAATATACAAGTATTGGTTTACCCAAGGCAAATGCTTTTTTGAATTATAATTATAATATTAATCTCCCTACGCAGTTATTGCCAGATTTTCTAACACCTGCTGTTGTTGGTACTTTGGAAAGATTTAGTCTGGTGCCCGCTGGTACCACCAATAACTTACCTGCAGGACAACCACAGCCTGTTAAATTCGGAACAAACAACAATCTTACTTTTGGTGTTAATATCAACACGCTCATCTTTGACGGATCTTATTTCGTTGGTCTGAAAGCAGCCAAAGGGCTGGTTGATATGACCAACAGACAAACAGACCTAAGTATTCAACAAGTAAAATACAATGTTAAAAAGGCTTACTTAACTGTTTTAATAGCAG
>Ga0169931_10015245_pt1 | contig 10297 bp, 7 predicted proteins | sample Kivu_15m_20L_FD_129675 | JGI IMG/M metagenome (GOLD analysis project Ga0169931, IMG submission 129675) | Freshwater microbial communities from Lake Kivu, Western Province, Rwanda to study Microbial Dark Matter (Phase II) - Kivu_15m_20L... | ecosystem: Environmental > Aquatic > Freshwater > Lake ... | reverse complement strand
CCAAGCGACGGATATGTGTTTACAAACGCTGCCGAACCAAAGCTAGCTGCAATTACAAATAAAGAATTAACAGATAATATTGCAACATTAACAACAGATGCCGCACATGAATTTGTAAGCGGAAAGAAAGTTCTCGTTACTTCGGTAGATGCAACATTTAATGGTCTACATACAATTACTGCTGTAACTACAAATACATTTAGCTTTGCTAAAACAGCAGCAAATGTGACATCAGTTGCAGCAACTGGATCAGCTAAAATGTATATCGGTGCTGGTAATTTAGTTCTAGCAACTGGAGATACTGGTTACGATAACAGAATTGTACTTGCTGCTGGCGGATTTGTTTCTGGTAGAGAACAAGTAATTATTATTCCAGATACAATGGTTCACATTGAAATTGACACTAATTCAACTTCAGCAACAAATGGAGCCCTTGTAGTAGCAGGTGGCGCTGGTATTACTGGTGATGTAAATATCGCTGGAGACCTAGCAGTTCTTGGAAATGTTGACCTACAGGGTGTAACAAAACTTCCAGTAGGCGCAGGCGCAACAGCATTTGAAACAAGTGCAGGATTGACAGACGCAGTAGTTATCGCCGCTGGAACTTCAGCAGGGTTCGTACAAAATGCATTGGTTAACCTTGGAACAGGAATTTCTTCATCTGCAGATTATATTGCATATGCTGGAGAAGGAGACAATGTTTCTGGTTGGGTTGATATGGGTATCACAAATGCCGCATTCAATGATCCAACATATGGTGTAACTGGTCCTCACGATGGATATATCTTTATGTCCGCCCCATCTGGCACAACAGGTGCTGGAAATCTTGTTATCGCAACAGATAATACAGGTACACAAAATAAGATTGTATTCGCTGCTGGTGGTCTAGGTACAGGCAATGAGCAGATGGCTATCACACCAAATCAAAATGTACATATTGAAATTGCTACCCCTTCAACAAGCGCTACAACAGGTGCTCTAACAGTTGTCGGTGGCGTAGGAATCGCAGGTCAAATATCATTCGATGGTTTGATGCGTACAAAAGGTTCTCTATACTTTGGAGATGGCGCAGAGGCATTTGAAACTGCAGCAGACCTAACAAATGCTCGTGCAGTATTTATTGTAAATGGTGGACCATATGCACAGGTTTCAATTCAAAACCCAACACCTAATTCATCTGGAGATATTATAGTATATTCAGATAACGGTGATGACCTTTCAGGCTGGATCGATATGGGTATTACAGGATCCGCCTTTAATCAGCCTTCATTCGGAATCACAGGTCCAAATGATGGATATATCTTCTACGAAGCACCAGATGGAACTACTGGTAAAGGTAACTTAGTTATCGCAACTGGTAACAATGGTACAGAAAACAAGATTATTTTTGCCGCTGGTGGATTTGGAACTGGTAATGACCAAATTTCAATTACTCCAAATCAAAATGTTCACATTGAAATTCAAACACCTTCTATTTCTCCAACAACTGGCGCATTTACTGTAGTAGGTGGCGTCGGTATCTCTGGAGATATGAATATTGCTGGTGATGTTAATATCAGTGGTCAGATTTCGTTCGCAGGTGGCGGAACTACAGTTGAAACCGAAAACCTAGCCGTTACAGATCCTATGATCTTCGTTGCTAATGGTCAGCTAATCGGAGATAACGTAGACTTCGCATTCCTTGGACAGGCTAGAAGTCAACGTACAGGCGTAGTCATTGGACCTCGTACAACAACATTCAAATCTTTAACAAATAACGTAGCAACTATCGTTACAGGAACTGTTAATCACGAATTTGAGGTTGGCGATTCAGTAGTAGTAACAGATATTGATACTACAACAACATACTCAACCTTCTTCCCAATTGTTAAGAAGAGAGAGCCAATCACTATTACAACTCCATATCCAAAGAACATTGTATTGGTTGCACGAGATGCAAATAACGTAGCAACACTTACAATTGATGGATCTCATGACTATCTAGTTGGAGAAACAGTAGTAGTAGATGGTGCAGATTCTGGATATAACGGTACATTCACAATTACCGCAGTAACAGCAAATACATTATCGTTTGCAAATACTGGCGCTCCAGACTTCTCAAACGTATCGGCTGGTACAACAACAGTAGAACGTACAACAAACTTTGATTATGTAACAATTACAACCACAGAGCCACACGACTTCCTAGCTGGCGAAACAGTTCTTGTTGCAGGCGTAGCCTCAGCATATAACGGTTCATTCCCAATCTTGGATGTTCCAAGCGCAACAACATTCCGATATATTCAGACAGGTACAGCGCAAGCTGCAAACCCAGCAACAGGATCGGTACAGGTGGCAAGAACAGTTCCTACAACATTCGACGGAACTCATGTAATTACAGCACTTCCAACATCCAAGTCCTTCTCATTTGCTAAAACAGCATCAGATGTGACTGGAACTAATACAAATAAAGAAATTATTAACTTCGTAACATCATGGTCTATTACCGCTGGTGTTGCAACGATTATCTTAACAGCGCCTCCAGTAGAAACAGTTGGAGAATCAGTTGTTATTCAAAATGTAGATCCGTTAATTAATGATACGCTTACAGTATCTGCAGTTTCAACATCGGTTCCTTATAGTTTATCGTTTGAGGTTCCGCAAGATGATGTTGCATCAACAACTCTTGTAACCTTGACTCCTAGAACTGTAACAAGTAGAACGAGAGCCAGCAACGTATCGACATTGACGCTTTCTACAGACCATAACTATATTGTTGGTCAACAGATAGTGGTTACTGGTGTATCAGCTTCATTTAACGGAACGTTCGTTATTACAGCTCTTCCAGCAGCAAACCAAGTTTCTTACTCACAGACAGCTACAAATATTAACCCAACAGCTTCTGCAGGTACAGTTACAGATAGCGTTCCAAATCCAGGAACTACTACAACAATTCGTAATAACCAGGGAACAGCAACTGTAACCGATCCATACCGTGGCTCTTACTCAGGTCTTGCTCGTAACCACTCAACAGGAGAATGGTCTCTAGTATCTGGAATTGAGACAAAACCAACTTCAGATATTCCTTGGACAAGTCCAACTCTTGCAACAAATACTCTTAACGTTGCATCTCTTAAGGCAACTGTAGATGTATCAATTGGTGGCGGAGACTTAACAGCTTCTACTTCAAACTTTAACTTAATTGATAATACAGTAACAAACCTTAACTTTGCAAGAACTGCAACCACAATTAATATGGGTGCAAATGCAGGTACTCTGACAATTGGAAACCCAACAGTAGTAGGTACACAGGCAACACAAAATCTATATAATACAGTTGCTACAACAGTAAATTTTGCAGGTGCAGCAACAACTCTTAATATTGCAGCTCCAGCAACAACATTTAATCTAGGTAATACTGCAACCGCAGCACAAACAGTTAATATGTTTACAGCTTCAACAGGAAGCTCAGAGTATAATTTAGCATCAGGAGCAACGGCTTCTGAAAACACAAAGTCTATTAACATCGGAACTAATGGCTCATCTGGTTCAACTACAAATATTAATATTGGTAGCAATGCAGCAAGCTCGTCAACAGGAACCATTAATTTAAATGCTAATACGGTACTGGTTTCTCAAGATCCAAATGCTTTAACAGACTTATCTGTTTCAACAAAAAGATATGCTGATCAGAGACCAACAATTATTACTGAAAGCACAACTCTTACACAGCGAGGAGCAGCAAGAGCTTCTGGAGTAACTTCTTCTGGAAATTATTTTGTAAATCATTCAGCAGCAGTAACATTAACATTGCCGTCATCCCCAAATCTTGGAGATGAGGTTATTATTACAGATATAACTGGTCTGGCAAATGAAAGAAATATAACAATATCTAGAAACGGACAGCCTATCCAGGGTCTTGCAGAAGACTTGATTGTTGATATAGCAAATGCTACAATACGATTGGTATATAGCAATACATCTAGAGGATGGAGATTGATGGCATAATGGCAACACTAACTAATATATTAAGTCAAAACTCTGGAACCGTAATTCCAGGAACAATTATATCTTACGGAGGATCTGCAGTTCCTTCAGGATTCTTAAGTTGCAATGGTGCTCAGGTAAGCAGAACAACCTACTCAGCATTATTTACAGCTATTGGAACAACTTATGGAGCTGGAAATGGATCTACAACATTTACACTGCCAGATCTTCGTGGAGAATTTCTTCGTGGATGGGATAACGGTCGTGGCGTAGATTCTGGTCGTGGAATTGGAACTACTCAAAATTCTCAGGCCCCAAATCACGGACATAGTACTGGTAACTTTATGGACTTTGACTTTGGATCTAGTGGTACCCACAATGGACCACACTTCACATCAGCAACTGGTCGTAGCTCAAGAACTACTAGTGACCCTAACTCAGGAACATGGGGAACATCAAATAGCTCTGAAACTAGACCTCGTAATATATCTGTACATTATTGTATTAAATTCTAATCATACCTATTGACTAGAATATTTTAAAAAGGTATAATATACATATGAAATCATATTTATATCATCCAGAATTTTTATATTATATGGGAGAAGAAGAGGCTTTTGAAAGCCCTTTAGAACCAGGAATATTTTTACATGCAGCAAATGCTACTGAAAAAGTGCCAGATTTTTCCATGACAGATAAATTTCCATATTTTATTGACGGAGAATGGGTTCTAAGGGATAATCCAAAAAAAAATATAGCTTCACCAACAAATCAGGTTTCTATGGCTGGAGATTATATTCCGTATGCTATTTCAAGAAATGATGAAAGAGCAGAATTAATTTCTAGCGGATTTTCAGAAGAGGATGCCGATAAGATTTTGGGTATAGGGAATGAATAAAGAGATACTCGCTCCAGGAATTCATTCATATAAAAATGTATTTGAAGATTCCATAAACCACATTAATAAAATAGAATCTTTAGTTTCAAGATCACAGCTATCATGGATTCCAAGTTTTAACAAAAATCATACATCTGAAGAAGATGCAAAAAAGTTTTTTAGAAACCTAGACACAATTGGCCTGCCTATAGAATCACAAATTCCAGAAAATATAGATAAGGACAAAGAGCCAGCAAGGACACTGTTAGATTTTTCTAATTCATTAAATAATGAATTTGGTGTTTACTTAAAAGATTATGTTGAAGAGTATGGAATTAGCCTTTCTGAACAAGAGCCATTTGGTTTATTAAAATATGGTAAAGGGCAAAAGTTTGACAAGCATATAGATAACGGCATGATGTTTGTTAGAAATGTCTCATTGGTTTATTACGCAAACAATAGCTATACTGGCGGAGAGATATTCTTTGATAGATTTAATTTAAACATTAAGCCAGAAAAAAATCAACTTTTAATCTTCCCGTCGAACTATATTTATTCTCATTCAATAAGCGAAGTCTTGGAAGGAACAAGATATTCTATAGTAACATGGTATAAATAGCCATGAAAAAAAATATTATTAAATTTATCTCTATTGGTGAATATTACGAGAATGTTGTAGAAAAAAAACCGTCTCCAGCCACAGAGTGGGTTCCAGAATGGTGGAAAAAAATGGAACCATATGTAGATGGAAAAATAAAAATTAGTGGACATGTCTCATCTGCAACTGGCAAAAAATGTATGCCCATGCTTGATGCAATGACATCTGGATATATTGTTCCTTTGTGGACAGATGTTATGGTTATTAAAACCGCAGAAGGACATTCAGTTTCTTGGAAAACAAAAGAGCAAGTGTTTGGAGTTCATGATCCAAGGCAATCTGATGGAGTTGAGCATCCTTCTGGTTACTCCTCAGTAGCATTTAAATACCATAATCCATGGATAATTAAAACATCTGATGGCTGGTCATCGCTAATCACACATCCAATTGGATATCATGATCTTCCTTTTAGAATGATATCTGGACTTATAGACACAGATAAGTATCCTCAAGACATAAATCCAGTTTTTTGGTTTAGAAAAGATTTTGAAGGGATAATAGAAAAAGGAACTCCAATGTTTCAGATTATACCTATAAAAAGAGAACCATGGAAAATGGAAATGGGTTCATATACTTCCGAGCAGCATATGTATAATCAAGAAAAAAATATAGCCACAACAATAATAAATAATTATATTAAAAATATTTGGCAAAAAAAGGAATATAAATGATAAATATTAAAAAAATAGTTATTGTTGGAGGAGGTTCTTCTGGTTGGATAACAGCTTCTACAATAATTAAATTTTATCCAAATATTGATCTAACATTAATTGAATCTAAAAATGTTCCAATAATTGGTGTCGGAGAAAGTACACAAGCTTCTATAACTAGTTGGATGAATATGCTGGGAATAGATCATAAGGAAATGATGAAAGGAGCAGACGGATCATATAAACTTGGAATAAAGTTTAATGATTTTTATGAAAAAAATGACGGAGGATTTTTTTACCCATTTGGAAAAGGATTATTTGAAAATTATGAATCAGAGGTTGATCCAGTAACTCTTTGGAATTTTAAAAAAAATATCTATAGCAATGTTAAAAAAACCGATTATTGCGATTCATTTTTTTCTCAAATGAGTTCAATCTACACAAATAAGATTCCAGACCAATCTCTTCCTGGATTTAACATAAAAAAAGATGTAGCATTTCATTTTGACGCTATTAAATTTGCGGAATATTTAAAAAAAACAATTTGCATTCCTTTAGGAATAAACCACATAGTAGACGATATAGTTAATATTAATACAAATGAAAATGGTATAGAATCTTTAAATCTAGAATCTGGAAAAACAATAACAGCAGATTTATTTATAGATTGTACGGGATTTAAAGCTATGCTTATAGGCGAAGCCTTAAATGAACCATATGAATCTTTTGAAGATGTTTTGCCAGTAAATAGAGCATGGGCTGTACAGATTACATATAAAGATAAAAAAACTGAAATGTTAAATTATACTGATTCTACCGCCCTTTCTTCTGGCTGGGTGTGGGCTGCCCCACTCTGGTCACGCATAGGAACTGGCTATGTATATTCAGATAAATTTATTTCTCCTGAAGATGCTTTAGATGAATTTAAACAATATTTAAAAAAAGTGCGTGGTGAAGATAGGAATATAGACAATTTATCTTTTAAAGATATTGAATTTAAAAGCGGAATGCGTAAAAGATGCTGGGTGAAAAATGTTGTAGCTATAGGCCTTTCTGCTGGATTTATAGAGCCTTTAGAAAGCAATGGTCTTCACACCACTTATGAGTTAGCATTAAAGCTGATAAAGGTAATTAATAGAGGTTTTGTAAATCAATGGGATAAAGATTCGTTTAATTATATATCTAAACATACAATTATTGGGTTTAAGGAATTTGTTCAGGCACACTACTTTTTAAGTAAAAGAGACGATACGGCATTTTGGAGACATATGACAAGCCTATCTCCAGGAGGAGATATTTTCGATGCAAGAATAGACCAAACATCACTTAAGAGTTTAATTTTTGATAAAACTTCTCCGTTTGGATCGTTTTCTCATGCAGCAAATAGTGGCTGGCATTGCATTGCTGCAGGAATGGAGTATTCTTCAATAGGAAAAGATTCTATTTCTTTATATTCAATTCATTTAGAAAATGACATTGAAAATATAGTAAATAATTTTATTTCTAATAATTCTAAAGATAAGATTGAATGGAAATATAATACTGAAAAATATTTAAATCATGTAGATTACTTAGAAAAGCATATCTATAATGTCTAAAGATATAAAAGAAATTGTTATAGTTGGTGGCGGATCTGCGGGATGGATGAGCGCCTCTACCCTTATCAGATTTTTGCCAGATATTAAAATAACTGTAGTAGAGTCTCCAAAAATACCTACAGTTGGAGTTGGAGAAAGCACCCAGGCTAATTTAAAAAACTGGATGAATGTATTGGGAATAGATCAAAATGATTTTATGTATGAGACTGATGCTGGATTAAAATATGGCATTATGTATAAAGATTTTTATCAGATAAATGACGACGGATACTTTTATCCATTTGGGCCAGGAATATTTTCAGAAAATTATAATGCTACATTATGGCAATTTAAAAAGCTTTTGTACCCAGAAATATCTGTCAGAGACTATTGTAATTCTTTTTATTCTCAAATGACACTAATGGAACAAAATAAAATTTCAATGAATGAAGATGGAAGTCTAGATGCTTTTAATCCTTATAACGATGTTTCTTTTCATTTTGATGCTATTAAATTTGCATTATTTTTACGAGATAAATATGCAATTCCTAGGGGAGTCCACCACAAATTAGCTGAAGTTAAGGATGCTATTTTAGATGAAAATGGAATAAGTAAACTTATACTAGACAATGGGGAAGAAGTAACAGCAGATCTATTTGTTGATTGTACTGGATTTAAAGCCTTACTGATAGAGAAATATTTAAATGAGCCATTGATTTCTTTTGAACGTGAGCTTCCAACAAACAGAGCATGGGCTATACAAATACCTTATGATGAAAATAAAGAAAAAGAATTAATAAATTATACTACGGCCACGGCCCTTTCTTCTGGCTGGGTGTGGGCTGCCCCACTCTGGTCACGCATAGGAACTGGCTATGTATATTCAGATAAATTTATTTCTCCTGAAGATGCGGCAATCGAGTTCAGATCGTACTTACAAAAAGTTCGGGGTAAAGAAAGAATTCCAGACGATATACAATTTAGAGATATAAGCTTTTATGCTGGAATTAGAGAAAGAACATGGGTAAAAAATGTAGTTGCTATAGGATTGTCTGCATCATTTTTAGAACCCATGGAAGGCAATGGACTATATTCAATTCATGAATTTATTTTAAGACTAGTAAAAATATTAAGTAAGGGATTTGTAAATCAATGGGATAGGGATTCTTATAATTGGGTTATTAATGATATGACTTTAGGGTTTAAAGAATTCATTCAATCACATTATTTTTTAAGCAAAAGAAATGACTCCCCATTTTGGAGGCACATGACAGAGACTAGTCCTGTTTTAGATTTAAATAATAAAACTATTGAACAAACTAGAGTAAAAAAGCTACTAGCCTATCCTAAACTGTACCCCTTTGCAGAAATGGATACTTCGGCAAATAGCGGTTGGCACTGCACAATGATCGGAATGAACTATGCTTTAATTGGTGAAGATGTTTTAAATCAATATAATATATTTGAAAGCATTAAAATAGAAGATCAAGTTAAAGATTTTGTTGCTAAAAATGCTATGTATAGGGTAAAATGGTCTAATGCAATAAAAAAATCTCAAAATCATTTTGAGTATCTATCAGAGCTATACAGGGATAAAGAATGAAAAAAAATCATATGGAATGGCTGCAAGCATTAAAAACAATGGGCCATAAAGAATATTGGACAAAAGCAAATATTGTAGAATTTTTTGCATTTGTAACTAAGGCGACTATTATTTTGCCTGGTCTTTTGTTTGATGTAAGTATTTGGTGGTTTTATATTTTTGCTTTAGTTTCAAGTTTGGGTTTAATTTGGTCTTCAACAATAAAAACAATTCCAACATTAATTTGGTTTAATATTTTGTGGTCATTTTTAGCCATAGCATATATAGCTAAGCACTTTGGGTTGATCTTAAATGGATAAAAACCCTTTAATAATTTATTGGGCTCCAGCAATAGATCTATCTTCTTCCTCAACTTCAGAAGAAATGCTATACCCAGAGCCAACTAATCTTTTACATGATTTAATTAAAATAAGAAATAAAGATGCTGGCCCCAGTTCATTTTTAAGTTGCCCCGCAGCTTCTGGAAGAATGAAGAGATCATTTGTTTTTAGAAACAATTTAGAATGCTCTTATCATTATGACTTTACAGATAAAGAAAATCCTATTGTAATACCAACGTCTAAAGCTTATTTAGATGCAAAAATATTAAGATCATCTGCCTTACAAGAAGGTGGTTCAATAGTTTTAGGATTAAGATATATATTTTTTTCTGAAGAGCCTGTTTTAGGATATATAACTCCACCAATGATGCATGAACCAGGATATACAAAAAATGCAACCGCAATACCAGGATCATTTGATATTAGCAAATGGTTCAGGCCTTTTGTCATGGAGGTTCAAACATGGAAAACGCAAGGAGATTTAATTCTTAAAGAAGACGAGCCACTTTTTTATTTTGAGGCGGCTACAGAAAGAGAAGTGGTATTGACAAGATTTGAAATAAATGATAAGCTTATGAGGTATTTAGACGGATGCATACAAGCTTCAGCTAAATTTGGAAAATATCTTCCGCTTAAGGATAGATAT
>Ga0169931_10015243_pt1 | contig 10297 bp, 7 predicted proteins | sample Kivu_15m_20L_FD_129675 | JGI IMG/M metagenome (GOLD analysis project Ga0169931, IMG submission 129675) | Freshwater microbial communities from Lake Kivu, Western Province, Rwanda to study Microbial Dark Matter (Phase II) - Kivu_15m_20L... | ecosystem: Environmental > Aquatic > Freshwater > Lake ... | reverse complement strand
TTCTGGTTTCCAGGCCGTCAAGCTACCGTCGCTGGCCCGTTTCGGTTTGCCGCGTTTGTAATCGACTGGAGTAACGCGAGTTCCAGTCCCTTCGATCAAGTCCAACTTGGCGACCACACCTAACCTATCGCTGGCCAGCGTGACACTGCGCGCATGAATTTTTTCGTTGCTGGGAAGCTGGTGATTTTGCGCGACTTCGTTTTTCCCTACTTCCGGTAGTGCGGTTGGTTGCAATATCAGCCACGGTTCGACCTGAGCGTCAGGCTTCTCATGCGAAGGATCATCAAGCGCCAGCGTGAGTTGAGTCAAAGGAACTGGCGCGGCCAGTGCGTCAGTCTTTTGGTCAACCCGCCGATGAACAGTCTCGCCGTCGACAGTTTCGGCGTTGTGAGCGAATTGTCCTTCGACGTGCATCAAGTAAAAAAGTCGCGGGCAATAGACCGCTTCATTGATCATTCGTGCAGGCAAGTAACGATCACTAATGTCATCAAGGTCCAGCGACTGGGCTGTGTGGTCGAAATCGTCGTCGGCCGGTGTAATCATGTTGTAGTTCTTTGTAGCTCGATTCGCTGGAATCTGGATGGCCAATTCGGGCATTAAGAAGTCAAACGATGACGCACGGGCTGGCGATTGAAACGTACGGTTGGCCCATAGCTTCGATGACCCGATCGCCGCGACCCGCAGCAGGCCCAAGATCGACGAACAGTACCTGGTCGTGGGCTTGGTTGATGATTTCGCGCAGTTCGGCTTTGAGCCGTAATAGATCGACAGCGTTCAGTTGGCACTCGAAGACCGAGTACTGAAGATGGTCGCCCCAATTCCGCATTGCCTTAAAAACTCTGCGGAGTCGTTTATCGTCGCGAATATCGTAGGTGACCAGGTAGATTTTTCGCATAAATGAAACCTCTTGATGGTTTGGTAAAAGAATCCATTCCATCAAAACGGCCTCATGCATCCGGTCGCTCACGCGCAGTGCCGCACGACCGGATGCATCGATTCTAATCAACCAAATTTTCAAAGAGCGATTTTTTTGTCCATTGTACCACGATGTGGCACACCATTTTTTACATTCGATCTCATCGGAGCGTAGCGAGAATGTGATCCAGCCGACCATCGCCATCCATATCGATTGGCAAAAAATGAGCATGACGATGCTCCAGCCATGCTCTTCCTTGCCATTCAGTTCCCAGCAAAGTACTAGCTGCCGCTTGGCAATCCGCCCCAAGATGGCGCGATGAAACAACCCAGCCTGAGGAAGTGGCCGAGACACCGAAGGCAATGCCGATTGACTCCCACTGGGCGTCGTCACAGCCCGCAGGGAACCACTTTTTAACGCGACTCTCAATTTCTTTGACCGTCATCCGAGGCCGCTCCATCCAACCGTTTGCTCCGTTTCTGGGACAAACAAGCCCAAACCGAAGTGAGAGGAGTGACCCAGGCAAATCGGGCCACGGACGGGATTACGGAATTCGATAACGAATGCCCCGGATGGACGAGCACCGCCATCGTCGTTGCGTTTTTGTCGGAAGCGTTTGAACTGTAGCGGTCGCACGGCCGGACCTGTCGCTTGCGAGCCATACCAACGATGTGGGTCAATGCGATAAACGTGTTGTTCGTCGTCGAGCGGGTCGATCCGAATGACTTCCGGCAGACTCAACGAATCGTTGGCATTTCGCCGTTCTGCGAAACGAGCGAGTTCCTCTCGCAAGACGTGTTGCACAAACACAGGCTGATTCTCGTTGCCGAGCAGGTGCAGCGGATCACGCTTGCTGCCGTTCTTCTTGGGATGGCGTGTCACGACAAACGGAGTGGCGGAAACCCAGACGCGCGACTCGTTCAAGACCATTCCACGAAAGTCCGTGGCGGTTCCCAAGCCAACGAGCAGCAGATTCAGGGGCTCGCCGTCTCCCCAGCGTAGGCGACGGAACTGGTCAAGAGTCCGAACCTCAAGAGGATCGTCAACGCCAAATCCCATCTCGGCGACGATGGTGAGATGATCCAATCGGCCATCGCCGTCTTCATCGGTGGGCAGGTAGTATGCATGGCGATGATTTGTGAGCGGTATGCCGTCAGCATCTTTGCCGCTGAAGACATCCGATCGAAAACGCGGCGCGTCATTGGGGATTGGTCGTGGCGTTCGACCGCCGTAGTGCTGATCCAGTTTTAGCCGTTTGAAAATGCCCATGAGCGTGATGCGAGCCGATTCAGCGACCGACAGCGTTTCTGTGATGAGCGGAAGCACGGCTCCATCCAAGGCGTACCGAGCTACCGTGATGATGCGGCGCGGACGTGACGTCGTGATGTTTGGTGGTCGCCGTTTAAGTTCGACTCGGAAGCAGTCCGATCGGCGGACGTACTGGACCCAGCGCGAGCCGGGCGGGTCAGACCATTTCTCATCGTGTAGCAGTGCGGTCTCGGCACAAAGATGCCAGTTCGGTTCGTAGAGTGCGTGCCGAGTCGTGGAGGTCTGCTCGTTCTTACCGCGTCCCGAAGTGACTGTTTCCAAGCGAACAACATGTTCGTCAAGGAACGCCGTCTGCGGATCGGCACACAGCACGCGAACCACTTCTTTGTCTCCTGTGACGGGTCGTTCGCCGAGCGGTTCGCACCAGTGTGGCACCACATTTTCTCTCGCCAATCGGCAGAGAGATTCAGCTTCCTGATCCTCAAGTAGCCGCCCGTCGCACCAGGACTCCGAACGACCAAGGAATCCCAGATGCTGAACAAGCTGCGAGAGCATTTCGCGTTGTCCTGCGGTCAGCAATTCATCCGGCCAAGCTACAACGATGTCCGCCGTCTTGTTAAGCGCGACGAAGGCATCGAAAACGAGCGTCTTGTCGTCCGGACCTTTCTTGAACCACGGCATGTAGTGCCGTGAGTGTCCCGTGGTGGCGGGTGGCAGCACGAATGACGGCGGGCTGGCCAACTTAGTCAGCAAGGCGAGCATGTCGGACTCGGCAAACTCAACGTCGAGCTTGCGTTTCCATGTCGCGACCAACCCGCGCAAAAGCCGCCACGGTGACGGTGGCCATTCCGGCGCACCTTCATTGACATGCCGTCCCCAAGGCGTCGCATGGAAGCGACCGGAATGAAAATTGAGAGCAATGGCGATCATTAGTTGTGCTCCCCTTCATCGTTCGTATCTCCATCCGCTTCTTCTTCCTTTGCGGCTAGTTTTTCGAGTTCTTTGTCCAATGCTTCATGAACTGCTTGATCGTCGGGAAACAAGCTCTTCACACGATCAGCGATCTGCGAATCCAACCCCTTCGGAAATTCAATGGTCGGACCTTTCTTCTTATTGCCACTCTTCCACTTCACAAGCTCTGCTACATCCTCCGGGATGGTTGGTTCCGCCGTGCCGAGCGGGAACGTGATCTTCGATGCCTTTTGATTCGGAGAGATCCACTCAATTGGAGTAATTGCCGGGACTGCAAAGAGTTGTCGCTCGTTGCATTTTCTGATCAATCGTTCGCATTCGGTAAGAAGCTCGTCTTCGCTCGGAATTGGGAACCCCTTCGGACGTGTGGCAACAACAGCGTTATCTTCCCCGACCAGTTGCAGATCACAGTTCGCACGAAGTCGAAGTCCTTGCGAAAGGAATCGGCGAATCTTAAGCAGCGACAATGCAATTATCAAATTCGTCGCCACTTCTTCGGTGTCTCCTTCCTTTGTTCCGTTGAGCCGGTACCCGCGCAGCAATGCGAGATCGAGATTGAAGTATGCAACGATCTTCTTCGCTACGAAATCCGTTCGATGAAAAGGCACATTCCCGTAGCCGTCTTTCGCGTTGAGTCCAACCACCTTGGGTGATGGAAGCACATGATCGACCTTCGTGCCGCCGTTCTCAGCCGGTCTAACGTCGGACGCTTCAATGAAACCGGATAGGACGCGAGTCATTCGCAGCCTGCCTGCAACTTTCTCCAAGAACAAACCATGAATGACGCTGTTCAGATCCCATTTAAAAACGGCTTGATGGAATCTATGAAAGTCAAGGACACCAACCGCGTCGGAGTCCCCTGACTCTTCATCGCCTTCCTTTTTCTTCTTTTTCTTTGGAACCGCCACACCGATGGCTTGGCAGAAATCGGAGCGGAATTTGGATGTCTGGACTGTATCCGCGCCCGACCAAATGTAAGGCGAGTTGAGCCGGTGGAACTCCTTGAGAGTTGTGGTCGTGCCGAGTCGTCCACAATCAACTTTCACGAACGGCAAGCCAGAGAGCTTGGGGAGCAAATCGCCGGTGTTGTCGTCAAGCAAGGCTTTCTCAAGATGATTGGCGACCGACTGAGCGCTCTCGACCAGCAGCATCTCCGTACCGTCAGGGTTCGTGTATTTTGCGGGGCCGAGGTCGGCAAAACCGGTTGGTTGAAATCGCTTACCTTGCAACGGTGTCAATTCAGTCTCAAGTAGCAAACGAGGCGCTTTGTTGAGAAGCGAATAATCAAGACTCATGAAACGGTCTCCTTCTGTTTTGGGTCAGGACAGGGAATTGGAAACGAGTTGATGGGCGTCGGACGATTCGGATGCAGGTCGAGCTACGAGATTGAACAACGTCGTCAGGCTGCGCGACGCGAGCGGAAACAACAGCGCGGCAGCGAGACGTCGGCCATTGAGCCCGCTGCCGACTTCTTCCCAATCCACATCGCGACTGCTGCCGCCTGATGTGCGATGAGGCAACGGAGTGATGCCCGACGCCCGCAGTCGTCGCGCCGCTATGCGGCAGGCTTCGCCGACGCTCTTGGGGCGGCCCGATTGCAGCAGAGACACAATCTGCGGTTCGGGCTTTATCGTCAGACCGTCTTGTCCATCGTGGGCGAACACCACACTTTGCACATGGCCGTTGGCATTCCGATCCAACGCAACGGGTGCGGGCAGGAACAACAATTTGAGCAAGGCATAGGCACGCGGCAGCGGTGACACCGCGAAGTTCCGTGTCTGTAACTCAACTTGCTCTGCACGATGATCGACCAGCATCAATCCCCACAACAGTTCTTCGAGTCGTTCGTCATTCATCGGTTGACCATTGAGATCGCCAGTCAGGAACGCGGCCACGGCATCGAGCGGAGCCGTGTATCGAGACTCCAGCGGCAACCGCGCGCAACCAAGCCGTGTCGCATCCATCAGCCGTCGCGCCAAGACCGAAGTAAGGTTCGTGGCCAAGTCCGCCGAGTTCCAAACGACTCGGCGATCCTTTGTGGCCCAATCGGCTCGCTTCCCACGAGTCCAATCGAACGATTCCAGATTCGCTCGCAGTGGCCCGACCTTCTGTTCGCGGTCAAACTCTGTCATTGATGCCAAGGACAACGCGAGACGAAACTCAGGTGAACCGTCATTGGCCGCTTCGATCCAGTTCGATGAGAGACCCGTGAGCGGTGGCACTTTCGTGCGCCCGGTACTGCGGTCAATGCGGAAAGTCTCACCGCTGGCTACCTCGCGTTCTGCCCGTCCAAGTGCGCAAACGATGGAACTGAATTGTTCCTCGCCGTAGCGGCAGTAGTCAAAGACGGCGGAATCAATCCGGCGCAGTGCTGAACCGAATCGTGACGGGGCTTCATTCTTCTGGCCGATTGCGCAGCGTTGTCTAAATCGAGAGAGCCACATATCCACTTCGGCAAGAAGTGATGTGGAATTTCGTTCGCGAACATCAACAGCTCCGAGTGACACTCCCAAGAAGTTCTGCCCGTTGCGCATCAAGAAGCCAATCCGTTGGAAACGCTCGATGCCGCGATCAATCCCAAGGCTACTGATCGCTCGGATTGCATCCACACCATCCTCGGCGGCCCGCTTGCCAACGGTAATGCGCCCTTCACACAGCAGTTGATCGACTTCGGCAAACGACATCGGTCGTGACCAGAGCGGCAGCCATACCTCCGCGATGTCTCGTTTCGCTTTCTTGGGCTTGACGCTGTCGCGCAGTGTCAATGCGTTGTTGCCCGCGCCGGAGACATTCAACGTAAACGGGAACGCGGCCATGTTTCTTCCGATGCCACCAAAGCGACGAACGACGCCACAAGCCCATGTGCACGCCCCTTCGAGGCCGAAGATGTAATCCCAAGGATTCATCCGAATGATGCCTTCCAGTCCCTGGCCTGCATTCGGACCACCGGCGGCACTTGGAGAGAAATGGCCGGGAGTCTGTTCGGCAACGACATTCTTTCTCGCATCGCCGAACAGAGCTGAGCCGAGCGATTCGTCGTGCTCGCGTTTGATAAGGCAAGCGACGATCTGCTGAGCGAATCCTGAAACGTAGCTGCCGCTCCCTTCATTGCCGCCGGTGCCAAGAAGTGGCGGGTACTTTCTTCCGTCATTGGTTAGGGCGTAGCAGACATCGAGCCATTGGAGAACGTCGTCCGGTAGGTGATTGCGACAAGCCAAAAGCAGTTCCAGCTTCTCGTCGTCATCAGCCTTAGCCTCTAATCCGAGATCGGCCAAAACTTGCCGCCCGGTTTGAATGGCTGCTCGGTATCGTGCGAGACGTTTGTCTGTCGATCGTTCGATGTCAAAAAGAGTCGCTCTTGCCGTCTTGTGTGACGAAATGTTGAGGAATCCAGACCTCGCTCCCCAAGGGGCGATTAGCGGTGCTGGCTCGTAGTCGTTGAAAACAAAGTTAAGCAGTGAGTCGTGATCAAATCTGGAATGAAGAAAGAATATTCCGTTTTGCCACTTGCCTTTGGCAAACGGATCACCCGCTGTGGTTTGAGTAATCGCTCGCAGAATGCCCAACGCCTTGAGGTAGTTCATCAGCGGCTCAGGGGTGCAGCCGGGAAGAGGCAAAATGTGTTGGCTCATTGATTGTTCTCCGAGGAAGAGCCACGCCAGTCGGCGACTCGCAGCAACGCTTCCAGAAACGCCAGCTTGAACGGGCCGAACTGTGGATCGTCGCGCAACTTGAGCACTCGCGCGGCCCAACTTGGCTGAACTTCTTTCGACTCACCAAGCTCCATCAAATCGAGGTTGATCGGGAAAGGTTCACTCACGTCGCCGTTGCCGAGTTCGACTTTCGGTAATTTGTCTTGGTCCCAAATCCCACGCGCGAAGCGTCGCGTCATGTCAGCGGGCCGGGCTTCATTCGGCAGGCTGCGGAGACTCAGCCGGACTTTGCCGTGATGCGCGGCAATCAGGTACGCGATGAGGTCCGCCCGCTCGGCATCTGGGTGTTGATGAAGCCACGCCAACGCACTCGCCAACTCGTGCCGGAATCCGCGCCGACGCTGTTCGCCGACGCGATAGTCCGGTCGCTTATCCGAGCCAGACTTGGCCCAGAGTTGCTGTTTGTCGGGATCGCGTTGGCGGACTTGTTCGCTGGCGTGCATCGCCGTCTGAAACGCCTCGTGAGCCTTGCCCACATCATGCCACCACGCAGCGCGTTCAATGGCGTCCCACGGGATATCCGCCATCGACGAACCGAACGCCGCTCGCAGTTGCTTCGCAGCTTCGGCGACTTCGCGAAGATGATCTGACAACAGTTGTGCGACTCGACCAAGCGCGTCATCGGAATTCTCTTCCTGCTTGGTATTGAGTAACGACGCAACCAGCGGCACTCGACCCAATGAGACATCGCCCGTCCATCCAAATTGTGTGTGATAGCCGCTCGTATCCGCGTGCAGCAGCAGGACCATGCCCGGTCGTACCAACTTGCTGCCGACCGCTTCCCACTCGGCGTCGAGCGGATTCCAACGCCAAGCATTGAGCTTCTGTTTGATGTCCTTCTGCTTGGCCAGAGTGTCGAGAAAGTCCTTGATGCGAGCAATCGAAACGGAACACAACTCTTGGCGTTCAGGAGCAGACAACTCAGGCGGACGTCCGAAGCTAGCGGCCCGGTCCCAGTCTCGCCAATAAACCTGGACGTCATTGTTGTCCGCGTCACGAATGAACCGCGAGATGTCGAGATCATTGCCCGCTAGGTCGGGCGTTGTGTCCCACAACTCAATCAAGTCCTTACGACGGAGTGTGTGGACTACCGACGGTTCAGGCTTGAAGGAAATACGGCTCAGAGTCTCCGGACCGACATCGTCCAAAGGCGATTGATCGGATTTCAACAGCCTCCGTGCAGCCTTCAACTCATCGACCGAGTACGGCAGTGCCAACTCCTTAGCTTTTTTGTCGTCCGTGTCGATATCGACCCACACGACGCTAGCCAGAGGGCGGCCCTCTTTCCCGCACAAGCCGCGACGGTTGCAGCGTCCGAAGCGTTGGACCAGCGATGGCCACGGGGCGATTTCCGTGAAGAGCGTCGTCGCCGAAAGATCGACTCCCGCCTCAATCGCCTGTGTCGCCACCAAAATGCGACCGCCAGCCGGTATCGAGTTTTCATCCAGCGCGCGGCGCTGCGTCTCGTCACGATCAGCAGGCCGAAATCGCGAGTGGATGAGCGATGTTTCCACCGCCGGTACATTGGCCGCAGTTCGGTCTCTGATGGCCTGCATCAACCGCTGCGCACGATCGACGCTATTCACGACGATTAACGTCAGCGTTCCCTCCTGATGGGCCGCAACAACTTCGCCCGCCAGCGCGCCGACGTAACTCGGTGTGGCATTCGCTTTCGGCTTACCCTTTGCTTTCAAAGTATCGGCGAGCTTTGCGTTCTCGGACGTCAGCTTCACATTGCTTGAGCCACACGGCTTCGGGGCTGTCCACAGATTCGAGACTCGCTTGTCCGCGTAATCTTCGGCCTCAAGTTTTGATCGCCGCCAGTCTGGCTCAGGTTGCGAGTGATCGACCGTCGTGATCGGCTCGGCATCAAGCGTCGCCGACATCCAAAGCGAATGCGTCACGCCATACGTCGCCAACTTCGCCCGCAGTCCCTGCAATTGGGCCGTCGTCGTCAGTCCAACTCCCATCAACTGCGTCTCGTCCATGACCCAGAGGCAGTCGTTGTTGAGCAGACCAAAGTGCATCGGCCACCGGTAACGCGACATGCCGTAGCCGCGATTGAGCGCCCGTGACAACAGCATATCTTGCGTTCCAATAAGTATGGCGTCTTGCTCTGGATACTCGTCCCATCTGGACAACTCAGTCCCTCCCATTAACAGATGAACAGCAACACTCGCTGATTTCTCAGCGAGTGTCAGCGTGTATGAGTTGATGCGAGATTTCGCGTCGTCAGTGTACTTTACTGTTCCTGCAAATAACCCAAGACGATCGAGCCACAATATCGCACTGTCCCGTGTCTGCTCGACAAGCGTTCGCATCGGCAAGCAGTAGACTAAACGACGCGGCGTGACTTCCGGTTTTGTCTTTCGGCGATACAACCAACCAAGAATTGCGGTTGCTGTCTTGCCAACACCAGTTGGAACATTCAACAGATCAGGAAGCGAATCGCGTATTGCGAACGCTGTTTGATATGGGTAGGGTGACTGGCTTGGGCAAGCTCTAGAAAAGAGGTCGACAAAGTTCATCATTTATTCCTGAAAAGACTTAACGATGACGAAAAGACCACTCCGCAAAGGTCTATGCTGCGTTCCCGAATCTTCAACTCTCGTTTCTAGTCGCAAAAATAATTGTTCCAGGAAACAACTTTTTGCTACAGAAATCCGTTTTTTGTAAAAGCTTGTCAACTGCCTCTTTTTGTTTTGCGGGTTGTACAACTTTTGATTCTTCGCTAAATATCGCATCGCCTGTGCGAGTACTTGCGAAATGAGCTTGTATGCCAGTAAAAATACTGACATTGGTAGACTCCCGACCAGACAAGGCGGCCAGCGGTCGTCCGCCTGACACAGCCGATGAAAGCTCCATGCCGCCAACACACCCTCGGTCTTGCCAAGGCCCGTTGGAATGCGAATCAGCCGATCTCGGCAGACGGATTCTTCAGCCAAGTCAGATTGCCAGAAGCGTGGCGCATTGTGCTCGGTGAGTTTCGTGAACCAATTCGAAAATGAAGAGTCAAGTATCATGTCACGATCCGATAGCTATGGGCCCTAGCAAAACAAAAATCGAATTTTCTCACCACACAAGCTCCTACAACGGGGATGTTAGTGGGTCTGAAGATAAAATTGGTTCATGACACGTTTGGTCACAACGACGTTCCTGCGTTCAGATTTACGGAAATCACCTTTAGAATCCTCCGCTCGCAGCCAACTGCTCCATCTCCGATACTGCCCGATCGAGTTCGTCCACAAGCTCATGGGATCCGGCCGAAGAGAAGGCGTGGACCAGGGAACGGTAGTACCAGAGTGTCCCATCCTTGCCACCATTGAAGCGCGGCCAGAGTCCGTCCCCGAGCCGTCTCAGGTCTCGCAGGATCGCTCGAGCGTTGTGCAGTTTGTCGGCAGCGGATACCAAGCGGACCGAGGCGGAG
>Ga0169931_10015240_pt1 | contig 10299 bp, 8 predicted proteins | sample Kivu_15m_20L_FD_129675 | JGI IMG/M metagenome (GOLD analysis project Ga0169931, IMG submission 129675) | Freshwater microbial communities from Lake Kivu, Western Province, Rwanda to study Microbial Dark Matter (Phase II) - Kivu_15m_20L... | ecosystem: Environmental > Aquatic > Freshwater > Lake ... | reverse complement strand
CCGCGTGAGCGATTGGAGCCTAATGGTTCAAGTGTTCGGCGATTGCAAATGCCGACGAAGACACCATGCTGATTGACACCCAACCACGTCCCTCCGCTCCGCTGATCCAACGGGCACAGGATTCTTGGTTTACCGGATTGGATCGCAGGCGACGAACATCTGCGATCGAAAAACTCCTCTCGATTGGCTGCGACTAAGATCGGACTTTCAGGAACCACGCGATATTGAATGGCCAATAAGCACATCGCAACATCAGCACTTTCTATGGCTGGAGTGTGGAATCGAGCCGCGGCGCAGTGGCTGAGCTTCGCACATACCAAGTGCGATTTTGCGGCCCGCAACGTCGATAGAATCTAACGGTCGCAATGAGCCGCGTAACCCCCCCAAATGGGGTATTGCCCGAAATTGTTGAAAAGTTGTCAAAAACGGATTCACGGCACGAATGATGGTCATCAACGCTGCGGGGAGAGGGGAACGTTTGACGTAGCCTAGACCGAAAGGCTTGGTATATTCCTCGGACTCTGGAGGCGGTTTCTCTAACGCGACAATTGCATAGTCCTATGTCCGAAGTGATCCATCAGAATCTCGGACCGATCCCTCGCACTGAGAGTGGCAGGAGTCGCCTTGGGAAATCGATTTCTCTACACATCGCTGGAGTTGGGAGCTACGTACCTCCGCGTATTGTGACCAATGAGGAGCTATCGCATTTGGGGTGCGATAGCGATTGGATCGTGCAGCGAACGGGGATTCGCGAGCGGCGTTTCGCTGCATTGGAGCAGGCGTCGAGCGACCTGGGGTATCTCGCAGCCATCGATTGCTTGGAAAGATCCGGCGCGGAAGCCAAGAGCATCGATTTGCTCATCGTCGCGACGATCACTCCTGACTATTCGACTCCGTCGACCGCTTGCGTTTTGCAGGAGCGTTTAGGGTGCACTGCGGCAGCTATGGATGTGAATGCTGCGTGTTCCGGGTTTGTGTATGGGTTGATCACTGCTGCCCAGTTCATTCGGGGTGGCGGTGCTCGCAATGCGATGGTCATCGGGGCGGAGGTCATGAGTCGCACCGTTTCCGCAGACGACGTGAAGACCTATCCTCTTTTTGGAGATGGTGCAGGGGCCGTACTATTGCAACCGCCCGTGACATCCGAGGACGTGCAGATACGATTCGCAGGAAATTCCGGACTCGACGACCGTCCCGGCATCTTGGCCTATACCCTTGGTTCCCAAGGAGACATCCAGGCCTTAAGCACTCCGGCGGGCGGATCGCGAGAGCCGTTGACGCAAGAGGGACTCATCGCCGGTCGACATTACATGCGGATGGATGGCAGGAGTGTCTTCAAGTGGGCGGTTCGCTGTGTGGTCGATAGCTGTCGCGATGTTATGGCTGCTGCTGGCTTGACGATGGACGATGTGGATCTGCTCGTACTGCATCAAGCCAATCAGCGGATCATCGATGCCGCAGTGAAGGAACTCGGCATTCCTCGCGAGAAAGCGTTCACCAATCTGGATCGATTCGGGAACACATCCGCAGCGAGCATCCCATTGGCCCTCAGCGAAGCGGACCGTCAAGGCTTGGCACCTCGCGGGAGTCTGGTGCTTCTATGCGGCTTCGGTGCTGGACTGACATGGGGAACAGCTTTGGTCCGTTGGTAGAACCCGACGCACCCATCCATTCGCAAGCGAATCCTGCGTTCCTCGTTTCCGAACTCCATGAGCCATCGAAATCTTCACTCGATCGTTTTGCTCGGATGCCATATCGAGAATGTGAAATCGTCATCTCCATGATGTTCGATGCCTGCTTTCGACCAAGCGTTTTGTAGCGGCGACAAAGACTTGTTCGCGGGTGGCACATACGCCTCATCAACAACGAGTACTCGCTCAAGTCTTCCATACTGCTCCAACTGTTGACGCTGCAGATCCTCGCTCAGCAGATACGTCCACGAAGGTGGAAGCTGGCAGTGGGGTGGCGGAAGTTGTGTCCACAGATACCAACTTGGTCGGTTATGCCAACGGAACGCCAACGAATCCACATGGGACTCCTGAACGGTTTTCACACAATGGCGAATGCGTTGGGATTGCTGGTCATCCAGTCGTAACAGAGTGGCTCCAGGGAGGTCCAACGAGTTCCGTGACAAATAGCGACAACCGCTTATCAAGACAGGAACGCAAACAATCATCGCACCGACAGCGAGCGAAGCTGCGGGCTTGAACCTAGGAAACACTACGTCTTTGCTCTGTTTCAGCCATGAGTAGAACGGTGCAATGTGATTCTCTACCCAAGCGATTCGGAATCCATCTACAAGCAGCAGGACCAATGGCAGAGTTCCAAGCGACAACTGAGTACCGGGTACTGGGTATGCAATCAGCGGTTGAAATGCAGCGATGGCAGCAATGGTCGCAATAACGATCCGATGGGAACACGTCATCGCGAAAATGGTCGGGAGACTCGTTGCGGTCGTCGTCACTGGAGCAAGCCGCAACACCAACCATCCGACGACGATTGCGGGGCTAAGGGCGAGAATCGCTTCACTGCAACCGCGCGGTTGCAACCCATGGACGAGCGGAAACACCCCTTCCATGACATTCATGGAAATCAGGGTGGGGCTAACGATACTGAAGAAGCACCCCCACTGGACACGTGTAGGCAATCGCCAATGGATTCCTTGTCTCCTCCTCGACATGTTCGTAGCCATTAGGCTTAGGAATCCTAATGCAAACAGGCCGACCGCAAGCCAACCCCAAGGAGATCGGATCGCTGGGTGAAAGTAATTCGACAACAGCGATCCATGTTGTCCAAACAAGCCTTGCTTGAGTGTTTTCAGAGAAACGTCCTGAGTCATGCTCCAGGCAACAAAGAACGCGACAGACAAAACCACACCGATGGATATTCGAGACAAACACGCGATGCTCGGAATGGACTCGCAGGTCTCTGAGGTACTGCTGGATGTTTGCAAGAGTGCCATCGTGAGTCGCAAACCCAAAATCGATATCGAGACGATCCAAGGCAATACCCAAGCCTCCATCGAATGCAGTTGCTGCCACATCAAACACCAAGGGAGAGCAATCAACGCTACGGTATAAACTGCATCCGCAAGAGCATGGATGCGGGAAGCCCTCGTATCGGACCATAGATAACCCGACGGAAGCGCAGCCAACAAAAAGATTCCCACGTTCGGCTTGATCATGAAGAGCGTGCCAGCGAGGATCCCCTGCAGTAATGGAACAGCACTTGAAGCGATCGAAACTCGCGATGGATATCGAGCCGCGATCAAATAAATACTCGTGCAAACCAAAAGACTGCACCAGATTTGGGGATGCCCCGGTTCCAAGGCTAATTTCTCTTGATGCCAGAAAAAGGCGATTGCCGCAAAGAGAAACAAACCTGTTGTTGCGTAAGCACGATTAGTGCTTTGCGATTCCGTGCGAGGATTCAAACGCTCCATGGATCGCAATAGAAGTACCGTCGAAGCGATCCAAAAAACAAATGTCTGCCAGCGCTGTCCATCGGTAGTGTATGCGAACGGGATCAACGAGCGCAGGGATGCGTCCAAGGCATAAAACGCAGGTCCGTACTGCGAAAACACTTCCTCGTAAAGCACGTGCCCCTCGCGATGATGGATCAATGTCCACAGCACATAGCCTTCATCATCGTAGAAAGCCCACGTCGTGAATAGAACGAAGTAAGCGGTGCTAACGATCGCGAGAAGGATAAGGAGTCGTAGTCGGAATGCAGTATTGAACGTCATCTCCTAGAAAGCCACATGCGCTCCCGAACGCCTTGTGCGTCGCGAGTCTTCGATGGTGCGATGAATCTCTTCCACCTGTTCCAGGATTAGGTCCGCATCTGCGTTCGCCTGCGCGGAATCATCCCGAACCCTCGGAGCCGGATAGGTATCGACGCGATCGACGATAAATCCGGGGCGGCCAAGGACTTGCTGGTGAATGCGAATGACGTACTCACCCAACACTGCGATCCCGAGCGCATTGAGCCCTCCAAACAGGGACGACAACACGACCGTCGATGCCCAGCCAGGAATCGCCAATCCCGTATGCCATTTGCTGATCAATGCATAGGTCAAGCAACTTGCAGAGACAGCCAGCGAGATCAATGAAATCGCGTAGAAAATAAAGAGCGGGAATCTCGAGAATCCGAATATTGCCGACTGTGCGAGTTTGAACAACTGCCGCAGGGTTACACGCGGCTTGTCGTCGTGCCGAGCGCATCGTTCGACGACGATCCCCTGTTGCCGGAAACCGACCCAAGACCTCAGGCCCGGCAGGAAACGATCGACCTCACCAAGGTTTAGGATTTCCTGGACCACACGACGATCCATTAGACCAAACGCACCGGCGTCGATCGGAATCGGTGTCTCGGATATACGATTGAGCAAACGGTAGAATCCCGAAAAGAGAACCTGCTTCCACCATGCTTCTTTCCGTTTCTCGCGAATGGCGTAGACCACATCCGCCCCGCCTTGCCAAGCTCGCACAAAATCCGCGAGGCGTCCCGGATCGTCTTGCAGATCGCTATCCATGATAATGGTTGCATCACCGCGAGCATGCGCAAGACCAGCGTGTATCGCCGATTGGTGCCCGAAGTTTCGAGATAAATGGACGCAACGGATTTGCGATTGCTCGCGAGCCATTCGCGACAGGATCTCTCCACTGCCGTCTGTCGATCCGTCGTTCACGTAGATCACTTCCCACCGGCAACCCGTTTTTGCTAACCCAGCATCGATCCGCTCCTGAAGCGTTTCGAGGATCGAAGCTTCATTAAATACGGGCAAGACGATCGATATGATTGGATGGGTCGGTCGTGCATTGGCAGCGATATTCTGGTTCATGATTCACCCTCGAGTAGCTACGGCAACCAACGATAGCCCCGTCGGGATGTTCCCAGATCGCATCATCCATCCCCGCTCCAGCGATGCCATCGCGATCAGCAATCGATTCATCCATCCGGATACAGGCGGGAATTCCGCAGGTCGATTTCTGGGAAACCATCTTTGCCAGGCTCGCACTGCCAACGCGGCTGGCAGGGTGAAGGCGTTCCAAGAGTTGATCCAATGCAGATTGAGTCCTGCGGATCGCACATGCTGTCGCAGCAAGCCCGCGGAGTAACGCCGGAAGTGGCCTAAACGTCGATCCCAATCTCCATACAAAGCCGGCCAAGCAGGAACCGTGAGGATGATCTTGCCGTCCTCTTCTAAGGTTTCTGCAGCATAGGCAAGCGCTTCGACCGGTTCCTGCAAATGCTCAAGGACATCAAGCAAGAGAACCACTCGAGCGGTTCGTGGCGCAACGGGCCACTGCTGACACAGATCGTGCTGCGTCGCGTTATCGACACCGAGCCGCTTGCAGATTTCGATCGCTTCGGGCATGACATCCAACCCATGGACGCGAAATCCTTTTTGCTTCAAACGCAACAGATTCCCGGCTGCACCTACCCCACCTTCGACAATCAAATCGTTCGGTGCTGCGAACCGATCGATCAGATCGAAGGCAATAGCCCGCTTGGCGACATGCCACCAGTAGCTGTCTTCGAGTCGAGACAACTCCTGAAGATGTAGGGGGTCCATAGCGGTCGTCCGTGCGAACGAGATATCCGTGATGTATGTCGCGAGCCGTTGAAGCTCAAGCGGTGTCGGCTCGCACCGACAGAGAAAGATAGCACGCACTTACAACTCTGTAGCGTTCAGTGAACCCAAGAGGGTTGGAGAATTCTTCCTGCGAGTAGTGATCGTGACGAGGTTGAGGAGAAAAGAGGATGACTGCGCCCAAGAGCTTATCCACTCGAGTCGGGATGCAGAATGCGAGAAAGCATCTCCAAGCTATCGATCAGTCGCGGGCCGGGACGATTGAAGTAAGCGTTTCCGTCCATGATGTAGAGTTGGCCGTTGCGAACACAGTCGAGTTCCTTGAACCCGGGTTTGCTCGCGAGGATTGGCAAATCCTCATTGGTTCGCTCGATTGTGTATCCACAACAGGTGATGACCATGATTTCGGGATTCGCCTGCAGAATCGCTTCCCAGGGGACGACACGCGATCGGTCACCCGCTCTTCCTAGGCAATCCACTCCACCCGCGAGGGCGACCAATTCGGGATTCCAATGACCCGCACAGAACAATGGATCGATCCATTCAAGCATCACGACACGCCGAGGAACGCGATTCTTCGGAATTCGACCCTCGACCGCAAGAATCCGATCGCTCAATGCGGAGATGACCTCGTTCGCTCGTTCTTCGACCCCTGCAGCGACTCCGATCGTTAGGATGCCGTCGAGCACATCCGCCAGGCGGATCGGCTCCAGTCGCACTATCTCCGGTTCTCCCTCCAGACCGCAGAATGCTCTTTCCACGTCGAGTACGTCGACGGCGCAAACATCACATAGGGATTGCGTGATCACCAAGTCGGGCTTTAGGGATACGAGTTTCTTCCGATCGAGGTCAAAAAGGGATTTGCTGCTGCCTACCGATTCATGGACCATGGCATCGATCTGCGCACTGGATACATCGATCGGGATCGCTGCGCGTGTTACTTTCGGAAGAGATCGAACAACATCAGGATAATCGCACTCATGGGTAACTCCGACCAGTTGATCTCCGAGTCCCAATGTGCAAATCATCTCGGTAGCGCTCGGAACGAGAGAGACGATTCGCATAGGCATTCCTGTTGCGATGATGTTGTGTTGTTTAGGCGATCCGAACGATTACTTATCGACTTTGGTCAACGGATGAACAACGAGTCCCGATACGAGCTTGGGATAGAAGTAGGTACTCTTGGCGGGCATCCGTTCCTGATGCAGCGAAACTTTCCGAATGTGTTCGATGGTCGCTGGCATCACCAGGGCTGCAAGCGGGTAGGTCAGGTTTCCTTCGAGTCGCCCGTGCAAGCCATCGATGACTTCCTGGACCTGATGAACATAGGTTGGCTTGGGCATATCTCGGAGTCCCAACGCATCTTCGAATACGAGGCGATGCAGGACGGCAACGCCGAGCCCCTGCCAGTCGGCGCTCTGTTCCGAAGCGATGACAGCCATTCGATCCACAGCTTCCTGCCGGCCTGAGATGCGAGTCCACTCGTTGGATGCACGCGAATAAAGGGCCATGATCCACTGTTCATCGAGTCGATCCATCTCGGCCCATACCGCCCCCGCGTTCTCGGGTCCTTGGCCAACGATCTCGCAATCGAAATAGGGGCTCAATCGCCGATGCAACTCCGCAGTATCCATTTCGGGGACCCCGTGAAGCAGTCGATGCGTTGGCAAAACAACGAGTCCCGGATCACTCATGCTGATCAATTGAGTCAGGACAAAGTTGGCGGGATGATCGGATGGAAGGGGCGATTGGGCGTTGAGCTCATCGCGGTAATTGCAAGCCGTCTCGTAACGATGGTGACCATCGGCGACAAACATATCTCGATCAGAGATCAAGGCGCTGACCTCTTGGATCGTTCGAATGTCGGTCACGGGCCACATGCGATGCAACACTCCAAGATGGTCGGTTGCTTCGAGGCCATGCACGCCGAGAACCTTTCGCTCGAGGATTTCCTGAATGACGTTTTCCGGATCGGGATAAAGACCGAAGATCTGCGACAAGTTGGCTTGCGTGGCACGAGTCAAACGAAGGCGATCGTCTTTTGCCTTGGCATGCGTTTGCTCGTGCGGATAAATATTACCTTCGCCAAACCTTTGCAAGCGAACGCGAGCCATGAATCCGCGGCGTGTTAGGGTCGTGCCGTGGTTGTCGAAAATTTGATGATAAACATAGATCGCAGGGTCGGGTTCGAGCTGCAACACCCCTTCATTTCGCCAAGAACGATAGATCCTCGCGGCCCGTTCATAGATCGTGTTCTCGTCCGGATCACCCGCCTCGCGGCGATTGAGTTCCAGACGCAAAAAATTGTAGGGGGATAGGTTGTAGAGATGGTCCTGGAGTTTGGAGTCCACGACATCATAGGGAGGAGCGATGACGCTGGATAACGATCCGACTTGGGCCAGGTTGTACCTCAGGCCGCGGAATGCTTCGATTTGGGGCATGCTGGGAAAACCTCGGTGCAAAAATGGAACGAGCCCGGTCAATAGCCGGGCTCGCGAATCACGGATCAAAAACTACCCCGCTAGGACTCGAACCTAGAATAAAGGAACCAAAATCCCTTGTGTTGCCAATTACACCACGGGGCAATCTGCGGGAAGTTTATCGATTTACCGCCGTCTCGGCAACCGCAACTCGACGAGTCGCCGGAGCGAAACCGCAACCCAAAAAACACCGAATTTTTATGGCTCGGATCCGGGATTTCCACCTGCCGGAGCGGGCTGATTTGCAGCAGGCTCATTTCCACTAGGCTGATTTTCAGCCGTCTTCGGCGCGGCTTCCGCAGGCTGAATAGTCGGATTCCCCTCGAGAGGCTTCCGAGGCAATCGCTCATCGCGCGTTGCCGCTTGGTAGGCGAACGTCGCCATGATGACCGACGCTTGCTTGGCATCCTCCTCGATCACTCGTTCATAGACATCCATATTGGAATGGTGGGTTCGCGTATCGTACTCGATCGGATCCTGAATGAACTGGAATCCTGGCAGCCCGATGCCGGTGAAGGACTGGTGGTCGGTTCCTCCGGTATTCGAGATGGTGATAGTGGAGGCATCCAGATCAGCGAAGGGGCTGAGCCATGCGCGGAAGATCGGTCTTACCGCTTCATTACCTTGCATGTAGATGCCTCGAATCTTGCCCGCTCCGTTGTCGAGATTGAAGTAGGCTGAGAGCTTGTCGTATTCCGGTTTGGTTTCAAGGGTAGGAGTCCGTCGCTCGCCATTGTCGTCGCTCCCGTCTCGCGCACGGCGAGGAGTATTCAAAACGCCGAAGTGTTCAGCGACGTAGGCGCGGGAGCCGAACAACCCTTGCTCCTCACCCGTCCACAGGGCGACGCGGATTGTGCGCCTCGGGGCGACTCCGGTCGCTTTCAAAATACGCATGGCTTCCATCACCACACCGCAACCGATTGCGTTGTCAGTCGCTCCAGTACCGGAATGCCATGAGTCGAAGTGGGCTCCAATCATGACGATTTCGTCTTTCAGGTCGGTCCCAGGAATTTCAGCGATCACGTTGAAGCAATTGGGGTCTCCCGCATGGTAGCTGGACTCGATATCGATTTCCAATTGAGGTTTGACCCCTTTCTGGATCATGCGAACCAAGCGGTTGTAGTGTTCCGCAGCAACAACGAATTGAGGAAGAATTGGAGGCGAATCCTCGGTCCAGGGCCTTGCTCCACGCGACATCGGGCCACCTTCACCTGGACTTCGCATATCGCGGTTAGGGTCGGCGCGTCGCGGCAATGTAGCCGATGCTACAAATACAGTACCGCCATCACCGCGACCTGCTTCGAGAACAACCGCTGCACCTTCGTCATAGGCCATCTGCCACTTATCGTTCATCAACTGCATCGACCACAGTCCGGTACCTCGCGATTCCGGTGGTGCGGAGCTGGCCGCTGAGCTTGCACTCGCACTGCCACTGGCACTCGAGCTCGCGTTGCTATCGCTGCTCGGCGGTGGGCTTCCACTTCCGGGTCCTGATGGCGGCCTACGTCGCGACGAACCAGGTTCCGCATTGGCGAGGGCTAAAAGAGCAGCATCCGTTTGGCGAGTACCCGGCGGATCAAACCATGGCTTGACCTCGCGCGGTGGACTGATGAGGACAATGGCGCGGCCGAGTTTGCCGCGATACTTTTCTAAGTCCTCTTTGCTGGAAGCATCGAAGTAGATCGGCTCCCCCTTGATGGTCGATGGCGTGCTGGGGGTCCAAGCTTTGGGATACGCGATCAATGAGAAGAAACTCGGCGAAGTGACATTAGCCGAATAGGATTGCAAGGACCAACCTCTTCCAAAGGGGCCCCATGGTTCTAGATTAACATTCGCCATGCCCCACTCTTCCAACCGTCCTTTCGCCCACTGGCCAGCGATCTTGGTTTCAGGGGAACCGGTCAATCGTGGTCCATAAACGTCGGTGAGGAAACTGATCGTTTCCATCACCTTGGAGCGTTCCATACCCTCTTCCCTGAATTGTTTCACGACATCCAAGTCGACCTTCTCGGTTTGTGCGGTGACGAAGGATGCGGAACTGAGCCCGAGCGCCAAGCCACCGATGGCTTTCATTGAATTGCGAATAACCGACATGAGTGCGAGTCTCCAAGTTGCGACAAAGGAACTGGAGACATTATGGTCGCGAACGAAGCCGATGACCATCGGTCTGTTAGAAAGTGGCGAAAATCGGTTTCATCCCAACCCGAATCGTCAGCGAGGGAT
>Ga0169931_10015239_pt1 | contig 10300 bp, 8 predicted proteins | sample Kivu_15m_20L_FD_129675 | JGI IMG/M metagenome (GOLD analysis project Ga0169931, IMG submission 129675) | Freshwater microbial communities from Lake Kivu, Western Province, Rwanda to study Microbial Dark Matter (Phase II) - Kivu_15m_20L... | ecosystem: Environmental > Aquatic > Freshwater > Lake ... | reverse complement strand
TGCGGGTGTAGCTCAATGGTAGAGCAACAGCCTTCCAAGCTGAAGACGAGGGTTCGATTCCCTTCACCCGCTCTGGCGAGCGTCGGACGTCGCCCGCACTTGCCTGTCGGCAGCGCGTGCGGGGGCCGAGCGGTCGTGTCCGCCGACATAGGGGCAAGGCAAGGTCGCGGCGCGGCCGGTGTGCGGTGCGGCGCATTTGCTGCTGTAGCTCAGTTGGTAGAGCGCGTCCTTGGTAAGGACGAGGTCACGAGTTCAAGTCTCGTCAGCAGCTTTGGCAAGGGGAGGGCACGGAGCAGGGCGGCGGCTTGCTGTTTCCGCGATGGGGGCGTTTGCGATCCGCGTTTGCGGAGCGAACTTCCCGCGGGCGTTCTGCGGCTGGTGCACGAGCGGTTGGCGTGCGAGCGGTGGGCGTCGCTCGCCGCACCGAGCGCGCGAAGTGCGGGTCGGAGACGCGGTCGTCTCCGTCCGAGGCGTTTGGCAGGATGGCGCCAAGGCAGGCTGGTTGAATATCCGTAGAAGTTCCTGACGTGATCCAGCGGGGCGTGACGGTTCCAGCTCGGCTTGGTCGTTTCGGTCGTGCTGCGTCGGGGTCTGTGCGGTTCCGTTTTTACCCATAGAACATGACGAGGGTTAGGGAAGAAGATGGCCAAGGACATTTTTGCTCGTACGAAGCCGCACGTGAACGTCGGTACGATCGGTCACATCGACCATGGCAAGACCACGACCACCGGCGCGATCCTTGCTGTTCAGGCCGGTAAGGGTCTGGCCAGCTTCAAGTCGTACGCCGACATCGCCAAGGGCGGCACGGTCCGCGACGAAACGAAGACCGTCACCATTGCCGCAGCGCACGTCGAGTACGAAACCGCGAATCGTCATTACGCCCATATCGACTGCCCGGGTCACGCCGACTTCATCAAGAACATGATCACCGGCGCCGCCCAGATGGACGGCGCCATTCTGGTCGTGTCGGCGGCTGACGGCCCGATGCCGCAGACTCGCGAGCACATCCTGCTCGCCCGCCAGGTGGGCGTGCCCCGGATCGTCGTGTTCCTGAACAAGTGCGATCTGGTGGACGACGAGGAGCTGCTCGAGCTGGTCGAACTGGAGATTCGCGAGCTGCTCACCAACTACGGGTTCCCGGGCGACGAGATCCCGCTGATTCGCGGCAACGCGAAGGCGGCCTATGAGAATCCGAAAGACGCCGACGCGAACAAGTGCATCGGCGAGCTGATGGATGCCATCGACTCGTACATTCCGGAGCCGGTGCGCGAGGTCGACAAGCCGTTCCTGATGGCGATCGAAGACGTCTTTTCGATCGAAGGCCGCGGCACCGTCGCCACGGGGCGTATTGAGCGCGGCTTGGTGAAGGTCGGCGAGGAAGTGGAGATTGTCGGTTTGACGGAAAAGCCGACCAAGACGATCTGCACCGGCGTCGAGATGTTCAACAAGAGTCTCGAGCAGGGACAGGCGGGCGACAACGTCGGCTGCCTGCTCCGCGGCGTGAAGCGCGAAGACATCCAGCGCGGCCAGGTGTTGGCCAAGCCCGGAAGCATCCCGCCGCACACCAAGTTCGAAGCCGAGGTGTACGTGCTGAGCAAGGAGGAGGGGGGCCGGCACACGCCGTTCTTCAGCGGCTACCGTCCCCAGTTCTACTTCCGCACGACCGACGTGACCGGTACGGCCAATCTGGCCGGCGACGCCGAAATGTGCATGCCCGGCGACAACGCCCGGCTGGTCGTCGAACTGATGAAGCCGATCGCCATGGACGACGGCGTCCGTTTCGCCATCCGCGAGGGCGGCAAGACGGTCGGCTCAGGCGTCGTCACGAAGATTCTGCAGTAGCGTCGGAAGGCGCGTGGCGCGAGTCGCCGCTTCGCGATGCGATGCGGCGGCCCGTTGGCGGCAAAGCGTCGGTCGTCGACCGACGCGGCTTCCCCCGCGCCGGCCGTTGAAGGGGCGTAGCTCAATTGGCAGAGCACCGGTCTCCAAAACCGGGGGTTGTGAGTTCGAGTCCCACCGCCCCTGCCATACATCGATAAGCATCGGAGCAGAGGTACGTGCTCGGCGTTGCCAACCGCACTGGCGGGGATCGTTCCCAGGAACGATTCCCCCAACGGTCGCGGAAGGCCGGGCATGGGCCGTTACGAGAGGCTCCTCCAGGTTCCGGGGACGCCCCGCGCGGTTGGGCGATGGGGCGGTCCCGAGAGGCTCGCGGAAGAGCAGCGTCGCGCGAAGCGGCGTTGGCGGCCGACCGGCCCCGGCGCTTGGACGCGCTCGGCGTGCGAGGGCGGTGCTCGCAGCCGCGACTGTGAAGACGACGGTGGCAAGACGACGGTGGCAAGACGACGGGGCGACGCGAGGGCGTCGGGGCAGTGCGGCGAAGTCGCCCGCCGTGGGGCGGGGGCCTCGTCGGTCGGGAGCCCGGTGTGGCAGCCCGGTCGGTTTGCAGCCCGGTCGGTTTGCAGCCCGGTCGGTCGGGCGTGACGGCGGGCAGTCGGCAGCGCGTGACGGCACCGCGTCGCCCGCAGGGTCGAGCAGCCTTGCCGCAACGCCGGGCTGGCCTGTCGCAAGGTCGCCAGCGTCGCGAGGTCGAAGGCACGGCGGGGCCGAGCGCCTGGATTTGCGGGGACGGCAGGCGCGGACGAGATGGAGATCGGCAGGGCGCCGGCCGCACGGCGCTGGGCGGAAAACGGCGTGCACAGGGCGACGGGTTTGAAGTTCGCTTCGGCAAGGCCAGGCGTCGCTGCCGCCTCGGCATGCCCCCAAACCCCCACATGGTTTCGTAGCGGTTGAGATTGTGGCGTGGCTGAACTCCTAACGGGATTGTTGACCACTTCGCGTTACAAGCGAAGTCAAGGCAGGATTGCCCGGCAAACCACATTCCTCGCGCTGGTGGCGCTCGTGGCGATCGGCGCGTGGCGGATGAGCGACATCGCCGAGACCAATGCCGGCAGATACGTCTGGCCTTTGGCGGCGTTGGCCGCGGGGAGCTTCCTCGCGTTCCGCGTCGTCAATCTGCCGCGATTTGCCGACTTTCTCATCTCGGTCGAGGCCGAGATGAACAAGGTTTCCTGGCCGAGTCGCGATGAGTTGTACCGGGCGTCGCTGGTGGTGATTTTGGTGATTTTCTTGCTGGTGGCGATCCTCTTTGCGTACGACCTCGTGTTGAAGATCTTGATCGGCAAACTGCTCGGCGCGGGATCGGGAGGACCGGTCCCCTAGCCCGGGCGACGCCGCTTGGCTGCCAGGGTTCGGGGCGGCGTCGCCGATCGGCCGGGCGGGCCGACGGACGGCAGGAAAGCGACTGCTGGGGGGCCCGCCGCTTGGAGATCAGGGCCGTGCAGGTGCAGGCTTTGTCGCCCGACCTGGTATTTCTTCCCGCTAACTGAGAGACCGCTCCCGTGAGCGACGAGCATTCCGAAGCCGACGATCCCCTCGGCAGTCCCGCGTCGGGAGCCGAGTCCGCGCCGCACGACGCGGATGCTCAGCCGGACGAGGCGGAGCCGGTTGCCGCTGCACCGGGCCCGTCGGCGTCGGAGCAGTCCGTCTCGGGCAAGGGGTCCCGGCGCGGGGCCGCGGCGGCGCCTGTCGAGGCGGCCGTCGAAGCGGACGAGCCGGTAGCGATGGACTGGTACATCCTGAAGGTGCAGAGCAATCGCGAGCGGTCGATCGCCGCCAGTTTGCAGCGGAAGGTGGCGATCGAGGGTCTGGAGCGTTATTTCGGTCAGATCGTGGTTCCCACGGAGAAGGTGACCGAGTTCAAGGGGGGCAAGAAGAAGATCGTCGAGCGGAAGCTGTATCCCGGCTACATCGTCGTGCAGATGGCGATCAACGACGACACCTGGTTTGCCGTGCGGGAGACGTCGGGAATCGGCGACTTCACCGGTTCCGGCGGGAAGCCGACGCCGATGCTCGCGCACGAAGTGGCGCGGATTGTCCAGACGGAAGAGGAGGTGGCTGACGAGTCGCCCAAGTTGGACATTCGCTTCAAGCTGGCTGACAAGATCAAAGTCAAGGAGGGGACCTTCGAGGGATTCGAGGGAGAGGTCAGCGCGATCGACCAGCAGAGCGGCAAGATCACGGTGATGATCAGCATTTTCGGGCGCAGCACGCCCGTCGAATTGGAATACTGGCAGGTGGAAGGGGTGTAAGCATGGCAAAGCAGTTGACCGCGGTCGCGAAGTTCCAGATTCCCGGCGGGCAAGCGACTCCGGCGCCGCCCGTGGGAACGTCGCTGGGCAAGTACGGCGTGAACCTCGGCCAGTTCGTGCAGGCCTTCAACGAGCGGACGCGCGAGGCCCAGGGAATGATGATTCCCGTGGTGGTCAGCGTCTACAACGACCGTTCGTTCGAATTCATCACCAAGAGTCCGCCGGCGGCGGTCTTGCTGAAGAAGACCGCCAATTTGGCGAAGGGCTCGGGCGTTCCCAACAAGACCAAGGTGGGAACGGTCACGCGGGCCCAGCTGGAGGAGATTGCGACGACGAAGATGGCCGATCTGAATGCCCGCGATCTGGAGCACGCGGTGCGGATGATTGCCGGGACCGCGCGCAGCATGGGACTGGTGGTCGAGGGCTAGCGGAGTCCCGGCCGTCCGCGCCGACTTCCGTCGACGGTCGGCGGCGAAACTCCCGCGTTGCGGCGTCGCCGCGATGCTTCCTGCAAACATACGTTGCCATTACGGGCTGGTCGCCACGGGAGCATCTCCTGGCAGGCGGCCGCCGCACCGAGCCACCGATCGAGCCGAGTGGAGCCATGCCAAAGCTTGCTAAACGATTGAAGTCGTCGCTGTCCCAGAAGCCGGCTCGTCCGTTGCCCGTCGCGGAAGCGGTGGCGGCGTTGAAGAAGTTCGGCGCCGTGAAATTCGATCAAACGGTCGACATCGCCTTGCGGCTGGGAGTCGACGCGGCTCAGGCCGATCAGATCGTGCGGGGCTCGATCGTGCTGCCGCACGGCATCGGCCGCGAGCAGCGGATCGTGGTGTTCGCCAAAGGTCCGGCGGCCGAGGCGGCTCGGGCGGCGGGGGCCGACCACGTGGGCGACGAGGACCTGGCCAAGCAGATTTTGGGAGGCTGGACCGACTTCGACGTCTGCATCGCGGCCCCGGACATGATGAAGCTCGTCGGGCCGTTGGGGCGCGTGTTGGGTCCGCGCGGGTTGATGCCGTCGCCGCGGGCCGGCACGGTGACGCCGGACGTGGCCAAGACGGTCCAGGAGTACAAGGCGGGCAAGGTGGAGTTCCGCAACGACAAGGGGGGCAACGTCCATGCGCCCGTCGGCAAGTTGAGTTTCGAGGCTTCGCAGCTGGCCGAGAACATCCAGGCGTTCGTCGACCGGATCCTGTCCCTGAAGCCGTCGGCGGTGAAGGGGACGTACGTCAAGAGCGTCCACATCTCGGCGACGATGAGCCCCAGCGTGCAGTTGGCGATTTGAGTCGCGGCATGGAGTCCGCGTGCAGCGCGGGGCTCCGGGTGCGGCTGAATTTCTTGCATTTTTCCCCGAAGCGACGCTTCGCGAAGAGCCATGAGCAAATACCTCAAAGAGTTGATTACCGACGAGATCAAAAGCCGCCTGGACGGCGTCCAGGATTTGCTGCTGGTCGACGTGACGGGCATGGAAGTGAACCAGAACATGGAGCTGCGCAAGGCGTTGCGCGAGAAGAACATTCGCCTGCTGGTGGTGAAGAAGAGCTTGGCGCGGCGCGCCTCGGAAGGCACGGTTCTGGCGGCCGCCTTCGAGGGCGTGGAGGGTTCCGCCGCGATGGTGTGGGGCGCGGAGGACATTGTCTCGCTGGCCAAGGAAGTGACGCGGCTGGCCGAAGACAAGCGGTACGCGCCGTTCGCCCCCAAGGGCGGCGTCATGGACGGCTCGCGGTTGTCGGCCGACGACGTTAAGGCGGTCAGCAAGTGGCCCAGCCGCGGCGAGCAGTTGAGCCTGTTGGTGGGCCAGATTCTCAGTCCCGGCGCCAAGCTGTCGAGCCAGTTGCTCGGTCCGGGCCGGTTGTTGGCCAGTCAGATCAAGAAGAAGAGCGAGGAGTAAGCGGCCGATCCGCCGCTGCACGCCGGCCGGCGCGTGAAGGCCGGCGCGCGGAGGCCGGCGACGGCTCCGCGATCGGCCCGACAAGCGGGTCTTTCCGGCGGCAGCGAGGCACGCCCGCCGCCAACGTCCAACCATGCCATTCGCAGGGCCCCTGCGGCAAGCCAAGAGTAGGGGCCGTTCATCACGAAAGGGATCGAAAAATGAGTGAAGCTGCCGTTGCCGAGTTCTCCGCCCAAGCCAAGGACCTGGGCGACAAGATCGTCAAGTTGACGCTGAAGGAAGCGAAAGAACTGAGCGACTACCTGAAGGATGTCCACGGCATCGAGCCGGCCGTCGGCGGCGGGGCCATCATGATGGCGGCCCCGGGCGACGGCGGCGCGGGCGAGGCGGCCGCCGTCCAGACCGAGTTCGACGTCGTGCTCGAAGGCTTCGGCGACCAGAAGATCGGCGTGATCAAGGTCGTGCGGGCGGCGACGGGCCTCGGTCTCAAGGAGGCCAAGGATCTGGTCGAAGGGGTGCCGAGCAAGGTGAAGGAGGGCATTTCGAAGGAGGATGCCGAGAAGTTGAAGAAGGAACTGGAGGAAGCCGGCGCCACGGTGGCGATCAAGTAGGCGGCGCGGATCCTTCCGGACGGCCCGCGGCAGCCGACCCGCCAGGGGCGTTGCGGGACGAGCGACGCGGAGTGCCTGGACGCGGCGCTGGCGGGCGTCGGCGGCCGCGGGCGGGACGGCGTCGGCCGATCGGCCTGCGGCGGGCCTGCGGCGGGCCTGCGGCGGGCCGAACGCCGTCCGGACGGCGTTCGGCCGACATCATCATTCGAGAACGTGCCCCCACCTCGTGAGAACGGAGCAGTTTGCCCTATGGCAGTCACGGCTCAGCGACGGTTGCAATCGACCCAGCTTCGGCGTTTTGGCAGCGGCAGAGACCCCTTCCCGATACCCGACCTGACGGAGATCCAGACCGAGAGCTACGAGCGATTTCTCCAGTACAACGGCGGTTCGTCGCAGAAACGAAAGAACGAAGGCCTGGAAGCGGTCCTTCAGGAAATCTTTCCGATCGAAAGCTACGACAAGTCGATTCGGCTGGAGTACCTCCGGTACGAGCTGGGCAAGCCGCGTTACGAGCCGGATGAGTGCCGGCAGCTTCGACTGACGTACGGACGGCCTTTCCGCATCTGGCTGCGCCTGGTCAAGGACCAGTCGGTGGACGAAGAGGTCTATCTGGGCGATCTGCCGATCATGCTCGGGGGCGGAGAGTTCATCATCAACGGCGCCGAGCGCGTCGTGGTCAGCCAGTTGCATCGGAGCCCGGGCATCGACTTCGTTTCGGAGGTCGAGGCGGGCGAGCGTCGGGTGTACAGTTGCCGCGTGATTCCGGAGCGCGGCAGCTGGATCGAGCTGAACACGACGAAGAAGGACCTCATCACGGTCCGCATCGATCAGAGCGGCAAATTTTCCGCGATGACGCTGCTGCGGGCGATGTCGCCGGAGTTGAGCCTGGACGCGGCGATCCTGCGGCGGTTCTACGAGGTCGCCAAGCACAAGATCGTCGACGGCCGCAGCGCGGCCAAGATCGAAGGCAAGGTGGCGGTGGACGACGTGGTCTATCCGGCCGGCGCCGAGCGGGCGGGCGAGATCCTGATCGAGGCGGGCCACCGGATCACGAAGAATACGGCCGAACTGATCTGCACGTCGGGCGTCAAGACGGTGGAGGTGATCGATCCGCCGCGGACGCCCCATCTGCTCAACGCGCTGGCCGAGGACAACACGTCGAGCCACGAGGAGGCCCTGCTGCGGATCTACCAGCGGCTCCGCCCGGGCAACCCTCCGCAATTGGACAAAGCGCGAACGCTGTTCGCGGAAAAATTCTTCGACGCCAACCGCTACCGCCTGGGCCGCGTCGGCCGCTTCCGGATCAACCGCAAGCTCGGACTGAACGTCTCGGAAGACGAGATGGTGCTGCGGCCGGAAGACCTGGTGGCCTCGATCACCTATCTGCTCAAGCTGGTCGCCGGCGAGGGCGAAGCCTACGTCGACGACATCGACCATCTGGGCAATCGTCGTCTGCGGACGATCGACGAACTGGCGTGCGACGAGATCCGCAAGGGCTTTCTCAAGCTGCGGCGGACGGTGCAGGAGCGGATGAGCCTCAAGGACGCGGAGGACATGACTCCGCGGAGCCTCATCAACCCCAAGAGCATTTCGGCGGCGATCGAGTACTTCTTCGGTCGCGGCGAATTGTCCCAGGTCGTCGACCAGACCAACCCGCTGTCGATGCTGACGCACGAGCGGCGGTTGTCGGCGCTCGGGCCGGGGGGTCTGAACCGCAAGCGGGCGGGCTTCGAGGTGCGCGACGTCCACATTTCGCACTATGGTCGTATTTGCCCGATCGAGACGCCGGAAGGGACCAACATCGGGTTGATCTCCAGCCTGGCGATGTACGCGGCCGTCGACGCTTACGGGTTCCTGGTGACGCCGTACTCACGCATCAAGAGCGGCAAGTTCACCGACGAGATCGTGTGGCTGCGGGCCGACGAGGAATCGGACGCCTACGTCGTTTCGGCCGACGTGCCGACGAAGGACGGCAAGATCGACGGCGAGACGGTGGTCGCCCGGTACCGCAGCGACTTCGTCCTCGTGCCGACCGAGAAGATCCAGTACGCCGACGTCTCGCCGAGCCAGATGATCGGCGTCTCGGCCGGGTTGATTCCGTTTCTGGAGCACGACGACGCCAACCGCGCCCTGATGGGATCGAACATGCAGCGGCAGGCGGTTCCGCTGCTGGTGGCCGAGCCGCCGGTCGTGGGGACGGGGCTCGAGCGGGACGTGGCGCGGCATTCGGGGATGATCGTGCGGGCGGGCCACAAAGGGACGGTGACCTACGTCGACGCCAATCGCATCGAAATCGGCCCCGAGGTGCACCACCTGCGGAAGTTCGTCGGGCTCAACGAGCGGACCTGCCAGAACCAGAAGCCGATGGTGCGGCCCGGCGACAAGGTGGAGAAGGGCGACCCGATCGCCGACGGGGCCGCGACCTTCATGGGCGACCTGGCGTTGGGGAGGAACGTGCTCGTCGCGTTCATGAGCTACGAGGGCTACAACTTCGAGGACGCGATTATCATCAGCGAAGAGCTGGTGCATAACGACACGTACACGTCGATCCACATCGAAGAGTTCGACGTGGAGATCCGCGAGACCAAGCTCGGACGCGAGGAGTTCACCCGGGACATTCCCAACGTCAGCGAGAAGGCGCTGCGGAATCTGGACGAGAGCGGCATCGTGCAGATCGGCACGTTCGTCAAGCCGGGCGACGTGCTGGTCGGCAAGGTCTCGCCGAAGAGCAAGACCGAGCTGACGCCTGAAGAAAAGCTGCTGCACGCGATTTTCGGTCGCGCCGGCGAGGACGTGAAGAACGATTCGCTGGAGGTGCCGTCGGGCGTCGAGGGCATCGTGATCGACACGCAGAAATTCTCGCGACGGATGAGCCTGACCGAGGACGAGCGGAAGTCGTTCGAGAAGGCGCTGAAAGAGGCCGAGCGGGAAGGCAACCAGCGGATTGCCGAGCAGTTCACGAAATTCGTGGTGGAAATCGAGAAGATTCTGCAGAAGAAGCTGGCCGACGACGACGGCAACGAGCTGGTGCACAACCAGGATCCGCAGTTCGTCGCGGACCAGGCGGTCGCCTTCCGGTTCGAGAGCCTCGACCTGAAGAGCGACGCGAAGAAAAAAGAGGTGGTTGCGCTGTTCAAGCAGTTCTGGCCGGCCGTCGAGGAGACGATCGACGCGCGGGATCGGAAGCTCAATTCGATGAAGCGCGGCGACGAACTGCGCAGCGGCGTGCTGCAGATGGTCAAGGTCTACATCGCCACGAAGCGGGTGATCTCCGTCGGTGACAAGATGGCCGGGCGCCACGGCAACAAGGGCGTGATCTCCAAGATCCTGCCGAAGGAAGACATGCCGTTTCTGGCAGACGGCACGCCGGTGCAGATCATGCTCAACCCGCTGGGCGTGCCGAGCCGGATGAACGTCGGCCAGATCCTCGAGACCCACCTCGGCTGGGCCGGCGCTCGGCTCGGATTCCGGGCGGTGACGCCGGTGTTCAACGGCGCCAGCGAGGAAGAGATCAACGACGCTTTGGCCGAGGCGGGACTTCCGCGGCACGGCAAGGCTCGGCTCCGCGACGGGCGGACGGGCGAGCCGTCGGAGCAGGGGACGACCGTCAGCTTCATCCACCAGCTGCAGCTGCACCACCTGGTCTACGA
>Ga0169931_10015238_pt1 | contig 10300 bp, 7 predicted proteins | sample Kivu_15m_20L_FD_129675 | JGI IMG/M metagenome (GOLD analysis project Ga0169931, IMG submission 129675) | Freshwater microbial communities from Lake Kivu, Western Province, Rwanda to study Microbial Dark Matter (Phase II) - Kivu_15m_20L... | ecosystem: Environmental > Aquatic > Freshwater > Lake ... | reverse complement strand
GATCCGCTGATTTGGGGTAACCTCGGGATCGCCCATCAAGACCTCGGTCAATGGGAAGAGGCCGAGCGTTATTTTCAAAAATCAATCACCCTCCGCCCTTCGGCCCAGGGCTGGTTCCAGCTGGGCAATGCCCGCCTCGCACAGCAGCAGTACACTGCCGCGCTGGCGGCGTTTGACGAAGCGATCCAGCTTGATCCGCAGCATGCCGCAAGCCATCTCCAGCGGGGCATTGTCTGCAAGCAACTGGGAGATGTCGCACAGGCACAGAAGAGTCTCATGCGAGCCAAGCAGTTTGATCGCGATCTCGACTATGCCTGGACGATCCATGAGCTCCGTCGCCAGTGGGATCAAGAGTCCCTGGCCGCCGCGGCGCCCCCACGCCCCTGAGCGATGGTTGCAGCTCGCTTATGGTTCGATCCCTGCCTGCCGTGCTTGATCGACGCGAATCACGGCCCGCAGTTCTTCCTCTTCGACCTGCAGCAAAACAGCCATCTTCCCCAGTTCTGCTTCCTCGATCGCGCTGAGCAGCCCTTCGGTTCGGAGCCGAACGACACTATTTTTGGGAGCGAGAATTTTTTTCCGGGTCGAACCGATCAATTGATTCCACATCCGGAGGATCTCAGCACGCGTTTGCGGATTGACGCGACTTGCCAGCTTTCGTTCCTCTTCGGTAACGATCAAATCGGGATCGGGGGCGGCCGGTTCGGTCGCCGGAGCACTTGCGTTTGTTCCTGGATTCGGTTCGGGTGTTGGTACGGTATCTGGTCCGGGGGAAGTCGCCTGGGCGGCCGCGGGAGCCGCGGGGCTGCGCGCCATGAGCAGGTACCCGGTCCCCAGCAGCGCGACCATCACTGCGGCCAGCAGGAGTGATCCGGCGAGGATCCATGGCAGCTTGGTCGATCGTGAGCTTGTGGGAGTCCCCGCAGCGACTCCTGCACTGCGTGCGAGTGGCACGAGATGCTGGCATCCAAAACAGCGGACATGGCTGGCACCGGGGATTGAGGCGAGATGCCGACCGCACTGCGGACAGACGAGGCTTCCTGGAATCACTGCGGGGTCCTTTCGAGGGGAGTTCCTAAACTGCGGAGGAAAAATTCAAGTGTCCGGCGCTTTCCGTAGGGACTGCTCCCCGCGCCATGCCCGCCACTGGGAAAAACGATCAGTTCGAAATCTTTATTCGCGTCAATCAGCGCTTCGACGACCTGCATCGTGCTGGCTGGGTCGACATTGCGATCCATCGCCCCGACGGTGAGCAGCAATTTTCCTTGCAGGCGATGAGCTTGCGTCACATTGGACTGCTCATGGTAGTGATTGTCGATCGGCCACCCCATCCACTGCTCATTCCACCACAGCTTGTCGATTCGATTGTCATGACAGCCACAGTCTGCCATCGCCGCATGATAAAAATCGCCATGAAAAAGGAGTGCTCCCAGCGCGCTCTGGCCCCCCGCTGAACCTCCCCAAATGCCAACGCGATCCAGATCGAGCTCGGGATGTTCTCGACCGGCGGCCGTGATCCAAGCGATCCGATCGGGAAAACCACCATCGGCGAGGTTTTTCCAGCAGACATCATGAAACGCTTTGCTGCGGTTGCTGGTCCCCATCCCGTCGAGTTTGACGACGATAAAACCAAGTTCGGCCATCTCGTAAAGGTCGTCGTGGAGGCCGAACGATTTTGGCGTGAACGATCCTTGCGGACCTGCATAGATCGCCTCAAGTACCGGGTATTTGAGCGCGCCATCGAAGTCGCTGGGACGAACCACGATCCCATGGATGTCGGTCTCGCCATCGCGACCCTTGGCGACAAATCGCTCGGGTGGCTCCCAGCCTGCCGCACGGAGCATCGACCAATCCCCTGCTTCAAGCGCGACGACGCGTTCTCCGCTGTGGGCATCGCGAAGGAAGGTGACGGGGGGGAGATCGACGCGGCTGTAGGTGTCGACCAGCCAGCGACCTTGGGGAGAAAACTCCCAGCGATGCGTTCCATCTCCATCGGTCAGTCGCGTCAGCTGGGTCCCATCAAAGCGGACACGAACCAAATGCTCATGATACGGGTCTTCGCCCGGGACGATCCCGCTGACCACCAACCAGAGGAGCTCCTTCTCGCGATCCACTCTTTCGACTCGGCGAACAACCCATGGACCTGACGTGACGCGATTGAGGACCTCTCCAGTGCTCGGCTGAATCCGCAGCACATGATTCCATCCATCCCGTTCGCTCATCCACAGCCACTGGTCTTGGGCATCGATCCGCTCGAGAAAGAATTTGTGCGAGTAGCAGACAAAAGTGGGACTCGTTTCATCGATCACCGCGCGGGCCGTCGCCGTCGCCACATCGATGGCGATCACGCGGAGTACCTGATGCCCCCGTTGGTTATAGACGAACGAGAACCCGCCCGAATCCTCTCGCCACTGAACCTCGTGCAGCTCGTACGGATTGGGGAACAATGCTGAATCGATCGCAATCGGCGGGGGAAGCGAATCGAGTTCGGCGGGGGTCGCCGGTAGATGAAAGAGATAAGGGCGTGGCTGGTCGAGCGGGTCTCCCGGCTTCGGATAATCGAGCTCTATCCTTTGCGGCTGCAATGCATCGCGAGGTGCGGTTTCAACCAGAGTGATTTGACGCCGCGGGGCACGGGAGATTCGCATGGCGACAAAATGTCTTGAATTGGGTGCCCACCATACGGGACCCTGATAACCAGCGGCGGCGGTTCCGTCGGTCGTCCAGCGGGCTTGCTGCGTTTCGTTTCCAGTCGCGCGGAGGATGAGATTGTCGTTTTCGAAGACCACCGACCACCTCCCATCAGGAGCAAGATTTTCAGCTCGAGGTGACGAGCGATCCGGCGGTCCTCGTCGCCGGGGCAGGGGAGGTGGTGTCAGGGCGTCAACAATCGCATGTGTCTTCTCGACCGCAGCGCGATAGGCGGCCAGTGGCTTGCCGTTTTCATCCTCGACCAGCCAAACGTGTCCTTCGTAAGTCGACTGTGTCCATGCTTTTCCGGGCTCAAGATCGGCATACCAGCGATTCTCTCCCGATGGATCATGCCAAAAGATGCGAAAGGTTTTTGGGAGGCGATTTTCGACCGTGATCGATGTCGCTTCGCCACCTGCGCGCGAACGGGAAAGGGTTTTCAGTGGTTCGAGCGCTTCGGAATCTTCCTTTCCAGCTTGACCCACATCCGTGGCATCGCGCTGCAGCTCCTTCGTCATCCGGTTCCACTGCCATGCCTGGCCCGCAGCCGTAAAGCGGACGAGAGCTGTGTCGTCACTGAAACGGAGCGCGCCGGGCCGCCAGCTCCGATTTTCGTCTTCTGCGGGAGCCTCTTTTCCTTCTTTCCGCAGCACCGTGCGAATGGCCTCCGCGATCTCCGAATCGCTGAAGAGCAGATGCCGAGTTTTGGCATCGATGTCGACCAACACATATTCAAAACGGCGAGGTGCAATTTCGACGCGGTACCAGGCATACTGCTCCGCGGGACCAAAGTACTGCAGCGAGACCTTGTCCCGAAAAACCTTTCCTGCATAAGTCGATCGATAGGATTCGCTCTTCTGCAGCCGTACCGCAAGATCGAGGTCCCTCCCGTCGGCCGCTCCAGTGGTGTGCGGAGTGAGGAGGAAAAAGACGAGTCCTACGAAGCTGCTTCCGCAGAGACCGTGCAGACTGTTCGCGATCTTCAGGGGATGCTTGCCAAGTTCTTTTTGGTTCGTGTCGGTCATCGGAAAGGTGTCAATCGAGAAACAATCCAACCCATCATCCATCGCCGCCGCATTCTCATCCGTCCCCCTATTGTGCCGTTGGCACGAGCGGAGATCGAGGTGTCAAGCCCGCGCAAGTTCGCAGCGCAGGAATGCCGGTTAACACCCTGAGTACGGACACTCTGGGTACTGGGACCCCGGGTATTTGAACCGATCTTTCGTAAAATCAGTTTTTCGTCGTGATTCGTGCGGAATGATTCCGACTTCCCGTTGGTCTCCCCCTTTTTGACTTTGGTGTCCTGGAGAGCAAGATGAGCCTGTCGGAATTGGTGGTTCGTCTAGATCGATTGACCCTCGAAGATTTGCCTCGCGTGGGTGGAAAAAACGCGTCGCTGGGCGAGATGCTGGGTCAATTGGGTCAGGCGGGGATTCGAGTCCCCGGAGGCTTTGCACTGACCGTCCAGGCGTTCCATCAAATGCTTGCACAAGGGGGCATGGGTGAAGCGATCTATCGCCGCCTCGACCAGCTTGATGTGACCGATACGCAGTCGCTCGCGACGACCGCCCTCGCGATCCGCGAGCAAATTCTTCAAACTCCATTACCGGCCGAGGTCCGCGAGGCGGTTCGCGATGCCTATGCAGCGATGGGGTGTGAGTATGGAGATGGGCGGGTGGATGTTGCCGTCCGTTCCAGTGCGACTGCCGAAGACCTTCCGACCGCCTCTTTTGCCGGACAGCAGGAGACGTTTTCTCAACGTTCGTGGGATTGATCGCCTGCTCGATGCAGTTCGCGCGTGCATGGCTTCGCTGTTCACTGATCGGGCGATTGTTTATCGCACCCAGCAGCGGATTGGGCATCGCGGGGTGGGGCTTTCTGTCGGTGTCCAGCGGATGGTTCGCAGCGACTGGGCACCTGCGGGGGCGGCGGGGGTCATTTTTACGATTGATACCGAGAGCGGTCATCCCGATGAGTCTACGGCGGGATCCTTCCTTACTCGCGTGAGCAGATCGATCCGGCGACCCTACCGCCATCCCCCGTGCCGCTGATGCTGAATCTGGCAAACCCCGACCGCGCGTTTCAGCTCTCCGCCATGCCTGCTGCCGGGGTGGGGCTGATGCGAATTGAATTCCTGATTACCAACTGGATCGGGATCCATCCGATGGCCCTGGTCCATCCGCAGCAGGTCGCAGCTCCCGAAGCGCTCCGCGAGATTCGTCAGCGGACGGCTCAGTTTGTCGATCCTTCGGAGTATTTTGTCGATCGTCTGTCGCTCGGGGTTGGACAAATTGCGGCCGCCTTCTACCCGCGTCCGGTGATCATGCGCTTCAGCGATTTCAAGACCAACGAGTACGCTGGGTTGCTGGGTGGTGCCGCGTTTGAACCGCAGGAAGCCAATCCGATGATCGGCTTTCGCGGTGCATCGCGGTATTATGACCCACGGTATCGCGAGGGTTTCGCGCTCGAATGCGCGGCGGTCCGACGAGTTCGTGAGACGATGGGACTCGAGAACCTCAAAGTGATGATTCCCTTCTGCCGTACTCTCCGCGAGGGGCAAGCGGTGCTGGATGAAATGGCTCGCCATGGTCTGGTGCGGGGAGAAAAAAATCTCGAAGTTTGGGTGATGTGCGAAATTCCCAACAACGTTCTTTGTGCTGACGAGTTTTCGGAATTGTTCGACGGCTTTTCGATCGGCTCCAACGATCTGACTCAGCTGACCTTGGGGGTCGATCGTGACTCGGAATTGCTCTTGCATCTCTTTGACGAGCAAGATCCCGGGGTCAAGCGAATGATCGAGATGGTGATTGAAAAAGCGCACCGCCATGGGAGGCGCGTCGGAATATGTGGCGAAGCCCCGAGCAATCATCCTGAGTTCGCACAATTCCTGGCTGCCATCGGGATCGATTCGATGTCGCTGAATCCCGATTCATTGCCCGAAGTCGCCAAACGCTTGGCAGCCACGAAGTGAGCTTGCTAGCGCCCGCGATGGACCTTTGTGGAACCTCGCGGGCGACTCTTGACCAAAGACGTCGAAGGGGGAAACGGGAGGCGAGCGCTCTGCGGAGTTAGCAGATTCTCGGCAATGGGGCGCCGGTGGGCTCGTCGACCACGCGAAGCCGACCGATCGACGGTTCCAGGACCACCGGTCCCCCAGCCCTTGCGGTCACTGCACCGATTATCGTCGCCTCCCTCGCCACGGTTGTCCTACGCAGCGCCAGCAAAGCACGCTGGGCGTCTGCTGGAGGAACAGCAATGACCATCGTCCCTTCATTGGCCACATGGAGTGGATCGAGGCCCAGTAACTCACAGACCCCAGCCACTTCGTCACGGATCGGCAGACTTTGCTCGCCAATCCGCATCGTCCCCCCACAGGCTGCCGACCACTCATGGAGCACTGCAGCGACGCCGCCACGCGTCGCATCGCGCATCGCGCGGGGAGTGATTCCTGCTTCATGGAGCGCTGCAACGGCGGGCCACAACGATGCACAGTCGCTTGTCGGCGGAGGGACAAACCCCAGGTCGTCGCGAGCCGCCATGACTGCCACCCCATGCTGGCCAATCGGCCCGCTAACCAACAGCACATCTCCAACCGCAATCCCACATGGTCCTGGGATCGTCCAGGGAAGCGAGATCCCAATCCCGGAGGTGGTGATAAAGAGCTGATCGGCCGCTCCGCGGGGGACAACCTTGGTGTCCCCCGTGACAATCCGTACGCCCGTTTCGCGAGCCGCTTGGGCAAGGCTCTCGACCACGCGCTGCAAGGTCGAGAGCGGGAGTCCTTCTTCCAGAATCAGTGCGAGGCTCAGCTCCATCCCCTTCGCACCACCGACCGCCAAATCATTGACCGTCCCAAGGACCGCCAGTCGTCCAATGTCCCCGCCAGGAAAGAAGAGGGGCGAAATCACATAACTGTCTGTCGTCCATCGCAAGGGTGTTGCTGCCGAGGCCGCAGAGTGCGACAGGAGTTCCACCGAATCGTCCAGGAATCGTTCTTCGCAGCCGAGCCAGCCGAGGATCGAGCCGCGGACCAGCTCCCGCATCGCTCGTCCCCCTTCGCCATGGGCCAGCGTAATCCGGTGGTCGTTGACGGATGACGCAATCGGGCACTGCAGCGCCGGGTCGTTCATCATCCACCCTCCCAAGGTTCTTCGGCCACCGCGTAGCGAAAATAGGCGGCGCAGGCCCCTTCCGAGCTGACCATCGGGGCACCCACCGGATGCTCCGGACGACACTGACGCGCAAAACTGGGACAGGCACTCGGTTTGATGCGACCGGCAAGCACATCGCCACTGAGACAAACAGCAGGCGGAGATGGCGCTATCGACGACCCGACAATCGGCAGCCGATCGGTCACCGCGAGCGCACCAAAACGGTGCTCGGCATCATACTCCCGCAGCGATTCCCGAAGTCGGTATCCTCCCTGCCGAACCAGTCCCATCCCACGCCACTCCATGTCGGCGATTTCATAAACGCTCTCGACCATCCGCTGGGCATGGGGGTTCCCCGCGCTTTCCACGCTCCGCGGATAACAATTGACCGCTCGGGCCATTCCCTGTTCGAGCTGGTCGATGCAGGCCTGGATACCGACAAGCAAGTCAAGCGGTTCAAAACCGGTCACCGCCACCGGCAGGTGATGATCGGTGGCAAACTGGTGATACGCCTCCATCCCCGTGATCGTGCAGACATGCCCAGCCGCCAAAAAAGCCTCGACTCGGCATCGTGTGTCGCGCGCTAGCATCTCCATCACCGGGAGGACCCGAACATGCGCGGCCAGGATCGAGAAATTTCGTAAACCTTCATCGATTGCATGCCGCAGCGCGAGCGCCGTTGCCGGAGCGGTTGTCTCAAAACCGACGGCAAAAAAAACCACTTCCCGCAATCGATCCTCGCGTGCCAGCCGCACCGCATCGAGCGGGCCATAGACCGCGCGAATGTTTCCTCCGAGCGCCCGCGTTTCCTGCAAACTCCGCTGGCTCCCGGGGACGCGGAGCATGTCTGCAAAGGTGGTCACAAGGACCTGCGGCTCCATGGCCAAACGCTGTGCTTGATCGATCAGCTCCACAGGCGTCACGCAGACCGGACACCCCGGGCCATGAATCAGCTCCACGACCTCACAGAGCTCGGCATCGATCCCATGCCGCAGCAACGAATGCGTTTGCCCACCGCAAACTTCCATCAACGTCCATCGCTTTGTGGTCCGCTCGCGGATCTCCCGCAGTAAGCGGCGGGCAAGCTCGGGGTCACGGAATTCGTCGAGATATTTCATCGCTCGCCACCAGCGGCCGCGCCGCTGCCACTGTCGTCGCCACTGTCGTCGCCATTGTCTTCGCCGCTGTCTTTGCCGCTGTCGCCCGCGAAGGAGTCCTCTGCAGGCAGCGCTGCGAGCTCCGCCAGCAGGAGCGCAGCGTGCGCAGCATCGATCCGCCCAATCGCCACCCCCGCATGCACCAGCAGATAATCCCCAGGCTCGGCCTCCGGAACGCAAGCCATGAAACACTCGCGCGCGATTCCCCCGAACTGGACCATCCCTCGCGCGCGAAGCGCGCCGGTCTCCGTCCAGTGAAGCAATTGCCCAGGAATCGCGAGGCACATCGAAAAAACAACCTTCGTGGGTGGGGGACGTCAAGCGGATCCGCACACAGAGTGACTACCAGCCGAGTGTTCGAAAATCGCGCGGTGCCTTGCAATGGGCTCGGTCATGGGTGCAGTGGGCTAGGGCAATCGCCAACTGCCCAGCGGCCAGACCCCCATCCCCAGGAGGTATTCGCCGCGGGGTGGCCAGCTCGATCCCTTCAGAGTCAATCTCCTCCAGCACGTATTGTGTCAGCGTTCGATTTTGAAAACAACCGCCACTGAGGACCGCAGCCAAGGAGCGATGTTCCAGGAGCTGATGAGCGATTCCGCGGGCCAGCGTCCGATGGAATCGCATCGCCAGCACCGGGAGGTCGAACCCTCGCGCACGATCCTCGAAGATCCCGCGAATCAGTGGCCGCCAGTCCAAGCGGGGTGGCTCCCCTGCCAGCAGCGGAAACGGATATCCACTCGTCAGCGGCTCCCGGTTCGGCACTAGCGATTCGAGCTGCATCGCGAGATCGCCATCGAATTCATTTCGCGCGGCCGAGGTCAGGATCGCCGCAGCCCCATCGAACAATCGACCCGCGCTGGTTGTCCACAACAGGGGAGCAGTTCTGGTCGCACTCTGGCGGGATCCCGAGGGGTGATCGATTCCTTGGCGAGCGAGGATCCGCACGACGCGCTCGACGTCGATCGGCCGAACGTCTCGAAAGCGGAGCTCCGATGCGGCATGCAGACCGACTGCGGCAGCCACAAGCGCTACCGCAATCCGCCACGGTTCGGCAATCGCCGCGCTGCCCCCGATCAACGGGAAGGGGAGGAGCGATGCCACGCGGGTAAAACCATACGGACTGGCCCGCAAAAATTCGCCTCCCCAAATCATCCCATCGGTTCCATATCCAGTCCCATCCCAGGCAACACCCAGGACCGTGCGGTCGAGCCACTGCGGTTCAATCATCGCGGCGACAACATGGGCATGGTGATGCTGGACCGCGATCGTTGGCAATCCCTGCTCACACCCCCATCGCGTCGTAAAGTAATCCGGATGGGTATCATGCGCGATCCATCGCGGCTGGGCTCCGTAGAGCTGGCAGAGCGCTGTGACCTGAGAGGAAAATCGCTCGCGCATCGAGACCGTATCGAGCGTTCCTAAATGGGGCCCGAGGACCGCTTGGACACCGTTGAAAAGTGCAATCGCACATTTCTCGTGCCCCCCTGTCGCCAGGATCGCCTGTTCGGCGCCAGCACGACCCCCGCGGAGCCATGCGTCAGGAAAGGGCAGAGGCAAAGGAGCGAGACCACGCCCGAGACGAATCGTCACCCCTTCGCCGGCGATCACCCGGACGACGCTGTCATCGATCGGTCGCGCAATCGGCCGATCATGCTCCAGGCAGCCCGCCACTCCCGGCAGCAAGGGTCTCGCGACACCAACACCATAGGGAATCGGATCCCCGTGCTCATTGGCGCTCGTCACCACCAGCGGACAACCACATGCGTCGAGTAGCGCTTGATGGATCGGAGTTGTCGGGAGCATCACCCCGCGCCCGCGAAGCGTTCCATCAACAACCGGCGGAAGACGAGCTTCATCGCGATGGCGATCGACCAGAAGAATCGGGTTCTCAGGGGCGCACAGCAAACGTTCTTCGCCGCTGTCCAGTTCGACCAGCTGCCGTGCCGCATCGAGGTCGGCGACCATCATCGCCAGCGGCTTGGAGTATCTCCCTTTCACAATCCGTACGCGCTCGACCGCTGTCGCATTCGTCGCATCGGCCACGATCTGATAACCACCGATCCCACGGATCGCCACAAGCTGGCCGCTGCGAAGCAGCGCTACTGCCGCTGCGATCCCCTCGGCCGCGGCAGTCGCGCTGCTGTGATCGGCTGCACTACTCTGGGATCCCCGGTCACCAGCGCGCTCCCACCACAGCTGCGGACCACATCCCGGGCAAGCGATTGCTTGACAATGAAAACGACGGTCGGCCTGATTCGTATATTCATCGCGGCACGCTCGGCACATCGGAAAAGAGCCGAG
>Ga0169931_10015237_pt1 | contig 10301 bp, 9 predicted proteins | sample Kivu_15m_20L_FD_129675 | JGI IMG/M metagenome (GOLD analysis project Ga0169931, IMG submission 129675) | Freshwater microbial communities from Lake Kivu, Western Province, Rwanda to study Microbial Dark Matter (Phase II) - Kivu_15m_20L... | ecosystem: Environmental > Aquatic > Freshwater > Lake ... | reverse complement strand
TTATCACCTAGATATGGCAAATACCGAACTATTATTACTTTCCTATGTATGCCGTGATCTTTCGCTCCATTAGAACCAATGAGCATAGCGAGCTCTATGAGAGCCACTCTAAGAATATGGCGGAATTAGTAAAGACCACTCCTGGCTATATCTCTCACTACAGCCATAGAGATCCAGTATCTAGATCTGGAGTAACAATCTCTTATTTTAAAAGCCTTGAAGCAATCAAAACCTGGCGAGAACACCCAGAGCATAAAGAGGTTCAAAGGCTAGGAAGAGAGCTCTTCTATAGCTGGTATGAGATCCAGGTAGTTAAGGTTGACAGGCAATATGAGTGGAACTTGGGGGAGTAAGTAGAACCTTAGGGACTTGCGTATACGAGTTAGAAATCAACCCACTAGTCTAAGAGTTAGCAAATTTAGTATTTTGAGCTCCACTTCTTACATTGAAGCCCTAATAACTGAGAAATTTTTGCTCAATAGATACTCGAGAAGCACCAAAACCTCTACTGGCATCATTTCTTGGTCGCTACTCTTGGGAGTATGAAGCGGGTATTTGCAACCATACTGATTGGGTGCTTGGCTCTCACGCTAAATCTTTCAGTGGTAGAGGCAGCGGTAAAGCCAGGAAGTGCCTGCAAGAAACTTAGCCAGATAAAAAAGACTACAGGGATCAAATACGCCTGTATTAAGCCGGGCCACTGTGCTCTTTACTAGAGAGCAAACCAGAACTTCCGATAAGGCTCATCTTCTCTACCGGTAAAGCTTCATCGGATATCTTTTCAAGATTTTCATTACTTTCGGCAGAACAAGTGAACATGTGTTCATCCAAAAAGTATCACAGTTTTATAACGTTTCCCAAACATCCTTGAGAATTCTCACATTCCGCTCTAGGTTGGAACGGTGAGCAAAAGTTCACAGTTGAACATATGTTCAAAAAGGTATTCATGCCACGCTTGTTGGTAGTCGCAGACGACCTTACCGGTGCCGTCGATGTTGCGGCTGCTTTTCAACAAAGTCGGCCTAACTCACGGTGCGTTGTATCTGCATGGGCTGAGGATTGTGAAGATAACTGGAGTTCAATAAACGACTCTTTAAATCCTGATATTCTCTGTATAAACACGGATAGCCGTAACTCGACTGAGATAGAAGCACGCCTTCGAGTCAAGAGAGCATTGGCGTGGTCAACGCACAGTAAATTTCGATTAATTAAAAAAATAGATAGTGCATTAAGAGGAAATGTCCGCGCAGAAGTTGATGAGTTTCTTAATGGAGATTTCTCGCTGTCAAAGCCAGCTTTGTTTGCCCCAGCGCTGCCTAATCAACATAGAACTACGAAAGATGCGATCCAGAATGAAAATGGCGAACCAATCACTAGTTCACAAGCATCCTTAGATCCTCTTTCACCAGCCATAGAAAGTGATCTTCGTAACCTACTTCCATCTAATCGGCTTGCAGTTTTAATCCCACTTTCTCAAGTTAGGTCACAAGAACTTCAAACGATTGCAAAAAGCTTTTCATCTTTGAATACTGTTTTTATACCTGATGTCGAAAGCAATGAAGATCTTGAAAAGTTATTCAATGAAGCTTTACAGGTAAAGGAGATGAGCCTTATCGGAAGTTCTGGTTTGCTCTCTAGTAAAGAGCACAGTGGCTCGAATTATAATTTTGATCAGTCAGCTGATCTCTTGATCGTATCGGCTAGCCTTCGTTCAGAAGTTCGCGACCAAATTGAGAGTTTTGTATCATCTAATCCTCAAACCAAAAAACTTGAACTAGAATTAGAGAACATATCAAGCAGTGATGATTTCGAAAATCTTGCAATAGATTCTTTTAAAAATCACAAGAATGTTGTGATGGTAGTTTCACCAAAAAATATCGTGTCAGCTGATGTTTCTGAGCGTAAAGAAAACGCACATGCGATTGTGCATACCTTGGCTCAAACAACTTTTAATATCGTAACTCGATCTGAAAGAGCCATAACTTTAGTTTTGCTGGGCGGGGACCTTAGTCAGGAATTTTGCAAAGTAAGTTCGATTTTGACATTAACAGTAATTGGAAGTGCATGCCAGGGTGGGGCAGTCTGTCGCGTTACTGATGGATTAAGCAAAAAGGATTTGACATTAATTCTGCGATCTGGAGGATTCGGTGACAGCAGTTCTTTGCTTGAACTTACTCAGAGAAATTCATCAATCAAAGAAATAGAGAGCGAAAAGTAATGTCACAGTTCGTTCCAATTGTTGGCATCACGCTTGGAGACCCGGCTGGGATTGGCACGGAGATTTCGCTCAAAGCGATTACAGATCCGGCACGAGAGAAAAACTTCACTCCAGTACTTTTTGGTTCTCCAGAAGTGATTTCACGCGACCTAGAAAATTTTAAAATTGGCTGGAAAATGAAAGTTGTCACTATTGATGATGATTTAACTGCGGTCGAAGGGGAAATCCTTGTTGTTGCAACATCTGGCCCAGAGGCTTTAATTCCTTACGGCCACGTGCTTTCTGCCGGAGGCCATGCGGCTGTTGCTGCCGTGAAGACAGCTGTTGTGTTCTGCCAACAGGGAAAAATTAATGCGATTTGTACGGCGCCTCTGAACAAGGAATCCATGAGAGAAGCTGGATATCACTTTGATGGGCATACAGAAATGCTGGCTGAATATACTTCAAGTCCGTCAGTGAGCATGTTACTTATTGGGCGACAGCTGCGTGTTGCACATGTAACAACGCATACCTCAATACGACACGTGCCGGACAAAATCACAAAAGATCGTTTGAAGTCAGTGATTTTAATTGCACATGAGGCAATGCGAAATTATGGAATTATGAATCCAAGAATCGCAGTAGCCGGACTCAACCCACACTCTGGGGAAAATGGGCTTTTTGGTGATGAAGAAAACACAGTTATGCGACCTGTCATAGCTGAAATGGTTGAACTTGGATTAGATGTTCGTGGTCCTGCATCACCAGATTCTGTTTTTATTGATTCAATGTCGGGCAAACACGACATTGTTGTTGTGGCCTATCACGATCAAGGTCACATTCCGGTTAAATTAATTGAACGAGACTTTGCGGTAAATGTCAGCGGGGGCTTACCGATTATCAGAACCTCAGTCGATCACGGAACAGCCTTTGATATCGCAGGTTTAGGAATAGCTTCCTTTGTGAATATGAATGAAGCGATTGCAATGGCCTCTCGGCTAGCTATTGGAGTAAAGCAAAATGTTGGAAATGGGGTTTTATGATCGTAAAAGGAATTAGGGATTCAAACTCTCAATCCAAATGGGAGCTACTGTCGCAGATTTGTGACATGTATTATATACAGCACCAAACGCAGCTTGAAATTTCGCAGAAATTTCACCTCTCCAGAGTAATGGTTTCGAGAATGCTGACCGAGGCTGCAACCTTGGGCGTTGTTGAATTTACAATTAACCGCACCAGCATTCGCACACAAGAGCTAGAAGATCAGCTGAGCAAATATTTTCCAGAAGTGGAATTTGTTGTTGTGAGAGAATCGTTTGGGGATATTAATGAAATGATAGGCCGTCAAGCAGCCGTTATCGCTGAAAGATTCATATTTGATGGTAGCACCCTTGCAATTAGTTATGGGACAGCTGTGTATCAAACTATAAAAGCCATCCCTGTGCATCATTTTAGAAAAATGACAGTGGTTCAAATGGCGGGCGTTGAAGGTGCAACGAACCCCGAAATAGATGGATGGCACTTAGTTAAGATTTGTGCTGAACGACTTGGGGGTAATTACCAGTACTTGTCCGCGAGTTTATTCTCATCGACACCTGAAATCCATTCAGCGCTTCGCTCAGATAAGAAAAATAAAGAGATTTTTGACATTGCTAAAAACTCTGACTTAGCGATTGTTGGTATTGGGTCAATGAATCCAGAAAATTCAAGTGTGGTCCGAGCTGGCCATTTGACTTTTGAAAGACTTGAGCATGCGGCAAAAGCCGGTTCGATTGGTTATATCGGAGGCCAGCATTTTAGTATCCAGGGCGATCCTTTGCCAGTTCTCAACAATTTAACAATGAGTCTGGATTTGCAGTTCATCCGCGATATTCCCGCTGTCATTGGGGTTGCCCATGGTGCATCAAAGGTCCATCCGCTAATCGGAGCGCTGAGTGGTCAGTATCTAACTTGCCTTGTCACCGACGATACTGCTGCACTCGGAATAATCAAATTTCTCTCGCAAAATCAAAATCTGCCAGAGAAAGGGGCGTCATCGCGGCGTCTTCGTAACAAAGAAAGAACCAAGAAACGGAGAAAAGCGATTCACACAGGTGAACCTGCCTCCATTTCTATCTTAGGAAAGGGAAAAAATGTCAGATAAACCGAACTCAATAAGAAATATAAATCTAGGTCGCCGAGGCTTTTTGGTTGGCCTAGGAGGCGTAGGAGCTGCTGCCGCAATGGGAAGCTTTTTGACGGCGTGTTCAAGTGACAACGCTGGCAAAAAAATTGTAATTGGCTCAGTTGTACCAACACTTGATGCACAGTTTTGGCAACGATATAAGGCATTCTCAGAAACTGTGTGTGCTGAATTAGGTATAGAGATTGTCACGATAAATGCAAATAATTCTGGTGACGAGATGAATAAGGGTATTGAGGACCTTATAGCTCGTGGAGTTGATGGCTTGATTTTCGTTCCATATTTTGGCTTGGGACCTAAAGGCATAGCCGCCGCAGACGCAGCAGGGATTCCTGTAATGTGTGTCGACACCCTGCCTGATGATGTCATCAAACCTGGTGGAGAGTATGAAAACTACATCGGAGTTGTTGGTCCGGACGATGAAACTGCCGGATACGAGATGGCAGATGCTTTGTCAAAAACTCTTGTCGCCGGTAGCGATGGAAAAAAGAAGATTATCGCCATCGAAGGAACTCCAGGTACTTCGGTTGCAATTAATCGATTTAAAGGCCTTAAGAGATACATTTCAGAAGGAGGAGATCTAACGCTTCTTGGCAATGCAGTTGGTAACTTCGTTGCAAGTGATTCTCAGAAAGCGACCGAAGACCTTATTCAAGCTCATCCCGATTTTCAGGGCGTGTGGACTGCAAATGGCGGAACAGCTACAGGAGCTCTAGCGGCTTTGAAGAATGCAGGAAAGAAACCAGGTGTTGACGTCAAAGTCGTGACAATGGATCTCAATCCTGACAATGTTCTTTTGGTTGCCTCCGGTGAGTTGGAATTTGATACGGGTGGCCACTGGTTGCAGGGTGGATTTGCCTCCATCATTATGTTCGACTGGATAAATGGAATAAAGCCTCCATTAGCGGAGCGAACTCGTGTAATTAAGTTACTTCCGGTTACCGCTGCAACGATGTCACAACTCGAGAGTGATTATCCTGATGGCCAACCACCATATGTTGTGAAGGAGCACTCACGATTTTTAACTCCGGATGGACCTCCGGCAGTCATCGAACTCGCCTACAGTCAACCTGTTGATTTAGGGTTGAAGCCATAAGGCAATGAGCACAACAGAGATCTGGGCGGCTAAGGCTATTCAAAAGTCGTTTGGAGCCTCGAAGGCGCTCTCCAGTGCGCATTTGTCCTTGCGCACTGGAGAGATCCATGCCTTAGTGGGAGAGAATGGAGCCGGCAAATCAACCTTAAGCAAGGTTGCCGCAGGTGTTTATCAGATCGATGAAGGAACATTTGAACTTGATGGATTGCCATTTATTCCGATATCCATAATGAATGCAGCAAAATCTGGTATCGGCTTAGTCTTTCAAGAGCAAAGCACCAGTTCTTCATTAACAATTGCCGAAAATATTTTTCTTAATGATTTACGAAGATTTCGTGTCGGTGCACTTATAAATCGTAAAAAGATTGAGGCTGCAGCCTCGACACAACTAAAAAGCGTCGGTGCAGATTTTAATGTGTCTACTGATATGGCAAACCTAAATGTGGGCCAAAAGAAGATTTTGGAAGTTGCTCGTGCTTTAGCTCAAAACCCACGCCTCATTTTTATGGATGAAGTAACTGCATTTCTAGATTCACGTGGCCGTGAACTAGTTTTGAAAGCAATGCAGAATCTGAAGGAGCAAGGAATAACCGTGTGCTTCGTTACACATCACATGGATGAAGTTTTCCAAATTGCCGATCGAGTTACTGTGATGCGAGATGGAAAGACGATCCAGACACTTAAAGTTGGTGAAACGGATAGATCCGAACTGGAGCGCCTGATGGTTGGTCGAGAGGTTGCTTCGCACATGTACCCGCCAAAAGAGAAAAAATCAGCCTCCTCTGAGACTTTATTGGAGTTGAGCAATATTTCAGTAGGTGATCGTATTAATGGCGTAACCCTTTCAGTTGCCCCAGGGGAAGTGATTGGAATTGCGGGCTTAGCAGGTTGTGGCGGAAATATACTTCTAAAAGCAATTGGTGGAGATTTACCAGTCAAGGGTGGAAGCATGAAGTTTCGTGATGAGGATTATTCTCCAAAGAGCCCAAGAGATGCCATAGAGTTAGGAATCGCATATTTGCCGGGTGAACGTGACTTAGAGGGATTACTTTCACTATTTTCGGTTCGAGAAAATATTTCACTATCAATTTTACCGGCAAGTTTTAGTTCAGTATCTACCGCCACAGAAGCCAAAATTTCAAAACAATATGTAGATGATTTAAAAATAAAGACTCACTCAATTGAATCTCAGGTTGATACATTATCGGGCGGAAATCGACAAAAAGTAGTCCTTTCTAAGCTGTTAGCGCTTAATCCAAAACTCCTATTGTTGGATAATCCAACCAGAGGGGTCGATGTAGGTGCCAGAGAACATATTTATCAATCCATTACGGACGCCGCCCATGCTGGCATGACTATCATTCTTTATAGCGAGGACCTACCTGAATTACTTGGACTATCAGATCGGATATTGGTATTGCGCCATGGCGGAGTTAGTAAAGAGTTTAGAAATGTAAATAAGTTGGCTGAAAACGATGTTATTACATTCATGTTATGAAAGGGGACCTTGGTGAGTACAGGATCAATTAAAGGCGAGAGCAGGATAGATCGGGTGACTGCATGGTTTATTGATACTGGTGGAATTAGACGCTGGTTCTCCACTGTCATGTTGCTAGTACTAATTCTTGGCTTTTCAATTATGTCTGATCGATTTGCGACTTTTACAAATGCTCGAGTAATCCTGGAACAAAGCGTTGTGCTCATGGTGGTTGCACTCGGTGCAACAATTGTCATCATTGGTGGCTCAATTGATCTCTCAGTTGGATCAATTGTGGGTATCTGCTCCGTAGTCACAGCCATGTTGCTTACAAGCATTGGAATTTGGCAAGCGGTCGTCGTTGCAGTAATTTTAGGCGCCATATTGGGCACCTTAAATGGCTTACTTTTTGCGTACGGAAAAATTCCATCCTTCATTGTGACTTTAGGCATGCTCACCGCGGTGCGAGGCTTGATTTTAGGAATAACGGAGGGCAGTCCTACCATCATTCGAGAAGATAAATTCATTACTTTGTTTTCAGGACGAACCTTTGGAATTTCTCATGGAGTAATTGTTGTCGTTGCCATGTTTGTAATCGCGGTGTTTTTGCTAGAGCGCGTTGCATTTGGCCGTGAAGTGCGAGCAATTGGCGCTGGCGAAAAAGTGGCATGGCTCACTGGTATTCGAGTCAATCGAGCCAAAGTTTTAATGTTTCTTTTTTCTGGATTGATGGCAGGTGTTGGCGGTGTCTTGTTAGCGGCCAGAGCTCAAGTTGGTGATGCGACTCAAGGAATTGGTCTAGAACTTCAGGTTATTGCTGCCGTAGTTATTGGTGGCACTCCACTTACGGGTGGAATTGGACGTGCATGGGGAACAATTATTGGAGCGCTAACTATTGGTGTTCTCAGTAATGGATTAAATATCCTCGGAGTTCCATCGTATTGGCAGTCAATCATCACGGGATTGATACTAGTGCTCGCAGTGTTCCTAACAATCGATCGCAAAAAAATCGGAATTATTAAATGAGAGTCTTACTATGAAGGCGTACAGAATGCATGGACTCTCAAAGAGCCAGCTTGACGACATAAATGACCCTCAAATGCTTCCTGGGGATGCATTGGTAGCACCCGAAGCTGCTGGTGTTTGCGGAACAGATCTACATGTTCTACATGAAGGTGTGTTTATAGATTTTGATAATGGACTACCAGTGACCATGGGACATGAAGTCATCGGTAAAGTTATCGATATTCCAAAATCAAGTATTAATCCCGCTCTGCCTGCAGATGGGCTAGGCCCGATTCGGATTGGGGATCGCGTAGTTGCAGAGCCAGTATTGAACTGTGGAATTTGCTCTCAGTGTTTACGTGGTTTCCCAAATCTTTGTTTCCAGTGGTCTCATTTGGGATTTCTGCGTGATGGTGCCTGGGCAGAGAAGGTAGCAATTCCGATATCTCGACTGACTAGAATTCCAGAACATGTAGAGGCAATTCACGGTGTTTTAGCTGAACCCGTTGCCTGTGCCCTGCATTTCTTGAAAAGGGCAGAAATTGCTCCGGGCCAACATGTAGTAGTTATTGGTGGAGGACCTGCAGGTCAGTTAACGATGCTCTGCGCCCTTGCCGCGGGTGCTGCCAGTGTAATTTTGAGTGACCCTATTGAAGCTAGGAGAAATCTAGCAAGCACAATGGGTGCTACTGGTGTCATCAATCCAGCAAAGGATGATGTGAGTGAATACATTCAGGAAATGACAAAAGGTGCTGGGGCCGATGTCGTAATTGAAATTGCTGGTGTACCGGCAGCTGTTACTCAAGCAGTGACCCTTCCTCGAAAAGGTGGCACTTTGGTATTAGCGGGAATCTGCGGCGCTAAATCAACCCTGATTGATACAAATAGAATAGTAAATGATGAAATTACTGTCAGGGGTGCTTTTGCCACTAGGTGGCAAATGTCAGCTGCAATTAATTTGATCGCAAGTCAGAGTATTGACGTTTCGCCAATAGTCAGCGAAGTTTTAGATTGGAAGGAAGCTGGAGAAGCGATGGAGATGATGGCCACGCGAAATGATCTGTGTAAGGTAGTCCTGACTTTTTAAACAAATTAGGACTGTTAGACCACAAGAATGGGTCTAACCATTGATCCTGTTGCACCAGAAATCTTTAGAGGTAGGCAGATAAGTACCCCTGATGCAACTTGATTATTGGCTGTCTCTTCAAGCCACAAATTTTCTAATAGATGAATGCCCTGCTGTCGCAGTAAGTAATCGTGAACTGGGTGAGGGTTGCCTGGAACAGTTGATGGAACTACTTCAACCGTCGGCGTATCGGAGCCAATTAACGGGACACCTTTTTCCTGCGCTAACCAAATAGCTGCCTCTAGAGTTATTCCAGCTCCGGAGGCTGCAGCGAACTTTGATGAATCAGGCCAAGTTTTCATCAAGCCAGTACGTATCAATACTGCCCCTCCGTATGGAATGGAACCTTGCTCAGCTTCAGCTTTTTCCAAATCCTTTATCCCAATTGATTGACCAGGTGAGAGTTTCTCGACTTTATTCATACGTGGAAAGTCCAATACAGCACAGTTAACGATTATTGGTGGGATCGTTGATGCATCCGCCTTTGATGGACCTGCATTCCCAACAACTTCAGCGCCAAAACCACCGTAGGTTTCGTCACCAAATGAACCGCATGTAACATGATTAAGGGCGTCAATGTGAGTTCCGATGTGCATTCCTGTCACAATAAGTTCGGTATAAAAACGAAGATCAACTTGGTTCGAAGATGGATCTAGCAGTGGAATGTTGTTATCTACGCGACTTCCAGCAGGCGTTAGGTATGAAGTAATCATGAACTTTGGATGGCCATCCCATTGTGGAACTCCCATGAATCTACCTGCATCTAAATCAAAAATCTTTCCAGTCGTAACTGAGGTAAGCGAACTCTTTACGTCATCAGCTGAAATATCGCCGACTCTTCCGACGTCAATTGCTCTACTTGAATCACTCATGGAGAAATCTTCCCATAAAACTAGAAATCTTCATTCAGACACCAAGCAAGTAATTCAGTAACTAAATACGCTTAAAGATGTAGGGATTTCCCCTTCTCTCAGGCAAAAGGCAGAGTAACTGGGTGCGATCGATAGTATCGGCCTCTGAGCCACTCTCAAAAGATGGCGGAATTAGTAAAGGCCACCCCTGGCTATCTCTCTCATTAGAGCCATAGAGATCCAATATCTAGATCTGGAGTAACAATCTCTTATTTTGAAAGCCTTGAAGCAATTAAAACTTGGCGAGAACACCCAGAGCATAAAGAGGTTCAAAGGCTAGGCAGAGAGCTCTTCTATAGCTGGTATG
>Ga0169931_10015236_pt1 | contig 10302 bp, 9 predicted proteins | sample Kivu_15m_20L_FD_129675 | JGI IMG/M metagenome (GOLD analysis project Ga0169931, IMG submission 129675) | Freshwater microbial communities from Lake Kivu, Western Province, Rwanda to study Microbial Dark Matter (Phase II) - Kivu_15m_20L... | ecosystem: Environmental > Aquatic > Freshwater > Lake ... | reverse complement strand
GGGCCCTGCGACATCGTCGTCAACGCCGCGGGCATCATCCGGCCAGGCGCTCTCCGCGATGTCGCCCTCGCTGACTGGAACGCGCTCATCGCGGTCAACCTCACCGGCTACCTCCTCATCTCGCGCGCTTTCGCTGATGGGATGGCAGCGCGCGGCGGCGGCGCTCTCGTCCACGTTGCATCGATCTCCGGCACTCACGCCCAGGCCAACAGCGGTGCCTACAGCGCGTCGAAGGCCGCGCTCATTGTCATGTCGCAGCAGCTTGCCCTCGAGCTCGGCCCGCAGGGCATCCGCAGCAATACCGTCAGCCCCGGCATGGTGCGTACGCCGATGACCGAGGAGTACTACCAGGCGCCCGGCGTGGCCGAGCGCCGCGACCGCGCAGTGCCGATCGGCCGTGTCGCTCTGCCGGAGGACATCGCCGATGTCGTGGTCTTCCTGTCCAGCGATCGCGCGCGATACGTCACCGGTGCCGACATCATCGTCGACGGGGGCTTCACGACCACGCTGATGAGCTGGGTGCCCCGCCCCGGCTATGACGAATTTCGTTGAAGTCGAGGCGTACGCCGACCCTCAACCGCGAATTCCACCCGCATTCCGCGGGTAACGGTCGGCCCGGCCACGTCAGCCCGCGTACGCCGACCCTCAACCGCGAATCCCACCCGCATTCCGCGGGTAACGGTCGGCTAGGACCTCGCCGCGGCGTTCATCGCTTGCTCAATCCGCCCGAGGAAGACCTGAGTCATCCAAGCGTCGCTCCAGGTCCAGCGCACGAAGCCATGGCCGGCATCCCCGAGATCTGCGTGCCGGTCCTTCTCCGCCATGACATCCGCGGCGGACCGGTACTTCATGGCACCGTCCGCCTCGCCGATGAGATGGAATTCCGGCCAGAAGAAGTCGACTCGGTAGCGCCTGCCGCTGGCACCTGTCACCCACTGCTGCAGCAGCGGCAGGGGCAAACCCGAGCGGCACAGGTGGCACCAGGAAATGGCCTCGAGGGGCGTCTCCAGCCGCGGGTCGACGAAGGCCAGAGCCTGGATCACATGGCGAAGCCCCCGGCGAGGCGATCGCGACACGGATCGGAGGAGCTGCTCCTGCAGGGCCTCCCGCAGTGACGTGTCCTGCAGCCTGTCCGTGAGGCGTGATTCAGATCGCCAATCATCACAGAGCCGTGTTCCGTTCCCATCGTGTTTGCTCGCTACGCGCATGGGCACCCACCCATCGAGGATCGCGGCCTGTCGCCTCTGGGCCGAACTCAGCGCCGCTACGCCGGCAGCCTCGGATAGACGTAGGTGCCGCGTAGCGTCGATCCCAGTCCGCAGCGGCATGCACACGCTGTATCGATGCGTCGCCTCCCCGCCCGGACCGCGAGGGGCACCTTCCCAGACGTCCTCAGACTCGAGGGCGGCGTGGACGATACGGACACCATCACGCAACCCATCCCGAACGCCGGTGCGGGGATCGACGTACAGGGTGGGATGGAGTGCCACCGAATCACTCCGAGCCCCGATGATGGGCACATCCCACAAGCCAGCCGACGTGGGCCCGGCGATCACCGCTGCCACCCCACGATCAGCGAGTTGGCGCGCCCGCGAGGACGCCAGGTCCCAGGCAACCGATGCCTCACTCTCGGGCAGGGAGTACACCCCCTCCTCAAGCGCGACAGCGCTCCGGCCCCGGCTGCTCGCTCAAGGCGGTCCTGCCCTATGCCGTGGGCGTGAGCCTCACCAGCGGTGAAGGCCTCGCCAGCGAAGGCACCACGAACAAGCGAAACAGTCTGCGCAATGGTCATCCCTCCACCGTGCGCCACTTTTCACATGGCAGCGTTCCCTCACTGCAGGACGGTCGACAAGTCGGCACCACCGCACCTGTGGACGGCGGGCCGACCGTAAACCGCGAATCCGACCCCCAAACCGCGGGTAACGGGCGGCCAACCCAGACCCACACGCCCGTGGAGGGCGCACCAGGCGCCACTCAACGAAGTGGGTCGCTACTCCGCGCCCGAGGCGGCGCGACGCTCGGCCTTGATCTCCTTGGCGCGCGTGGCATACATGTCGACGTACTCCTGGCCCGAAAGCTCCATGAGCGCGTACATGATCTCGTCCGTCACCGAGCGCAGCACGAAACGATCCGACTCCATGCCGTCGTAGCGGGAGAAGTCCAGCGGGTCGCCGAAGCGCACGCCCACACGCCTGATCCGCGGGCGGATGCGTCCGGGCGGCTGGATCTCATAGGTGCCGATCATCGCCACCGGGATGACGGGAGCGTGTCCCTCCAGCGCCATGCGCGCAACACCGGTCTTGCCGCGGTAGAGTCGCCCGTCCGCGGTGCGTGTGCCCTCGGGATAGATGCCGAGCAGATGGCCCTCGTCGAGAATGCGGATCCCCGTGGTGATCGCTGCCTCGGCCGCACGCCCGCTGGTCCGATCGATCGGCACCTGGCCCACACCCGTGAAGAAGGCCTTGCTGATCAGGCCCTTGATGCCCTTGCCGGTGAAGTACTCCTGCTTGGCAAGGAAGGTGATACGCCGCTTCGTGACCAGCGGCAGGAAGAAGGAGTCGGAGAACGACAGGTGGTTGCTCACCAAGATCGCGGGGCCCTCCACGGGGATGGCGTCCATGTTGTCGGTCCAGGGGCGGAAGAGAACGCGCAGCCAGGGGCCGATCACGATCCACTTGAGCACCCAGTAGAGCACGGGCTCACCCTAGCCGTGTGGCACTATCAGGGGCGTCCAAGGAGGTCACCATGCCGCTCTTTCCCGGTGCCGAGCCCTACGCCGCCGACGGCGGCTCGACGGGCATCCTGCTCCTGCACGGCTTCACCGGCTCCCCCAAGTCCATGAAGCCGTGGGGTGAGCGCATGGCAGCCCAGGGCCACACCGTGCGTGTCCCCCGCCTGCCCGGCCACGGCACACGCTGGCAGGACATGAATCTCACGCGCTGGGAGGACTGGTACGCCGAAGCCGACCGATCCTTCCTCGAGCTCCAGTCAGCCTGCGACGTCGTCTTCGTCTTCGGCCTGTCGATGGGCGGTTCCCTTACCCTGCGCCTCGCCGAGCGCCACGGCGACGCGATCCGCGGCATCGTCCTGGTCAACCCCGCCGTGCACTCCGAGCGTCCCGACCGCTTCCTGCTCCCCGTGCTCCAGGCCGTGGTGCCGTCGTTCCCGGGCATCTCCAACGACATCAAGATGCCCGGGCAGGACGAGGGCGCCTACGACAAGATCCCGCTCAAGGCGGCGTACTCCCTCACCAAACTCTGGAAGGCCGTCAAGGACGACATCGCCCTCGTGCGGCAGCCGCTCCTGCTCTTCCGCAGCGCCGAGGATCACGTCGTCGAGGCATCCAACGCGCGCTTCATCCTCGACCACGTGTCGAGCGCGGATCGCACGGAGGTCGTGCTGCACGACTCCTACCACGTGGCCACCTTGGACAACGAGTTCGAGACGATCGTCGGCCACAGCATCGACTTCGTCCGCCGCCTCTCCTGACGCGATGTCGACCCCAGGCCTGCCGGCAGCGGCGTACGCCAAGCTCGTCGACGTGGACCCGCCCATCGCCGAGCATGTGCTCGATCTGCTCGCGCAGGCGCAGATCCCGGCGTACGCCGAGCCGCTCGTCGGCGACACAGGCCCCTACCGCGACGTCCGCGCGCCCGACCGTCCCACCACGCGGATCTACGTCGAGAAGTCGCGCCTCGCGCAGGCCCGCACCGCCATCGCCGAGGGACTGCCCAGCCTGCGGGCCGAATTCCACGCCGATGCCGCCGCCCGAGCCGACGCCGACGACATGCGACGGGCCTCCTCCGATCGCATCGACGCCGCGTGGGAGGAGATCGTCTCGGGCTTCCACACGGCCGAGCCGCCGCCGCGCCCAGGTGCAGGCGGATCGGGTCTGTCGCAGCGCCTGGTGCGCGAGCACACCCAGCCGCCCGAGCACACCCAGCCCCCCGAGCCCGGACCCCGCGACTACTCCGTGCTCGACGACCCCGATGACGAGGGCTTCACTCCTCCCCCGCCACCGCCCATCCCCCGACCGCGTGACCGCTTCGACGCGCTCGCCTGGATCGGGCTCATCGGCGGCCCAGTGGCGATCATCCTGGCCTTCGTCCTCGGCACCGGCGGCTGGCTAGCAGCCGCGGGGTTCGCCGGCTTCACCGCGGGATTCATCGTCCTCGTGGCCCGCGGATCCGACCGTCGCGACGAGGGCGACGACGGAGCGGTGGTCTAGGAGATCTCCGCCACGCGGCGGCGCAGTCCCTTGAGCGCGGTATCGACGATGATCCGCTCGGCCTTGCGCTTGATCATGCCGATCATCGGGATGCGCACATCGACAGCGAGCCGATAGTGCACCGTGGTCGACGCACCATGGTCGTCAAGGAGATAGGTGCCGTCCATAGCCGTGAGCATCTCGCCGGTGGTCAGCTGCCACGACACCCGGCGATCGCCATCCCAGTCGTAGAGCAGCTCGTAGGTGTCACGGATCGGCCCGGACTCGAGGTGGAAGCGTGCGCGCAGCGGACGTCCATCCTTCTCCTCGAGCACCGTGACCTCGGTGATGCCGTCGCTCCACTGGGGGTACGCCGGGAGGTCGGCGATGACGTCCATGATCGTTGCGGCAGGCGCATCGATCTCGATGGAGGACTCCGTCTGATCAGCCACTCCGACCCTCTCCCGGGCGCCGATCGCCCTCCATCTCGTCCTTCAGCGACCACACCACGCGCTTCCACGCCACCGCATGCCGACGACGTAGGCGATCCATCTCCCTCCGGCCGCGCGCGGATTCGGGCAGTGATCGCGCAACTGCCGGAGAGCCCGGGATCGTGGGTTCTCCGCGGAGGTAGTAGTGGACGATGACCCCATCGGCCTGGGGCTCCAGCCAGATCTCGGCCGAACCGACCAGCTCGCCGGTGACCGACCAGCGCACCCCATCCAGCCCCCGGTCCATGAAGACGGCGAGTTCGAGGGTGGGCCACCACTGGCGCCAGCGCGCCGGATCGGCCACGACGGCCGCCAGGCGGGTGCGCTCGACCACCACATAGGTCTCGTCCACGAGGTCCACCCCGGCCATGGGGCCAGGATAGGTGGCCAGGTTCGGCGTTCTGGTGGCCCCCGGGTGACCCATCCCCTAGCGTGATGCGGGTTACGTCACACCGAGCCATCGGTGGACCCGACCGTGGGAGAGACCGTGAAGACCGAGTTCAGCGTCGCTGCCATCGTCCCGCCGCCCACATCGGGCAGCCTCGTGGACGACATCGTCGACAACGCCCAGACCGCCCCCCACCGGATCGCCCTGTCCGTCAACCGCGGCGGCGCGTGGGTGGGCGTGACGTCCCAGCAGTTCCTTGACCAGGTCAAGGCCGTGGCCAAGGGCATCATCGCGTCGGGCGTCGAGCCGGGTCAGCGCGTCGGCATCATGTCGCGCACCCGCTACGACTGGACCGTCGCCGACTACGCCATCTGGTACGCCGGCGGCACCGTGGTGCCGATCTACGAGACCTCGTCGGCCGAGCAGGTCGAGTGGATCCTCGGCGACTCCAACGCCGTTGGCGTCTTCCTGGAGAGCGCCAAGAACAAGAAGGTCTTCGACGAAGTCGCCGACCGCCTGCCGGACTGCACCCGCGCCTGGATCTTCGACGACGGCGCACTGGACACGCTCGCTGCCGCTGGCGCAGGCATCTCCGATGAAGAGTTGGAGAGCCGGCGCGCGACCCTCAACCCCGAGTCGCTCGCGACGATCATCTACACCTCGGGCACGACCGGCCGCCCCAAGGGCTGCATGCTGACCCACGGCAACTTCATGTTCGAGGTCGACAACATCGTGGCCGGCATGCCCCAGCTCTTCGCCGTACAGGGGGCTTCCACCCTGCTCTTCCTGCCCCTCGCCCACGTCTTCGGCCGGATCATCCAGCTCGGCTGCATCCACTCGGGCACCAAGCTCGGCCACGCCCCCGACGTCAAGAACCTCCTGGGCGACCTGCAGTCCTTCCAGCCCACCTTCCTGCTGGCCGTGCCGCGCGTCTTCGAGAAGGTCTTCAACTCCGCTCAGCAGAAGGCCACCGCCGAGGGCAAGGGCAACATCTTCAACACCGCGGCCCAGACCGCGATCGACTACTCCAAGTCCCTCGACACCGGGGGCCCGGGACTGGGACTGAAACTCAAGCACAAGATCTTCAACAAGCTCGTCTACAGCAAGCTGCGCGCGGCGATGGGCGGGCGCGTGGAGTGGGCCGTCTCCGGAGGCGCACCACTCGGCGACCGCCTGGGCCACTTCTTCCGCGGCATCGGCGTGACGATTCTCGAGGGATACGGCCTCACCGAGACATCCGCGGCGACGACCGTCAACCGACCCGACGCCATCAAGATCGGCACGGTCGGCCAGCCCTTCCCCGGGGCCAAGGTCAAGGTGGCTGCCGACGGCGAGCTGATGCTCGCCGGGGCGCAGATCTTCAAGGGCTACTGGAACAACCCGACCGCCACGGCCGAGGCCATCGAGCCGGACGGCTGGTTCCACTCCGGTGACATCGGCGAGATCGACGATCAGGGCTTCGTCAAGATCACCGGTCGCAAGAAGGAGCTGATCGTCACGGCCGGCGGCAAGAACGTCGCACCCGCCGTGCTCGAGGACAGGCTGCGCGCCAATTGGCTCGTCAGCCAGTGCATCGTGGTCGGCGACGCGCAGCCCTTCATCGCCGCACTGGTCACGATCGACCCCGAGTCCTTCCCCGGCTGGCTCAAGCAGACCGGCAGGCCCGAGACCACGACGATCGAGTCCATGACCAACGATCCCGACCTCGTGGCCGAGATCCAGAAGGCGGTCGACGAGGCCAACAAGGCGGTGTCCAACGCGGAGGCGATCAAGAAGTTCACTATTCTTCCCGTCGACTGGACCGAGGAGGGCGGGCAGCTCACGCCGTCCATGAAGCTCAAGCGCAACGTCGTCATGAAGGAGTTCGCATCCGAGGTCGACGCTCTCTACTCGTAACGCAGGCCCTGGCCTCGCGTCGCGTCCGTGATGGCGTGACGCGAGGCCTTGGCTTTCTCGGCGTACTGCTGGTCTCCCTCTTCACGGGCGACATGCCGATCTCGACCGTGCAGGTCGCGCTCGTCGGGGTCATCGCGGTGCTGGCCCAGTTGGGCACCATCCCGACACGACCCGTGTGGCTGCGCTACGCCGTCCTCATCGCCGAGGCCGCGGCGATCGCGCTCGTGGTCGTGACCTCGACCCCCGGCGACCGGCCATCCGTGGTCTACCTCGCGGTGCCCCCGATCGTCAGCGCCTTCTCCATGGGTGCCGCCGGTCTCACCTCGGCGATCGCCGTCGAGGCGCTCGTGCTCGGGGTCGGCACGATCCTGCGCGTCCGCGAGGACCTGCCCACCGCGGTCGTCGACCTCGTCGTCGTGCTCGCCCTCGGCGCCGCACTCGGGTTGGGCGCGGTCCTCACCGCGCATCTGAGGGAGCGCATCGCGCCGGCCAGCACCGACTACGACGCGGCTCGCCAGCTCCTGGTCTCCCTGCGCGACGTGGCCCGGCAATTGCCCGGAGGGCTGGAGGAGTCGGCACTCGCGCAGGCAGCGCTCGCGCGCTTTCGGACGGTCCTGCCCCATGACCGCGCGGAGGTGCTCGTGCGCACCGACGGCGGGCGCCTGCTCACCGTAGCGCGCAGCCCCGAGGAGGCCGCCGGGTGGAGTCCCTCGCTCACCTCCGGCCTGTGGGGGCAGGCGTGGGAGTCGGGGGTCCCGATGCAGCGCCTGGGCGCCATGGACGGTCCCGAGATCGGCACGTCACGTGCCTGCGCCGTCATCCCCTTGCGCCTCGGGGATGAGCGCATCGGGCTCGTCGGCGTCGAGCGATCGGGTGGGCTCTGGCCGGTCGAGGACCTCACCGAGGCGCAGGCGATGGCTGACGAAGCCGCGCTGCGCCTGGACACCGCCCGGATCTTCGACGAGGTCCGCGACCTCGCGACGCTGGAGGAGCGGCGACGGCTGGCTCGCGAGATCCACGACGGCATCGCGCAGGAGGTGGCCGGGCTCGGCTTCTTGCTCGATGACGCCCTTGCGTCCCAACCCGACCCCGGCACCCGGGCCAGCCTGCAGCGCATCCGCGACGAACTCACGCGCATCGTCACCGAGTTGCGACTATCCATCTTCGACCTGCGCACCGAGGTCGGCGCGGGGATTGGCGAGGCTCTGTCCTCCCACGTGCGTGCCGTCGGCGCCGAGGCCGGCCTCACCGTCCACCTCGTCCTCGATGAGGATCCGACCCGCTTGCCCCCGGGAGTCGCGCCGGAGATCTTGCGCATCGCTCAGGAGGCGGTGGCGAATGCCCGGAGGCACGCCGAGGCGCGCACCCTGTGGGTGACCTATCGCGTCACCGACGGCAGCACCTTCCTGCGGGTCGCCGACGATGGGCGGGGCATCGCTGACGGCCGGGCGCGACCGGACAGCTTCGGCCTGACCATCATGCGTGAGCGTGCGACGCGGATTGGCGCCAGCCTGACCGTCAAGCGCCGCAGCCCCCAGGGCACTGTGGTGGAGTTGTCCCTGCAGGCCCCGGGCACGGGCCGCCCCGGGGAGGAGACGCCATGACCATCACCGTGCTCCTCGTGGACGACCATGAGCTCATTCGCGAGGGGCTGCGCCGCGCCCTGGAGCGCGAGCCGGACGTCGAGGTCATCGCCGAGGCCGCGAGCGTCGCAGAGGGGTTGGCGATGGGCCGCAAGACCGAGCCGAGCGTGGCCATCGTCGATCTGCGGCTGCCTGACGGCAACGGCCTCGATGTCGTCCGCGCGCTGCGCGCCCAGTCGGCCGACATGGGGATCGTCGTGCTCACGATGTACGCCGGGGACAACCAGCTCTTCGACGCCCTCGATGCAGGGGCCAGCGCCTTCGTACCCAAGAGCGCACCGGCCGAGGAGATCGTCGCCGCCGCCCGTCATGCGGCCAGTTCGCCGCACTCCTTCACATCCGCCGACCTGGCCGATGCGATGAAACGGCGCACATCACCCCAGGGACCGCAGCTCTCGCCACGCGAGCGCGAGGTGCTGCAGTTGCTCGCCGACGGCCTCGGCGTCTCGCAGATCTCGCGGCAGCTCTTCATCTCGGACTCCACCACCAAGACCCACATCTCCAAGCTCTACGACAAGCTCGGCGCGGGCAATCGCGCTCAGGCGCTCATGACCGCACTCCGGCTGGGCCTGCTCGAGGCCCGCGACGACACTCCGTGACGATGGCGCGCATCCGCGGAAGCGTCGTCGCGCTTGCTCTCGCGTGGGTCATCAGCAGGCTTCTCCTGATCGGCACACTCACCGGACGTGTCCCCTACCCCGACGGTCCTTCGGTCCTCAATGACGTCAAGCTCTACGCCGAGTGGTCCAGCCTGCTCGTCACCGGTCGATTCCCCATCGGCGACGACATGTGGCAGTACCCGCCCGGTGCGGGCATCGTCTTCGCTCTTGCCGCCCTGCTCGGCTCCAACCCGGTCGCGGCGTTCGCACTCATCGCCCTGCTCTGCGATCTGGCGACGCTCGCGGTGCTCGCCGTCGCCGGACGACGCCGCACGGTGGGTCTTGGCGCGGCGTGGGCCTGGGTCATCGGAGCAGTCCTCGTCGGACCGGTCTGGCTCGCGCGCTTCGATGTCGTGCCCACCCTCGCCGCCGTCGTCGCACTCGTGCTCATCGCGCGTCCCGTGTGGAGCGGTGCGGCGGCGGCCGCGGGCACACTCCTCAAGGTGTGGCCGGGCCTCATGCTCATCGCGCTGCCGCGTCGATCGCTGCCGCGCGGCATCCTCGGCTTCGTCGTGATGTCGGCGGCGATCCTCGCCGGCGTGTTGCTGTGGTCGACCGGCGGTGTGTCCTTCCTCGGGGAGCAGGGAGCACGCGGACTGCAGGTCGAATCCGTCGGTGCACTGCCCTTCATGGTGTGGAACGTCTTCACGGAGGTGCCGACGGAGTTCCGCTACGGGGCGATGGAGGTCGACGTACCCATCACGATCCCCCTGGGCCTGGCGATCACCCTCACCGGATTCGCCGTGCTCGGGCTGCTCGGTGTCCTGCGACTCCTCGGCCGACTCGAGACGCTCGGCCCGGCCGACGTCGCCCTGGTGGCGCTGCTCCTGAGCATGGTGACGAGCCGCGTGCTGTCGCCCCAGTACTCCGTGTGGGTCGTGGGCGTGGCCGCGGTGACCTTCCTCGATCCCGCCAGCCGCATGCGCCGGGTGGTGTGGCTCCTCGTGCCATCGATCCTGGTGACCCAGGTGCTCTATCCCTATGGATACGGCAGCTTCCTCATCGGCGACTGGTGGGC
>Ga0169931_10015235_pt1 | contig 10305 bp, 11 predicted proteins | sample Kivu_15m_20L_FD_129675 | JGI IMG/M metagenome (GOLD analysis project Ga0169931, IMG submission 129675) | Freshwater microbial communities from Lake Kivu, Western Province, Rwanda to study Microbial Dark Matter (Phase II) - Kivu_15m_20L... | ecosystem: Environmental > Aquatic > Freshwater > Lake... | reverse complement strand
GGCGTCGTGGGATAGTGGACTCGTCCCCGATGTGAAGTGCGATGGAACCACAAACAACAAAACAAAACATATGAAACTGCACAAAACAAAGAAAGTGACGAACGGCGAGCCGATCACCCCCGATGGTGAGTATCCGGCGACGGTCAAGTCGGTGGCAGAGAAGGACAGTGACGGTCAGTTGGAAGTGGTCGTGGAATACTCGGTGGTGGGTGTGCCGAATCCGAGTCCGCGGATCTACCCCGCCACAATCGAGGGCCGCAGCCCATTGTGGCGCGACTCCAAAGCCATCCTCGGTCGCACGCTGCTGACCAGCGAGGAGGATCAGAATGGGTTTGATCCCGCCATCCTGACGGGCCGGCCCTGCCGCGTCGTGGTCGTCCACCGCCCTGACGGCACCGGGAAACTGACCGCGCAAGTCAAGTTGGTGCTGGCTCCCAAAGCGGCCACTCCGGCCGTCGCTGCTGCCACGGTCGCCTAATCAAACGAGCACCTGCCGTCCGGACTGGCCGGGCGGCAGGGCTCGACTTTTTCACCCTCAACCAAACACCACTGTGAGCACACCCAGCCAGCCAACTCCGGACGTATCGGCTGCTCCTGCTCAGGCAGCGTGCTTAGGCAAGGATTCCAGGTCCATTCCACAGTCCGACCCGCTCAGCCTCACCAAAGAGCAGGTGAGAGCGTTCATCAAGCGTCCCGACCCCAAGTCAACCGCACCCAAGGCAGAAGCGGTGGGGTCGTCCAACACCGAATTACCCTCAGCTTCAAGCAAGCCAACGCCGGTTGAACAGCGTCCCCAGTCCCCGTCCGCTCCAGTCCACGCGGTTGAGCCGACGGTAGGGAGGCAGCCCAACACCGCGCCGAACCGCCCCAAGGAACATTCGCTCTCAAACACGGTGGCGGATAGGTTGGGCTGTCCGGCGGCGTTGTTGCTCAAATATCTCGATTACGTCGTTGGCAAGAGGGGTAAGGAGAAGGACGGACGGCGCTGGTATCGGGTGAATTTGGATCATCTGGCCAAGCGGTTGCCGTATCTGAGTCGCACCTGCATCGAGGAAACGCTCAAAAGACTGACGGCCAACGATCAGGCTCCATTGCTGGTGCATCACAAGAACAGCCACGGTTATGACCGCACCGGAAATTACGCGTTCAGGGAGGCGCAGACCGGCGCTGAAAGCCGTGCCGAACTTCGCTACTTCGTTCCTGAGGATGCCGTCAAGCATGGCATCCCGGCCGCTCTCCTGCTCCACAACCTGCGGCATTGGGCTGGACGGAAGAACGCGCCGAAGGACGGATGGCTTATCGTTAAGATCAAGGAGCTGGCCAAAGTGCTGCCGCTGACCGCGAAACAGATCCGGGATGCGCTGAAATCCCTAGTTGAAGCCAAACTGCTCGAACCCGCTTCGCCTGCCGGCAAGCATCGGTTCTGGCGCTATCGGCTAAACGAGCCAAAACCCAACACAGTTACCAAAGCGGATATGGGGGTGACAAAAGCGGATTTGCAGGTGACGAATCCGGATATGGGAGTGACAAATCCGGATATGCAGGTGACAAAAGCGGACAACTATAATAGTTACCAGTCTTCTTTATCAGCTTCGTTACCAGTTCCTCTTGAACAGAAAACCAATTACTCAGTGCGTCCGGCTTCGCCGACCGCCGTGAGTGGTTGTATTTCGCTCTCAAAGGAACCTGCTACATCCTCGAAGATTGAAGGGATGAAGGATGAACCTCCCCATGCCTTACCTCCCCAAGATGAACCTTTCCTGAAAGTATCATCCGGTGATGACCTTTCTCCAGACAGACTGCCTGAAGCTCTCAAGGTCAACAGAAGTGAACCGGTGCCAACCAATAAATCGGTCAGGCAAGAATACCCCGGTGTCCCTCCTGCTCTTCAATCCAGCCAGGTTGAAGTCATGGCCGGGCAGGGCGGTTCCGTTTCGTCGCCTGCGGTCGCAGGTCAGGTCGAACCGGCAATTCCAACGATGTGGCCGCAAGACTACACCACCATGCGACTTGAAGCGGAGGCGGGTATGCGCGACGTTGCTCAAGCCACCAAGGCGCAGTTCGAGGCCATGTTCAAAAAGGAGCTCGAACGGTTCCTCGCACAGCAATCGCTCGACTGTCTGGAGGTTTGGATGGCAACCGAGGGGAATGAGAACCTTTACACTACCTTTCAACCTCTCGTGGCATGCTTCGAATTCCCGGGCGTGAAGAACAGTGATGAGGATGTGCTCCGCCTGCTCCGCAAAGGCTTCATGCTCCGGCTAGTCGATGTGTTCGGAGCCTGCCAGAAGGTCGGCGACACCCAGTCAGGCCAACCATATCCCTATGCGTTTGGGATCGAAATCTGCAGGCGGCTTGAGCCACGCCGCAAGGCCCGGAGGGATGAACAGCACAACAAGTTCGTGGCAGCCAGGCAGGCCGAATGGGACGCTGGCCGGAACAAGCATCGCAGCCCCGACGAACATCTGGAAAACGACCCAGTTCAATCAGCCGCAGTGAAATCGAAGATGGTTGAGAACGCCATCCACTCGCGCAACCTGACCGGTGTGCTGAACGCCAAGCATGAGATCAAAAAGAATCTGCTCGGCTACAATAACGGCTCACTGTTGCTGGCCAAACAGTTCTTCAACACCAACCCTGCGGCTACCCCCGCCCATCTGCTGGCTGTGATGGACCGTTGTGCTGCCTACGTCGCCGATAATCCGCCGAGCGACGGGGAATTCGACCCACGCTATGAAATCCGCAAAGGCACCCATCTCACCTCGCTGCTCAAACAACTGCCCTCGGTCATCGCGGCTGCCGAGTTAGGAGATTCGGTCCCGGCGTTTCAAGCGGTCCAGACCGATGACAGTGAAGGGTGAGTGCAGGCAGGCTTGCCTTTGAATGACTGACGTGAGAGAATCAAAGCATTGGAGATCGGCCAGTCTGCTTGTGTTGACGCAAACGGGCTGGGATGAGCCGAGACGACAGCCGTAAAGAGTCAGGAACGATGAACAAAGCGCTCGCGAAGAAAGTGAAGCAAACTGGCAAAAGCCCGCAAAACGCAACTTCCTTGTCCCGAAACAGCGCCTCCGTTTCCTTCAAGTTGAAGGAGTCGAATGTTCTCAACACATTGTAAATTAGATAGATACAAAATCGGCTGCTGCAAATAAGGCCCGAAAAGCAGACATGCCCACCCTCCCCACTTTTTGGGTCAAACCGGTGGTGAGATGCTGTTTACGGGTAGCGCTGACCGAACAACCGGCAACAGCTCGGATTGTGTGGTCACGATGCTGCTGAACTGGTCAGTGGTGGAGGTTGAGGCTCGTAACTGACGGACCAATCCGTGTGTCCGTGCGGTCTTTTTCTGTCAAATCAGTTGTCCGTGTTGTGTTGAAGCCAAGTCCGCCAAGCCAACGACAATCCGCATCTCCTCAAATCAGCCCCGTTATCGTTCGCTACAGCCCCTCCAGTGAATCGCTGCCCACAATCCCACCCAACCCCGTCCAGCTACCCTGATCGTTCCTGCGGGCTTGTAGGAAGAAGATGTGGTTAAGCGCTCAGGTTACTACAAACAAGCCGGCCGGGGAGGATGGGAATGTTGATTATGCCGGAGGCAACACGACTGTTGGATGCAGGGATTCCGGGCCGCAATCTATACATTCAACACCCTACACAATTCGGGAGGGCTTTCATCTTATTACCCTCATTTTGATCTCAACTCCATTTAGCGAACAGGTGATTCTATAGCTTCGGAGAGGTCGGATTGCTGGCTGAGGACCAGTTCTATCAGTTCAGATTCCAGCCTGCTTGAGCGCTAAATTGTATCCAACGACGTTCCTGCCAGCTAACCAACATCCACTGTTCCGCAAACTGGTGGTTTGCCGGACGAGTCGAATCAGCTACTTCCCCGCCTTCGCCTTGGCCGCTTCAACCTTCGCCCACCTGGCTTTGACGGCAGCACGGATGTTGGCCTTACCGGCAGCGCTCATCTTCCGCTTCTTCTTCGTGGCTGGAGCTGAAGCAGCGGCAGTGGTCGGAGCAGCAGCCTTGCCCTTCAACTTTGCCCACCGAGCCTGATGGGCAGCTCGCATCTTGGCTTTGGTCGCCTCGCTCATGGTTCGCTTGGCTTTCTTCGTAGCGGCAGGAGCAACGGCTGACTCAACAACGCCCTTCTTCTTCGCTGCCCATCGAGCCTTCTGTGCCGCTGCCATCTTCGCTTTGGTGGCAGCGGTGAAGGTTCGCCGGCCGCCTCGTGTAGCGGTCGGAGCAACTGCCACCGAAACTTCACCACCGAGCACCCGGTTGATGGCTGCCAACCGGGCTTCAAGTTGCGCCTTCTCGTTGATGAGGGCTGATTGCAGCTTCAGGTAGTTCTGGATGTCAGAATTCATGCAACGAGCGTAGGCGAGCGGTGACGACAATTACAAGGCTCTCAGGACAGCCAAGATTGAACATTCGTTACACCGCTCAGTCCGAGACTCCCTATGAAGCTGAAGAGTCGAACTGCTGCTCCAATCATCGCAACCGGTCAGGTCTGGCAAATGAACGAAACGACCTGCCGCATCGGACAATTGGGCAAGAAGCTCGTCCACTACATCATGTTCAAGGGCCAGCCAACGCACAACGCCCCGATTGTGACGAACAAGGAAGTGCTGACGAAGCATCTGATGGAGATGAGGGCGGTTTTGCTGCAAGGATAGAAGATTGCAGGAACGTGCAATGGAGCGATGGGAACACTTTCGGGCGGGCAGCTTCGAGTTACCTTCGGATGGTGTGGGCATCTCCTGCCCTGCCTCGGAGCCTGCCCGCCCATCCCTTCTTCTAGCGCGCATTGGAGCATCGCCTTTGTGGAGTTGGCCGAGCCTGATCGAAACAAGGGAAGACAGGCCGACGATGGGGCAGCTTTCCGAACTGACCGGCTCGATTCAGAAAACCGATGCCGCTGGGGTGGATTTATCAATTACCGCTGTCCATCGAGATTCCCCATCCTGCCGCCATGAAATCTGAGCCGCCTGTTGCAAACCAGCAACCGGCGGTCGTTGTGCAACCTTCCACCCAATCGCCATCTCGCCTATGAACACCACGCCTCCGCCCATCCCTGCCACCTCGAGAACCTCTACGGGTGTCCCGCCAGCTCTGCCCGCCGCCCGTCTCAAGCTGAACTTGCGTGCATTCGGAGCTGTGCTTTTGACCTTGCTCGGTCTGGTTGCAGCCGGAGTTCTTGGCAACAGTTTGATCCGCACGGCTTCACACAAGGCCGTCATGCACGCCAACCGTGAGCAGATCGACTTCATTGCCCGGCTGCGGGCGCTGCAACTTCCCCAAGACGCTGATCAAGCCAAGCAACTATGCACGGCCAAGGGCTATCAAGTTTGGAGTCGCTCCGGCGGCTACGTTCCCGGGGCAAAGGAGGGTTTCGAGATCGTGAGCTTTGGCAGGAGCGGCGACCTGTGCGACGTGGCGATGGTGAGCAACACGGTCGAAGGCGTCGCCAAGCTCCACGTTCGGTTGGTGCACTCTGGGAATATTTGGCGCTACGATGACATCTACCTCAAGGAAGCCGGCGGTCGGGAGATCGGTCTCTGGGCGAGCTACGTTCAGGAGCATCCGTTCCTAGCCTCGGCGAAGGTGTTGCAGCCTGAGCTCAAGGCGGCCTACAACGAAACCAAGGCCGCCCTGAAAGGCACGGCTGACACGATTCACGATGTCGCCACGATCATGAGCATTTTCAAGGGGCTGTGAGGCACCGCCCGGCTGCCTCCTCGCTCAGTCAGTTTCTACAAAAACGCTCAGGCAGCAGACGCCAAGGAGGTGAGGGTGGGGAACCCTACTGAAGAAACGTGCTGCTGCCTGAACGAACGAAAACTACGCTCGTCGTCGCCGCTGTCAATCCGAGGTTCCTTCCGCCACGCCAACGTCGTTCGAGTCCGGTGCCAGTGTGCAGGCTTCCCCACTCAGGAGCCGACGGGTCGCTCGACGATGCTCTTGCGCCAGTCGCCGGTGAAACCGAAGGTCGGTGCAGGCAGTGGCTCGGAAAACCAGAACTTGGTGAACGCGGCGACATTTGGCGCACAAAACCAGTGGGCCTTACCGTCCTCATCAACGGCCCACCAACGGGCACGCTTTGGAGCCTTGGACCAGTCAACTTTCATGGTTGTAGCCTGCCACGTTTGGGGAAAGGCGGCGAACAGATTCGGCTTTCCCCAGCCGGAACGTCAGCGAAACCAGTCGTCAACCAGACCCGCTCGATCTCACGGAAACACGTCCCGCACGCCAGCTTTCAACCGCTTCAGGATGTCCCCCATCTTCCCCAACGTGACGCTCTGCTCACCGGTTTCCAGCCGATACAGGGTGGAAGCCGAGATGCCGATCTTGCGAGCGAACACGGCGTAACTGGCGTCACCACGCCGCTGGCGTAGAAACCGGCCGAACTGCTTTTCGAGGCTCTTGCCCACGCCCGGCAGTTTTGCTGAACGGACATTCCGTATGTGGAATGTTTAAGCTTGAATGCTCCCGGATGCGGAATACCCTACCGCCATGGGTTCCCCGAGTGCTTGGACTGTCCCATTGCTGGCGGCGTTCGCGGTCGCCGTCGGCTGCCATTCACCCAAGGCCATCACAGCTGGCTGCCGCTTCACCGCCTAATCCAAGCCCATGGATTCCACTCCGACTTCCCGAACTCAGGATGACGCCCCTGGAGGACAGGCATCAAAGTCGACCCGGCTATCCTCCCTCACGCCCCAGTCAAAGAACGGGCGCTATTGGCTCCTGGCAGTATTGGCCGGACTGTTTCTGCTCTTCTGGGCGACGGGGTCGTTTGGCTATGCGCTCATGTCCGTCAGCATGCTCTTCGTCTTCATCTATGTTCCGCTACGGTTCGTCTTCGTCCTTGCGTTGGAAGGCTTCCGACTATTGGGGCAGCGAAGGCAGGCTGGGAGCTTGAGCACGAGTCCGGCCCATCCTGCTTCAGCACCTGTCGTCGCATCAGTCTCACCGGCTCCGAAGGAGCTTTTCCTCAACGTCGCTGGAGCCAACCAAGGTCCATTTTCCATCAATGAACTTCGGCTCCAATTGTCCGATGGCAGAATTGGCACGCACGATTACCTTTGGAAGGAAGGGTGGATGGGCTGGCGAAAAATCGCCGACTTCACGGAACTCCAAGGCACTCTGCCACCGCCACTCCCCCCGATCAACCAAGCCGCGTCTGGAACCTCGCCGCAGACCAACTCTAGCCGTTCAAGTGCGACAGCCAATGCCAGCACCAAGTCCTCGCGCCTGCACTTGTTCCTCAAGTATGGCACGATCTGCTTTTGCAGCCTGCTGGGATTCATTCTGGTCGCCGCCGTGCTGTTTGGGTCGGGGTCGTCACCAACGACGAACGGCGAATCCACGGCCGCTTCTGCGCCAGCTCCACCTCCGCCTCCTCCCCAACCTCTCCGCCCGGAGCAGATCGCCGAACGCCTTCGGCAATCAACGGTGCGGATTGATGCCGGCTTCAAGGTTCAGGGCCTCGTCATCGACGACACCTACAGCTGGCTTGGGTCCGGCGTGGTTTTCGAGAAGTCAGAGGGCGTCTACTGGGTTCTCTCCAACGCCCACGTCGTCGGCAGCGAGTCCATCTGCAACTCGAAGCTCTTCGTGGATCCCGTGGTCTTGCAGTATGCCCTGATCGTGACCATGCCCGACGGGAAGCGGATCAAGCCCAGCGCCGTCTTGATCAACCGTCACTTGAAGGATTTCGCCGTGATCGGGGTGCCGGCCAGCACCGGCAACTACGCGGTGCTCCCCTTCGGCAAGGCACAACTACCCCAGGGACAGAAGGTCTTTGCGATGGGCCACCCGATGGGCTTGGACGGGACGTTTACCTCCGGGGTGATTTCCAGCTGGCGCACCATGAACACCAAACTTGGCAAGCCCTACGAGGTGATCCAGACCGACGCGACCATCAATGCGGGCAACTCGGGCGGTCCACTGGTGGATGATTTTGCGAACCTCATCGGGATCAACACGTTCACGATGTATCGCGACCAGAACGCCCAAGGCCTGAATTTCGCGGTGTCGGCAGGCGAGATAGCCAGGTCCATCAAGGCCAACGAACTGGTCGCGTTTCCATTGGAACCCAACCGCATCGGCCCGTTTGTGGTTCAACTCAACCGGGGAGGCGGTCGATGAGCCAGATTCGCCGCCTCTGTCAGTAGTCACTCACGCTGGTATTGTTATGAACACCCTTGGAAAGATTCTGATGGCGCTTGCGGCCGGGATGCTGGTCTACAACCTCTTTGTCGTTGGCCCCCACAACGAAGCGCAGGTGCGAGAACATCCCATCGTTTCCGGTCTGTTCGGGGCCAATCTCAAAGAGGGGTTTACGCTGCTGCGAATGGGCTGCTTCGGAATTGTCGGCTTCGTCCTCGTCGCGTGCTCCAACGGGCGCGACCGCGAATCCAAGTAAGCCAAGGCATGCATCACGCCACTCAAAACTCGCCACTGATTCCCTCACCGAAAGGCAGATGATTCATGAACTCGAAGATTGAGCCTCCGGCCGAACAGCAAGCATCGCCTGCGTCCCAACCCCGTATCGAGTGGAACTGGGCGAAGGCCTTTGCCTTGGTCGCGGTGACTGGAATCCTCGCCTCGGCATTCCTGCTGCGTGAATGCGGCAAGCACACCGAGCGGCTCGCCCAAATCGCGAAAGAAACAGCGACGGACGGAATTGCCGCCGTTGCGGGGGCTTTCAAGCCGACAATCAACGTCAATTCCACGATCAGCACCACGGTTTCCCGGATGAGGGATGCCGCCAAGCTGGTGGTGCTTGTCGAAGAGGTCGACGTCACCGTGCAGAAAACCAGCGACAAGAGCGTGCTTTCCGGCAGGCTCAACCTCGGAACAACAACGGTGACCGTGCGGGCTTCTGGCAACCGAATTCAATACTACGTCCCACTCGACAAGATCACCCTTGACGACTTTACCTTCGACCTTCCTTCCAACAGGTTGACTTTGAGGCTCGCCGTTCCGTCCGTTGATGAGGAGATGGTCGAGGTGCAGAGTGATCCAGCCAAGATCGAAGTCCAAACTGGCATTGGCTGGGCGCGGCTGGACAAGTATTCCGGTCAAGCTCTGCGAGACGAGGCGAAACGCGACTTGCGACCGGCAGTGATCGAGCAAGGAAGGGCGGCGGAGCACGTTGAGAGAGCCAAGGCCAACACGAAAGCCGCCGTGGAGAAGCTGATGGCACCGCTGCTGGCCGGCTTGAAAAGTGATGTGGTTTTTGAGGTCGCGTTCACCCCTCCGCTTGTTATCGCCCCAAGGTTTTAGCTGTCTTGCCAGTTGAAGCCCGACGAGCGTGGTTGGAAACCGTCGCCGAGTATCTGGCCGCGCTCAAGCAGGCAGCCGGTCCATTCACCACGTTCGATCAGGCAACCCTATTCGCTTTGGTTCGGTCCCCCTTTGCCTGTGTCCGTGAAGTCGCTCTGACTGGGCTCGGGGCGCTTTACCCATAAAAAGGCCATTGCTTCCGCTTCGGGCGGCCAAGCGATTCCTGCTCAAACGGAATTCGCCCACGCTGCATGTGCAGTGGCTGGAAATCGCGTCCTGATTTCTCCCGGAGAACTCGAAGGATCTCGAACCCAGCCTCATCGCAGTCTCCGAAATGCCAGAACTCCATCTCGGCAGGCAATCGTTGCAGCAGCTTCAGCGTCCCCGACCCTGGGTAGCTGGTGTGAACGAATAGTTCGCCCGATTGAAGCTTTGCGAGTTCGTGAAACGACGTTTCGTTCTCAACCGTCAGGCATCGGTGTGCTGTGGTTGCAATTTCCTCAGCGCGCTCAATGTCCTCTTGTGCGAGGCGGAATGCGCCCCGGAGACGGCCCAAGTCCAGCCATTGATCATCCAATCGGAGACGCAGTGGGCCGGAAAGAAGCACAAACCGCGGATTCGGCATTATTCCCAAATCGTCCAGGGACCGGACTTTTCCTTCGGTGATGGCTTCCAGCAGCCGCCCGAGCTTGCCGCAGAGTTTGCCGCGCAGCTCGCCTTCCTTTTCCATCCCCGCAAGCTCCTCCAGTCGTTTTGAATTGTCGCACAGGACGCAACTGGCGAACCGAACCAGCGATTCACCTCGCCACGCGAGAAGTTTGGGCAGCAGCGCGAGCAGTTCCGCATTTGCCAAATGGTCGTCCCGGTCGAATGGCGCAACATCCTCACCGGTCAAGGCGGCTTGCGCCATGCGCTCACAGAAAGTGTTCCAAGCTACGCGCCATTCGTCCGGCAAGTCGGATGCCGTCGCCTGCTCAAACTGATTTGCCAGCGCCTGCCGTCGATGAGTTG
>Ga0169931_10015234_pt1 | contig 10309 bp, 5 predicted proteins | sample Kivu_15m_20L_FD_129675 | JGI IMG/M metagenome (GOLD analysis project Ga0169931, IMG submission 129675) | Freshwater microbial communities from Lake Kivu, Western Province, Rwanda to study Microbial Dark Matter (Phase II) - Kivu_15m_20L... | ecosystem: Environmental > Aquatic > Freshwater > Lake ... | reverse complement strand
GGTTACGCCTTTGCCCACCTATTTGCCTTAGCCCTTTACTCCTATGAAAAGGGAATCCCTGCCACCATCAAAGCAATAAAGGATGAGTTAAAGGAGGGTGAGGGGGATAAGCCGAAGTTGGTGTTACCAGCAAAGGTTAAGGGGATTGAGGGGTAGGGCTAGTAACTGTCAGTGGTGGGGTCCAGGATCAGGGCATGGAATCAGTAAATAAGAACTACGTAATTACTAAGCAGATGAAATTTGATTTTCAAATTGTCTTAATGGCAAAAAATGAAAAAGAGGCTGCCTACCACGCAGATCTAAAAGAGATAGAGCTATGGACTGAGGTAGATTCTAGTTGGAAGATAATTGATGTCTCAAAGGCAACTCATCTAACAATCATTAAAAGCTCCCCCCAAATAGAAGCTACGCCCGAAACTGTGAAGGCACCTGTTATCAAGATTAAGTCCAATTAATAGCGCCCTAGTAACTTTCAGTGGATAGGAGCAGACTTCAGGGATGAGTGAAGGAGAGATGAGATACCGAGTAACTGCTGAATATAAAAGCGTTCACCAACTTATAATTGAGGCGACTAGTCCAAAGGAAGCAGAGTATTTTGCTAAGGATATTGATCTTGATAAATGGCAATTTATCGATGGTGATTATGAGGTAGTTGATGTGTCTAAGGATTTCTTTCTAATGCGGGTGAAGACAGAGCAATCTGAATCAGCTAATGATTCTGCGCTTCCAAGTATTGTCACCGATAGGACTAAATTTTAGCTATGGAAAACAATAAATTACGACGGTTGAATTAAACTCCCTTGACGTCAAAGCAAACTGCAATAAGGAAGTGGTCAGGTAGCCACTGGGAAATTGCTTTAGAGCACGCCGCTCTGACCATCAAGACATCTGGAAAAATTGAACATATCCCATGTGATGGCACCATAAACATTGAGGTAAAACGGCGTTGGCTGAAGTGGCATCTATTCACTGAGAATAAATCCCAATTGAAGTTAAGAGGTATTAGCCGATTTGAAGCTAAATTATTAACTATCAGTTTTCAATTAAGCCCATCTAGATTATGGTCAGAAAAACTTCAAAAGGTATTGGCGGAGCATCGCGAACAGCAGCGCTGGGTTCCCCAAGAAAAAATTGATGAATTAATTGCAACCAAACCGAAATTCTCCTATCGCAAAGCGATAGAGCGGCAGAACTTGCATAGCCGATTAATCCAGCAAGAAGTTCAAGCTCTTAGCGATCTAGAACTAAATTTAGAATCCACATTTGAATTGGTAAATCAAGAAATACTTTATGCTGAAATTACTAATCAAAAACAATTCTTAGAAAGCATTGAAAGTAAACCGCTATCTCTAGAGCAGAGCACGGCGGTGATAACATTTGATAATCGGGTATTGCTTGTGGCAGCAGCTGGCTCAGGAAAAACCTCTGTAATGGTGGCACGTGCTGCATATGCAACGATGAAGAATTTCATTAAACCTTCGAGAATTTTGCTTCTAGCATTTAATAAAGCAGCTGCGGAAGAACTTCAAGAAAGAGTTAGGGATAGATTTGAAACTGCAAAAATTGATTCAAAGGGAATTAAGGCATCGACTTTTCATGCTTTTGGGTTAGATGTAATTGGTAGAGGACTTGATGCTAGGCCAAGAGTTGCACCATGGGTTGAAAACAAAGGTAGAGACTTAGAAGAGATTGCATCGATAGTTAAAGAATTAAAGGAATCATCCGAGGATTTTAAATATAAATGGGATCTTTTTCGACTGATATTTCCTCCAGAAACTATAAATATTTCAAGTTCACCAGATGCATGGGACACAGAGTCTCAAGAGCAAGGATTTCGAACTTTTGACAACAAAATTGTACGAAGCCATGGTGAACGGATGATCGCTAATTGGCTTTACCTACACGGGGTCACATTTCAATATGAACGTGAGTATATAGCTAAGACTGCTAATGCATACCATCGCCAATATTTGCCCGATTTTTATTATCCTGAAATTGATGTATGGCACGAACACTGGGCGCTAGACCAAAGAGGCAATCCTCCACCTGAATTCTCAGGATATCTTGATGAGATTAAGTGGAAACGAAACCTCCATGCAGTAAATAAGACTGCGCTGATTGAAACTACTTTTGGTGAAGTAGTTTTTGCTAACGGATTGACCAGACTCAAAGAGGATCTTTCAAGTCGTGGTTTAACTATGCGCTGGGATCCAGATAGGCCAAAAGCTGCATTTACAAACATTGAAGACTCTGAAGTAATCAGATTGGTACGAACATTCATGGCTCATATAAAGTCAAACTCATTGTCCGAGCCAGAAATTGAATCACGTTTGTATGGTAAGTGGAAGAATCTAAAGAGTGATCGGGCAGATTTATTTTTAGAAATCTATTGGCTGATTCATAAAGAGTGGAATCGCCGACTAGATTCTGCAAACGCAATTGACTTCGAAGATATGCTAATTCAAGCATCGCAAATCATTGAGAATAAACAGCACATTCCCGAATACGACTTGATACTTGTCGACGAATTTCAAGACTCAAGTTCTGCCAGAGCGAGATTGGTTAAAGCACTTATCCAATCAAAAGGAAAGTATGTCTTAGCCGTTGGCGATGACTGGCAATCAATCAATCGATTTGCGGGAGCTGATGTTTCGTTAATGGCGCATTTTCACGATTCATTCGGGAAAGGACCAATACTTCAACTTTCTCGGACATATAGATGTACTCAAGTAATTGCGGATGTTGCGACTACATTCGTAACTAAAAATCCTGATCAGATAAAAAAGCAGGTACTTGCCGATCAAGAAGGTACGGGTAATCCGATAGTTTTGATTCGGACAATTAACGAGCAACAGGGCGTGCAAGAAGCTCTGAAACGGATCACCAAGGATTTGAAATCTACTGGGCGGTCAAATGCTTCCGTTTTTATTCTAGGTCGTTATAACTTCAATCGTGACTGGGTGCCGAGTGAGGATTTTCTAGGACTACATATCACCTACCTCACAATTCATGGATCAAAAGGATTGGAGTCCGACTATGTTGTCGTTGTCAATGTAGAGTCTGGAAAGCACGGATTGCCCAGTGAAATGGAAGATGACCCAATACTAAATCTTGCAATGAGCGAGCTCGAAGAATTTGAACATGCAGAAGAGAGGCGCCTACTCTATGTAGCCTTAACAAGAGCAAAAAAACAAGCTTTTCTTATTACTAGGCAAAGTAGGGACTCAATGTTTGCGGTAGAACTGATGTCAGATTCATTAATCAATGTTGTAAACGTTGATGCGGCGATATCAGAAAATGTTCAAGTTCAAACTTGTACAGAGTGCAAAAAAGGCGTCATGGTTATACGTTCAGGTCCATATTCAAAATTTTTTGGGTGTTCTCGTTTTCCAGAATGTATTAATAAAATGAAAATAAAATAATATAAAGAAAAATAAAAAAGTGAAAGGTTGAATTTTGACCAATTCGGAGCAAATTTATGCCGAGGCCGTTTCTTGACGGTCTAAACCCCTCATTCCAAATTTAATGTGCTTAATTAATGCTTTAGTCTTCTATCATGCTAGCCGAGCAACTAAAGTGCCCTTATGGCTCTGATCAATAATAGGGATTCAACCCTTCAGGAAGCTCTTCGGAATGCTCTTACCTCGGCCGAACATGTAGATATTCAAGCTGGATTTTTTTTCTTTTCTGGATTCTCATCGCTAGCTAGCGAGCTAAAAGATAAAAAAATACGAATTCTTGTTGGGCTTGAACTCGACCCCAAGTGCATCCCGGAAATTCTAAATCATTCAAAGAATGGCGATGTTGACTTAACTGGGTACCAGATTCGTGGATCTATCGGCGGAGCACTTGCAATGCAATCGAACTATGAGGAAGCACTGGTTGGTCTAATAAATGACAGCGATACCTTCGAGAATGATTCAGTTGATAAAGCATATGAGATTTTTATAAGCAAAGTTCTAGATGGTACCCTTGAGATTAAAAAAACAATAGATAAAGAACACGGAAAGTTTTATGTACTAAAGAACAAACTGGAACATTCTCACGGTGGAGATTTGCCAGGAACTGCATTTATGGGTTCTTCAAATTTCACCTTCAATGGTCTTATTGGGCAAGGCGAATTAATGCAATCTTTTCATGACAAGCCAGACTTTTTAATGTACCAACGTGAGTTTGATGAAAATTGGAATTCAGCTAAATCAATTTCAATCGTTGATGTGCATAATCGATCAGAATTTGTAGAGCGAATAAGTAAAAAGATTTGGAAGCACCAAACCCCAAAGCCTTATGAAATTTATGTTCGAGTATTACATGAAATTTTTGCCTCACAAGATAATGTCGAAGTGCTGACACCAAGCAAGATCACAAATGGAGAGTATTGGGACCTCGAATATCAAATAGATGCAATTAAGATGGGAATTGATCGAATTAATACTCATAATGGAGTAATTATTGCCGATGTAACCGGACTTGGTAAAAGTATTATTGCAAGTGCCATAGCTAAAAATCTAGAAATGCAAACAGTTGTAATTTCTCCACCACATTTAATCCCGCAGTGGGAAGATTATCAAGAAGTATTTCGACTCCCCGGAGCAAGAATTTATAGCATCGGTAAGATGCAAGAAGTTTATGATCGTTATATTAGTTGGACTGATCCACTTCTATTCATCGTTGACGAAGCTCACAGATTTAGAAATGAAGATACCGAAGATTATGGGCTACTTCACCAGCTTTGTCGTACAAATCCAGCAAATAGAGTCATTGCTCTAACAGCAACTCCATTCAATAATGCACCAAAGGATATGTTTGCAATTGTTAAGCTCTTTCAAACTCCAGGAAGCTCGACATTGAAGTCCGTCGACAACTTAAGTCTTCGTTTCCGAGAGCTAATTGAACGTTACAGAAAGCTAAGAAAAGATATGAAAACTATGGAATCAATCCTCATAGAAAAAGAAGCGGATGAAATTGCTGCTGAGCAACGCAGACTTGTTGAATCCGTAGTTCTTAGGCGATCAAGAATTGATCTTTACAATGTTACACGCTACAGAGAAGATCTTGAGAGTCAGAATATTAGATTCCCTGAAGTTATCGGACCGGATTTGCTAGAGTATGAATTAGGTGAACTTTTTGATTTATATGTATTTACCCTCGAATCTCTAGTTAATAGCGATGACCAAAATGGATATGTTGGAGCAAGGTATAAGCCATCAGCCTACCTTTCTGACCGCGAGGCATTTTTAAAGAAATTTGGTAGCCAATTTGAAGGTAGAGATCTTGTCGTAGGGCAAAAAAATAACGCTGATAACATGCGAAGATTACTGGTCACACGTTTCGAAAGCTCCAAGTTTGCATTCCAAACAACCTTAAAGCGCATGATTGAGGTGAATGAAAAAGTAATTCGGTGGTGGTACGAGAAAGACGCAGTACCGATCCAGAAAAAAGGCGAACTTATGGATCCAGACGATTATTCTGATACAGAAAGTGTTGACTCAGATCCAACTGAAACTGATGGATTCGAAGGTCCTGGCGAAAATCCACTTAGCCCAAATGGTTTAGTTGTTGTGCCTAAAAATATGTTTGAAGCTAAATTTATTACCGATGTGGAACGTGACACGAATCTTTTGAAAGAAATCCAATCTCGATGGTTTGGAGATAAGGTATCAGAAGAATTAGATCCCAAGACTGATCATTTAATTGGAGTTTTGAAACGTTTGCAGCAGGAGATGCCCGATCGAAAAATTATAATCTTTTCAAGCTATGCAGATACTGTTAACTATTTAGCTAAAAAGCTAGGGGAGAGAAATGTAAAACGTGTATTTAAGTACACGGCTGCTGACGCAAGCGCTTCGGTCAGAAAGCTGATTAAAGAGAATTTCGATGCTTCAGAAAAGAAATCAAAACAAAAAAATGATTTTGATATTTTAGTTGCTACTGATGCTTTAAGCGAAGGCTACAACCTACATAGAGCTGGAGTGATAATTAATTATGATATTCCCTATAACCCAACTCGGGTGATTCAGAGAGTTGGTCGAATTAATCGAATTGATAAGTTAGTCTATGAAAGAATCCATATTTACAATTTTTTCCCTACTTCCATCGGAGAAAAAGAAACAGGGTTAAAGCGAATCTCAACACTTAAAATTCGACTCATCAATGCAATTGTTGGAAGTGACCACAAGACACTTACTGATGCCGAGGAGCTGAAGAGCTTCTTTAAAGACGAATTCCAGTCAGAACAAGAAAAGATTGATCAAGGGAATTGGGACAGTATTGCGCGCGAAGATTACGAAAAAGCAAAAAGAAATCCCAGTGTGATGAAGGCTGCCATGAGTGTCCCACGTAGAAGCCGTATCTTACGTAAAAATCAAAGTAGAAATAATTTAATTGTATTTGGTAAGAAGGGTTCCCAAAGTATTTTTACAATATTAAATGAGAATAGTGAGCCAATAGTCGTTGGGGCTGAAGAGGCTGTTGGATATTTCAAAGCGACCGAAAACGAAGTTAGCCATTCTGTATCAGGTGAATTTTCAAAAAAATTTGAACTTTGTAAAGCCAAAATGTTTGCCAAGTCACCTTTACCTAGCGTAAAAGGAAGAAGACAAGAATCTCTAAAATTCTTAATGGCACTAAAAAATTTACTTCCAGCAGCAAACTCCTACTGCATGGATGTAATGAAAATAATCAGAGAGTATGATGATTTAGATGAAGGTACATTATATGAATTAGCCAGAATCAATCTGGAAGACCCTAATATAGCTTTCCAAAAGCTAGTAATGCTGATACCAGAAAATGTCATTAATTCGATTCTTACTCGCGCATCCCAGACAGATATGCAGGAAGAGCTATTACTACTAGCGGAGGAAACTCAAATTGATTCTTAATGAAGTTTATTCGCGGGAATCATTTATAAAATTCTGTAAATCTTTGCTCACTGACTTTAGTTACGACCCAAGACCAGTCGAAATTGAGAACGAAGATTTTGTTGAAGTCAAACTCTTAGGATATTCAGCCGCCACCGATGTTCATATCTTCGAAATGTCAACAGAGAAAAATGTTGAACACAAAGTTACTCTAACGAGAAATTCATTTAGAATTTTAAAGAAAGTTGGAATTTATAACGCTCTAGTTGTTTTTAAAACAGAGGGCACCTCTCTTTGGCGTTTATCGCTAATGACATCACAACCTGTATTTGAGGAAGGGCAATTATTAACCAAACTTTCAAATCCTCGGAGATTTTCATATTTATTAGGACCAGGTTCAAAAACTTTGACTCCGCAAAAAATGTTACTTTATAAAGGTCATGTCAACAATCTTGAGGAATTGCAATCCAGATTTTCAATTGAAGTAGTAAATGACGCATTCTTTGCCGCAATTGCGCAGTTATTCGATCGCTTAATAGGTGAAAATGGTTGGGATTCTGAAATGAAATATCCAGGAGACAAAGTTTCAAGGAATCAATACGCAGTACGGTTAATTGGCCGCCTAGTTTTTTGCTGGTTTTTAAAAGAGAAGCAAGATGAAAAAGGAATCAAACTTATTTCAGAAGAGTTATTCTCGTCGGAAAGCGCTAAGAATAATACAAATTTCTTGAACACTATTGTGAATCCTTTGTTCTTTGAAGTTCTAAATACTCCAAATGAAAGTAGATTACCTGATCTTCCTAAGTTGATGTTAAGCGTTCCATTTCTAAACGGCGGCTTATTCGAACCCAAAGAAGACGAATTTTATGCTGGTTATGGTAAGAAGAAAAATACTTTAACTATTGAAAACTCATGGTTCACAGATTTATTTATTTTATTTGAAACCTACAACTTTACGGTTGATGAAAATTCTAGTGTGGATGTTGACATTTCAATTGATCCAGAGATGTTGGGCAGAATTTTTGAAAACTTACTTGCTCGTATCGACCCGATAACTGGCGAAAATATACGCTCAATGACTGGTAGTTATTATACCCCTAAGGAAATTGTCGATCGAATGGTTGATTCTTCTTTAATTACTCACTTAAATCGTAAACTTGGAATTTCGCTTGAAAAATTGTTTGCATTATTTACATATGACTTAGAGGATGATTTAATTTTTCCTCTTTCTCAAACCGAGGTCACTGAAGTGTTGAAATTATTGGGAGAGATTAGGATTTTAGACCCAGCTTGCGGTTCCGGGGCATTTCCAATTGGTGCAATGCAGAGAATCGTTTTCGTCCTAGGAAGATTAGATCCAGATGCTCATAAGTGGTTAGAACAGCAGACAATAAAATTACCTTCAGAATTAAGGCAATCAATAAAAAATCAATTTAATAATCAAAATTTGGATTACGTCAGAAAGTTAACTATAATTCGCTCTAGTATTTTTGGAATTGATATTCAACCGGTAGCCATTGAGATAGCCAAACTACGATGTTTCTTAACCTTGATTGTAGATCAAACAGTATCATCTAAGAAGTTAAACCGAGGTATTCATCCTTTGCCAAATTTAGATTTCAAATTTATATCTGCGGATTCACTAATTCCATTAGTAGAATCCGCAAATATTTTTGGAGGAGACTTGGAAGTAGTTGACAAAGTACATGAGATACGGGCACAGTATTTTGCAACCGAGAGTATTAAACAAAAAGAAAAACTGAAACTTTCATATGTAGAATTGCTTGAAAAACAAAATAGTGATTTTGAAGATGCATCAAGAATTGGACAACTTAAGTCATTTCACCCATTCAACGCTGAATCAACTGCAAATTTCTTTGATGCAGAATTCTTTTTTGGTTTTTTAAAATTTAGTATAATTCTAGGTAACCCCCCATATATAGATCTAAAACTCATGACTCGAGTAATGCCGGATGCGAGACAAAAGATTAATTCACTTTATGAGTCAGCGACGGGTAGCTGGGACTTATTTGTCATATTCATCGAAAGATCATTAAATCTTCTTGAAAAAGACGGAGTTGTTAGCATGATTGTAAAAAATCAACTTTTAGAATCTGGCTACGCAAAGACCATTCGAAGAATTATGGGTAAGTATAGAGTTGATTCCATTATTGATTATTCTGCCGTACCAGTATTCAAAAGTGCAGCGGTTTATCCTGTAGTTTTTCAAGTTACAAAAACTAACCAAAAATCTTCAGTAGTCGTAGAGGTTGCCACCCCGACACTCGAAGTTAACGAAATTTCACTCATTGATAAAGAGACCTTTTATAGCGAAATTAACTGGGGGTCATTTTTCTCTTCTAAGCTTGACCGTGAATTTACTAAAAAATTTCAAAAGTTCAAGAAGTTAAAAGATTTTGCAGAAATTTCTGAAATTTGTCCGGCATCAATGCCATACGAGGCATATGAGTATTTACCTTTTATCCAAGAAAGTTCCGCTCTAAGTAAGTCAATTAAGAAGTTTCGTAAATTAATTAATACCGGCACAATTGATCCCCTACAAAGTTTGTGGGGAGACAAGCAAACACGATACCTAAAGACGAGTTTTTCAGAGCCAATTATTTTAGATAAAGATATCGATTCCATAAGTACTAGACGCTTGAATCAGGCGAGATCACTCAAAATCATTATCGCTGGCATGTCCAAGCGAATAGAAGCTTTTCTTGATGAAGATGGAGATTATCTCGCTGGAATTGCTACGGTTATTGTGGTCGCGTCGGGTGAAAATGACATTGACGACTTTAAATACTTAGCTGGCATTTTGAATTCCAACTTAGTATCTCGCTGGTTTACTAGTAATTTTAATGTAACGATGGCTGGTGGATTCTTGAGCATAAAACAAGATCAGATTAAGCAAATACCTGTCGCTGAAGGCACTAAAATTCAAAAAAAGAAAATGATCGATTTAGTAACGAAGTTAAATAGACTTTCAAATACAGAAGAAGTTGAGCGAAATTCTTTACTCTCGCAACTAGACTCATTAACGGAGCAAATCTATGACATGCAAACCTTTGCTGTATGAGAAAAGCAATTGATAGCTCTATTTTTAACTTTCTTAGTTATAAATGGAATGTTTCTAATATAGAGCTGTTTGCTCATCTCATTAAATCTTATCCAACTCCTCTTTCCGTCCCACTCTTCACACCACCTACACACTCCCATTAGAGATTTTTCCCAAGATAGGTAATTTTTTACATATATCTTTCTGCAAGATAGTTCCACATAAGCTCCGTAGCAACTCGATTTATATCTGGCTAAGCCTTAAACCACCCTAACTCACCGCAATCAACGCCAACGCCGATGAGGTGGCAGCAATCCCTAACCAGTTGGCAATAGATGGGCGCTGCTTTAGTAATTTAATCGCTATTAAGGCAGATAGGGCAGGGGCT
>Ga0169931_10015232_pt1 | contig 10311 bp, 6 predicted proteins | sample Kivu_15m_20L_FD_129675 | JGI IMG/M metagenome (GOLD analysis project Ga0169931, IMG submission 129675) | Freshwater microbial communities from Lake Kivu, Western Province, Rwanda to study Microbial Dark Matter (Phase II) - Kivu_15m_20L... | ecosystem: Environmental > Aquatic > Freshwater > Lake ... | reverse complement strand
GAGAGCTTCGCCTTGGTCGGGAGCGGGCGCAGCACCTCGGTGTACTGCTCGCCGTGCAGGATGCGATCGAGTCCGTAGCTGAGGCCGGGGGCCTGCTTGCCCTCCATCGCGGCCTTCATGATCTGATTGACGGTGATGGCCGCCGTCATCGTCGGCAGCGGGTGGAATCCGCCGCTGTTCATCTCGTAGACGAGGCCGAGCTCCGTGGCATCCGTGGGCGCGTTGTGCGCCGCGCCGACACCGAGCGCGTAGAGCGAGACGTCGCGCTCGTCGTAGCGGCTCGTGATGGGCTCGAGCTCGAAGCCGAGCGCCTGATCGACGTCGATGAACTGATTGCCGCCGCGGCTCGGGCCCGCCTCGACGTTCGCCATGATCGGCGACATCGACTCGGCGATGTTCGCGGGGTGCGTCGCGCCGCCGAAGTCGGTGATCGACTTCCACGCGCCCTTCACGTCCTCGATGCCCACAGGGCGCCCGAGGCGGAACGTCTTGCCCTTGGTGCGCTCCCAGCGGAGCTTGCTGTAGAAGCCGCCGCCGACCTCGAAGAGCCCGCCCGTCTCCTCGCAGCGCTCGTGCGAGAGCCACGCGACGAGCGCCGAGACGTACTCGGGCTTGAGCGAGGCGAGCAGCTCCGGCGGGAGCACCGTCTCGGTCATGCGCGAGCCCGCGATGGGCGCGATCGTGTTGACGAAGACGTTGTTCTTGCGGCCCTCGATGGCGAGCGTGCTCGCGAAGCCGTGCGTGCCGAGCTTCGCCATCGCGTAGTTGGCCTGGCCGAAGTTGCCGTAGATGCCGGCGGCCGAGGACGTGAAGATCACGCGACCGTACTTCTGCTCGCGCAGGTGCGGCCATGCGGCGGCCGTCACGCGGTACGCGCCGAGCACGTGCACGCGATAGACGAGGTCCCAGTCGTCCTGCGTCATCTTGGGGAAGGAGACGTCGCGCAGGATGCCCGCGTTGTTGATGACGACGTCGATGCGCCCGAAGTGATCGAGCGCGCTCTGTACGATCTTCGCGCCGTCCTCGACCGAGTCGTAGTTCGCCGCGGCCTCGCCGCCGGCCGCGCGGATCTCCTCGACCACCTTGTCTGCGGCCGCGCTCGAGCTGCCGCCGCCCGTGTGCCCGCCGCCGAGGTCGTTGACGATGACCTTCGCGCCGCGGCTCGCGAAGAGCAGCGCGTGCGAGCGACCGAGCCCGTTGCCCGCGCCCGTGACGATCACGACCTTGCCATCGAATCGCAGCTCGTTGCCCATGATGTCCCCGTGTCGAGCGCCGCAGTCGCGCGGCGTGGATGCGTGATTGACCGAACCGTGTGGGAGCGAACCGAGAGCGCCCGGGCGATGACCGCCCGGCCCCTGAATCGTCGACGGCCGGAGGATGGTACCGACGCGCCGAAAAATGAATGGCGATTCAGAAGCGGCTGAAGATTATTCAATGAGCCCGGCGGATGCCAGCGTGTTCGCGCGCCCGCCAACGCGCAGGCCATCGCGCCCCGAGAGCCGCCGAACGCAGCGCGCACGACCCGCGCTACGCTCGCGCGCCGTGACGCGCCGACCGCCCGAGTTCGATCTCGATCACGACGCGCTCCGCGCCGATGCGGGCCTGCCGCGCCTCGACGAGGATGCACTCGCTCGGCTCGAAGCGCGGCTGCGCGCGGCGTTTCGCGGAGGCGAGGGCGCGGTGATCGCGCCGCGCGAGGTCGAGCCGCTGCTCGCCGCGCTCGAGACGTTGCGTGCGGTCGGCGACGCGCACGCGGCGGGCTTCAGCGTGGACGGCGACGGCCTCGACGACGAAGACGACGACGACTGACCTCGCGCACGCAACTCCAGCACCGGGGAACCGCGCTACCCTCTCGGCCATGCGTTTCGTCGCTCGCGCGGCTTCCAGCGGCTCTCTCTCTCTCATGGCCATGTTCGCGCTCGTCTCGGCCTGCGTCGGGGCTTCTGCCGCGCACGCGCAGACGGTCTCGCTGCTCGGCGGGATGCACCTCTCGCTCGGCCCGCCGGAAGGGCAGGTGATCGGCGCGCCCACGGAGGTGACGACCGCACCGCCGCAGGGCGCAGACACGAACACCGTCTACATCGTCGAGACGCAGGCGCCGCCCGGCTACGCGCAGCCCGTGTATGCACACCCGCAGCCGCCCGTGCCCGGCCCGGACGCGGTAGCCGCACAGCGCGCACAGGCGGAGTCGGATGGGCGGATACCGCGCGTGATCTTCGGGCCGGTCATCGGCTATTCGGTGGGCGTCGGCATCGGCTCGATGGGCCTCCTGATCGGCGCGCTCGCCGGGAGCTGCTTCGATTTCTCGGGCGATGGCTTCGGCTCGACGCAATGCACGGTGGGCATCCTCGCGGGCTTCTTCGGCGGAATGTTGATCGGCATGCCGCTCGGCGTGACGTGGGCGGGCCGCTGGTTCGATGGCATGGGCACCTACGGCAGCTCGCTCCTCGGCACGCTCGCGGGCACGGGCCTCGCGGTGGTGATCACCGCGATCGCCCAGAACTTCTCGTCCATGTTCGGCGCCGCGCTGCTGCCGCTCGCCGGCGCCGTCATCGGCTACGAGCTCTCGTCGTCGTCGCGCGCGCAGGCCTCGCTCGGCGGCGTCTCGCTCGCGCCCGTCTTCGACCAGGGCCGCGCGGTCGGCGCGACGGGCGGCGTGCGCATCGCGTTCTGATCTCGCGCGGACGTGCGGGCGCTCACCGCCACGCGGGCGCACGCGGGTAGACTCGCAGCGTGCCTGACGTCACTCGCCCCCATCTTCCTCGCTTCTCCCTGATTTCCGGCCTCTGTCTCGCCCTCGCCGGCGCGCCCCTCGCGGCGTGCGGCGACGACGACGACATGCCGCCCGCCACCGACGCCGGTCCCGATCTCGGGCGCGACGCCGGGCCCCCCGAGCCGCTCTCCACCGATCACTGCACCTACGCGCCGCTCCCCGCGACGGCCCGCGCAGGTGGCACCGTGACGGCGGGTGCGGTGCGCGTCGGCCTCGCGGAGCGCGCGCTCGAATTGCCGATCGGTGTCGCGCTCGGCGGCAACACCTCGCGCGCGGCGCCCCTCGACGCGAAGGGCGCGATCGACGGCCGGCAGGTCCCGCTCTCCGGCAGCTTCACGCCGTCGGTCGGCATCGAGACGATCCCCAAGGCGAAGGCCATCGCGATCACGGCGGGCGACGAGACCGTCGTCATCGTCCGCACCGACACCATCTTCAGCGATGACACGCTGACGCAAGAGCTCACCGCGCGCCTCGGGCCCGAGTTCGCGGGCAAGGTGCTCTGGAGCTCGAGCCACACGCACACCGCGCCCGGCAGCTACTCGGCCGATTCCAAACTCCAGATCGGCGCCGGCCCGATCCGCGCGCGCATCCGCAGCGCGCTGCTCGATCGCATGGTCGAGACGGCGCAGGCCGCACTCGCCGCGCAGGTCCCCGCGAAGATCGGCATCGCGACCAACGAGTCGTTCGATCTCGAGAATCGCGTGTCGTTCGACCGCCGCCCAGAGAACGACTTCCTGACCGGCGACGCGCCGCGCAAGGATCAACGCCTCGCGCTCATCCGCATCGACGGCATGGACGATCGGCCCCTCGCGATCCTGCCGATCTTCGGTGTGCACTCCGCCATCCTCGACGATGGCGTGTCGGTGTTCAGCACCGACGCGAGCGGCGCCTTCGAGCGCGCGATCGAGGAGCAATTCGACTTCCCGGTGATGGCCGTACACCTGCAGGGCGCCGCCGGCGACGTGCTCGGCGAGAGCCGCGGTCACCTCGACTACGACAGCGACTCCGACCCCCGCTGGGACTTCGCGCGCAACGAAGAGTGCGCGCGCTACGCGCTCCCGCAGTTCATGGAGGCGTGGACGCGCGCGGGCGCCGACATGAAGTCGGAGCTCGAGATGGAGATGGTCACGCGCTCGGTCACGATGGGCCCCGACTGGCGCGCGTTCACCGTGCGCGAGGGCGCGCTCTCCTACGCGCCGTGGGATGGGCGGCGCCGCGCCGATCGCGAGGTCTACGCGAGCGACGGCGCGATCCTCTCGCCGATCGACGAGTTCAACGCGCCCGCGGGCGCGGGGCTCTGCGGCGGTGAAGAGGCGCTGCTCACCTTCGCGCGCCTGCCGAACGTCGCCGGCCTCACCGCGTACAACTCCTGCGCGAACATCCCCGACGCGACGAGCGCGCTCGGCGGTCTGCTCGGCTTCTCCTTCGAGGGCATGCCGATCTGCAACTCGACGCGCGCGACCATCTCGGTGCTGCGCCTCGGCGACTACCTCTTCCCGACGGCGCCGGGCGAGCCCGTCGTGCCCTGGCGCGATCGCGTCGCGGCCGAGTCGCCGTTCCCCGTCGAGCGCACCTTCCTGCTCGGTTTCACGCAGGGTCACATCGGCTACATCCTCACCGCCGAGGACTGGCTGCGCGGCGGCTTCGAGCCGACCATCAACGTCTGGGGCCCGCTCGAGGGCGAGGTCCTCGCCGAGCAGCTCGTCGCGCTCATGCCGCTCGCCGTCTCGCCCGCGCGCGAAAATGCCGCCGCCGAGAGCGCCGATCACGTCGTCGCGCCGACCTTCACGGACACCGACGTGCCGCCGCCCGACCCGGCGCCGCTCGCCGGCACGGTGCCCGAGGCCGTGCCCGCGGAGATCTTCTTCCGCAGCGGCGCGCGCCCGACCCGCGGCCAGCCCGACACGACGATCCCGCGCGTCGAAGGCGTCGCGCGCTTCGTGTGGATCGGCGAAGACCCGCTCTCGGGCACCCCGCGCGCACGGCTCGAGCGCGAGGTCGAAGGCGCCTTCGTACCCGTCACGCGGCGCAGCGGACGCGAGGTCACCGACCTCGACTTCCTCGTCGTGTGGACGCCGCAGCCGCTCCGCCGCGTCGGCACCGAACCGCTCACGAACTACTGGACGATCGAGTGGCAGGCGCTCGACGTGTTCGGTGCGCCGGGCGCCACCGTGCCCGCGCCGGGCGAAGGACTCGACGTCCTCGCCGATCGCGCCGGACTGCCGCTCGGGCGCTACCGCTTCCACGTCGAGGGCACGGGCTACACCGTCGACAGCGCGCCCTTCGAGGTCGTGCCCGCACCGCTCCGCGTGAGCGCGAGCCGTGACGGCGCAGACGTCGTCATCGACGCGAACTTCGTCCCGCGCGACGGCTGGCGGCTGATCCGCATGGAAGGCAACGTGAATCGCCGCCTCCCCGCCGAGGCCGGCCCCTTCACCGTGATTCTCGAGCACGGCGCAGGCGCTCCCGAGACCTTCACCGCGCCGCTCACCTCGCCCGGCAACACGCGCGTTACACCCGCCTCATCCGATCCGATCACACGCGTCGTCGTGCGCGATCGCTTCGGCAACGAGGGCGACGCAACACTCCCCTGAATCCCACGCTGCGCGGAATCCCACGCTCGCCCCGCGCGGCGACCATCGCATCCCTGCGGCGCGTCGCCGCGTATCGCTTTTCAAGCGCGAATCGGCGTAGGCTCCGCGCTCCCTGCGGCACGCAGACGCCGCGCCTCCCCGGGCGCGTGCGCGAGCCCTCCGCGCGCTCGCTGCCGCCTCGCTCTCCTCTCACGCCCCGGAATCCGCGCCGATGCCAACTCTCGCTCAACGCGCGACCGCGCTGCTCTCCGTCCATCCCTCGCATCAGTTCCGCCGCGATCGCTGGTTTCAGCTCCGCTACGATCTCGGCTACGCCACTGCCGCACTCGGCGTGATCGCGCTCGTCGCAACGGGCGTCTTCACACCGCTCTTCGCGTCGCCGTCGCGCTGGTGGTTCGCGGTATTTCCCTTCGTGCTCTACGCCGCGATTGCCGCGCATCTGCTCGTGCACAACGCGGGACACGGCAGCTTCCCGCGGCCGTGGAACCGCCTCGCGGGAGAGCTCTGCGGCACGCTGATCGCCGTGCGTTTCGTCGGCTGGACACTCATCCACGTCCGTCATCACAAATACTCCGACGACCGCGTCGACGACCCACACCCCAACTTCGCGAGCTTCCTGCGCACCGCGCTCCATTCGATCTTGCAGGTCGAGCGCCAGCTCATGAAGGCCTATTACGTGCAATGGGGCGACACCCCCGAAAATCACGCCCGCGAGAAGCTCCGCGCGCGCGTGAGCTATGCGACGACACTCCTGCTCTTCGCCGCCTGGGCCGCCGTGCTCGGGCCGTGGTTCTTCGTCACGGTCTTTCTGCCCGCACAAGCGGGCGCCGCGCTCTTCGTCATTCACTTCAACTGGGTCACTCACAATGGCGCGGTGGGCCGCGACTTTGCCCCCGTCGATCAGGACACCGGCTGGTTCTGGCTCGGCAATCGCCTCTTCGCGGGCATTTACATGCACGCGACGCACCACGAGCGCCCCTATCTCTTCAATCCCCTCTTCCGCGACAGGGCCCCGCGCGCGGGGATTCCGGGCGGCGCGTCAGCAACTTCGAGCACCTGATTCGCATTCTCGGTTTTCGCCAGACCCGCCTTGCCCGCGGCGGTGATTGGTTTCACCGTCGCGCCCATGTCACTCGTCTCCCTCGTGCGTGGGCGCCGCGGCGCCAGCGGTTTCGGCTACGCCTCGACCGCGGAAGAGGTCACCGCAGGCCTCGACCTCACCGGCCGCACCATCCTCGTCACCGGCTCGAACTCCGGCCTCGGCGAGGAGAGCGTGCGCGTGCTCGCGTCCCGCGGCGCACGCATCATCGCGACGGCGCGCACCCGCGAGAAGGCCGCAGAGGCCATGAAGAAGCTGGGCGTCGAGGCGATCCCCGTCGCGTGCGAGCTCGGCGAGCCTGCGTCGGTGCGCGCCTGCGTCGCCGAGATCAAAGCGCTCGGCCTGCCGCTCGACGTGCTGCTCTGCAACGCCGGCGTCATGGCCCTGCCGAAGCGTGAGCTCATTCACGGCTACGAGGCGCAGTTTTTCACGAATCACATCGGTCATTTCCTCCTCGTCACCGGGCTGCTCGATTCTCTCTCCGCCGACGCGCGCGTCGTGATGGTCTCGAGCGCGGCGCATTTCATGGCGCCCTCGGGCGGCATTCGCCTCGACGATCCGAGCTTCGAGAAGGGCTATGAGCGCTGGTCGGCCTACGGCCAATCGAAGCTCGCCAATCTGCTCTTCGCGCGCGCCCTCGCACGCCGCTTTGCAGGCACGAAGCGCACCGCGAATGCCCTGCATCCCGGCGTCATCGCCACCAATCTCACACGCCACACACCGCTCGTCGTCCGCGCCGTCTATCCGCTCGCATCCGCCATCGCGATGAAGGATGTGCACCAGGGCGCCTCCACGCAGTGCTACGTCGCCGTGCATCCCTCGCTCGCCGACGTGAATGGGGAGTATTTCGCCGACTGCAACGTCGCGCGCTCGTCGGGATATTCGCGCGACGAGGCGCTGGGCGAGGCGCTGTGGAAGCTCAGCGAGGACATCGCCGCGAAGGTCTGATCGCGCACCCAATCCGCTGATTCTTGCGGGCATTCGCAGCTCGAAATCCGAGAACGCGGGAATCGACGGCGTCAAGCCTTGTCGGCGATCCGTGGATTGCTAGACAGCGCGCCGTCATGACGATTGCTGATCTCTCTTCGCCGGGCGCCTCTCCTTCGAACGCCGGGCTCGCGGCGCTGCCGCCCTTCGATCCGGTCCCCGTGCTCGCGGCCGAGCTCACGCTGCCCGCGCGCGGCGTCGGCGCGGTCGTGCAGCTCCTCGCCGAGGGCGCGACGGTCCCCTTCATCGCGCGCTATCGCAAGGAGCTCACGGGCGGCCTCGACGAGGTGCAGATCCGCGCGATCGAAGAGCGCCGCACCTATCTCGTCGAGCTCGAGTCGCAGCGCCGCACGGTGCTCGAGTCGATCGCCTCGCAAGGCAAGCTCAACGCCGAATTGCGCGGCCGCATCCTCGCCTGCACGACGAAAGCCGCGCTCGACGATCTCTATCTCCCTTACAAGCCCAAGCGCCGCACGCGCGCGATGATCGCCCGCGAGCGCGGGCTCGAGCCCCTCGCGCTCTCGATCCTCGCGCAGGGCGCAGACGGCGATCCACGCGCCGCCGCAGCCGCGTTCGTCGACGCCGCCAAAGAGGTGCCCGATCTCGACGCCGCGCTCCAGGGCGCACGCGACATCGTCGCCGAGGCCGTCGCCGAACACGCGGATGTCCGCGCCCTCGCGCGCACGGCGTTCGTCGACGAGGGCGTGCTCACCTCCGCGGTCGTCGCGGACAAGAAGGGTGAACGCACCAAGTTCGAGGACTATTACGATCACAGCGAGCCCGTCGCGAAGATGCCTTCGCATCGCTATCTCGCGATTCGCCGCGGTGAGAAGGAGGGCGTGATTCGCGCCACGCTCGCCGTCGAGGCGGAGCGCATGTTGCCGCGCATCGAGCGCACGATGAAGCTCGACGCCCCATCGCACTGGGCGGGCGAGCTCGCCACCGCGATCGCCGATGCGTGGAAGCGCCTGCTCGCGCCGTCCGTCGAGAACGATGTGCGCGTCGACCTGAAAATGAAGGCCGATCGCGAGGCCGTGGATGTGTTTGCCGACAACCTCAAACACCTCCTCCTCGCGGCGCCGCTCGGTGGCAAGGCCGTCGTCGGCATCGATCCGGGCCTGCGCACGGGCTGCAAGGTCGCGGCCGTCGACGCCACCGGCAAATACCTCGACACGATCGTCATCTACCCTTCTCAAGGCGACGCGCAGGCCGCCCGCGCCAAACGCGATCTCGCGGCCTTCCTCACCACGCACCAGCCCATCGCCATCGCCGTCGGCAATGGCACCGGCGGCCGTGAGACGGAGTCGTTCGTGCGCGAGGTCGTCCGCGAAGCGAAGCGCGACGGCACGATCGTCGTGTCGGTGAGTGAGTCCGGCGCGAGCGTGTATTCGGCGTCGGATGTCGCGCGCGAGGAATTCCCCGATCTCGATCTCACGATTCGCGGCGCGATCTCGATCGCACGCCGCCTGCAAGATCCGCTCGCCGAGCTCGTGAAGGTCGAGCCCAAGGCGATTGGCGTCGGCCAATACCAACATGACGTCCACCAACCCTTGCTTGCGCGCAAGCTCGGTGAAGTCATCGAGTCCTGCGTGAACGCCGTCGGCGTCGAGCTGAACACCGCGAGCGCACCGCTGCTCTCGTACGTCTCGGGCATCGGCCCCGCGCTCGCGAAGAAGATCGTCGCGCACCGCGAACAGCACGGCGCGTTCAGCGCGCGCGAGGACGTGCTCGCCGTCCCCGGCCTCGGCCCGAAGGCCTTCGTGCTTGCCGCGGGTTTCCTGCGCCTGCGCGGCGCCCAGAACCCGCTCGACGCGAGCGCCGTGCACCCGGAGCGCTATCCGCTCGTCGAGCGCATCGCGTCGGAAATGGGCCTCTCGCTCGCGACGCTCGTCGGCGACGCCGCACACGCGGATGCGATCGACGTCCCGGCGTGGGCCACGCGTTTTGCCCCCGAGGGCGTCGGTGAGCCCACGCTGCGCGACATCGTCGCCGAGCTGAAAAAGCCGGGCCGCGACCCGCGCGCGAGCTTCGAGCCCCCGAAGTTCCGCGACGATGTGCAGACGATGGCAGACCTCAAGGAGGGCATGATCCTCGAAGGCGTCGTCACCAACGTCACCGCCTTCGGCGCCTTCGTGGACGTCGGCGTCCACCAGGACGGACTCGTCCACATCTCGCAGATCTCCGACCGCTTCATCAAAGATCCACGCGAGGCCGTGAAGGTCGGCGACAAGCTCCGCGTCCGCGTGATGGAAGTCGACCTCGTCCGCGGCCGCATCGGCCTGAGCGCGAAGAGCGGCGACGCGCAAAACAAGGTCGGCGGCGCCCACGGCGCGCGCCCGCAGGATTCGCGAAATCCCCCACATGGGAGTCCACGGAATCCCCAACACGGCGATCCGCGCCACGCGCCTCAGGGCACCTCACGCCCCGCAGAGCCTCCGCGCCCCACGCTCGCATCCAAGTTCAGCAACAACCCTTTTGCGAACCTCGGGCCGAAGAAGTAGGTCGCGCTACCGCATCCGCGGATGCGCGGCGAAGAACGCCCAGATGGCAGCGTTTCCATCGAGGTCGCGGCTCACGCGGCCGATGCGCGACTCGGCGAGATACAGCCAGCCGGCTGGCCATGTGTGGCCGCCGCCCTCGATCTGGATGTGCTCGGTGTCCGCCGTGCAACCCGTGCCGCGGATGCGCGTCGCACGCGTGCCGTCCATCACCGTATCTGGCAGCGCCTCGCTCATGCTGCCCGAGCAGCCGTTCCGCTCACGCCAGCCCGCCATGCTCGCGTCGACGTCGACGAACACACCTTCCGTTCCGTCGTCGCAAAGCGGCTCGCGAATCATGCCGTCATAGCCCCACCACCG
>Ga0169931_10015231_pt1 | contig 10312 bp, 9 predicted proteins | sample Kivu_15m_20L_FD_129675 | JGI IMG/M metagenome (GOLD analysis project Ga0169931, IMG submission 129675) | Freshwater microbial communities from Lake Kivu, Western Province, Rwanda to study Microbial Dark Matter (Phase II) - Kivu_15m_20L... | ecosystem: Environmental > Aquatic > Freshwater > Lake ... | reverse complement strand
GGGAAGTCCTTCCAGGTCAGGATCCGACGCAGGTCCGGGTGGTTGCGGAATCGGATGCCGTACATGTCGTACACCTCGCGCTCCATCCACTCGGCGCCGGGCCACAGGTCGGTCACGCTGTCCACCACCAGGGCCGGATCCGGATCGATGCCGGTGGTGTCGATGGTGGGATTCAGGAACACCTTCAGCCGCAGCCGACGCTCATGAGCGTGGCTCAGCAGCATCCACAGCACGGCAAAGCGACCGGGTTGCGGAGCCGGGTAGTCCAGGTAGTCGGCCGCGGTCACGTCGCTGAGGAAGTTGTAGTCGCACCGCGGATCGTCCCGCAGGAAACGCGCCACGTCGTGCAGTCGCTCGGCGAGAACCACCAGCGTGGTCTGCCCGCGGAACTCCGTGGCCATGAACTTCACGTCGGTGAACCGCTCCTTGACCAGCGGCAGCGTGGGATGGTCCAGCGTGGGTGCCATGGAAGGCGGATGGTAGCACCGCTGCCCCCGTCTTCACTCCGCTCCGCGCGCCCGGGGCCGGGTGCCCCGCCATCCGGGAATGCGCGGCGTGTCAAAGGGTGGTGGTGCGGTGAATCCCTCGGCGGGGTCGTACTGGAGCGTGGCGAAGGAGGCCGGTGCCACGCGTGCCCGGGCATGCGGCCGAAGGTGGCCGCCCGCGGTCAGGCGATGCACCTCGGCCAAGAAGGTCCGTTCGTCGGCACGCACGCGCGTCTCGGCCGCAAGCACGCCGGCGGCCATCGCCGCCAGCAGCAGCAGCGTGAACAGCGTCGCCGAACGCCACGACAGCAGCTCCATGGTGGCCACCCTCCCATCGCCCCCACACTCCGCGCAGGGCGTGGGCACGCCGTGGTAGCCGCAGTCCGGACAGCATCCGCGAGCCTGGCGCTGCAGCGGGAGTCCGCGTGCCCACCACCACCACGGCAATCGGAGCAGTGGAAGCAGGGGAAGCAGCATCAGTCCGCCGGTCGCGGTGCCCACGCATGCCAGCGTCACCGAGGTCCATGGACTTCCGAATCCGCCTGCCAGCCCGCGCGTGATCTGGTGAAAGACGGCGAAGACGGTCACCATGAGCGCGCCCACGGCCAGCGGCACCCCGATGGCCGCGGGCATCGGTGGACGCGGCGACTGGCCATGGATCATGCCCGCGGATCCGTCGTGATGCCGCTCGCCCGCTCGAGGCGCTCCGCGGAGGCCACGGTCTGGGCGTCGAACCCCACCAGCGGCGGGTAGCGCCGCACGCCGAATCCGCCGCGCGCGTCGCCGGTCACCTTGCGCGTGGCGTCGATGGCCACGCGCCGACCGTTGCGATGCAGGTCGCGGCCCAGATCGGCGTTGGCGGCCATCAGGAACAGTACGCGCTCCCAGTCCCGCAGGTCGGTGCCCTGATCCACCACGATCATGAAGTCGGCCACGCCCGGATCGTCCGGGAGCAGGCTCCACGCCACGGAGATGGCCTTGGCGCCGTCCCGTGGCTGCCGCTTGTCCGCCGCCACGAACACGCAGCGACCATGCCCCCAGGCGGGCGCGGCGGCGCCGGGCAGCACGGTGTTGGCTCTGGCCAGGAAAGCCGTCACGTCCGCCTGAGGCGGCATCCGCGGATCGCCCAGCGCCACGCCAAAGGCCTCCTCGCCGGGCTGCTTGCGCGTGGCGTCGATGCCCATCTTGGTGCCGGCGCCCAGACCGGGCGCGGAGTGGTCCAGGATGTCGAGCGGACCATGGACCAGCTCCACGTCGCGCACGAAGTCACAGTGGCGGAACGCCTGCTCCAGCACGCGCTCCTCCTGGTGCACGGGCACGTCGCCGTCCACCACCACGATCATCTTGGTCCACGCCATCTGGCCCGCACCCCACACGCTGCTCATGAGGCGCCGCCCCTGGAAGGCGTAGCTCTTGCGGATGCGCACGAACGCCGCGTTGTGGAAGCAGCCGAAACGCGGCAGGTGGTAGTCGTCCACGTCGTGCACGATGGTCTTGAGCAGGGGCAGGAAGATGCGCTCCGTGGCCTTGCCCAGCCAGTAGTCCTCCTGCGGTGGCAGGCCCACGATGGTGGCTGGGTACACGGCATCCCGTGCGTGGGTGATGGCGGTGACCTCCACCACCGGATAGCGATCCGGCAGCGAGTAGAACCCCGTGTGGTCCCCGAAGGGGCCCTCGAACACCGCGCCGGGACCGAGCGACTCGCCGCCGCCAGGTTCCCAGCCAGGGCCACCGCACTCGGTGCTGACCCAGCCCTCGATCACGATCTCGCTGTTGGCCGGCACGCGCAGCGGCACGGTCCTGGCGCGGACCATGGGAATGCCGCGACCGTTCAGGAAGCCGCACATGAGCAGTTCGCTGATGCCCGGCGGCAGCGGGGCGGTGGCGCCGTAGGTCATCACGCTCTCGCCGCCCAGGCAGATGGCGATGGGCATGCGGCGGCCCAGCTTCTTCCAGCTGCGCCAGTGCGCGGCGCCGTCGTGATGCAGGTGCCAGTGCATGGCCAGCGTGGCGGGCCCCAGCAGCTGGCTGCGGTACATGCCGATGTTGTGGCTGGCCGGCTTGGCGGCGTCGCGATCGTCGGCGTGCACGGTGTGCATGCCGGCCAACGTGATGTAGCGACCCTGGCCGCCCGCGGTGCCCGCCTGTTCGGCGCTCATGGGGTAGCCCATGGCGGCCGGGTCTCCGTCGTGCGGCCAGCACTGGATGATCGGAAGCCGGCGCAGGTCCACCTCGCCGCGACTGGTCAGCTTCACCACCTCCTGGCAGCGTCCCCGCCGCACGGATCTCGGCCCGATGCGCAGCAGTGGAAGGAACTCGCGCGCCTTGGCGATCATCTCGCCGAAGGATCGCGGCGGCACGGGCTTGGTCAGGCTGGCGATGCGGTCGGCGACGTGCTCCAGCCCGCGCGGGTGACCGTGCACGCCCAGCGCCATCTCCATGCGGCGCGCGCTGCCGAAGAGGTTCATGGCCAGCGGAAAGTCGCAACCATCCACCCGCTCAAAGAGCAGGGCGCGCCCGCCCAGATGGGCGTGAGCCGGATCGAACGACGCGGCCGAGGTCGAGGGGTGCGCGGCGCGGCTTCGAGACTGTCGGTCCGCCATGCACCCCGGCACCAGCAGCGGCGAGATCGGCTCTCGCACGCGGACCAGTTCGCCCGCGGCCTCGAGGGCGCGCACGAAGTCGGCAAGGTTGGCGTGGGGGGCCATGGGGGGTGGATTGAATGTCACCCGGACGATTGCGGCAACCGGCCACCGGTCCATGCAAGGGGTGACCTTGCCGCCAGACGGTGCATTGTCAGGAATTCGCCGGAAAAAGGGCATCACGCTCCGGAGAGCCCCGCGGCGGCCGCCATGATCCGCCCTATGGCGGGGTCGTTCCCCGCCCCACAACACGGAGTCAACAGGGAGGAGATCGCATGCGACAGGGATGTCTTGCATGGATGGCGGTGACGGCATGTTCGGCGGCACTCACGGGCTGCACGCATCAGGAGTACGAACGTCAGTTGCCGGACGGCACGCGGGAGCGGTACCGGTATCTGCATCTGGAGCCACGCCTTGAGATGTGGCCCGGGGGATTCCGGATCGAGCCAGCCGGCACCACGGATCATGGCTGGCCGGTCGACCGACTGGTTCCCCTTCGGGGCGGTCGCCCCGTGTATCGCGTCATTCCGCCCGGGCGCCCGCCGGTCTACTTCGAGCCGGTGCCGGCGGACAAGCCGATCGGCGTGGGCGTGGTGCGGGATCAACTTCCCGACCTGCACCATGCCGTGTCCGAGGCCAAGAGCGCACCGCTGGTCACGCTCCGGGTGCGGGTGGACCTGTCCTCCGGATCCGCGTGGCTGGACCGCTCACGGGACGGTGTGGTCTGGGAGCCGCTCCGGCAGGGTTCGATCGGGCAGGTGGCGCATGCCGCGGCGGAACTGGGCCTGGATCACGCCATCTTCCATGACATCACCGGCAGGTGGGAGGTGCACAGCGACTCCACCTTCCCGCTGGTCGGCGTCTGGCTTGACGACGCGTTGATGCAGGTCGAGCCGATCGGACCCTGACCACTCGGGGAGAGGCTGCCTGGGCATGGCGTGCCGCGCGTCGCACATAGACTGCGGCCCATGTCCCAGGCGGCCATCGACCTGGCCTGCGTGCGCAAGAGCTATCGCGGCCGCGTGCACGCGCTGCGTGAGGTGGCGCTGCGCGTGGAAGCCGGCGAGATCTTCGGGCTGCTCGGTCCCAACGGCGCCGGCAAGAGCACGCTGGTCAAGATCCTGCTCACGGTGGTGCGCCCCACGCAGGCCAGCGGGACGCTGCTGGGAAGGCCCGTGGGCGACAAGGCCAGCCTGATGCGGGTGGGATACCTGCCCGAGCAGCATCGGCTGCCGCCCTACCTGACCGCGCGGCAGGCGGTGGAGTTCAGCGGGGCGCTTTCCGGGGTGCGCCGCCCGCAGCGACGCCAGCGCGCCGCGGAACTGCTGGACCGCGTGGGTCTGGGCACCTGGAAGGACCGGCGCGTGAGTTCCTTCAGCAAGGGCATGCGGCAGCGGGCCGGACTGGCCGCCGCGCTGGTGAACGATCCGCAGCTGGTGTTCCTGGACGAGCCCACCGACGGCGTGGATCCCGTGGGCCGAAAGGAGATCCGCGACCTGCTGGTCACCATGCGCAGCGAGGGCCGCACCGTGTTCCTGAACAGCCACCTGCTCAGCGAGGCCGAGCAGGTCTGCGACCGCGTGGCCATCCTGCTGCAGGGGCGGGTGGTCACCCATGGCCGTCTTGCGGACCTGCAGCGCCAAGGCGCCCGCCAGCGACTCACCGTGCGATGGTTCCACGAGCCGCCGACGCTGCCAGGCCAGAGCGGCGCGTCGGTGCCGGATCCGGCCGATCCGCTGCTCCGCGTGCACGACATTCCCTCGCTTGACCCGGCCGCGGCCCAGCCGGCCATCGACGCGGCCCGCCGTGCCGGCGCCACCATCGTGAGCCTGGTGCCCGAGCGCCAGGGGCTGGAGGCGCTCTTCATGAAGGCCGTCACCGATCCGCTCACCGGGCAGCCGCTTCCACCGGGGGCGGCCTCGTGATGGCGCTCGTGGCCATCCTGGTCGACACGTACCGCGAGCTGGCAAGCAAGCGGCTCTTCTGGCTCAGTGTGTCGCTCTCGGGTCTGGTGGTGCTGTGCTTTGCCGCCGTGGGCATCAACGAGCGGGGCCTGCAGCTGCTGGGATGGACCATCGAGATCCCGCTGCTCAATTCGTCGGTCCTGGCTCCGGAGGACTTCTACAAGTTCACCTTCTACACGCTGGGCGTGCGCGTGTGGCTGTCGTGGCTCGCCTGCCTGCTGGCGCTCGTGAGCAGCGCGGGGCTGTTTCCCGAACTCGTCTCCAGCGGCACCGTGGAGACGCTGCTGGCCCGGCCGATCGCCCGGTGGCGGCTCTACGTGTTCCGGTTCGCGGGCGGGCTGCTGTTCACCGCGCTGCAACTGCTGGCCTTCTGCGTGGCCAGCTTCCTGGTGATCGGTCTGCGCGGAGGGGTGTGGGAGCCGGGGCTCTTCCTGGCGGTGCCCATGGTCACGCTGGTCTACTCGTACCTGTTCGGGGCGTGCGCCCTGATCGGCACGGTCACGCGGAGCGGCATCGCGGCGCTGCTGCTGACCGTGCTGCTGTGGGGACTGCTGTTCACCCTGAACACCAGCGAGACCATCGTGGACGGATTCCGGGTGGCCAAGATCGAGGAGGTGGCGGCGATCGATCGCTTTGCGGAGCGCCGCATGCGGAAGGACCCCCAGGCCGACGTCTCCGATCTGGAGGAGGCCAGGGAGCGCGCCGAGGAGGCGTTGGGCTCGCTGCGAACGGCCCATCGGATCCTCTTCACGCTCAAGACCGTGCTTCCAAAGCCCGAGGAGACGGCGGCCCTGGTCGAGCGATGGCTGGTGGACGCGGCCAACCTGCGTGGCGTGGCATCCGACGCCAGCGAAGACGACGAGCCGTCCGGTGACGAGATCTCGCGCCGTCGACGGGGCCGAGACAGCGCCTTCGGCAGCGTCTACGCGCGCGAACGCGACGTGGTCGAGGCCGTGAATCGCGAGCGAAGATCCCGGGGCGTTGGCTGGATCGTGGGCACCTCGCTGGGTTTCGAGACCGTCGTGATCCTTGTCGGCTGCCTGGTGTTCGCACGCCGTGACTTCTGAGCGGGCCCGCCCGCCGCGTTGACGCCGCGGGGCCTACAGCCTGGCCGGCGGCTCGCCGACCGTGGATGCCCGCACGTCCCCGCCATCGAGCGAGCGGGCCCGGTCCCGGGCCGCCTGCACCGCCTGGATCACCAGCGACTCGAAGCCACCGGACTCCAGCACGCCCATCGCCGCCGCCGTGGTGCCCCCCGGACTGGTCACACGCTCTCGGACCTGCTGTGGATGGGCATGGGGCTCGCTTCGGAGCAGGGCCACGGCGGCATCCGCGGCGCCCAGGGCCAGACCACGAGCCACGGCAGGGCTGGCGCCCAGCGACTCCGCGCCGCGCTGCATGGCCTCGATCATCCGGCACACGTACGCCACACCCGAGGCGCCCACCGCCGTCACCGTGTCCATGAGCGACTCGGGAACGTGCAGCACGGCGCCCACGGCTCCAAAGAGGTCCATGGCGAACGCGGCATCCTGCGGAGGCACCGACTCCGGGATCACCAGGGCGGTGGTGCCCGCGCGCACCGCGGCTCCCACATTGGGCATGGCACGGATCACGCGGTCGGTTCCCAGCCGCTGGCCCACATGGGCCACGCTCCAGCCGCCCATCACGCTGATCACGCCCGCGGTCGGCAGCAGCGGCGGTCGCTGGGCCGTCATCTCGGCGAACACCTGCGGCTTCAGGGCCAGCAGCAGGTGGGATGCGTTGCGCACCAGTCGCGGCCATGGTTCCACGGCAAGCCCCATCGACTCGGCCTGCCGCCTGCGTTCGTCGCTGCGAGCCGACACCACCACGTCGGTGGCGCGCACCACGCCCGCCTGCAGGGCGCCCTGCACCAGCGCCGAGCCAAGCTTTCCGAATCCGGCCACGGCGAGCCTGCGCATGGCGGCATTGTGCCCGCTCCTGCGGCATCGCGTGGCGTACTGCCGGTGTGGTGCTAGCATTTCGGCCCATGTCCTCGCCCGGACCCATCACGCTGGACTTTGAGGAGCCGGTCGCCGAGATCCAGCGCCAGATCGACGCCCTGGAGCAGAAGCCCGACGCGGACAGGTTCGCCGACGAGGTGGCCACCCTGCGTCAGGCCCGCGACAGCCTGCTCACCAAGACCTACGCCAACCTGACCCCGTGGCAGACCGTTCGGGTGGCGCGCCATCCGCAGCGACCGCAGACCCTGGACTACGTGCGGCTGATGTGCCGGGACTGGTGCGAGCTGCACGGTGATCGCCGCTTTGGCGACGACCCCAGCATCGTGACCGGCTTTGCGCGACTCGGCAGCATGAAGTGCCTGGTGGTGGGTCACCACAAGGGCCGGACCACCGAGGAACGCATCAAGTGCCGCTTTGGCTGCGCCAATCCCGAGGGCTACCGGAAGGCCCTGCTCAAGATGCGGATGGCCGAGAAGTTCCGGCTTCCCGTGGTCACGCTCATCGACACGCCCGGCGCCTATCCAGGTCTGGACAGCGAGCAGCGGGGGCAGGCCGAGGCCATCGCCGTGAACCTGCGGGAGATGAGCCGCCTGCGCACGCCCGTGGTCTGCGTGGTGATCGGCGAGGGTGGCAGTGGCGGGGCGCTGGGCATCGGCGTGGGCGACCGGGTGGCCATGCTGCAGTACAGCTGGTACTCGGTGATCAGTCCCGAGGGCTGCGCCGCCATCCTGTGGAAGAAGGCGAACGAGCAGACCAACACCGCCGCCGCCACGGCGTTGGCGCTCACGGCCCAGGCCAACCTGAGCAACGGGTTGGTGGATGCCGTCATCCCGGAGCCTCACGGCGGCGCTCACCGAGATCCGCAGGCGACCGCCGAGCGACTGCAGGCGTGGATCGTGGAGTCTGTCCGAGAACTCCAGCGAATCGCGCCGGAAACCCTTGTCCGACTTCGGTTTGAGAAGTTCAGGGCCATCGGTTCCGTGACGGGCTGAACACGCTTTCTGCGCCAGAAAGGCCTGTTTGTGGATACAACGCGTTCTTCGCGCGTCCTTGACGATCGTTTTCTTTCGCCAGTTCTTGCCTCGTGCACGTACCGGGGTACTGTGCTCCGCGGAAGGCTAGGACAAGGGGTATCGCTGGGGCGAGGAAGAAGGGACGCGCCTGATCAGGTGCGAGCCGAGCGATGTGTCTCGGGCGTCCCTGATCTGAATCCTGGAATGACCCCATGTCCGACTCCCGTCTGGACAATCCGTCTCTTTCTGAACTCTTCGAGAGCATCTACGGACGCCTCAAGGAGCTCAGTTCCCTCTGCATGAGGAACCAGCCCGCGGGGCACACCCTGCAGCCGACGGCTGTGGTGCACGAGGCCTTCGTGAAGCTTGCCGACCGCGACCTGGGCGAGTTCAAGGGCGAGGAGCACTTCATGGCCACGGCGGCCACGGTGCTCCGCACGGTGCTGGTGGATCATGCCCGTCGTCGTCGCAGCAAGAAGCGCGGCGGTTCGCTGTGGAAGGGTTCCACCGACGAGCACCAGCCGCTCGACCCCACCGTGGAGGTGGGCGGTGTGCTGGCCCTGGAGGACGCCCTGCAGGTGCTGGCCCAGAACGATCCTCGGGCCGCCAAGGTCGCCGAGCTTCGCATCTTTGGCGGCATGCAGATGGACCATGTGGCTCGCCTGTTGGACCTGAGCATGGCCACGGCGGAGCGCGACTGGCGCATCGCCCGGGCCTGGCTGGAGAAGCAGTACGACCTGTCCATTCGAAGCGCGGTGAGTGGGGAGGCCGGCTCATGAGCCTGGCCATGCCCCACGGCGAGACCGATCGCTGGTCGATCGTGCGCGGACTGTTCGAGGCGGTCGCCGCGCTGGCCCCGGCCCAGCGTCAGGGATTTCTGGACTATGCCTGCCAGGACGCCGACATCCGCGAGGAGGTGGAGTCGCTGCTGGAGGCCGACCTGATGGCGGACACCATGTCCCTGCCGGGCGATCGTACCGGCGGCCAGACGGACGCCACCGAGGTTCTTCCCCAGATCCCGGGCTACGCCATCGAGTCCGTGCTTGGTCACGGCGGAGCCGGCAGCGTGTATGCCGCCCGCAACGAGCACACGGGTCGCCGCGTGGCGATCAAGGTGGTCCGTTCGCACGGCCATCACAGCCAGGCGGCCCAGCGCTTCCGTCAGGAGTGCCGCGTGCTGGCCCGGCTCTCGCACCCAGGTGTGGTGCAGATGATCGAGACCGGCACGGCCGGACCCGGCGTGACCTATCTGGTGATGGAGTTCATCGAGGGCCGGCCTCTGGAACGCTGGACGCTGGAAGAGCGGCCAACGGCTCGGCAGAGCATCGGCATCGCCCGGCAGGTTCTGGCGGCGCTGGCTCATGCGCATCAGGTTGGCGTGGTCCACCGGGACGTGAAGCCGCACAACATCATGGTCCAGGCCGATGGCAGCGTCCGTCTGGTGGACTTTGGCGTGGCTCGCCTGCACGCCGAGGATGGGCTTCGCACCGGTGTCCACACCGAGACGGGCCATCTGGTCGGCACCTTCGCCTACATGAGCCCGGAGCAGGCCGACGGCCACAGCGCCCGCATTGGTCACTTGAGCGACGTGTATCAGGTGGCCCTGGTGCTGTTTGAGATGCTTGCCGGTCGCCTGCCCTATGAGACCCAGGGCCGGACGGCGGCGGGCTTGCTGCGAGCGGTGCTGATGGACCGTCGCATGCCGCTTGGCGAGGCGCGACCGGATCTGCCTGGTCGGCTGGAGGCGATTCTGGCTCGGGCCCTGGCGATCGACCCTGCGGTGCGGCCGCAGTCGGCCCAGGCCTTGGAGGCCGAACTCGCGGCCGTTGAAGCCACGCTGGCCTGAAGATCAAGCCGGCCGAGTTCGCCGCGCACGGACGCGGTTCAACCTCCGGCGATCACCGACAAGGATCTTGTTCAACCTTCAACCCGCGACCTTCAACCCGCGACGGAGCGGAACTGTTCCGCCGTCATCACGGTGTGCTCGTGCCCGGCGGTCACCATGAGCGCGGTGGAGCCAAAGACGCTGGCCGTGAGCGTGTAACGCCCCGACGCCATCATCAGGGGCGCGATGTCGGGACCGCGGGCCATCACGTCCGGCACCACCAGCTGGCCAAACGCGTCCCAGATGGAGATCTCCGCATCCCGACCGTGTGACATGGACCACAGCGGAAGTCGGACCATGGTGTTGGGTTCCACATGCCATTCAACTTCCAGATCAGCCCG
>Ga0169931_10015229_pt1 | contig 10313 bp, 5 predicted proteins | sample Kivu_15m_20L_FD_129675 | JGI IMG/M metagenome (GOLD analysis project Ga0169931, IMG submission 129675) | Freshwater microbial communities from Lake Kivu, Western Province, Rwanda to study Microbial Dark Matter (Phase II) - Kivu_15m_20L... | ecosystem: Environmental > Aquatic > Freshwater > Lake ... | reverse complement strand
GTTCATATTCGTAGTGCGGCGAGTGTTCGGGGTGTTCGATCTTGAAATCCTGCCAGCCCGGCCCGCCCATCGTCAGGTCGAGCGTTCCCGAGACGGCGAGCACGGAATCTCGAATTCCTTCCGCTTCCAATCGGCGCGGTGTTTGACGCCAAAGCAGGTGATTGTCTGCGTCGATCACCAGACACTCGGCCCGCGGGGCGCTCGACTGCCGATAAGTGGCACTGCAAAGAATCAATTTGTGAAGAGCTTTCAAAGAGCCACCTTGGTCGCGGAACCCGATGGCCAGCCAGTCAAGCAATTCCGGATGCGAGGGGAGGCCGCCGTTCAGTCCAAAATCGTTGGGCGTCGCCACGATTCCCTGGCCGAAGTGATACTGCCAGACGCGATTAACAATACTTCGCCAGGTCAGTGGGTTGCTCGGGTCGCTCAGCCATTTCGCCAGGGCAACGCGGCGATCGCCTTCGCTGTGATCGGCGGGAAGATCAAAGCGGCTGGGAAGCATTTCCAGGAGGCCCAGTGTACCGGGGCTGACTTCCTGCATCGGTGTAAGGACATTTCCGCGAGCCAGCAGATGAATCGTGCGCGGCTGACCCGATCGCTTGTGTGTAGTTGCGGCGTAGACCTTGGCGATCGGCTGGAGCGATTTCCGTTCCGCTTCGGTCGCAGTCAAATCGTTAGCTGTTTTAGCGAGCTCGTCGCTGAGCGCTGACAATCCCTTGGCGGCGAGTAGTTCGTTGCGCTCCGCCTGAAGTGGCTCGGGGTCGGTCGAGGCGCGCGCGGGGCTGAGTCCATCGACGGCGTTGCTGCGAGTCCAGCGGGTAGGCGCTTCGATCGAATCGAGCGAACTGACGGTTTTGCCTTGAGCGAGATTCTCGCCGCTCGGCGAGTGGACTTCGACTTCGGCCAAGGCAAAGATGTAATCGTTCGCCCGGGGGACGAGCTGCGTCGCCGTGACGCGAACGTGTTGGGCTTTCACTTCGGTGGGGTGATTTTTCACGGCGATACCCGGATTGGCGACTTCGCTGGCGGTTTGGTCACTGACCAGCGTCACCCCGCTGCGAAACTCCGGGTCGTCTGCCACCTCGATCCGGTAGCGCAGGGGGAAGCCGAATCCGGCGCCGATGCTGTTGAAGTCGTCGTAGCAGGGGTGCAGGACAACATTGCGAATATCTTGCGGGCTGCCGAGGTCGATCTGAACCCATTTGGTGACGCTGGGCGAGGCCTCGATCTGGCTGTGGTAGCCGCCCTGGGCTGAGGAGGCTCCGCGGCCGGCTTCCGCGATCCGCTGATCGATTTGAAAGAGTTCTTCACCACCTTGTTCCGCCAGCTGCTTGGTAAGCTGGTCGCGGTGCTGCTGCAGATCGCGAATCCGTCGTTTCAGTTCGACCAATTGCTTTTGAATCGCTGGATCGGGGGAGTACTCCCGATCGTCGCGATCGATCGCGGCAAAGACGGCTTGGAGCGAGTAGTAATCTTCCTGCGTGATCGGATCGAACTTGTGCTGGTGGCACTGGGCGCAGTGGATGGTGACGCTGTTGAACGTACCGATCGTGTTGGCGACCATATCATCGCGGTCGAGATGCCGGGCGATCTTGCCGTCGGTCTTGGTTTCGGGAACTTCGAGATGACCGATCAGGTCCCACGGTCCGGCGGCGATCATGCCGATCGCTTCCTGGCCATCGCGCGATTCGGGGTAGAGTACATCGCCGGCGATTTGTTCTTCGATGAACCGGGCGTAGGGTTTGTCTTCATTCAGCGCGCGGATTACGTAGTCGCGATAAGGCCAGGCGCTTGAACGCGGCTGGTCTTTGTCATAACCATGCGTGTCGCCGTAGTGGACCACATCCAGCCAGTGCCGCGCCCAGCGCTCGCCGTAGCGCGGTGAAGCGAGCAATCGGTCGACCAGTTTTTCGTAAGCCTGAGGATCGGGGTCGGCGACGAACGCGGCGATCTCTTCCGGGGATGGCGGCAAGCCGTGCAGGTCAAAGTAAAGACGCCGGATCAGCGTGCGCCGATCGGCCGCTGGGGCGGGTGAGAGTTTTTCTGCTGCTAATTTGGAACGGACAAAGAGGTCGATCGGATTTTGTGCTGCTTCCAGTTTCTGATTCGATTCCCATGCGGGATTAGCTGTGGGAGTAGCCGGGCTTTTCAGTGCCTGCCAAGCCCAGTGGTCGAGCCGCGGGTCCCGCGTTTCGGCTTCGTCCTTGGCTGAGCTGGGCCAAGGCGCTCCCGCTTCGATCCATTCGCGCAGCAGAGCGATTTCTTTATCCTCCAGCCGTTCGCCATCGGGTGGCATTGCCTGTTCTTCGTTGTCAGTAGTGACTCGCCGCAGCAGTTCGCTTTGATCCGGTTTGCCCGGCAGGACAACTGGCCCGAAGTCACCTCCCTTTTCGATCCCGTTGCGGGTATCGAGCCGCAATCCAGACTCTGTCGTCTCCGCTCCATGACAATCACCGCAGCGTTCGCGGAGCAGCTGGCGAACCTGTGAGGCGAGTCGTTGCGGGCCTTCGGACGGAAGGGGTTCTTGAGCGACAGCTGTAGAAAAAGCTGACAGGCATTGGACGGAGGCGAAGCAGAGGAAAGCGAGCCAGAAGCGTGGTCGACCGCTTGCCCTGGAGCCACAGCGATTCGTGCGACAGGCAATGGATCGATTCGCGCTCAAAGGAATTTCCTGAAACAAACAGACTTCGACATCAGCCAAATACGATTATAGACGCAAATCGGTTGAGCTGCCTGATTCCCGCTGCAGGAGGAAGTAAGTTAATATCGCTCTGATGTGAAGTCGATTTATTCTGGTTTTCAGTAAAGTATCTCTCGCGATTGTTTGGAGTTCACATGTCAGCTCGATTGGCATTGCGATTCGTTCTGTTTCTGGTCGGCTGCAGTCTTTGCGGCGTGTCCCCCTCGATTGTGATGGGTTGTCAAGAAGACGGTTCGTTATTGCCTTTTCCGCCGACCCCTTCGGCCAGCCTCGCCGCGCCGCGATTGCAGGATTCGAAGCATCAGTGGCGGGTTGAGCCGCAGCGGTTGCCGGCCGATGCGCCGAATATCCTGATCGTGCTGATCGACGACTGCGGGTTTGGGACACCTGATACGTTTGGCGGATTCGCTCACACGCAGACACTCTCCAAGCTGGCCGGACAGGGGATTACCTACAATCGCTTTCACACCACGTCGATCTGCTCGCCGACGCGCGCGTCGCTCTTGACCGGCCGCAATCATCAGCGGGTTGGTAGCGGGACGATTGCCGAGCGCGCTGTCGACTGGGATGGCTACAGCGGCGTGATGCCGAAGACCTCGGCTTCGATTGCCGAGATTCTGCGGCACTACGGCTACAAGACATCGGCCTTCGGCAAATGGCACAACACGCCAGCCGATCAAACAACCGCCATGGGGCCGTTTGATTATTGGCCAACCGGATATGGCTTCGATTACTTCTATGGCTTTCTCGCCGGGGAGACTTCGCAGTGGGAACCGCGGTTGGTTGAGAACACGACACCCATCGAGCCACCGCACGGGTCGCATCTGACCGAACTGATGGTCGATCGCTCCATCGATTGGCTGAAGAAGCATCGAGCCTACTCGCCCGACAAGCCATTCTTCATGTACTGGGCACCCGGCGGCGTGCACGGTCCGCATCATGTGGCTCAGGAATGGGCCGACAAGTATCGCGGCAAGTTTGATGCGGGCTGGGACAAGCTCCGCGAAGAGATTTTCGAGCGGCAAAAGAAACTGGGCTGGATTCCGCCGGAGACTCAGCTCACTCCCCGAGCCGACTCGATGGCTGCCTGGGATAGTATTCCCGCGTCAGAGCGAGCGTTCCAGACGCGGCTGATGGAAATTTACGCCGGCTTTGTGGAGCACACCGATACGCAAGTCGGGCGATTAGTCTCGGCGATGGAGGAGATGGGCGTACGAGACAACACGCTGATTTTCTATGTGTGGGGCGACAACGGGTCGAGTGCGGAAGGACAGAACGGTTCGATTAGCGAACTGCTGGCCCAGAACCAGGTGCCGAACACGATTCAGCAGCAGATCGCCGCACTGGAAGAACTTGGCGGACTGAAGGCACTTGGCTCGCCGGTGACCGATAACATGTATCACGCGGCTTGGGCTTGGGCGGGCAGCACGCCGTTCCGCCACACCAAGCTGGTCGCGTCGCACTTCGGCGGCACGCGCAATCCGCTGGTTGTCTCCTGGCCGAAGGGAATCGCTGCCGACAAGGTCGTTCGTTCCCAGTTCCATCATGTCAACGATATCGCACCGACGATTTACGATGTCTTGGGAATTCGCCCGCCGCAGGAAGTGAACGGCTTTAAGCAGGACCCGATCGACGGCGTGAGCATGCGTGAGACTTTCAAAAATGCGGATGCGCCTGAGAACAAGCTGACGCAGTATTTTGAGAACAACGGTAGCCGCGGGATCTATCACGACGGCTGGTATGCCTGCACCTTTGGGCCGCTGATCCCTTGGGTCAATGCCCAGCAGGGATTGGGAGAATGGGATTCGGCGAAGGATAAGTGGGAGCTGTACGACCTGCGCAGTGACTTCTCACAGGCCAATGACTTGTCGGAGAAGAACCCGGAGAAGTTGGCTGAGTTACAAAAGCTATTCTTGGTCCAAGCAGAGCAGAACAAGGTCTTTCCGATTGGAGCGGGAATCTGGCTGCGGATTCATCCCGAGGACATGAAGCGTTCGCCATACAAGTCATGGGTTTTTGACACATCGGTCAATCGGATGCCGGAGTTCATCGCTCCGCCGATCAGCAAGCACAGCAATACAGTGACGATTGAAGCAGAGCTCGGCGAGAATGCCAGCGGCGTGCTTTATGCGCTGGGCGGCAGTGGCGGCGGGCTGAGCTGTTACCTCGACAACGGCCAGCTTTGCTTCGAGTACAACCTGATGATCGTCTATCGCTTTCTCGCCAAGTCGCAGGAAAAGCTGCCGGCTGGGAAGCACACGATCGTGGTCGATACGCAGCTGAAGGTCGAGCGGCCCGGGGCTCCGGCCGTGATCCGTTTGTTGGTCGATGGCAAAGAGGTTGGACAGCTGGAGCCGAAGATGACGATTCCAGGGCTGTTTACCGCAAGTGAGAGTTTTGATGTGGGAGTCGATCTCGGTTCGCCGGTCGCGCGGGATTACTTCGAGCGGGCTCCATTTCGGTTTGATGGAAAGATTGAGCGAGTCGAGGTGAAGCTGAAATGATCGTTAGAGCCGTGGAAAAGGAAGGCGAAGATTGACTCTTGCGGAGGCACGGAGGCACGGGGGGAGAGGTTGGAGAGAGGGCAAGCAAAAGCGGTTGGGGTGAGGGAGAAGGGAAAATGAGTTGAGGACAACTACCCGGCGATTGCTCGCCGAGTGGTTGTCCCCGAACTTTTTTTGTCAGCTACATTTCAGCCTGAGGTTGTGGAAACAACAGAGCTGGAGTCAAGCTGCTCAGCTATCGCTCATTTGATTGGGCTTAACAAGCGGGCGGTCGAACTGGCTCGCTTCGATTTGCCAAGTGACTTCGCCTTGTCTCAGAGGCATCCAAACTTGGAATTTACTTGTCGTTTTGATCCTTATCTTGGTTGGGCTTAGCGAGCGACGCTTCGTTCGGAGCCAAAGCCCATTCATCTTTTCCGATATAGGCCAGTAACGATTCTCTATTTTCCGTTGCCCCCAACAGACGGGATGAACCATCGGCGAACAGAGTCAGGAAAGAAGGTTCTTTTTCGCCAAGCATACCAGAGATCGGATTGTTCAAATCGACGTTGAGATCTTCGGGCTTGGTCCACGGTACTGCGGCCGAGGGGGCGGCTTGGACAAGCAGGATGGTGTTGCTCAGACCATCGGCGACTTCGCTGAGTCGAGTTGGAGTGCCGACTTTGCCCATGATCGAGTTGGCGGCCAATGGTGCGACGAATCGAGTGTATCCCGGCTTAAGTTCACTTGCACCTATATCCCCCGCAGAGCGATACATTTCAGGCATCTTCTCGAGGAGGGCGAGGTTGTGTGGGCTGTCCCAGGCTTCGTCCAAATGAAACTGATCGTAGAGTTCCTTTTCTCCCAGAAAGGGAAGAATCAGTACTCGCCAACTGAGAAGCCTTTTACCGGTCTTGTCGGCGAGAGCTTGGGGGGGAAAGGTGGAATAATCGGATTCGTAAGTTAACATGGCGAGCCCAAGCATACGCAGTCTACTTTGGTTTTCAGCATTTCGCGCAGCGATTCGAATGTTGTTGAGCATCTGCCGGATTGGATTCTCGATCAGGTTGACAAGTTTGACTCGGTCCTCAGCGACTTCCAGGAGGTTCAGGTTTTTGCCGGCACCGAATTCAGCAGTGACCACTGAATTGACCAGCTTGGCAAACTCGGCGGCTTGCTCTGGTTGATTAAAGGCTGCATCTCCTTTGAGCTTCGAATCGGGGGGCGAGCCAGCGATGCGAAACCATTTGAGATCGACGAGTGTGCTGACTGCTTTTGACATCGGCGATCCATCCTTCGGTGCGGATTGAATAAGAAAGCCGATGACTGCAGGAGGTATGGCTGATGCCACGCCGAGCGGATCCTGTGATGACTCCAAGGCCTCGGCGAGATTTTTCGAAGGCTGGCCTTCAATCTCGGCTAGCGCCTCCAGGCCTTGAGGCGAAAATGCCATCAAGACGGCACCCTCGATTGATTTGAGGATCTGCCCGGGAAGTAAAGGTTCAGCGGCGAGAGCCGCCTCGCATCGATCTGGTTGGTCGCAGCGAATGATGACACCCAATTGGGAAGGATCACCCATTAAGGCTGTGACCTCCGTCGCAAGGTAAATTCGCTTGGCCCCTGCTTTACGAAGTTTGTGCACAAACTCGGCTGGCATCGGATTGCGTTGTATCCAAGGAGCTTCCATTACCAGACTCAACTCTGTTTTGCTGGTCCATTTCAGGAATTCCTCAAAACTGACTTTGTCGACATCCGCCCAAGCAACGATCTGAATGCGAGAGTCAATTTGGGGTGGGAGCGAAGATTCTTGAGCTTTTGAACTGCTTGCGAACAGTGCCGCGAAGCCGAACAGGAACGGTGCGAGTAAGAACATTTTTATTCGCATGGAATTATCTCCAATTAAAGGTTGAGAAAGGAACAGTACCTAGCTGAGCCTAGGCGTGGCATACCCCTGGCCAGGGCTTGGGAACACCAGTTGCCGACGCGAATCCTCAACTGAGTAAGCACTAATTTCGAAATCGAAGTCGTCGAATCCGCCACGAATCGTTTTGAGAGCGGATTAGGAAATCGGCAAACTCACCCTCGGCTCCTGTCTTCACTTCGAAGCCGACCAGTTCGCCAGTATGCAAGTCGATATGGGGTGGTAAGTCCGTTAGTTCGGCTAGAGTTTTGGGAAGCTGTCCCGCATGAGTCGCGGCGAAGTGGCGGACTGCTTCGATGGTGAGCAGGCGATTGTGCGTGGAGATGAGTCGCAGTTCGGCGTTCAATGCCATTTCGACGGCTTGCGCGGGAATGAGGGTTCCGGCAAGCGTCGTCGCAAGACTTTTCGCTCCAACGGGATTCGCCTGCTGGCTTAATCGCTGATTGACCCGACCAATCGCATCCTTCGCGGAGGGGTAAGGTTGCAGGCAAGCTGCCAGCAATTCATTGGCTGATTTCCGGAGCTGCTGTGCAGCATCAATCGCGATGACTTGTTCGGGGCACATTTTCGCAATCTTTTCTTTCGCGAGCCCTGACTGGATAAGGCGCTGTCGCGCTTCGCGGGCGTCGCTTGCCAATTCCGTTGCCAGCAACAGGCCGAGTCCCGCTTTTGCACCCCTCAGGATTCCTTCGTTGTTACTGAAAACACCCGAAAGCTGCGAAAAATTTTCCGCGGACTTGGACCACTCTTTTTTCCATGTGTCTTGGTCCCAGAGTATCTCTTCAGGTTGATTCAAGACTGGGATCGCTCGTTCGATACCGCTCAATTCGATCTCAATGGCTCGCAGGATTGAGCGTCGATCATGCTGAATCGTTGCCAGGGCGTGATAGAGGTTGGGGCAACCCGGCGTGCGAATGGCATCCTCGATGGTCTCTTGCATCATTCCCTCGACTGCGACTGCAACGAGTTGCTGGACCAATATCTCTCCTTGCCGGAGGAAGGCCGCCAGACGATAGCCAGTGCGAATCGAGGCGACGGCACCGGCAAAATCGCGCCGCCCGAGTTGCTCCAGCGCTCGGAATCGAAGCAATCGGGCTAGTTCACGATACTGTTGGACCTCTGGCAAGAGATAGCCATAGAGTTCAACGCCTTTTAATTCTCGCATTCGCAGATCCCAGCTCTGGTCCTCGCACCCAGCAAATTGATCGAGCTCCGCGTAGACGAGCTTAAATGGCTCTAGCCGCTGACTAAGGTCCCTCGGATCAGGGTTGTTTCTGTCGAGAGAAACTTGATATTCGATCCAGGCGTCTAGGGCGATGGGACCGAGGCTTTGGTAGAGAAACAAAGCTCGGTCAAGATGCAGAATCCCACTACCCGGCTTGAGCGAACGCTCATCAGGCCAAAAACGATATTCAAGTTTCAACTCAGGTGCCGCAGCAGGGGCGGTAACTAAGTCATCTTCCCGCGGGACACTCGGAACAGTCGTCACCGAGGGCTCGTTCGAGAAACGATTTTGAATTTGCTCCAGTGTAGCCGTTGATCCAAGCTCAGGCTCTTGTCCGTAGCAGTTGCAAGGAGCCGAGCTTACGGTCAGCAATGTAAGACCGACGACTAATAGCAAGCGACTCGCGCTGACGAGTTGTTGTGAGAAAGAACTCATAAGCGAACCTTTTAACTTCTGAATGAAGATGAATTCTGAGGTCGGCGGAAACTAGAATCGGAATGCGGGCTGCGAATTTCGCAGCGGTTGGTAACGGAGAATTTCAGACTTGCGTCGATTGAAATCTTTTGAGTTTGTTGAGTTGCCGCGGGGACTTAAGGGGAGTCCGGCAGAGTCCGATAAAAATCGGTCGAGATCGGAACCGCGCAGTGGCGCGGCCGTGAGCATTTGCGATCGAGGTGCAATCGTAATCTGGGAAATGGCTTCAGCTCCGAGATTGAACCACTGGAGCAAATCAAAGCTACTCGCCGAGCCCTGTTGTTGGCTTGCCGCCAGCGACGCGTTAGCTCCGCGGGTCGCAACCAAAGGTTCGGATTTTAAGTCGGAAGTTACTGATGTGCCGGTGACTCGATTGCTGGGTAAGGTTACGCCGGATGGCTCTGAGTTTGGGAGCGAATTGCTTCGAACCGCTATTACGAACAGAAGGCTGGCCGCGACCAAACCGCTGGCTGCTCCGAAAATGAAGCCCGTCCATGGCCGTCGTCGTAGTGTTTCAACAATCGGCTGTCCGTTCCCTTCCCGTGGCGCCGCGGCGGCCAGCGCCGCAGCGCGACCTGCTTGCCAGCCCGCCTGATAAAGCATTTCTTCCAAACCAGTTACAGGAACCGGTTTGAGTTGCTTCAGTTGTTGCTCGAATGAATTGAGCGAGTCGGTTGGTTCTGAGGGAGTTGTCATGCTGACATTCCGTTAATCGTTTTGAGTCAGGGCAATCGATGCGGACTCCTTGGAAAAGAGTCCTGACACCTTTTTATTCGACGACGGAGGTGATTCGTTTTTTCATCTGTTCCAGCCCTGCCGTGTATTGGCGGTGGGCGGCCGAACTGGAGAGATCGAACGCTTCGGCGATTTGCCGAAAGGAGAGACCACTCCAAAGATGAGCCACCACGATCTCCCGAGTTGACTCATCAAGTTGCCGCAGTGCGGACTGTATCTCTGCAGGTGAAGCGAGAGACGAGTTGCCGCCCAGCCGCGGCTCGATAAACCAAGCCGGACGCTCGGCCGCCACCAACTGCTCACGCTGTCGGCGCCGCTGTTCCGAACGCCAGCGGCTGAGCGCCTCATTCCGCGCCACCCGTGCCAGCCAAGCGACCGGGTCATCCGGCGTTGGCACCTGTTGCGCCAGGCGAATGAAAGCTTCCTGCACACAGTCTTCGGGGCTGGAGCAGCGCAGCCGACAGAGCAGCGCCAGCGACGCCGCGTGTTTCCGCCAGAGGTTTGCCAGCTCTTCAGCCCCGATCAATGTAGAAGTCTCTCAGTCGTTGAGTTTGCGGTTACCAGCATGACGCCGCCGAAGTGAGTCTGTCCCGGGGAAAAGAGTAGAAAGGCGGAAGAGGGAGAAGAAGAAGGGCTCTCACGGAGGCACGGAGGCACGGGGGGAGGAAGGGGAGGCGGAAGTGAGAATGGGGAATGGGGGATGGGGAATGGGGAATGGGGAATGGGGAATGGGGAGTGGGGAATGGGGAGCGGGGAGTGGGGCGAGGGGAGTGT
>Ga0169931_10015227_pt1 | contig 10313 bp, 7 predicted proteins | sample Kivu_15m_20L_FD_129675 | JGI IMG/M metagenome (GOLD analysis project Ga0169931, IMG submission 129675) | Freshwater microbial communities from Lake Kivu, Western Province, Rwanda to study Microbial Dark Matter (Phase II) - Kivu_15m_20L... | ecosystem: Environmental > Aquatic > Freshwater > Lake ... | reverse complement strand
CTCATAAAGCAAGCAGCCGAATACTTGGCCAAAAACGATAAAGGCGAAATGGCTTTTGGTGGTCAAAAGTACGCTCCATTCGATTCGAAGCGCAGTCATGAAGTCTTGGTAGATATTCTTCCATATATCCGTGGTAAAGTGAGTCAGGAAAAACGCTTCATCGGTACGGTTGATCACAATGATGAGTTGATGACCTATGTGAATAGTAAGGATGCCGCTCGCTTAGCTGAGCTGGGGACCTCCTGCCCGGATCACTTCCTCCGTACAAAAATCAAGCCCTTGTATGTGGATTGGAATCCTCATACTGAAGATGTAAGTGCTCTGAAAGCAAAACTCGATTCGGGCTTGGAAGCGTATCAAAAAGATTATGCAGCATACTATGAAGCGCACAAGCACCCCAATTCCCCGGCGATGAGGGTTTCTTACCCATCGGTGGTGTTGATCCCGGGTTTAGGGATGATAGCCTGGGGTAAAACTAAGAGTGAAAGCCGGGTGACGGCCGAGTTTTACAATGCGGCCATCTGGGTGATGCGAGGAGCTGAATCTGTTTCAAAGTACACAGCCATCTCCCGTCAAGAGGCCTATGATATCGAATATTGGCTCCTTGAAGAGGCAAAACTTAAGCGTATGCCGGCAGAACAAGAAATGGCTCGTAAAATAATCGTAGTTATTGGAGCCGGTTCAGGAATTGGTCGCGATACGGTCGACCGCCTCATCAAAGATGGAGCAACTGTGGCTGCAATCGATCTCAATGCGGATGCCGCCAAAGAAACGGCGGATACCGTACTCAAGCGTGTTGGGATGGGAATTGGAGTGGCTGGTTCTGGCATAAGTGGCTCGGGAGATATCATCGGCTTGGGCTGTGATATGACCGACCGTGATTCCATCCGCAAGATGCTCATTAAAGTTGTTCTGGCCTACGGTGGGATCGATGGTATTGCGGTGACGGCAGGGATTTTCATCAGTCCGGATGTGCACGGTAATTTTGATGATGCCGGCTGGGCAAAAAGTTTTGCAGTAAATACTACCGGACCCTATTTGGTAGCACATGAAGCATCCCGCATCTGGAAAGAGCAAAAACTCAGCGGAAGCCTTGTCATTACCACCAGTGTGAATGCCGTGGTCGCAAAAAAAGGAAGCTTTGCGTATGATGTAAGCAAGGCCGCGACGAATCACCTTATTCGCGAATTGGCCATTGAAATGGCTCCTCATGTGCGCGTGAATGGTGTGGCGCCGGCAACAGTTGTGGAAGGCAGCAGTATGTTTCCACGCGATCGGGTGATGGCTTCCTTGGCCAAGTACAAGATCACGTTTGAGGAGAGTGAGGATACAGAGACACTCAGATCACGCCTAGCTGATTTCTACGCCAGCCGAACACTCACAGGAGCCCCAATCAGACCAGCGGATCAATCAGAAGCGATATATCTGTTCCTGAGTGAGCGCTTTTCGCGCACTACTGGGCAAATCATCCAAGTGGATGGTGGTTTGGTAGAAGCTTTCTTGAGATAATTTGAAGATGGGGATTCCTACGCTATGACGTGTAAGAATCCCCATTATTTCTGAATCGAAGTGTTATGAGTATAGAACTATGTCAGCTTAAACAGTTGCTGTGCATTAGTCGTTGTGATTTGGGCGACTTCTTGGAGAGTAAGGCCTAATACCTCAGCCATTTTTTGTGCGATGAGACGTATATAGGATGGCTCATTCCGCTTGCCGCGATGAGGAACTGGTGATAAGTACGGGGAATCCGTTTCCAAGATGAGTCTATCTAATGGCAATTTTGGGATAGTCGCATCGAGTCCGGAATTTTTATACGTCAGTACGCCGCCGATACCAAGATGCAGGCCAAGGTCAATAGCTTTAAGACCCTCCTCAACCGTCCCATTAAAACAGTGCCACACCCCCTGAATACGTCCGTCTTGTTCCTCTGAAAAAATTTGGAGCATATCATCGGTACTATTTCGGTTATGGATCACGATGGGTTTATCGAACTCTGAAGCAAGTTGGCAATGATGACGAAAACTTCTTTGTTGTTCCTTGATGAACTCCGTACTCCAATAATAATCGAGACCCGTTTCTCCAACACCGATGATATCATTCAATTTGACCGCATACTCCAATGTTTGCTCAGCTTGGTGTGTTTGAGCATCTACATCGCATGGATGTATTCCAGCCATCTTGCCAAACCGAATTTCAGGATGATTCAATTTATCCATCAATGAAATGGAATCAAGAGTGATGGCTGGAAGTAGAATCGTTTTTACTTCGGCTTGAATTGCACGATCTAGAACTTCATTTAGATCAACTTGTAGCTCATCGTGGTACAAATGACAATGAGTATCAATCAGTTGGATATGTGTTTGCATGCCCTAAAGATACAAAGCTATCCTGAGTGCGTGTTGTTCAATCATTTTCTATATCAAGCGATTTTTATGTATTTATAAATTTGCAAGGATTAAGATTTTCAAATAATGATCGGGTAGAAATGATATTATGCAAGTGGTTCATTATAACGACATAAAGCATCCAATCGGTCTTTTTTTATGCACAATATCGATACTCTAGCTCTTAAACTTCAGCCCCATTACGCTCACTTTGATGTAGAAAACAGGTTACTGTTTAGTGGACATTCTCATCAAGCTTGGCCAGATGTAGCCTTGGAGGGTCTGAGAGAAGGATTTCTTGAAGCAGCCAGCTTGGTTGATGAAAAGTGGTCGAATGCTTTTCATAAAACAGAGGTTTTAAGATCCTATTTACGCCATTTTTATGATGATCCAGATGGCAAGTATACCCTCAGCCAAAATACCCATGACGTTCTAGTCCGTTTGCTCTCTTCGTTTGATTGGAAGAATGGAAGGATCATTACTACGGATGGGGAATTCCATACGGTGTTTAGGCAAACAAAACGATTGGAAGATATTGGGGTAAAAGTCGATCGAATCTCCGTTTTCCCACTCGAATCTATTCTTGATCGATTTGAGCAAGCTCTTCAAGAATCTGCAACGGTAGCGATTGTATCCAGAGTCTTTTTTTCGAATGCACTCATTTTGAATGAGTTACCCGCTGTTGCAAAACTATGTCGTGAAAAAGAGGTACCCTTAATTATAGATGATTATCATGGAACGAATGTTATCCCCATATCTTTACGTGAGAGTGATATGATGGATACGTTTTGGCTCATTGGCGGTTATAAATATTTACAGTGGGGCGAAGGCAACTGTTTTTTAAGGTTCCCGAAGGATTGCACACTAAAACCTGTCATAACAGGATGGTTCTCATCATTTGGAACATTAACCCTCGATCGAAATAAAGTTGGCATTCAGTTTGACGAAGGGGATAATTTATTTTTAGGTGGGACCTATGATCCTATATCTCAATACAGGGCAGCTAAGGTTGTAGGCTTTTTTAATGAGATGGGTTTAGATCCTAGTGTTCTGGAACATCAATATCGCTCTCAAGTTCAGATGTTTCTAGATGCATTCAGGGAGCTTGATATCCCCAAGGGTAGATTGGAATTGCTTCATGATGTACCAGCCACATCAAGAGGTGGATTTGTTGCTCTCAAATCTCCGGTTGCTGGAGAAATTAGGACTAAACTCAAGGAGTATGGGATGTTTACGGATCATCGTGGCGAGGTCTTGCGCATTGGATTTGCGCCCTACATAAGCAGCACTCAAATTGAGGAGAGTGTTCGACTGATAAAGAAAGTGATAGATAAACTTTAGTTTTTTACATTTTTTTACATTTGATTACGTAAGGAATGCCATTTTCATGTATCTATAGGTTAGAGCCGGTGCACGCGGGGTTTTTACCTCGCGGCGCTTCGGGTCTCTAAGGGTGGTGTCACCATGTTGTCACTCTACAGATCTAGTTTATGATAAAAGTTGAAAGTTGAAAAACTCTTACATATATTGCACATATACACTACAAACCTAGTCCAAATCTAATGTCTACTCCAGAACGTCTCAGAGCCCTAGAACTCGCTGTTGAACAACTTGAAAAAGCACATGGTAAAGGTACCATCATGCGATTGGGTGACAGCGCTGTGGTTCCAATTGATGCCATTTCCACAGGATCAATTGCCATCGATCACGCTTTAGGAGTGAATGGGGTACCCCGAGGAAGAATAACAGAGATTTACGGTCCAGAGTCGAGTGGTAAAACGACACTGACACTACACATTATCGCCGAAGCTCAGAAAGCGGGTGGCTATGCAGCGTTTATTGATGCTGAGCATGCATTTGATGCGAAATACGCTCGTAATTTAGGGATCAATATTGATGAACTCTTAATATCTCAACCTGATAGTGGTGAGCAGGCTTTAGAAATTGCAGAAACACTGATTCGTTCTGGTGCCTTAGATGTAGTTGTAATCGATTCGGTTGCAGCTTTGGTACCGAAGGCTGAATTAGAAGGTGATATGGGTGATTCTCACATGGGCTTGCAAGCACGTTTGATGTCTCAAGCCCTTCGAAAGTTAACCGCTGTGGTTAGCAAAACACGAACTGCTGTTATTTTCATTAACCAAATTAGAGATAAAATCGGGGTGATGTTTGGAAATCCTGAGACGACTACAGGTGGACGCGCACTGAAATTCTATTCATCTGTCAGGGTCGATATCAGAAGAATTGGAGCCATCAAAAAAGGAGATGAAGTAGTAGGTAACCGCACCAAAGTTAAAGTGGTCAAAAACAAGGTAGCGCCCCCCTTCAGAGAATGTGAGTTTAACATATTGTACGGCAAGGGCATTTCTAAAGTCGCAGAAATACTCGATCTGGCTGTTTCAAGTGATATTATCCAAAAACGTGGCAGCTGGTACCGTTACGATGGAGATCCACTAGGTCAAGGTGCTGATGCTGCAATTCAATTCCTTGAAGAGGATCCAGCATTGGCAGATAAGATTGAAACTCAGGTAAGAGCCATCCTATCTGGTGAAGCTACCGCTCCCGTCTTAACTAGCTCAAACGGAGTATCTGAAGAAGAATAGTTTTATTTGAAGTTGTTAGTGAAGCCATCACAACTAAAGGCCGATATGGGTGAAACCATATCGGCCTATTTTTTTGATTGGTTTTGTCTCAAGAAATACCAATTCATTTATGGCAATACCTGTTTATTGTTATCTTGAATCATGCGCTCTCCCATTTTGGACATCACTGTCAAGGTAATTCTCGCTGCCGCATTTATAGCAGCTTTAATTCTACTTATTTATCGGTTTTCCACATTAGCCATTTATGCTAGCGTTGGAACAATTCTCGCCTATGTATTGGGTCCAATTGTAAATAGAATGGAATCAAGTGGTTTGAATCGCACTTTTTCAATTCTTGTCGTTATGAGTGGACTAGGATTTGTGCTCTACTTTCTTTCGACCACTTTAGTACCTCCCTTAGTTTCTCAAGTAGTTGATCTGTCAAATCAACTAACGTCTGAAAATATTAACATGATCGCTCAGACTATTGATGAATGGGTTGTGTTCAATATTCCTTTCATAACGGAATCTGGAGTAGTTGCAAAAGCAGTAGTTCAGTTCATTGACGATCTATTTCAAATGGGTGATATCAAACAGCATTTCCCAAATTTGGTAAGTAATTTTTTTGGGCTGGTGGGCAATGTTTTTACGGCAATTATCGTGATTCCCTTAACCATTTTTTTCTTCTTAAAGGATGGCAGCAGAATAAGAAGAAACCTACTAAAACTGGTACCCAATAAGTACTTCGAGACATCCATGTCGATCATCGACAAGACCGAAAAGAGACTAGGTATCTACTTCAAAAGTGTTCTCCTGCAAAGTACAATCGTAGCTTTAATATCTTCAAGCCTGTTGACATATGTAGGTTTGGAGAATGCAATCGTTGTAGGAATTTTTATTGGCTTGGCAAATTCAATTCCATATGTAGGTCCAGCCATTGGCTATATTGTTATTGTAGTTGTGGCAATCTTTGAAACGGGTGACTTGACCTATGTATACAGTGGCTTACTGGCTCAATTAACCACTCAATTGATAGATAATATCATATTACAGCCACTCATTTTTTCTAAATCGGCTGACATGCACCCTATTTCTATTTTATTCATCGTATTTATGGGCGCAGAGTTGGGAGGTGTGCTCGGAATGCTTTTAGCTATTCCAATTACTGCAACCGTCAATTTGACGATAAAAGAAATTTATTGGAGCCTGGACAACTATAAAATATTTAGAATCAATAAAGCCTGACATATGCCAATTAAGCGCTTACCCAAAAATGGCGTCATTGCAGTAACGAGTCCATCATCACCTGTTGTTCCTGAAAGACTTGAGCGAGGTATCCGTTACATTGAATCCTTGGGGTATAGAGTTAAACTTGGTAAATCAAACTACCAATCTGAAACCTATTTTGCAGGTTCTGTTTTAGACAGAGCGAATGAATTGAACGATTTCTTTTCAGATCCGGAAGTTGACGCCATTTTTTGTGGTAGAGGGGGCTTTGGTAGCATGTATTTACTGCCCTATTTGAACTATGATCAGATTAAAAAGTCGAACAAGCTCTTTGTTGGATTCAGTGATATTACTGCCTTGCAATGGGGCATTTGGACAAAAACGGGGATGCCCTCGATATCTGCTGGCATGGTAGCAACCGACATGGCCAATGATCCCATAAACCCCGATTTTGAGAGTCACTTTTGGGAGGTCATAGATTCAGGAAAATGTACAATTGATTTGTCTGGATCAGAGACTCAAAAAAAAACAATTACAGCCCCAGCTCTACCGGGTACTCTTGCTGTAGCAGCTAAACTAATAGGAACCCAATGGTTCCCATCCCTAAAAGATAGCTTACTTATCCTCGAGGATGTAGACGAACCAATGCACAAAATTGATGGCTATCTTGGCCAATTTCGAATGGCTGGATACCTAGACCATGCAGCTGGTGTGGTGCTTGGGACTTTTAACAGGCTTGAGAAGGAACCCTATCCGGAAGTTCCAAGTTTTGAAGAACTCATAACACGCATTTTTGAAGGCATTCAAGCACCGCTTGCAGTTCACACCCGATATGGACACATAAAAGACAAATTAGCCATTCCATTAGGGCTTCCAATCTGTGTATCTTTGGGATCTAAATCTTCCATGTTCAATCCTATTTCTCTTTACGATTTTTGAAGCGTATTCTTGTTTTTGCCTCTGGCTCCGGTTCAAATTTTAAATCTATTCTCGATGCCATCAAGACAGGAGAATTGACAGCTGAATGTGTTGGACTTTTCTGTGATAGAGATGGAATCGGAGCAATTGAATTAGCTAGACGAGACGGTATTCCTGTATTCATTCATCGCAGAAAAGATTTCGAGGACTATGAAAAGTACTTCTTAGGCCTTTTAACTGATATGGAAGCTCTTCGACCTGATCTGATTGTTCTTGCTGGCTATTTGAGTAAGATTCCTTCGACTATCGTTCAACGTTGGTCAGGGAAAATCATCAATATACATCCTGCTTTATTACCCAAATTTGGGGGTAAAGGTTTTTATGGTATTCATGTACATGAAGCCGTTTTAGATGCTCGGGAGCAGGAAAGTGGATGTACTGTTCATTACGTTGATGAGGTCTATGATCATGGATCAATTATTGAACAGATCGTTGTGCCCGTTCTGCCGGACGATACTTCGACACGTCTGCAAGCTCGTATTCTAGAACAAGAACACAAGATTTACCCAAAGGTCATTCAACGACTACTCACCTCTAATTAATTTATCATTTTGGCTGGTCTAACTGCATATCCCATTCACAAGGAATCCCTTGTTATCAAAAGAGCTCTTATTTCTGTTTCTGATAAAACAGGTCTAGAGCAGCTTGTTCAATCACTACATAGTGCCGGTGTTGAACTTTTATCTACGGGTGGGACAAAACATGTCATAGAGAGCTTTTCGATACCTGTAAAAGATGTTGCTGAAATTACTCAATTCCAAGAGTGTTTAGATGGTAGAGTTAAAACGCTTCATCCAGCGGTGCATGCTGGATTATTAGCAAGAATGGATATCGAAAAAGATCGAACTGAGATGAGTCGTCTTGATTTTAGTGCGATACAATTGGTGGTTGTGAACCTCTACCCTTTTGAGAAGACGGTAGCTCGTAGTGATGTTGACTTATCTGATGCTTTGGAAAATATCGATATAGGTGGACCAACTATGATTAGAGCGGCAGCAAAGAATGTCGGCCATGTATGTGTGTTAAGTGATCCAAACCAATATTCTCATTTTTTAGATTCTTTTATATCGGGTAGTATTTCCTATCCAGATCGTCTCGAATTTTCTGTTCAAGCCTTTAATAAAATTGCTGCCTATGACACTGCAATAGCAGAATACCTTATGGGACAAAGTAGGGCTGAATATCGGCCTTGGCTACACCTATCTCAGCCCCTTCATCAATCCTTACGTTATGGCGAAAATCCACACCAACCGGCAGCTGTTTATGGTAATCAATCTAGTTATATCGACTGTTTTCATGGAAAGGAATTGAGCTACAACAATTTTTTAGATGTTGATGCAGCAATGTCTTTAATGGCTGAATTTGATGAGGATAAACCAACCTGTGCCATCATAAAACATACCGTTGCATGTGGGGTTGGAACTGGTGACTCCTTAACTGATGCTTATCAACGGGCCTTTGAAACGGATACGGTATCCCCTTTTGGAGGAATTATCATTGTTAATAGGGAAATGGATGAAAAAACAGCTTCGGTAATCGATAAGATATTTACAGAGATTATCATTGCCCCATCCTATTCGCAAGAAGCTCTGCATCTACTAAGTCAAAAGCCAAACAGACGACTAATACGTCAACTCAGATCGGTTTCCTATTCTGCCAGCAGCATTCGAAGTATTTTTGGAGGTTCGCTCGTACAGACCCCCGATTTGGAAGCTGAAAACTCATCTAATTGGGAAATTGTGACAAAAAGAAAACCGACACCTTCAGAAATGGATGATCTGATCTTTGCGTGGAAAGTGGTAAAGCATATCAAATCGAATGCCATTGTCTTCGTTCGTGATGGTCAAACACTGGGTATTGGAACGGGTCAGACTTCAAGGGTAGACTCAACAGAAATCGCCATTTTAAAATCTCAAAAAGCTGGTTTAGATTTAAAAGGAAGTGCTGTAGCATCGGATGCTTTTTTTCCATTTTCAGATGGAGTAGAAGCTGCTGCTGCTGCTGGAGCAAAAGTTGTTATTCAACCCGGAGGAAGTGTTCGAGACAAAGAAGTTATTGAGACTGCCGACCGACTTGGTATCGCAATGATATTCACTGGCCTGCGACATTTCAGACACTAAGATTTACTTTTAATACTCATTTTTTTCAATTCGCTAATACCATATCTTCATCGTAAATTGAAGAATTATTTTAGTTTCGCACCGATTGACCCGATGACTCTCCCATCAGCACTAGAAAACTTACAAAACGTTAGAAAATCCGGTTATTTAGACTGGATGTACGCGGACATAGCGGTTGATTTAGGAACTGCTAATACCTTGATTTACATGCGTGGTCATGGAATAGTTCTGAACGAACCCTCCATTGTGGCACTGAATGCCCAAAATCAGGCCGTAGCGATTGGACATGAAGCTCGGTTGATGCATGAAAAAACTCACCGTGATATTCGTACCATTCGTCCATTAAGAGACGGTGTGATCGCTGACTTTGAGGTTGCTGAGATGATGATCAAAGGCATGATCAAAAAAGTTAAAACCAAATGGTATACAACTACCCGTAAAATGGTGGTATGTGTTCCCAGTGGTATTACAGAAGTAGAAAGAAGAGCCGTAAGAGATAGCGCTGAGCATGCCGGAGCAAAGGAGGTCGCTATTATTGATGAACCCATGGCTGCGGCAATTGGAATTGGACTCGACGTTCATGAGCCAGTTGGCAACATGATTGTCGATATTGGTGGTGGAACCACTGAAATTGCTGTGATAGCCTTATCTGGTATTGTGTATTCACAATCCGTGCGTCTCGGTGGTGATGAACTCAATGAAGATATCATCAATTACTTCCGTAGAAATCACAACCTCTTAATCGGTGAGCGTACTGCCGAGCATGTGAAATGCATGATTGGTTCAGCCGCACCTCTTGATGAAGAGCTTGAAATCACAGCTAAAGGACGCGATTTGGTAAATGGCGCACCTCGAACCAGAACAGTTTCTTCCAAAGATGTTAGAGAAGCCATTTCTGAGTCCGTAAACACCATTATTGAGTCTATTGCAAAGTCACTAGAACAAACTCCACCTGAGTTGAGTGCCGACATTTTGGATCGTGGTATTATGCTAACAGGTGGTGGTGCTCTTTTGAAAAATCT
>Ga0169931_10015226_pt1 | contig 10313 bp, 9 predicted proteins | sample Kivu_15m_20L_FD_129675 | JGI IMG/M metagenome (GOLD analysis project Ga0169931, IMG submission 129675) | Freshwater microbial communities from Lake Kivu, Western Province, Rwanda to study Microbial Dark Matter (Phase II) - Kivu_15m_20L... | ecosystem: Environmental > Aquatic > Freshwater > Lake ... | reverse complement strand
TGGCGGCGCCTGCTGCACCAGCGGCAACGCGCGCGAGGTCTTCGACTGGGCCATGCAGGGTGGCGATCGGCCGCTGGAGCCCGGGGAGCGCGTGCAGGTGCTCTTCATGCCGGACCAGCACCTGGGCCGCAACACGGCGCGCCGGCGCGGGCTCCGCAGCGAGCTGGACGCCGAGCGTGGCGGCGGCGCCGCGGACATGGCCGTGTGGAATCCCAGGAAGCCGCGCGGAGGACTCTCGGTGGACACCATCCGCCAGTCCACCGTGCTCCTGTGGGCCGGTCACTGCAGCGTGCACAAGCTTTTCCGCCCCGAGCATCTGGCCCAGGCCCGCCACCGCGATCCCGGCACCACCGTGATCGTGCATCCGGAGTGCTGCCAGGAGGTGGTGGAACTTGCGGATGAGGTGGGCAGCACCGAGTTCATCATCGAGCGTCTGGAGCAGGCCGCTCCCGGCAGCAGCTGGACCATCGGCACCGAGGTGCATCTGGTGGAGCGGCTCTGCCGGCAGGCGCAGGCCCGCGGGGTGCAGGCACGGATCCTGAGCGACTGCCAGTGCCTCTGCACCACCATGGTGCGCATCGACCAGAAGCACCTGCTCTGGGTGCTCGACAACCTGGTCGAGGGTCGCGTGGTGAACCGCATCCAGGTCCACGCCGAGGCCGCTCGCCTGGCGCGACGGGCGTTGGACCGCATGCTGGCCCTGCGTCCGCCCGTGCCGGCCACGGCGATGGTGGACTGAACGGTGCAAGGGTTGCGCACACCTGGGCAGCGCTTCAAGTGGCCACTGCTGGCCCTTGGCGGCATGCTGGCGCTGGGCGCGGCGCTGCTGGCGCTGGCGCCCACGCTGGCGGCAAGTCTGGGACGCGGATTCATCGCCGGCCGCGTCGCCGCCGCGATCAACGGCACGGTCACCATCCGGTCCCTGTCCCTGGGCTGGTTCGGCCAGCAACGCGTGGAGGGGCTGGAGATCCGCGACGCATCCGGTCAGACCACCATCGCGGCCAGTGCCGTGGTGGACAACGCCATCCTGGACCTGCTGATCGGCAGCGTGGACATGCTGCGCGTGGAGGTGGAGGGCTCGATCCGGGCGCGTCTGCGACCCGACGGCTCGGTGAGCGTGGCGGATCTGGGATCGTCGCCCGCCGCATCCGCGACGTCCGGACCGGCACCCTCGGGCGGGTCGATCGCCATGCCCTTTCCGGCAGCCCGGCTCACCGTGAAGCGGCTGGACGTGCAACTGGATGATGACGTGGGGGTGGCGATGGCCCTGCGCGACCTGAGGGGCTTTGCCCAGATCGGTCGCGGCCAGCCGCTGCAGGCCGACTTCAGCGGCACCACGCAGCTGCGAGACCAGTCGGGGCAGGTGTCGGTCAAGGCCTCTCTGGACGACGTTCTTTCCCGGGCCGGAAGCCCGGACCTGGCGGCCATGACCGGCAGCGTGCAGGCCACGGTGAGCGGGTTCATGCTGCCGTGGAAGGGCATGCAGGTGCAGGTGCAGTCCGCGGCGCTGGCGGTGCAGGCCGAAGCGGGCAAGCCCATCGTGATCAACACGCAATCCCAGGTCACGTTGGATGGACAGCCCGTCTCGGCCCAGGTTGCCGTGCAGGCGGCGCGACCGGCGCCAGGTGCGATGTTGGCCGCCTGGGCCACGGATCCGCGCAGTTGGTCCGGCTCGGTGGCCGTGCGCAACCTTCCCGCCGTGGTGGTGCAGCCGTGGCTCGCCTCCACGCCCTTGATGGCGGTTCGTGACATCGGTTCCACCATCGATCTGACGCTGCAGGGCGGTGCTGGCGCGGCCACGCTGCAGATCGCGGCACCGCACCTGCAGCTCTCGGCCGCCGCGTCGGTGGACGTGGCCACCGGCGCGGTGCAGGGTCGTGACGGCGTGGTCACCATCGATCTGGATCCAGGCCTGCTGGCTTCGCTGGGCGTGCAGGTCACGGCGCCCGGGCGTGCGCAGGTCAACCTGTCCCGCTTTGCCACGCCGCCGATCGGGCCCGCGGGCCTTGATGTCTCGGCCGTGTCCGTGGAAGGCTCGATCACCGTGGATCCGATGGCCGTGATGGGGCTGGCGCCCGAGCCCGTGCAGCTGGCCGCGGCGGCATCCTTCCGCTCCCCGGCGCTGCGGGAATCGGTGGAGTTGGCGGTGAACGCGTCGGTGCAGCGGCAGCCCATCGAGCTGTCCACGCAGGTCACGGGCCTGGGTCCGGCGCTGGATCTCTCCGTGGCTCGGCTGCAGGGCACGCTGAGCGCCGGACCGCTGGATCCCGACCTGCTGCCCGGACTGCCGGCCACGGTGCGATCGCGCATGACCGCAGCAGGTCTGGGCTCCAGCAGCGTGCGAGCCAGCTTTGCCGGCGGCGCCACCGAGGGCGTGGGCCAGCTGCAGGTGGACACGCAGGTGGGCACCGTGTCCGCCAAGGCCCTATGGGACGCGTCCTCGCTGCAGGTGCCCCAGTTCAACGCCAACCTGCTGCTCCAGCCGGCCCTGGTGAACGAGCTGGCCGGTGGGCAGGTCACGTTGGCGCAGCCCGCGTCGATGCAGGTCACGGCGGGACCGGCCCGCATGGCTCGAAGCGGTCCGATGCTGGACTCCACGTCGCTGGCCACCGTTCCGGTGAGCGTGGCCGTGGCTTCCATCGAACTGGGCGCCGTGCAGGGCGTGTGCAGCCAGGCCGCCGTCCGAACGCTGAAGGCCCAGGGCAATCTCTCGCCGTTTGCGGGACCGCTCTTCGACGGAACCGTCTCGATGGAGGGCGCCTCGCTCACGCAAGTGCCCAACGCGGGTGCCGTGCAGGTGAATGGCCTGGTCGTGCAGGGCAAGGCGCTCGGTTCCGTGTCCCAGCTCTTCACGGGACAGGTCACGCTTGCCGACGCCATGGCATCGGCGGTGCCCGGCGCGGGCCCGGTGCAGGCCAGGCGGATCTCGGTCCAAGCCACCGTGCCCGTGGACCTGAAGGCGCCGGGCCAGGTGCAGGCCTCCGTGGAGGGTGTGGCGTGCGCCCGCGTGCCCGGGCTGTCCGCGCCGATCAACCTGGACGCCGTCACCGCCACCATCGACGGCCCGCTGCTCCCAGCCGAAGGCATGCGCCTGACGGTGAAGGCCGACGTGCGCGACGCCGCCGCCTCGCTGGCCCTGGCGCAGGTCCAGCTGCAGCAACGGGCCACCGAACAGGAACTGGGTCTGGACCTGACCCAGGTGGACATGCGGCGCGTGCTCGCGCTGCTGGGCAGCGCGCAGGAGGTTCCCGAGTGGGTGGGAGCCAAGGGTGATCGCACGCTGGCCGCCCGCCTTCGGACCGCCCAGGGCGCCGCCACCTTCTCGCTGCAGGCCAGCCTGGATCCGGTGGTGGCCCAGGTGCAGGGCACGCGCGCCGCCGACGGGACCGTCTCCCTGAGCCAGGGCACCGTGCAGGCCACGCTGCCGGCGGGCGTGGTCAAGTCGCTGCTGGACAACCCGGACAGCGGCGTGAGCACGCGCAGCGTCTCGGACGTGCCGTTGCGGATCACGCTGGGCCGCTGCACGCTGCCCGCCGACGCCACCGGCTCGCCGCAGGTGCTGGGCAAGGGCAGCCAGGTCGAGGCCACCGTGCAGGTGAGCCCGTGGAAACTGGACCTGGTCGACGGCACTGCGCTGGACGTTGGCGCCATGCGGATGGAACTGAAGATGCTCGCCGCCAGCGCCACCTCGCTGCGTGTGAACGGACAGCTGGCCAAGCGTGGTGGTTCGCCCAGCCCCATGGACATCTCGCTGGAGACGGCCACGCTGCTGGACGGCCAAGGTCGCGTGGACCTGGGGCGCGGCAGCATCGCCGCCAGCGTCCGCATCGACGAGTTCCCCAGCTCGGTGGCCGATCGCCTGCTGGGGATGGACGGCTACCTGGTGGACATGCTGGGCAACGTGGTCAGCGTGAAGATGAGCGGCCGCTCCGGGAGCGCGCCGGACCAGTTCTTCCAGGGATCCATCACCAGCCCCGCGCTGCAGGTGACCATTCCTCAGGTGCGGCTCTCGGAGCAGGGGCTCTCGGTGCTGCCGCAAAGGCCCATCGTGGCCGAGCTGCGGCCCGACGAGCGGCTGCGCACGCGCATCCTGCGGCCGCTCAACCCCATCTTTGCGGACATGCGCACCGCCAACGACCGCCCGATCCGCGCCACGCTGAGCGCGCTGCAGGTGCCGCTGCCGGTGGACATGGCCGCGCTCGACGGCGCCTTCACCATTGACGTGGGCGAGGTGGAGCTGCAGAAGAGCAGTCAGGTGCTTCAGGTGCTCGACCTGGTCAAGGCCCAGCCCGGCGGCTCGGTGTCCGCGCGGATCGGCCCGCTGCAGGCCAGCATCGTGAAGGGTCTGCTCACCTACGGTGACTTCCAGGTGCAGATCGGCCGGCTGGGCAACGGCACCTGGCAGCAGACCCTCTTCAACGACGCCCGCATCAATCTGGCCAGCACGCCGCCCTACGCCGACGCGATCGACATCCGCTACCCCTACAGCGGCGTGGTGAACACCGCGGCCAAGCTGCCCATTCCTGGCGTGCGCAAGTTCCTGGACGGACTGCAGCAGCAGCTGGGCGGTGACGGCAAGGCCCTGAACGCCGTGCAGATGAAGGTGAAGTACTCGGGACCGCTCGACGGTTCCGAGCTGCGCATGGACTTCTATCCGCTGGAACTGCCGCCCGGCATGGGAGGCCGCGTGATCGAGGGACTGCAGGAGGGCATCGGCGGCGCGATCGACGACCTCTTCGGCGGCCGCAAGCGGTGACGCGCCGCCCGGGCCTCGCTCACATGGGCTTCTCGCCCACCGTCTCGTCGTAGACCTGCAGCAGCTTGGACTTGTCAAAGATGAGCTCGTTGCGGCTCAGGCCCGTCACCTCATAGTGCGGCGTCAGCTCGATGGCGTCGCAGGGGCACGCCTCCTCGCACATGCCGCAGTAGATGCAGCGCAGCTCGTCGATGTCGAACTGCTTGGGGTACTTCTCGCGGTCCTCCCACGGGCTCGCGTCGGCCACGATGTGGATGCAGTTGGCGGGGCAGGCGGTGGCGCACATGAAGCACGCCACGCAGCGCACGCGTCCGTCCTCGTCCTTGTTCAGGCGGTGCACGCCGCGGAAGTAGGGCTTGTACTGGCCACCTTCCTCCACCGGGCGGTCGTCGCGCTTCTGCTCGGGGTACTGCAGCACCCAGATGTTCTTCTTGTTGGAGCCGTTGCGGCCGAAGTTCTCGAAGGCGTGCCGCAGCGTGGTGCCCAGGCCCTTGAACACCTCGGGAATGAACAGGCTCTCGGCCCGGCCGAGCGGCTTCAGGGACACGTTCACGATCTCGTCGTCGCGGATGGCCATGGCAGGTCGGATCGTAGCCGCCTCGGGTAGGTTGCACGCCATGACCTCCCACGGCGGCCCGCCGGGCTCGCGCGCCAACCACGAGATGCGGATCGGCTACCGCATGATGGGCATCGGCCTTGAGACCACCTCGCAGGTGGCCGCGGGCGTCTTCTTTGGATGGCTCGTTGATCGCTGGCGAGGCCAGGGGAGCGTGGGCATCGCCGTGGGCGGAGGATTGGGGGTGCTGGTGGGGGTGATCTCGCTGGTCCGCAATGCGTGGCGACTCAACGCCCAACTGGACCGTGCGGGCCGAAAGGGGGGTGATCCGTGACCATGCCTCCGGAGAACCCGGTTCGCCTGCGTCCGGGCCTGGCGTTCGGCAGTTGGGCGGCGTCAGCGGCGGTGGCGGCGGGGGCAGCCTGGCTTGGCGGACCGGCGGGACTGTGGTCATCCGAAGTCGCGATCTCTGCGGTGCTTGGATCCCTTCTGGCGTCGGTGGTGATGCTGGTGGGTCTGCTGGCCATGGCCCCGTGGGGGTTGCGAACCCCATCGGAGTGGAGCACCCGGTGGCTGGCCGCCACCGTGATTCGCTTCATTGGCACGCCTTTTCTGGCCCTGTTGCTATACTCCCGCCCCCCTTCGGCAGAGGGTTTCCTTCTTGCCGTGGCCGGCTCGTACCTGCTGTCGCTGGCGGTGGAAACCGCGGTGGTGGCCCAGGGCGTGCTTTCCGCGGTGGGCAACCCGACCCGCGGGTCCGTCTCCAGCCAGACCTGAATCCAGCCATGCCCTTCCTTCTTGCCGCCGGCGACAATCCACTCGGTCACGTGGTCGACAAGCCCATGTACCAGGTGCACGCGCCCGAGACGTGGAGCATCTGGCGACTCACGCAGGAGACCGGCGTGCCGGTCAGTTGCGCGGTGATCATCTTCGCCGGCGTGGTGGTCACCTTCCTGTTGTGGCGCGCCGCCAAGGCCATCGAGACCGGCCCGGCCAGTCAGGGCACCGAGCGTTACATCACCAAGGGACGGCTGGGTCAGTTCGTCGAGGCCATCGTGCTGGGTCTGCGGGACCAGATGCTGGTGCCGGTCATGGGCGAGCGGGACACGCGTCGCTACCTGCCCTTCCTGCTCAGCCTGTTCTTCTTCCTGCTGGTGGTGAACCTGTTCGGCCTGATGCCCTTTGCCGACATCCAGCACATGCTCTCGCGCACCCTCATGAAGGCTCCCGAGGGCACGGAGTTCATCCTGTTCGGCGGCACGGCCACGGCCAACCTGATGGTCACCGGCGGACTGGCCATCATCTGCTTCTTCGTGATCCAGTGGCACGCCTTCCGAGAGCTTGGGTTGGGCGGCTGGCTGGAGCACCTCTGCGGGGGCAGCGACCTGGTGCGGGGCCCCAAGGGGCTCTACCTGGTCATCCCCATCATCTTCGCGGTGGAGTTCCTGGGCCTGTTCATCAAGCCTGCGGCGCTGGCCATCCGTCTCTTCGCCAACATGGTCGGGGGCCACACGCTCATGGCCACGCTGCTCATGTTCGGCATGATGGCCGCCAAGGCGGGGCTGGGCGGACTGGCGGTGGGCGGCATCACGCTCGCCAGTGGGGCCTTTGCCCTGGTCATCTTCTTCCTCGAGATCTTCGTCGCCTTCCTGCAGGCCTTCATCTTCATGTTCCTCACCGCGGTGTTCATCAGCACCATGAGTCACCACGACGAGGAGCACGGGGATGAGCACGCCCACGCGGAGGCGCATCACTGAACAATTCGCCGCGGGCGTCCGCGGCGGACCGGACCTGCGGCATGGTGCCGCACCGATCGACCCTTTCAGGAGAACAGACCCATGAAGACCATGAAGCTCGCTCTCGTCGCCGCCTTCGGCGCCTTCCTGCTCGCCTCCAACCCCGCCGCCGCGGCCGAGGCCACGGGCGGCAACGTGACCGGTCTGGCGGGGCTTGGCGCCGGTCTGGCCGCCGGCCTGGCGGTGCTGGGCGCCGGCTGGGGCATCGGCCGCATCGGTGGCAGCGCGGTGGAGAGCATCGCCCGCCAGCCCGAGATGGCCGGCCGCATCTTCGTGAACATGATCCTCACCGCCGCCCTGGTGGAAGGCGTGGCCCTCTTCGCCGTGGTGGTGGGCCTGCTCGGCTTCAACAAGGTCGGCTGAGTCCGCTGAACGGGCCATCCCCGGTTTCGCGCCGGGAAAGCCCATCCCATCCTCCATCGTGGAGTTCGCCATGAGCCCGTCTCTCGCAACCTTTGTGCTTGCCGCCGAGGGCGCCCAGCCCGAACTGATCAAGCTGGACCTGCTCCCCGCCGCCACCGCGGTGGTGGTGTTCCTGGTGGCCGTGAGCTTTCTGGCCACGGTGGTGTGGCCCAAGATCGTGCGCGGTCTGGACGAGCGCAATGAGAAGATCCTGGGCGAGATCCGTGCCGCCGAGGCCGCGCAGGCCAAGGCCAAGGCGGCGCAAGTGGAGTTTGAGAAGCGGCTGGACGAGGCTCGTGCCGAGGCCGACCGCACCGTGCGTGCGGCCCGTGCCGAGGCCGAGCGTCAGGCCGAGGAACTGCGGGCCCGTGCCGCCAGGGAACTGGAGGACATGAAGGCCCGGGCCACGCAGGAGCTGGAGGGTGCCAAGCGCGCCGCCCTGAGCGAGATCCATGCGGCGGCCGCGTCGCTGGCCACCAGCGTGGCGGGCAAGATCCTGAAGCGCGAGATCCAGCCGGCGGACCAGAAGCGACTGGTCGAGGAGAGCCTGAGCGAGCTCGGCGCCCGCTGAGCCAAGGCACGTCCCCATGCCCACCCAGGTCAACGACGTCGCCAAGGTGTACGCCCAGAGCCTGCTGGAGCTGGCTCTGGCCAGCGGCGGCGACGCGCCGGCCGAGGTTGGAGCCGAGCTCGACGCCCTCTGCGAGGCCGCCCGGGCCGATGCGGGCTTCCGCGAGTTCCTGGCCAGCCCCATGCTGGAGCGCGCGGAGCGACAGGCCAGCCTGGAGCGCATCCTGCAGGGCAAGGCCAGCGACCTGCTGCTGCGGTTCGTGCTGGTGCTCAACCGAAAGGGCCGACTGGGCAACCTGCTGGAGATCGGCGACGCCTTCGATCAGCTGCTGCAGGAGCGCTTTGGCAAGGTCGAGGTGGACGTGTTCACCGTGCAGGGCGGCCAGCTCTCCGACGAGGTGACCGCGGCGGTCAAGGACCGCGTGCAGGGCGTCTTCGGCAAGGAAGCCGTGCTCCACAGCTACCGCGACGCCGCCATGATCGGCGGCATCAAGCTTCGCATCGGCGACCAGCTCATCGACGGCAGCGTGGCCACGCGCCTGCGTCGCATGCAGGCCGCCATGCTTGACGCGGCCCGGACCGACCTGGCCACCAGTCCCGAACGATTCATCGACGGGGGCCGCTGAGGCCGCCCACCCACGACCTTTCAAGGAACCCAAACGGAGTCCAGCCATGAAGATCAGGACCGACGAGATCACGTCCGTCATCAAGCGGGAGATCGAGCAGTTCAGCCAGAAGCTGGAGGTCTCCGAGGTCGGCCAGGTGGTGGAGGTGGGTGACGGCATCGCCCGCGTCTACGGCCTGAGCAAGGTGATGGCCGGCGAGCTCCTCGAGTTTGACGCCGAGGGCGGCGTGGTGACCGGTCAGGTGATGAATCTGGAGACCGACATGGTGGGCGCCGTGCTCTTCGGTTCGGCCACCCGCGTGCGCGAGGGCGACACCGTGCGCAGCACCGGCCGCCTGCTCGAGGTCCCTGCGGGTCCCGAGCTGCTCGGCCGCGTGGTGGATCCGCTGGGCAACGCCATCGACGGTGGCCCGGCCATCAAGGCCAGCGCCAGCATGAAGGTGGACATCGTGGCCCCAGGCATCAAGGAGCGTCAGCCGGTCAAGGAGCCGCTCCAGTTCGGCATCAAGGCCGTGGACAGCATGATTCCCGTGGGTCGTGGCCAGCGCGAGCTGGTCATCGGCGACCGCAAGACCGGCAAGACCGCCGTCTGCCTTGACGCCATCATCAACCAGAAGAAGTACTGGGGCACCCCGGATGCGGTGGTGTGCGTGTACGTGGCGGTGGGCCAGAAGGAGTCCACCATCGCGGGCGTGGTGGACACGCTGAAGAAGAACGGCGCCATGGAGTACACGATCGTGGTGGCGGCAGGCGCCGGGACCAGCGCCCCGATGCAGTACATCGCCCCCTACGCCGGCTGCGCCATGGGCGAGTATTTCATGTGGCAGGGCAAGGACGGCAAGACGCCCAAGCACGTGCTCTGCGTCTATGACGACCTGTCCAAGCAGGCCGTGGCCTACCGCGAGCTCTCGCTGCTGCTCCGCCGTCCCCCCGGACGCGAGGCCTATCCCGGCGACGTGTTCTACCTGCACAGCCGACTGCTCGAGCGCGCCACCAAGCTCAGCACCGAGAACGGCGGCGGCTCGCTGACCGCGCTGCCGATCATCGAGACGCAGGAAGGCGACGTGTCGGCCTACATCCCGACCAACGTGATCTCCATCACCGACGGCCAGATCTACCTGCAGCCCGAGCTCTTTGCCGCGGGCGTCCGTCCGGCCATCAACGTGGGCATCTCGGTCAGCCGCGTGGGTGGAAACGCCCAGATCAAGGCCATGAAGGAGGTGGCCGGCTCGCTGCGCCTGGACCTGGCCAGCTTCCGCGAGCTCGAGGCCTTTGCCCAGCTCGGCACCGAGCTCGATCCCGCCAGCCAACGCCAGCTGGACCGCGGTGCCCGCATGGTGGAGCTGCTCAAGCAGGGCCAGTACGTGCCCTTTGACGTGATCGACCAGTGCATCAGCATCTTCGCCGGCAGCAAGGGCCTGCTCGACGACGTGCCGGTGCCCGCGGTGCCCAAGTTTGAGAGCGAACTGCTGGAGAACTTCCGAGGACCCAACAAGGCCCTGCGCGACCAGCTGGTCGAGAAGAAGTCCTTCAAGGGCATCGAGGACCAGTTCATGTCCGCGATGAAGACCTTCAAGGCCGCGTTCCGGGCCTGAGCGAAGCGAGCGA
>Ga0169931_10015225_pt1 | contig 10313 bp, 8 predicted proteins | sample Kivu_15m_20L_FD_129675 | JGI IMG/M metagenome (GOLD analysis project Ga0169931, IMG submission 129675) | Freshwater microbial communities from Lake Kivu, Western Province, Rwanda to study Microbial Dark Matter (Phase II) - Kivu_15m_20L... | ecosystem: Environmental > Aquatic > Freshwater > Lake ... | reverse complement strand
CATCAGGGTGCACGTAGGCATCGGGGTGAATTTCAGGTGTGAGATCTCCAAGTGCATAAATCGCCATACCCGACAAGGTAGCAATGACTTGCTCCAGAAATGGTGGCGACGGCATTCGTCAGATAGCGTGAAATGCCTATGTCACGGCGAATCGAGATCGAACTCACGAGCAAACGCGACGACGGCACATGGACGTGGCGCGCTGCAGGCGCACGCGAGCCAAAAGGTGTTGTTGTTGATTCGTTGGTCCCCAGTGGTACTGCTGTTCATGCCGTGGTGCGTGCAGAAGTCGAGTCAGATCTGGATGGAACACGTGTGCTGAGCATTGCACTGCCAAAGCAAAAAGCTGAGAAATCAAACACACTTCAGTTGTTGCCAAATGAGAAACCGTTTGAAGCTGTTACAAAACAATTGAGCAAGAAAGATCGCGATAACAAACGCGGTCGTCGTAATAAAAAGAGTCCAGGCGCTGGGAAGCCAAGTCGTCCCCGTTTTGAGACTCCTCCTGAAGTTCCAATGCGTCCAAAGCCGAAGCGTTTGAAGGCCGGACGGTCACATGTGGACGAAGTGTTGGCGGCATTACCAGAAGCTCAGCGCACCATTGCGGAGAAAGTGTTACAAGGCGGAATTCCTGCTGTGCGCGCCGCAGTAGAGGAACAAAACAAGCAAGCCGTCGCAGACGGAAAAGAAAAGATTCCGACCGAGGGCCTGACAATGATGGCTGAGCAGTTGTTGCCGAAACTTCGTGTAGCCGAATGGCGTGACCGCGCGGAAGCAGCTGACAAGATCATCTCAGACATTGATCTTCGCGATCTACGCTTTGTCGTTGTTGCATCAGATGATCCGGTGATCGCACGAGATGAGTCCACGCGTCAGCTTGCCACTCAATTGAAGTTGGCATTGACTGACCGTCAAAAAACCGAACTTGACAACTGGTTGCAAGACATTCGCACCGCGGTTGAAGTCGGTCGCGTTGTTCGTGCGCTGAAGTTGTCGTCGCAACCGCCAAAGGCTGGTGTTCCCTTCCCTCCAGATCTTGCACTGCAATTGGCTGCTGCAACCTCAGCAAGTCTCACAACTGATGCGCCGTCTGAGAGATGGATCACTGTGTTGGAAGCAGCCGCCTTCTCGCCTATTCGCGCACAAGTGATTCCGCCTCGTCCAGCTGATGTTGTCACTGCTGACCTCACAAAAACGGTGACGCGGCTTGGGGTCTTGATGCCACAAATCGCTGCACTCTATGGCATTGAGGTTGACCCGAAGGCACCTGCTCCTCGCCCACTGCGCGTTCAGCGAGATCCGAAGGCAACAAAAACCGGAAAGCCATTCAAAAAAGATGCGTCAGCAAAGGTCTCTTCCGCTAAGGAGAAGAAGTCGACAGAAATGACATCACAGGAAGTGACGTCCCCCGAGAGTGACAACGAGCCTGAAACGCCAGACGTTGAATCTTCGAAAAAGGATGACGACGCTCCGACTGATACCGTTTCTTCATGACTGAATTTGCAACATACGAACGCCGTGGCTCCGTCGGAGTTATCACCCTTAATCGTCCTGAAGCCCGAAATGCCATCAATGGTGACGTTGCAAGTGCTGTAGAAGCGTGCATCGACAAACTCGAAGCAGAAGATGGAGTGTGGTGTGGTGTTCTCACGGCGAACACGGAGGGACAAAGTAACCCAATATTTTGTGCGGGAGCAGACCTCAAAGCAATCAATTCAGGAAATGCTGCTGGTCTCAGCACCGAGCGCGGTGGCTTTGCAGGTTTTGTGTATCGCGAACGTCGCAAACCAGTGATTGTGGCCGTTGACGGTCTTGCAACCGCTGGTGGTTGTGAAATCGTCTTGGCTGCGGACATCGTTGTTGCCTCAAAGAACTCCGCTTTCGGTCTTGCTGAAGTGAAGCGCAACTTGGTTGCAGGTGCTGGCGGTCTGTTCCGTCTCCCTCGAGCAATTGGCAAATCTGCTGCGATGGAAGTCATCTTGACGGGTGATCCGCTCCCCGCTCAACGTGCCTACGAACTCGGTCTTGTGAACCGTTTGACAGAGCCAGGCAAAGCGCTCGATGCTGCAATTGAGATTGCCGAAAAGATCGCAACGTCGGCACCTCTTGCTGTGTGGGAAAGTCGCAAGATCGTCAATGCTTCTCAGTACGAAGACGATGAGACACTGAAGAAGATGAGCAACTCCGCAATGGGAGTTGTCATGACATCAGAAGATCTCAAAGAAGGTCTCACCGCGTTTATTGAAAAGCGTGCACCACAGTGGAAGGGTCGCTGACCTCTTCTACAGCGTTTTGCTCACTGTGATCATTTGAGCAACAAGACCATGTCGTTCAAAGAGGTTCTTTGTTGAGCGGTCTCCCGGAAGCGTTGCAGCATTGATACGGGTGACACCGCGTTCCCTGAGGATGTCTAGAGCAACTTTCACCATTGCGCTACCAATTCCGACACCGCGTGCTTCGGGACGCACGTACACGAGATCAATAAACCAACCTCTGTTCCCCACCTCATACATCGACAACAACCCGAACGTTGTTTCGCCAGCAACACCGACTACGCATATCAAATCGCCAGATGATGGTTCGGGACGAAAGTCCATATGACCGCGGTAATCCGTGGCTTCCGTTTGTGAAGCCACGAAAAACTCATCACGTAAGGAGCGTTCATCATCACGTGCGACTCTTGCAAAGATCACACGATCAGACATTGCTCTGACCTATTTCTTCGCAAAGATTGGGCACATTTCATCGCCCACAGGACATTGTGGTGCAGAATCACGTACCAACAAGAAACAACTGGTGCACAGTTGTTCGTCGGCGCGCTTTGGCTGAAGTGCGTCATCGTTTGTTGTTCGATCCTCTACTTCAACTTCTTCATCTTCTGCGTCAACGTCTTCGGCTGACAAGCGATCTTTCAGAATTTTGTCGAGGTCTTCTTCGACGTCATCGGGAGTGATCATGTCGTCGTCGTCTTCGTCGTCGTCGTTTGATCGCTTTGCACGACTGCGTTGGACGACAACGTCGTCGTCGTCGTCTTCGTCCGCAACCTCTTCGTCTTCATCGACGACGAAAGGGTCATCGCTGTCATCTATGAGGTCGTCGTCTTCTAGATCAAGATCATCGGATTCAATCTCGACTTCGTCGTCCAGTTCCTCTGGTTCGATGTCGTCGTGTGCCACCCGGTTCTCCCTCTGTCAAGCAATGCACGACGTTGTGCATCACGGTACGAACGCGGATACTAGGCACAACTGAGCCGACATGCACGATTTAGTGAAAAAACCTTCTGCACTAATGCACGTCCGGTGACTAGCGGCACAAAGGCGCGATCTCGGCAACACCCGATGTCAAAAGGCGCTAGTGAGACGCGTTCCTACGGCTCTCAGCACGCCTCTCAGATTCGAGACGCTCAAGTTCTGGTGCTTCGGTCGTCATATGCAACATCGTCGCTGCCAGCGCCTTGTGGCCAGCCTGGTCGCCAATCAATCGATGCATCTCGAGAGCCACACGACGGTACGAGGGGTGACCTTGAGGACTTGAGCGAAGTTCCAACATGTGCATGGCTTCTCGTACGTTGAACTGCATTACGTATCGCAAGCGGTAGGCCATTGACACCGCATAGGGCGCTTGATGCGGGTACTCATCAACAAGTGTCTCGTACAACGACCGTGATCGCTCCATCACGTCATCGAAGAGATCGCCACAACCAGCAGCATCGACAAGGTCGGGTTTCGTGTACCCGTGATACGGAGTGAGCGGTTGCCATTCGATAGTGAGAAGTCGGTGACGTTGCAGGTCGCGAAACGCGCCGTAATCAGAGAGCACATCAAAGCGATAATCGACCCGTTCAAATGCGCGTCCAGGGCGATGACGACGGTTTTCACGGTCACCGACATACGCAGAAAGAATCTGCATCTTCTCTTCAGTCGACAGCGAAGCAACCTTCGCAATGATCTGCGACTCAGGCAAATGGGACTGTGAGTAACAAATTGCCGCAATCACTTTGTTCTCGCCATCTGGATCAAAACTCACCAATGACACTTCGGGCACATCTTGGGCAATGTCATCACCTAAGAGACGTTGAACGACATCATGTGTTGAAGTTTGTGTTGAACGCAAATACTCCGTCCAACGACCGCCACGTTCTGCGAGGTCAACCCTTTTGAGAAAACTTGGAATGACTTTGCGCAACTCTTCCAACATCAAGTCCGCATAATGCTGTGCCTCTGGTAACGGATGGGCGCGCATACGCAACAACAAATTCTCAAACGCCTGACCACTTCCGTAGATACCAAGGTTTGACAATGACGCAGCTGGCAATGCACCACGTACCGCATCTAATGCCTTTGCGCGTGTTGCTTGACGGAACACGAAGTCACTGACCTCTGCTGAGCGGTCGAATGTGGCGCGGACATGGTCGGTGACCTGTGTTGCCAGCGTGCTGTAGGAGTCAAACATGCGATCCATATCGCCCACATAACGCGTGCCGAATTTGCCCGCCATGATGTCGGGATCACGATAAAAGCGGTACCGGCCTCCGAGGCGCTCGTCGTAGGCGATGTATCTCGTGCTTTGCTCGAGATAGCTCATGAGACGGCCCCACTCGAGGATCTTGGTCAAGACATTGGAGGCCTGTTCGCACGCCAAGTGGACACCACCCAATTGGGCCACCGAGTCATCTCCGTACTCAAAGAACACTTTCTCGTACAAAGTCTCAGCGCGCTCCACTCCAATTGTTGCGTCATAATTCTCATCACCTGTGATATCGAGATCTCCAACAAACTCATCGAGAAACAGGCGACGCAGACTCTTTGGGCTACGGCTGTAACGAGCAAAAAGCGCGCCCTTCACCACCTCTGGCAGATTCACCAGCGCAAAGACCGGTTGATCGAGGTTGGTGAAGTAATGGCGCAGTATCGCCGCCTCATCGGGCGTGAAATCCTCAGGGACGTAGACCGTCACAGTTGGCCATGCTAGAAGTCAGTGACACATCGGGACGGGATACCCCTACAAAACGTCAGTGTCGGGGTTACTCCGCGCGAAATCTGTTGATATTTCGTCACGAAGCGTCGCATCCAGCCAGAAATCGATGGCCGAACATGCCATCGCCTTCGCACCATCGATCACAGCCTGATCTGCTGCAGCCGAGCGTGCATGTCGTGCGAAGTCTTCAGTATGGATAGCGGTCCCCGATGGTGCGATTTTGATCATCGGATGAATGCTGGGTACGAGATGGCTGACATTTCCCATGTCGGTACTCCCCACTACGCGCGCCGTTGTTGCAGATGGCACACGCACATCACGACCAAGGTTCTTTGCGTGTGCGATGTAACGCACACCAAGTGGCGTGTTGTACACCATATCTGCGTACACATTTCCCACATACCGTGTAGTGCACGAACAACCCGTTGCATGGGCACCCGACTCGAGCGCCGAAACAACACGATGTTTCAATTCTTCCAATGTGCGAGTCGTGTCAGAGCGGATGTACCACAACATCTCTGCCTCGCGAGGAACAATGTTTGGCTTGTCCCCTGCTTTGGTGAAGATCCCATGAACTCGTTCTGTTGGTGCGATGTGTTGGCGCAAAGCGCCAACAGCCATGTATCCGAGCACTGCAGCATCGAGAGCATTTCGTCCTTGTTGAGGCGCTGCGGCTGCATGGGCTGCGCGACCCTCGTAGTGGACCTCTAGTTGTTGAAGTGCGATTGCATCAATCGTGGTGAGGTCTGCATCGGCGGGATGCACCATCATCGCAACGTCGACACCTTCAAGCGCCCCGTGTCGAGCCATCTCAATTTTTCCGCCACCGCCCTCTTCAGCAGGTGTACCGAGATACAACAGTCGTCCACCCGCATTAGGAGCGATTCGTGACAACGCAATCGCTGTACCGAGGCCAGCCGTTGCGATCACGTTGTGTCCACAGCCATGCCCAATCACAGGCAGTGCGTCGTACTCAGACATCACGCACACTGTGGGACCTTGTCCCACAGATGCGGCGAGTGCTGTTTCAACACTGAACACCGAACGCTCAATGTCGAGGCCATGTTGTTGACCTACTCGGGCCAAAGTTTCCGATGCAATGAACTCTTCGTAGTTGAGTTCGGGATTGTCGTGAATGTGATGGCTCGCAGCGATGAGATCATCTGCAACGGAATCAATGATGTTGATTACTTGCGCGTATAGATCTTCAACATCAGTCATTCTCTTGCCCTCATGATTTCTCCTTTTCCCTAGTGTTGCAGGATCCTTAATGTTGCAGGGTCGTTAGTGTTGCAGGACAATCTTGCCCAGCTGCTGGCCTTGCTCTAGTCGCGCCAGCGCTTCTTGATACTGGTTCAATGGCAACACGCTGTCAATGTGGACGGGCAAGCCTGCGTTCATCAACGCGAGAAGTTGACCAAACTCCTCGTAACTACCCATCGAAGAACCGATGATTTCGTATTGCTTGAAAAACAAACGCGGAATGTTCACTTCAGCTGACGTGCCACTTGTGCCGCCGCACACCACCATGCGACCACCGGGTCGCAACGACCGCAATGATTTCTCCCACGTTGCCGGACCAACACTTTCCACTACGACATCTGCTTGTATCCCCCACTTGTCGGCTGCAGTGTCGACTACCTGAATTGCGCCCATCGCAAGCGCTTGTTCTCTTTTTGAAGCTTCACGACTCGTGGCAATCACGTTTGCGCCCATGAATTTTGCAATAGCTAAAGCAGCGGCCGACACACCAGACCCGACTCCAACAACAAGCACTGTTTGCCCGGCCTCAACTCGGGCACGGCGCAACATGCGTAGTGCGGTCAGTGATGCGAGCGGAAACGCTGCACATTCTTCCCAGGTGCGCGATGAAGGTCGTGGTCGTACGTTTCGACTGGGAGCGAACGCAAAGGTGCCGTGTCCACCCCAACAGTGTTCTCCCCAAATCATGAAGCCATCACCCATCGGTGAGTCATTTCCTAGTGCAACAATGTCTTCGACCGGTGAGACACCAGGATTTACGACAACTTCGTCTCCCACCTTCACATTGGTGACAGATGATCCGATTGCTTCAACAACACCTGCTGCGTCACAACCAGGAACATGCGGTAATGGTGGCTTTGGCATTCCGCGTGTCACCCACAGGTCCATGTGGTTCAGGGCGCTTGCCTGCACCCGAATCTTCACATCATCGGGACCGAGGGTCGGCTCGTCTATCTGTCCGAAGCGATATGTGCCAGGTGATTCATCAAGTATCCATGCATCCATTCCCTACACCGTAGGTGCTGACGATGGCTAGACAACGACAGTGCACGCATCCGCAATGACAGACACGTGGACGGCGTTCCAACGTTTCACCTCTGCCCCATCCACGAACAGACGCTCTCGCGACGATTCTTTTGTCCATGAATGCGAATCACCGCGTTCCATTGCGATCTGCGGGTGCGGAACATGGGTACCGAAGCGGGCGCGGGAGTGTGCCTGCAACCTCTGACGCCAGTCGATCGTAGCACTGACCGTCACAACATCGAAATCGCCATCGTTCGGGTGAGCCCGCGGAGCGATGTTTGATTCGCCGACGAACCCACAATTTGAAACAACGACAAATCGCCCACGCGAGAACCACGAACCAATCTGCACAGATGACAACGCGTACATCTCTGTGATGCCATCACCAGATAACTGGTCACCAGTGCTCACCTCAACTTTCAAGATGTCAACGGGCAGGAACTGCACATCGGCGGTCTCTTCCGTTCTGGCTGCGTCCCTCCATGTGGGACGACCCAAAGAGGTGTGCAGATCTCCCGCTAACACCACGAACGGGATAGAAGACGCATGTCGCCACTGAGAAATGAGATCCGCGTCATCTTTGGCATACGCAAAATTCTCTGGGCGTGGAGCGCGATGGCCCCACTCTTTTCCCTTTTCAATTGTCATGGTGCCCCACCTCCGGCGGATGCCGCAACAACGCCTCGGTCAAGTCCTGTGATTGCTTCTTCAATTCGCATTGCAAGCGAACTGTGTGGATCGATGACTACCTGTAGTTGGTGCAGAAGATCAATCATGTGGCGCACACAACGAACAAAGTCTCCAGGCGTGAGGTATGGATCCAAAATCTTCGACAACGGATCACCAAGTGCCCAACGCGACATTTCCCATCCGATGCCACCATCAGGTGATCGGTGCACTGCCATGCCTTTGGAGCGTTCAATGTCCTGCAATCTGGTGCTTAATTTCTCAATTCTCTTGATGCGATTACGCACTGTGTCATTGAGTCCCCGCATTGACCCGACCTCTTCTCCACCGCGCGGTTCAAATACAACGCTAGACAACACTGCAACGAGATCAGGCATACTCAGATTGTCGAGTATCGAGCTATGGAGTATCTCTACCACTAACAGATCCGACTCATGGAACACGCCGGCGAGCATTTGTCCCTTTTGCGTAAGTTCCCAGTTGTCGAGATACCCGAGTTGATTAAGCACAGCGATGACATCCTCAAAACGTGCCCATACTGAACCGGAGCGTGTGTGGGTTGACGCCTCAAGCGACACGATTTCATTTTGCAGTTTGCGCATCTTTCGCTCAGCCGAACTTTTCACAGCGACAGCATCTAGACGTGGAGAAGCGACAGGCTTGCCGACAACTTCATCAACCCTCGCCTTCACCAAGCGACGCTGTGTCTCCACTATGAAATCAGTTCTATTGGGTTCAAATGGAACAGGCAAGTCAATGCGGCCTGCCTTCATTGGCACCGAACGAAAATCAGACGATACGACATCGATTGTTTTCTTTGATGGTGTCAGCAATGCGACACGTGTCCCCTGCTTACGAGAAGCCGTCGTGAGCACTACGGCTCGACCACGTACGTTGTGCGCGTCACACATCAACACATCACCAGGACGCAAACCCCGTAGCGCAATCTCAACCTCTACTTCGGTCGCAAATTGCGGACCGGAAAAAGACGAAGCGGAAGTGCTGACGTGCTCTCCTGAAACATCATCTAGATCGTCTTCGTGAACTCGACCATCTGCGAGTACTCGTAATTCTTCTCGTTTTCGTTGCAGCTTTGCTTCGACAGTCACAACATCACGATCAGCTTGAAATTGGGCAAACGAGAGATTAAGGAGATGTGCCGCAGCTCTTTCACTGTGGCGTCGCACCATGTTGACTGCCATGTTGAATGTCGGACGAAACGCTGATGTGAGCTGAAAACTCCTACTCATCGCAAGGCCCACAACCTGATCAAAAGATACGAATGGATTCCACAAAGTCACCGCGTGACCAATCTTGTCGAGTCCACGTCGCCCTGCTCTACCGGTGAGCTGAGCAAACTCGGAAGCGCGTAACAGCGAGTGATGCTCGCCCGTGTATTTGGTGAGTTTCTCGATCACTACTGCACGAGCTGGCATGTTGATTCCCACGGCCAATGTCTCTGTCGCGAATACAACCTTAATGAGGCCTTCGATGAAGCATTCCTCGACAGCCTCTTTAAACATGGGAATCATCCCAGCGTGATGACATGCAATTCCTGCACGCACTTGTTGTAAGAACGTGTCATACGAAAGGGCTTTCTTGTCGTCGAGAGATAATCCGGCAGTGTGATGCTCGAGAATCTCCTGGATCCGACCAGATTCATCATGGTCTGTGAGCTGCAAACCGGCTTTAATGCAGGAGTTGACAGCATCCTCACACTGTGCGCGACTGAAGATAAACACGATGGCGGGCAACATGTCGTTGTCGTCGAGTAGTTCCACGACTTCTGGTCGCGATGGAGTGGAGAAACGTCGAGCGACACGTTTACCTTTCGTCCGACGTAGTTGCTGTTGTGATCTTCCAGCAGAAGCCAGCAATCGAATGATTGCCTGATTTGGTTCATTGCCCACCACAGTGCGATGCATCACTGTGGAGTCACTCGCACCGTCGTGAACCGTAAAATGGTTAATCAGCTCAACAGGGCGTCGCGTTTCGACAATCACATCGGTGGTACCTCGCACCGTAGTTAACCATCGCCCTACTTCATCAGCATTGGAAACGGTCGCTGATAAACACACCAATTGCACCGTCGGTTCGAGTTGAATGATGACTTCTTCCCACACCGGCCCTCGATACGCGTCTTGCAGATAGTGAACTTCATCCAAGACCACCACACCCAAGCGAGTCAATCTGTTTGACGAGGCATAAATCATGTTGCGCAATACTTCGGTGGTCATTACTACGACAGATGCTTCAGGGTTGATGGCGTTGTCTCCGGTGACGAGACCCACGTGTTCGTAGCCATACAGATTTCCAAGGTCGCGATACTTCTGATTTGATAACGCCTTAATGGGGGTTGT
>Ga0169931_10015223_pt1 | contig 10314 bp, 9 predicted proteins | sample Kivu_15m_20L_FD_129675 | JGI IMG/M metagenome (GOLD analysis project Ga0169931, IMG submission 129675) | Freshwater microbial communities from Lake Kivu, Western Province, Rwanda to study Microbial Dark Matter (Phase II) - Kivu_15m_20L... | ecosystem: Environmental > Aquatic > Freshwater > Lake ... | reverse complement strand
GGAGCAAACGGCAGGGAGCGCAGCACTGGACGCTTCATCGGGTGGTGGGGCATCTAGTCCTAAGGCTCCCAGTTCAGTTCAGTCATTGGATTTTATTTTGGATATCCCACTCAAACTCAGTGTGGAGCTGGGACGCACACGGCTTGCCATTCGTGAAATTTTGCAGCTTTCGCAAGGCTCGGTCGTAGAGCTATCCAAGTTTGCCGGTGAACCTCTCGAAGTTTTGGTCAACGATCGCCTGATCGCTCGTGGAGAAGTCGTAGTCGTGAATGAGAAATTTGGAATTCGACTGACGGATATTATTTCGCCTGTAGAGAGAATCGAGCAGTTGCGCTGATTTTTGGTCTATTCCAGTAAGGAAAGGAGAGAACAGGATGTTCTCGACTCAGAGTTTCAAAAAAGCGGTAGGTATTGCCTCGGTATGGGTCTTTTCGCTGAGCGTTTCGGCTTTTGCAGCCGAAAAAGGCGGCTTGAACATCAAGCAAGTTCAAGTGGGGGACCAGGCTCGAGTGGACCTTCTTTTGGATGGGAAAATCCAAGAGTCTCAGATTCGAACCGAGTTTATTAACGACATCATTCAGTTGAGCCTCTCTGACACCTCGGTGTATCCCGCAAAGATCTCATCGATCTCGGGACAAGAGCTCACCAAGATCTTTGTCTATCAATACGCACCCAAACTGGTTCGAGTCAGGCTCACTGTGAAAGGAAAGGCCGAAGCGTACCAAGGCAAGGTCTCAGTTCGTCCCAATGGCAAAGTGCTCAGCATCCAGTTGAGTGGCAACACCGCTTCGGATCAGGTGGCTGCAAAGGCAGCTCAGATGCGCAAGAAGCCTGAGCCCGCTCCAGCGACGACTGATGCCGAGGAGCGCGCTCTGCTGGATCGAATCCTGAGTGCTGATAAACCCGCCGAAAAGCCAGCTGAGAAGGTACAGGAGAAGACCCAAGAAAAGCTCGCCACGCGTCCCTCCAAGGTCACTCGCCCCGAGGAGATCGTGAACCCCGGCCGCGCTCTGGCGTCTTTTGCTGGAGTCATGCTGCTCCTAGTGGCGTGTTTCTTTGCTCTCAAGCGGTTGGCCTCAAGCGCGGGTAAAGGCCAGAAGGGGGCTCTCGGGCGCCTCCTCACCAAGACTTTGGGACAGCCTGCAAAGATGATCGATGTGGTGGCCACCCATTATCTCGGACCAAAAAAGAGTATTCATGTGGTGAGAGTTGCCGGTCGAACCCTCGTGCTCGGGGTTTCGGATGGTTCGATCAACTTGATCACCGAATTTAATGGAGAGATGCCCGCAGCAGCTGCAGTGGCTTCGTCAGTAGAGCCAGGCACCGGTGATTTTCTCTCCGAGCTGGGAGAGCAGATTGCTCGTGAGAGTGGAGGTGCCTCCAATAAGGCTTCGATGGGGGCAGGAGCTCAGGCGGCTGGCCCGGCGATTCCCGCGCCTCAGCAGAGTGCGAGAGATCGCATTCGATCTCGCTTGGAGGGGATGAAGCAGCTATGAACCCGCGCTTGCCAGCTCGCCTGTTCATTCCAGGTTTAGCCAGTCTGGGTTTGGTCCTCTTGTTTTTGATGGGCCCAGAAGCTCTGGCCGAAGGCGCCCGCGGGGGGGCCTACACTCCCGGCACGAGTGGTCTCAGTCTGCCATCTTTGAGCCTCTCTTTTGGCAATACGGGGCAACAAAAACCCCAAGACATCGTTTCAGTACTTCGAATCATCATGATGCTCACGGTGCTCACGCTGGCACCGGCGATTCTGATTATGATGACTTCGTTTACCCGAATTGTGGTGGTGTTGAGCTTTCTCAGACAGGCGCTCGGCACCCAGCAAATGCCTCCCAATCAGTTGATTGTGGGACTTTCGTTGTTTTTGTCTTTCTTTGTGATGGCCCCGACTTGGAAAGAGATTTCGACCCACTCGATTGAGCCTTTCTTAGCCGAAAAAATTGACCAAAAAACAGCCTACGAGAAGGCAGAGGCCCCGCTCCGGGACTTCATGTTCAATCAAACGCGTGAAAAAGACTTAGAGCTCTTTTTGTCGCTCTCCAAAGAGGCAAAGCCCGCCAATAAGGCCGAAGTGCCCACTTATGTTCTGATTCCTGCTTTTGTGATTAGCGAACTCAAGACTGCTTTTCAGATCGGGTTCATGCTGTATCTGCCGTTTTTGGTTCTCGATATGGTGGTTGCAAGCGTGCTGATGGCGATGGGGATGATGATGCTGCCTCCTGCGGTCATTTCTCTCCCCTTTAAGTTGCTCCTGTTTGTGTTGGTGGACGGTTGGGAGCTGGTGGTGGGAAGTCTCGTAAAGAGCTTTGGCTAATCCGGCTTCGAGCCGGAAGGAGGTCGCAATGACGGACGAAATGGTCATGAATCTGGGAGCCGAGGCGATCAAGGTGATGGTTTATGTCGCAGGCCCGCTGCTTCTTGCGGCCATGGCGATTGGTATTTTAGTGAGCGTCCTGCAGGCTATCACTCAGATCAACGAAGCCACTTTGACCTTTATTCCAAAAATGATTGCGATTGTGATCGTGCTTCTGGTTATGGCTCCCTGGATGATGGAGATGCTCAAGTCCTACACAACCGACATCATGGGAAATGTCTCGCAGTGGGTGCGGTAGTCGATGTCGCCTTTTCAGTTTGACGAAGCAGAGATCCTGACTTTTTTTGCGGTTCTGATCCGCTACAGTGTTCTTTTCTCTTTGCTGCCATTCTTGGGAGATCGGGTCATCCCGATGCCTTTGAAAGTTCTGTTTTCTGTGGCGGTGACGATTGTTCTGTTTCCTTCTCTTGTAAAGCTAGGACTCGTTGTCCCTGGAGAGGCACAGGCTTGGAGCGCCAATGCAGGTGGGATCGCAAGAGTTGTGGCTAGTGAGGCCCTTTTTGCTGCCGTGCTGGGCTTCACTGCTCGGTTTGTGTTTGATTCCATTTCTTTTGGGGCCAACCTCGTTGGCACCTTTATGGGTTTTGCCTCTGCAACTCAGTTTGATCCTCATCATGAGTCGCAAACCCAAATTGTCGCGGAGTTTTATCTTGCACTCGCGATGTTAGTCTTCCTGGCTCTAGACGGCCATCACCTCATGCTGCGGGCGGCACTCGATAGTTACCGATGGGTGGGCGTAGGACAGGTCAATCTCTCGAGCGGGACCTTCAGTGAAGAGCTTTTGATGATCTCGACCCAAGTATTTAAGTACGGCATCCAGCTGGCTGCTCCAGTAGGTATTGCTATTTTTACGGTCAACGTTGCTTTTGGTGTGCTCTCCAAAGCGATGCCTCAGCTAAATGTGCTCGTGCTTTCTTTTTCGGTGACGGCTCTCATCGGGCTTGCCGTGATGTTCTTTAGTCTGAGCGACTTTCAGGGTCTAACCGCTCAGATTTTTGAGCGCATGGGCGAGTGGATGGGCTCAGTTTCACGATCGATTTCGGGAACGGGTAGGTGATGATCGATGGCTGAGAATGACGATCGTTCATCAGAAGACCTGGGCGAAGAGATATCCCAGTACCGGCTTGAAGAGGCTAAGCGTAAAGGTCAGGTCGCTCAGAGCCGCGAGCTGACGGGCATGGTAGCTCTGCTCGCAGCAGGAGCAGCTCTCTATGGACTTGCGCCCGGGATGTCTCAGGAGATCTCTGAGTTTATGAAAGAGGTGTTTAGAACCGATCTCACCGCGCGCGCCGATCTCGCCGGGACTCACTTTTTATCGCAGACCCTCATGCGTGCACTCAAGGTCCTAGCCATGATTGGCCTCCCTGTTGCTGCGATTGGTTTTGTGACGTCAGCACTGGCTAGCTTTTCCCAAATCGGTGCCATTTTTACTTTCGAACCACTCACTCCTGACCTTGAAAAGATCGATCCGATTAAGGGCCTTCAGCGTCTTTTTAGTATGCGCCAGTTCTGGGAGGCGCTCCGCCTGATGGTCAAGATGGTCGCCGTGGTCACGGTGATTTACTTCATCATCAAGAGTGAGATTCTGAGTTCCTCGAGTCGGTTGGAGTTGGATCCTCATGCTCAGATTGCTGTCTTTGGACAGAATGCATGGAAAGTATTTTTATCCCTCATCGGAGTCTTAACGGTCTTTGCAGCAGCCGATTTCATTTTGCAGCGGTTTCAATTCAATAAGGGCCTGAGGCTCACCAAACAGGAAGCCAAACAAGAAGCCAAGGAGCGCGACGGGGATCCCATGATCAAGGCGCGCATCCGAGCGATTCAAAGAGACATGGCCCGCAAGCGAATGATGCAGGCAGTCAAAAAGGCAGACGTCGTGATCACCAACCCGACGCACTTTGCAGTGGCTCTCGTTTATGACCGAGACAAGATGGCAGCCCCCAAAGTGGTGGCCAAAGGGGCAGACTTTCTCGCCCAACAGATCAAAAAATTGGCGGCAGAGGCTGGAGTTCCCATGGTGGAGAATGTCCCTCTGGCCCGAGGTCTCTATAAGAGTGTTAAAGTTGGCCAGTACGTACCGCGTCAACTGTATCAGGCGGTCGCAGAAGTGCTGGCTTACGTTTACAGGCTTAAAAACCAGAAATTCTAAGGCATACTTAAGACAGGGAAAGAGAGCGTTCCATGGACGGAATCCTCGCACGTTTGACCAAAAATTCGGATCTCGCTTTGGCCTTGGGCCTCGTGGGTATTTTGAGCGTCATGGTCATTCCGACGCCAACTTGGCTGATCGACCTTTGTCTGACTCTCGCGATTGCGGGGTCCATCGTACTTTTGCTGACGGCCGTTTATACGCAGAGAGCTCTGGACCTCAGTATTTTTCCATCGCTTCTGTTGATCACCACTCTTTTTAGACTCGCCCTCAACGTTGCCACCACGCGCGTGATTTTGCTCAACGGCGCTGAGAAGGGGACTCTGGCGGCCGGACACGTGATTGAGAGTTTTGGAAAGTTTGTAGTCGGCGGAAACTACGCCGTCGGGATCGTGATTTTTGTGATCCTCGTGATCATTAACTTTATCGTCATCACCAAAGGCGCAGGCCGCGTGGCCGAAGTGGCAGCGCGATTTACGTTGGATGCCATGCCGGGCAAGCAAATGGCGATTGATGCCGATCTGAACGCCGGGATCATCAATGAGCAAGAAGCCAAGAGGCGACGTACCGAAATCTCTCAAGAAGCTGACTTCTACGGAGCCATGGACGGTGCCAGCAAGTTTGTTCGTGGAGATGCGATCGCAGGCATCCTCATTGTCGTGGTGAACATCATTGGCGGCATCTTAGTGGGCACTCTTCAAAAAGGGATGGCGATCGGGTCTGCTGCAGAAGTCTTTACCCTTCTGACAATCGGAGATGGCCTTGTGGGGCAGATCCCTGCCCTGATCATCTCGACTGCTGCGGGTATGGTGGTGACCCGGACTGCAACGGGTAACAATCTCGGACAAGAGTTCTCTCGCCAACTGTTGATGCATCCCAAGGCCATTGGAGTGGCCGCGGGTGTGATGGGTTTCATGTCCATTGTGCCCGGACTTCCAGGGATTCCATTTTTTGTGATGGCGGCTCTGATGGGCGGTCTTGCCTATCAGCTCACTGAAAAACAAAAAGGTGAGGAGATTGCGAAGAAAAAGAAAGAAGACGACGAGAAGCTCAAGCCCGCTCCAGAGAAACTCGAGAATCTCCTACCGGTCGATATGCTGGAGCTCGAAGTGGGTTACGGCCTCATCAACATCGTGGATTCAGCCCAGAATGGGGACCTCCTCGAGCGAATCACGAATATCCGTAAGCAATTTGCTCTCGACATGGGGGTGATCATTCCCCCGTTAAGAATTCGAGACAACCTCGAGCTCAAGCCTGGAGACTACCAAGTTCTCCTTAAGGGGGTTCAGATCGGTCAGGGCTCTCTGATGGTAGGCCATCAGCTCGCCATGGATCCGGGTAACGTCACTTCTACGGTGCCAGGGATTCCGACCAAGGAGCCAGCCTTTGGATTGGATGCCCTCTGGATCCAAAGCCGTTACAAAGAAGACGCGACCTATGCCGGGTACACCGTGGTGGATCTCTCTACGGTCATTGCAACCCATCTGACAGAGCTCATTCGAGGCAACTTGGCTGAGCTGGTTGGACGTCAGGAGCTCCAGTCTCTCCTCGATACCTTTAAGACCACCGCTCCTAAGGTGGTTGAGGACCTGATCCCCAATCAGCTTTCGCTGGGTGGAGTGCTCAAGGTGATCAAGAATCTTCTTAAAGAAAGCGTCTCGATCAGAGACCTGCGCACGATCCTCGAGGCCCTGGCAGATCATGCATCGGTGACCAAAGACACGACGCTCCTCACGGAGCACGTTCGTACCTCACTGGGACGATCCATCACCAAAAAGCTCATGGGAGTGGATGGAAATCTCACCCTCCTTACTCTTGATCGTCAGATCGAAGAGTCTATTGCTGGTGGGATCATCCAAACGGATCAAGGACAGCAGCTCTCGGTCGATCCAGAGTTTGTCAGAAAGTTTATCGCTGAACTCAATCAGCAGGCGCAGGCAGTCATTGCCGAAAGCAATCAGGCCGTCGTCCTTTGCTCCCCTTTGATCCGTCAGCACGTCAAGCAGCTCATCGATCGGTTCATTCCGAACGTGGTCGTTCTGTCCCATAACGAAATTAGCCCAAACATTAACGTGAGGGCCTTTGGAACCGTGAGGTTGGCATATGGAAGTTAAGAAGTTTGAAGCTCCTACCCTTCAAGAAGCCTTGGAAACCATCAAGCGGGAGCTTGGGCCTGAGGCGATTATTCTGCAGACCAAGAAGAACAAAAAAGGCTTTGGACTGATGTCCAAGTCTTCGGTGGAGGTCACGGCTGCAGTTTCAGAGCGCTCGATCACCAAGAAAAAGAATGTCGAATCCCGTCTGCCTGAAAAAGTCGTAGCGAACATTCAAAAGATGCCCGCTGCCAAGCAGGTTCAGATTCAAGACAAGATGGGGGCAGGAGCGGTGCTTGCTGTGGATCAGATCGCCGGCTCTACGCGAGATCAAGTTCAGCTCTCACAACGTCCGCGCACCGCGGTCCGTTACGCCGAGATCGACGACACGGACGAAGTGGCAAAGATCGCAAAGCCAGCCGTGCGAGCTCAGGCCCAAGTGGCCTACGGCGGCACTCCAGTAGCCCCACAGGCACCGGCACCTCGACAGGATGTAGTTTCACCGGTGGTTCAGACTTCGCTTCAATCCAAAGAAATCGAATCGCTCAAACGCATGATTGAGGAACTTCGGACTCAGCAGAGCGAAGCCATCGCTCAAAAGGCAGTCGAGCGCTCTGAAGTCTCGGCCTTTTCGACGCCAGCTCTTCAAGAGGCTTTTGATCAGCTCGTCGTTCAAGGAATTGATAAACGTTTTGCGCTCAGTCTGATTCGTCAGGCGGGTTTTGAACTCTCACCCTCCAGCGCCTCAAATATCGATGCGGTTTTAGATCAGGTGGCCTCCGAAATTTTGGAAGGAATTCAGACTGCCGACCCCCTCGAAGGCGTGGTCGCTGGAACAGGTAACCCGACGGTAATGGCTTTGGTGGGACCCACGGGCGTCGGCAAGACCACGACGCTTGCCAAGATTGCCGCTCAGGGTCTCAAGAAGGGGCTTCGAGTCGGACTGATCAATCTCGACTACGTAAAGGCCTCCGCTTTTGAGCAACTGGCCACGTTTGCACGCCTTCTCAATTTACCCTTTCGGTCTGCACACTCGGTCGATGATCTCGGTTTTGCGATCCGGGATTTCTCAACGCTCGACTTGATCCTGGTGGATACGACGGGGCGCTCTCAGAGGGATCCCGAATCTCTAAATGAGATTCATTCGATGCTGGCTACGATTCCCTCGATGAAGACGCTCCTGGTTTTGTCGGCTACGACTCGTGACGCAGAGATGTATGACATGGCTAGCCGATTCTCGGTCTTTCGTCCGCAGGGACTGGTCTTCTCCAAGCTCGATGAGACGACCCTTTATGGAGCGATCTATAACGTACCGCAAAAGGTCAGACTTCCTCTGTTGTACTTCACCACTGGTCAGAAGGTGCCTGAGGACATCGAGAAAGCCACGGCTGAGCGTGTCGTTTCGTTAGTGATGGATCTTTGACTCAAACGGAAAATAATGCCGGCTGTGGAGTCGAAGAGATGAAGTTAGACTTTCGTTTGAGGTGAATCAGATGAGTGCAAATGCGGGACTTCAGAAGTACCGAAAAAGTGCAGTTGGCAAGAGTGCAGGTGCTCAGGAGCCAGTAGAGACCCAAGACTCTAAGACCTCTAAGACCTCGAAGGTCGTGAAAAAAACAGCCAATGCAGATGAACATGTTGAAGAAGCCGTAGATGCTCTTGCTGCTGCTGAGGCCGCAAGAAAAGAGGAAGAGGAACTTCAAAAAGAGCTCGAAGCCGAGATTGCTGCCGAAGCCAGCACGACTTCGACGCTGGTTCGCGATGACTTTACTCCAGTCAATAGTACCCGGGACAAACTGATTCTCGAGTACGCACCTCTGATCAAGTACATTGCTCAAAAAATCGCGGCGAGGCTTCCTGCCAACATTGAGCTCGATGACCTCATGAGTTCAGGCGTGATTGGCCTCATGGACGCGATCGATAAGTACGACTCTAGGCGGGACAACAAATTTAAGACCTATGCCGAGTTCCGAATTCGTGGAGCGATCCTCGATGAACTCCGTGCACAAGACTGGGTTCCGCGCTCCGTGCGCGAAAAGGCTAAGCAACTGGAGCGCTGCTACGCCAAAATTGAACAAGAAAAAGGCAGGCAGGCCACCGACGAAGAAGTGTGTGAGCAGCTCGGAATCAGCCAAGAAGAGTATCATGACATGCTCAATCAGGTGAGGAGCGTATCGCTTCTCTCCTACGATGACGTGAGTAACTTTTCGAAGCAAGACAAGCGCGCTCTGCATGGCTACGGGGATACGGGGACCAAGTCGGCGACTCCCTTTAGCGAAGTGAACTTGGCTCACTTCAAGAAAATGATTGCTGACAACATCAACGATTTACCCGAGAAGCAGCGTCTTGTGCTCTCGCTCTATTACTACGAAGACTTGAACCTCAAAGAAATCGGAAGAGTCCTCGATGTGACCGAATCGCGTGTGAGCCAACTCCACACCCAGGCCATCCTTCGACTCAAGGGCAAGCTCAGGAATCACTGGGACGAGTTCGTCGCTATTTTTGGCTGAGGCGGAGTCCTAGCTCGGGGTGTGTCAAAACGCCCAAGTGTTCATAGGGCAAGGATTGTTAAAGGGCTCAGGTTTCAGCCTTTGGAGCCTGTCTGTGGAGCAGTGTAATCTCAGTTTGTTATGAGTAGTGCGCAGTCAAAGCGGACATCCACGATGGGCACGATCCTGTGCACCGAAGTTAGACCCTCGGAGTCCTTCCATCTCAAGCGAGTGTTGGGTCGGCTTGATTCCCTTGAGCCAGGGGGAGAGTCCTACTCGGTGAGGCTCCTGCTCAATGACCTCAACGCGCAGGGGGCTGCGCTTTTTTCGGCTAAACCCGTGGCTCCGGGGCTCAAGGCTAAGCTCTGGCTTCCTGCACCTCATGAGATGGTGGTGGCGGGGCAGATTTCCTGGCTGCGTGAGTTCGAGGAGCGGAGGCGGGTCTTTACGGCTGATCCCCAGCCCTTTAGGCTGGGCTTTATCTTTCAGTTTGGAAGTCCGGAGGAGGCCTCTCATGTGCGGGCCCTCTGTGATGAGCTTGCAGCGCTCTTTCCGGGTGCGGACCTCACCCAAAAGCCCTTTGCAGCCTAGGGTTCAAGTTTTTGTCGCTCTCTGCCGATACGTCGGTCATGAGGAACGTTTTTGCGCTCTTATTGCTGTTGGGTTCTTGGACTGCTTTTGCGGAGGGAGGATCGAGGGCCCCTTCGAGCACTCTCAATAAGCTCCTGACTTCGTCTCGTGCGGAGTTTGAACGAGCGGTTCAGGCCGAGTGCTCTCAAGTGAGTGAGGACTACCGGGATCTGATGCTCAGGCTGGGGTCCTTGCAGATTCAGTCGGTCAGCTCGGCTCGAATCGAAATTGAGGGTTGGGCTCAGCTCACGGGCAAGAAGACCGCCGCGTTTTCTAAACGATCAAAAGAACCTCTCGAGAGTGAAAAAGTTTGGGCAGCAGCCGAGACCCCAGAAGTCCCAGGCAAGCCCAGCGCACTTGCCGTTTATTTTGCAGTGACGATTGGGTTTAAAGCTCTCATTGGAGTGGGGATTGCTGGGGTGATCATTGGGTTTCAAGGGCTGGTGATGCTAGCCGTGATCCCGAGCCTTTTTGTGGCAACTGCGACGGGCGCCTATTTTGCGGGAAGCTGGCTCTCGGGTCCCTTGAGCGGCAATTTGGATACTGCCGTTCTTGAGTCCTATCGGATTGAAAAGACCGATC
>Ga0169931_10015221_pt1 | contig 10314 bp, 7 predicted proteins | sample Kivu_15m_20L_FD_129675 | JGI IMG/M metagenome (GOLD analysis project Ga0169931, IMG submission 129675) | Freshwater microbial communities from Lake Kivu, Western Province, Rwanda to study Microbial Dark Matter (Phase II) - Kivu_15m_20L... | ecosystem: Environmental > Aquatic > Freshwater > Lake ... | reverse complement strand
CTTGCTTTACACCACTTCAAAAGAGACCCAAGCAGAGAATGAAGAAACACGACTTGCAGGCTCTCTCAACAAGACTTCAGACAATCAATATCGTGTCGTTATTCAAAATACCGATGCCAGCAAACTTGATTACTACTTGGATCGAGAAGTGGATATCGAGACGTTAACCTGCGCTCCAAGCCCAACCACCCAAGTAACCGTGTATCTCAAAAATCGAGTTGTGAATGCCCAAGAATTACCTCCATATGTACTCACAAGAGCAGATAAAGGAAAGCCAAAAGAGCTAGTCACGGGACAGCATCGATTCAAAGTCTTCATTTATGGGCCTTATCAGTCCACGCTCATCGGAGGATCTCTTGGATCGGGCGCTGAAGGTAATGCCCGTATAGGTTCTGAACGAGAGCGACCTATTTTTATCGAAGACATAGATTTGGCTCCCGATACAAGTGAAGTAATTGTTGCCCAATTTAAAGGCGGTACAGGCAGCTTAACTTCAATTACTCAACCACTTGTTCGCCCGGAAATAGTCAAAATTAAGGACAAGTGCTAGCTCTTTAGACGCAACCACTTTTCGTAAATTATAATTCCGACGGCAGCTCCAAATACATTTGAAATGAAGTCCACGACATCTGAAACACGTCCCGGAATCCAAATCTGTGAAATTTCAATAAGTCCAGAAATCAACACTGCGCTTAGAAATCGCGAGATAACCGACCACCAAGGAAATGCCCACGAAACGAGCAAGGCAAAAGGAAACAAAAATAAATAATTCCCGATGTAAACCAATGAAGTGTCGGCATATAGAATCTTGTAGAAAAGGTTGGCATGAGTGCGCAAAAACTCTTCAATTTCAACTGGGTTTGCTGATTCCAACAAGGGACGCGGAAACAGAGTAAATAAAAGTAAAGTCAGTAAGTAAATTACAAGACCGAGTGCAAATGTTCTCTTTCCAAAAGTCTTAATTAGTAAGCACCGCGTCCTTTAAACACCGCTCCGATAGTTGCAATAATGATCCACAAATCCCGAGTAAAACTCCAATTAACCATGTAGTTCAAATCAAGAGCCACGCTCGTCTGCAGATCAAGATCTGATCGTCCACTAATCTGCCACGGACCTGTCACTCCCGGTTTGGCGTTTAGTCGACGCTCATACATAGAGTCGTACTTCTTCACTTCATGTACAAGTGCAGGTCTTGGCCCAACCACCGACATGTCATTTATTAACACATTAAAGAATTGGGGGAGCTCATCAAGAGAGTACTTTCGCAATATGCGTCCAATGGGGGTTACCCGTGGATCCCTCTTATCCTTAAAAATCACATGATCTTTCGCATGAACATTGGACGCTAATGAGATCAATTGACCAGCATTCTTGACCATTGAGCGAAACTTATAGAAGTTGAAAACTTTGCCGTTAAGCCCAACTCGCTTCTGAGAGTAAAAAACGGGCCTTCCGCTTGTGATGAGAATGAGCACTGAGATTACGAAGTACACAGGACTAAGAAGTACGAGTGCCGAAACTGCAAACAACACATCAAATGCTCGCTTCAGCATTCTCTCTGAGACTGAAATCTTCGATTGAGAAAATGCAAGAAATGGAAGTCCCTCTTGTGGTTGGGGAATTAACCAGTAACCAAGATTTCCAGAATCTAAAGGAATCCAATTCGTCTTAACTCCTAAGTCCTCACAGTAATGTACAAACTTGGAGAAGTTTCTTTCACTTTCCATTCCAGGAAGAAGAAGAACCTGTTCAATTTTTTTATATCGCAATAATCTTTGAAATTCGTCTATCCAAGATATATTAATTTCGCTACAAATCAATCGGGATACTACTGCATAACCCAGGGATCTATTCTGAATAATCCACTCGCTATAAAGCTTTAGACTATTACTATCTCTGCCAATCAACATCAATCTTGATGAAATCTGCTTACTAAAAATCATAGGTCTGATGAATAGAAAATAAGATAATAATCTTCCAAGAGACAGAAAAATTAATCCAGAAAGAAACATAAATGTAAACAAAATACGAGAGAACAATATTTTTGAAATGAATGAAACAAATCCTAAAATGAAAAAAAAGTATATGGTTCGCTTAAGAACATTTTGCAAATTCAGAACAAATAAATTTGCATGAGTTAATTGGTAAGTACCTGTGACAATAAGTGTTGTTAACCAGCCTAAAATGACAATGAACAAGAAAAGTTTATAGTTAATCTCCGAATCAATAGAATTCAATTCAGGAAAAAAAGCAACATTCCTAAATCTAAATTGATATCCAGCCCATATCGTAATAAACATAGCCAGCAAATCTGAGATGACAAGTATTGCTAAGGTGAATAATTTCTTGTCAACTTGAAAACTCTTCACGTCAATAAATGATTAGACTGCATTTCTGAACATCATAGGTTCGAGTATACATGGAAGCTAATGTTGGATAGATACACATGTCATGTTTATTCAAAAATCGCCTGTTAGCATTCTTCTATGCTTGTCCAAGACCGCAATATTGATTCATTAAAGGTTGCGATTTGCCATGAGTGGCTTGACAATATTGGTGGAGGGGAAAAGGTATTGATTGAGATAGCAGGCATATTTCAAGATCCAACGATTTACACTTTATGGGCTAGCAAACAGACTAGAAATCAGATAGATTTCAAAATTAGAACTAGCTTCCTTCAATTATTTCCTTCCAAACTACGGAGGAACCTAGGATTGATATTTATGCCGTTGGCATGGATCAGGTTTAATCGTGAGCTAAGAGCATTTGATTTGGTGATAAATAGTAGTTGGGCTTTTGCACACTCTGCAGGAGGTAATCATCCACAAAAAATCTCATACATTCATACTCCTGGTCGCTATTGGTGGTATCCCTCTATTGATCAAAGGACACAGAGGAAAATCCCAAAAGTTGTATTGTGGTTACTCAGATGGATTGATTTCAAATTATCTCAAAGTAGCAAGCACTTGATTGCGAATTCAGAGGAGACTCGAACGAGAATACGAGAATGTTGGGGGAGAGAATCTCAAGTCATCTATCCTCCCGTCGATCTTAAATTCTTCAGGCAAGTGGGATCTGCAGAAATGGATTCGGAGATATTGCTTGGTGTCGGAAGATTTGTAGGATACAAAAACCATGACTTCATAATTAAGGTTGGAGAAGTCCTGAAAAAAAGGGTTGTACTTGCAGGACATGGACCACTCGCAGAAAAACTCAAGAATTTAGCGATCAAATCCTCCACGAATGTAGAGGTTATTGACTCTCCAACTAATATTGAACTTCGTCATCTCTATTCCAGAGCTTTTTGCCTCGTATACCCAACGAATGAAGACTTTGGTATCGTGCCCGTGGAGGCAATGGGGTGTGGGCTTCAAGTCTTAGGGCTAGCAAAGGGTGGATTGAAGGAGACCGTGGAGAGTGGTCTATCGGGAACCCTTGTAGACGAACTAGATTTGTCAAAATTTGTCAAAGCTTTTCACGAGTTACCTAACACACCAAGAAGCGAAATTCGTCGATCCGTCGAAAAGTTTGATAGCAAGCGTTTTACTCAAAATATGATTCGAACCCTAAATGAAAAATAGAACTAGATTCATAAAATTGAAGTTGCCACCTAGGTTATTTTATTTGTTCGCAAACTATTCTGCATATGGTCTCAATTTTCTCTCTGGCCTAATACTTGCCAGAAATCTTGGGGCGGAACAGCGGGGAGTTTTGACTTATATTACATCCTTCTATCTGCTCACTCTCTTGATAGTGCCGCTAAACAGTAGAAATGGATCAACTCTCGCCAGTATAAAGAATTTTGATACTACTTCTACGGGCAAACCATTTCCTTTCAAAAAAATTTACGTTCGTGTTTTTGTAGTTGCTATTGTAATCACCGTAATATTTGATTTTCTGCTTTGGCACACAACCGAAAAAAATTATCTGATTTTTTTCACTATATCCAATCTAGCTTGTAGTTTATGTTTTTATCAGTATTTTGTAGAAGGAATTTTTCGAGTAGAGGAAAACACTTTGGATTTAGCAGTTTTGCGATTTCTAGGATTAGCCATTCCTTCATTTTATGTCCTTCTACTATTCGCATTCGATAAAATTGAAGTGGAGTTCGTACTGCTAAGCCAATTCCTTGCAGTTACAAGCTGCACTGTTTTTCTGATACGTCGAAAACGAGTAAAAGTCAATTTCAGTTATGACGAATTCTCAGAGCAAGTTCAAAGAACCTTCATTGGATTTGCATTAGAATACCTAGCGAATATCATCATCCTTCTTTCAATAACTTTAACCGCGAATATCAGAACAATTGGTTACTTTGCTATTGCATTAAGCTTTGTCCTGATAAGTGAAACCTTTTATCCTCTCATTGAATCTCGTATGTTGAACAAGATTAATGCCTCAATATCCAATACCGAAAGCGTCAATTTGAGTCCCCTTTTTGACGCAATTAAGGAGTTGATCGCGAGTCAGTCGATTTTTCTACCTTTAGCCTTTATGATTCCAGTTGTTTATGGGGATGAGTACAGCCAAAGTGTGTACTTTGCACTTGTTTTGATTTTCGTAAAGTGCAACTATTCTATAGTGAAGTTGTACAATCATTATGCAGTGATTTCTGACAGATTCCGTTATCCAATCATGGTCAATATGGTTTATCTCTTAGTTTATGTGGTTTCATTTTGCGTACTACAACAACTTAATTCTTCGAATTCTTGGCAAATTGCTTCGATTATTTCGTCTCTACTTGTTCTATTCATTGGATCTTTTTCAATGCGAAGTTTGAGGCCGAAGCAAGTATCTATAACGAAGCCACGCGAAATATTGCATAATGAAGTCTTCTAGAGCTTTCGTAGGTAAAGTTGAAGAAGATAGATCATATGTATATGTATTGATATTGGCCCTTATTGCATTGAATGCAGCAGTCGTAGTGAGTGTACTGCCTGGGTATGCGGTTATTTATATTAGCTTCTTAACGGTATTCTTGTTTAGTTTGAAGTTTAAGAGTAAAGATCTCATTAAAACAGTTTTGCTACTATTTGTCTTTAGCGGAATGATGAGGAGAATAGCAGCTTCAGACTCTGGCTATTTCACTCCAAATGATATTTTGATTCTTTTGCCTTATGTGCCAATATTTATTCTATTTTTCAAAAACCTTAAGAAAGTCAATTTTGATGTCTATATATCGATAATGCTATACCTTATTTCACTCTTGGCCCTTTTCAGTTTACAACAGTCTTTATCAAACATTTTGTGGGGCATTGTTAATCTAGTATCGGTGATAATTTTTGGGCAAATTTCAAAAGCATATCTTGATGAAGATCTGATATCTTTTGTGATAAACCTCGGTTTAATTACTGCATTTTATATTTTTTTTCAAAAAGTTTCTTTGCCCGAGTATGACGTAGGTTGGTGTCAAAACCGAAAATCCGAGTTAATAGTTTTGGAAACTTGCACATCTAAGAGCACACGCTTGTGGGGCACTATGGAATCGGCCATTAACATGGCATGTTTCTTGTCGGTTTGTTTTTTACTGATTATGTTTCAAAGAAAGAGTCGCTTGTTTGGTGGTAAGTTTATCAAATTGTTGATAATTTTTGTTGCACTTTTCTTGACAGGCACACGAACTTACATTTTTTTGATTCCAGTAGCTTTTCTAATAAGCATTTACTGTTTCAAAAGAGTGTCTATATCAAGATTTTTCGTTTGGGTTTCGTGCATTGTATTCGTAGCTATCCAGTTGCCTAGTTTGGCGCAATTCTTTGGCTATGAGAGTAGATGGATTGAGAGATTGAACGTTTCAAGACTAATGGGAGATCAATCGTTAAATGAGAGATTTGGCTTGATTGTCAACGCCTTAGATCAAATTACTGTTAAGAATTTTTTGATTGGAGACGGGATTGGGTCTAAGAGTAGAGGTTTATCAGCGATTGATAATGGCTATGTTTCTCTTATGCTTGAAATTGGATTACCACTTGCAATAGTCTTCCTGACCATAATTGTTTATAGACTCAAAAGTATTTATCACTTTCAAAGTCAACTAGTGCTGCAAAGTTGGAGTGTCTGCATTTTGCTCATTATGGCAAATTTGTCATATGTGGTGCTCACTGGTTCGTCTTCCGTATTTTTCTGGCTCTTCTTTTTTGCCGCATATGGATCTAGTTACTCTAATAGAGTATCAGTCCAATGAAGATAGCAGTCTATAACGATTGGTGGAAGCCTGATTTAGTCGGTGGGGCAGAGCACACTTCGCTCACTGCTGTACGTGAGCTTCAAACACAGAATCCTTCGGATAGGTTCGAAGTTTTTACCTATTCTAGTGCGTTTAGATCCTCAATTGCTCTAATAGATAATCTTAGCGTGCGAAGGGTATTCAATTTTGCTTTACGTAGAAAGTACAACGCGAATAAAGCAGTCAAATTATTCGAGAAAATTCGTATTCTAATTGACCCGATTTCACCACGATTGCTCGCACGCGCAATTCTCAAGAGTCAACCAAATGTCCTTGTTATTCATAACATGGATCGTGTTGGAATCAAACTCGTAAAGTTTGTCGCAAGCAGCGGGATTCCGGTAATTAGGGTCTTTCATGATTTGGGAGATACTTGTATGAATCGAAAACGATTCAAGCGAGAGTCTCCGTGCAAGAAAACTTGTTTGTTGTGTATACCTAAGAGCTACCAACATAGACGTATATTTTCAATATATGATGGGAGTGTCGCATGCTCATGGTACGTTGAAAGAAAGCTTCGGAGTTTAGGATTTGATGGGTCTGAAATTTCCGTAGGTTACCCTACGATAATTCAACAATCGGAGAGTTTCTTTACTGAGAAAAAGGAGAAGTCCTACTCAATTGGTTTTGTTGGGAGGTTGGCTCCTGAAAAAGGATTAGAAACGCTTATTCACGGCATTAGAATCCTGCGTCAAAAATCCCAACAAAATGTAGAGTTGGTAATCGCAGGCACTGGGAGCGACGCCTACGTATCCAAGATAAAAAACTTGAGCGATCACGCGGAAATTTCGACTGTATTCACAGGCTACTTAAAAAATCCTTATGAATATTTCAAAAATAGAGTTGATCTCATTGTGGTCCCTTCATTGTGGGAGGAACCACTTGGCAGAGTCCCACTCGAAGCTAGTTCCTTCGGCATTCCATCACTTGTTTCAGAAATCGGAGGATTGGTCGAAGCGAAGGATTTGATCTCCGATGGAGTCAGATTCTTCAAACCAGGGAATCCAGATGACTTGGCACAGAAATTAGATTTCTTTTTTCGAACTCAATTAGTCACGAAGACTCGATTGATTCCTTACAAGAATATGACTTCAGCATTATCTGAAATCTTTGAAAGGTACCGTGTCGGAATTGAATAAGTATGCTCATTTGGAATCATTTAAAAACGTTTTCCTGTTCTTCAAAAGAAGAATCAAGGGTTTCATTACGTTTACATATCCAGCGAAAATTGCATACATTAACTTGCATTGGCGAAGCAAGAATACTACCCACTTCTCCGGGAAAGTCTGCTATAAAATCCTGAATGATCGGGGGTCTGTGTTAAATATTTTTTGCGATAAAAGTAAAGTTAGACCCTACGTCGAATCTCGGATTGGAAAAAAGTATTTGCCTGAATTATATTGGGAAGGAACCACGCTACAAGATAAGTACTTGCAAAATCTTCCCAATGAATTTGTAATTAAACCCACGCATAGTAGTGGGGGTACTGTAATTGTCTCCAATAAATGCAGTAGCAATCAAGCCTTACCCTCTTTTCCTTATTTTAGCGAATGGCGCAGTTATGCAATTCATCCCAAAAACGTCAACCCAATTCACTTGCGTAGACTTGCTGACTACTGGTTGCGACACAACTTTTATAACTCTCCAGGCAAATTGCCTGAGTGGGGTTACCAAAATGTAGTTCCTCAAATACTGATAGAAGAATGCCTATTAAGTCCAAATAATGAACTTCCCGACGACTACAAATTTTTTATGTTTAACGGTAGATGCGAGCTAATTTATAAGTACAGCGGCCGCTTCGGTAATCCCACTATTGATCTTTTCGACTTTGAATGGACTCCAATAAAGGGCAATTATCTGTTGCCTAACTCGAAAGGAGAGATTCCTCAACCACGTACTCTTCATGAAATGATAAATATTGCAGAGATCCTTGCCAAAGATATTGATTTTGTTCGAGTTGATCTGTATGACACTAATCATGGTGTGAAGTTCGGTGAGATGACAAGTTACCCCATGTCTGGGCTCCAGAAGTTCAAACCGAAAGCACTAAATATATCGGTATCTTCTTCCTGGGAAATTTAAGCTAAATCAAATTTAAACTCATTAGCTATTGTTTTTCAGCACAAAAACTACACAAACAGAAGTTGGCAGAATCTTATTTAAAAATCTTATTCTTGACAATAAATAATAGTAAACAGATGCAACCCCCTTTCGATTTAGAGTTGATGGATGGATTTTTACATCGATGTCCAATTCATTTATAAGTGCAGCTTTCTTTAGCACCTGTGGACGGAGTAAATCCTCGTAAACCTCAGGACGTTTTTGGTTGACTCTTCTCTTCGCAAATTTGTAAAATATACGATTTGACAATGGTTCATGAAGAAAAATAATTGCTCCTTGTTCATTTAACATTAGGCGCAAATTTTTGAGAGTAGATTCAAAATCTATAAAGTGGTGCGCAGAAGCATAGCAAAAAATTAAATCTACGTGAAGTCCCTCTTCAAACTTTTTAGCGACATCCAAACAAAGTTTCCTATCTAAACTGACATTAAAGACTGATTCCCAAGTATGACTAGAGGCAATTGCTTCAGGGCTTATGTCAGATCCGTAAATTTCCTTATCTGAAAATGTTTTTTTCAAAAAACACGATGCCCAGAGACTACCACCTCCTATTTCAAGTATTGAGTGTGATTTTGTGAACAAGTTTTCATGAATACTTATTTCATTAAAGAATATTTCAAATTCAGAAAACTTATTAACCATACCCCCTAATGAGATTACTCCTGCTCCTTCTTGTTTATTGTTTTTCCAAAAATCAATCTCTAATTTTTGCCGCTCGTCAAAGGAAGGTTCTTTCATGGTACAAGCATAGATAAACACGTTGAAGAGACAACTATATTTACTTCAGATAATTCCTATTCCATGATTTATTTTGATTCAAGAAGTGGGTCGTAAGGGACTCGAACCCGGACCCGGTGATTGAGAGCTAGCAGAAGATTTCTCTCCAGCGCAGCCAAGCCACTGTTCTGCGCTCACCTTAGCCTGGATTTATGCGACAAGCGACCCCATTGGAAGTTTTCTATTGCCAACTTACTGCCGACTTAAGGTTGGCCTACTGCCTCACCACTGCATTAACTCTGCGGGTATAGGTGGGTTTCCATGGTCATTTCGTCACCGTTATCAGCGAGTAAGGAAAAAGTTGAGACCGCACTTTTGCGGAGTTTGCACCCTTTGATGCTGATATAGATTCCCAATCACCCTAGGGGGGAAATTTTTGGCAGCGGGTCTGATGATTGCCGGGATCTCTCTAATGGGAGTTATAACAGCCTCTGTCGCTGCTTAGTTTGTGAAAATGTCATCAAATGAAGAATTAGATAATGAGCAGATTAGAAGGTCTGTAACTCCAGGAAAATCTGAGTCGTTGGCCTCGGCCACGCAGTCAGCCACTCGAATGAAACACCAAGAGAATAGCTGACACAATGAAATAGATTGGCAGAGTATGCTTAGGTTTATCAAGCGATAAATTGACCTTAGAGACTATCTACGGATCAGAAGGTTTGGGGTTCGAATCCCTACGGGCGCGCTCTTCGCGATAGAGTTGAGAATCCAATAAGGGGGCTCTAATGGCAGCATCAACTCCACTACAAATTCCAGCCGAGCGCCTAAGCGGACTAAAGCGATATAACTTAATTGCCGGGGTTTTTCATCTCGTTCAAGCAATCGCGATTTTCGTATTGGCTAATGACTTTGCGCTCCCCGTCTCTGTTAATTATTTGAAAGATGCGCCGGTTCCTGGAGCCGAGTTTGAGAGCATCGTGCTATTTGATTTTCCAGTAGCGCTAGGCGTCGCTCTATTCTCATTGATTAGCGCGGTGGCGCATTTCTGGATTGTTGGTCCAGGATTTAAGAAGTATTCAAATGATTTGAGCAATATGCGAAATATTGCTCGTTGGGTTGAGTACTCGATTTCCTCTACATTGATGATTGTTCTTATCTCTCTTATTAATGCGGTTTGGGACATCGTCGCACTCATGGCGATTGCTGGCGTGAATGCAGCGATGATTCTCTTTGGTTGGCTACAAGAGAAATAT
>Ga0169931_10015220_pt1 | contig 10314 bp, 11 predicted proteins | sample Kivu_15m_20L_FD_129675 | JGI IMG/M metagenome (GOLD analysis project Ga0169931, IMG submission 129675) | Freshwater microbial communities from Lake Kivu, Western Province, Rwanda to study Microbial Dark Matter (Phase II) - Kivu_15m_20L... | ecosystem: Environmental > Aquatic > Freshwater > Lake... | reverse complement strand
CCATTCAGCAAGCCAACGGCAAGTATTGTTTTCAAACATCAAGCGAATTCAATCATTGCGGTGGTGTAATGAGAATGGATGTGTCTTTGAGGGCTGTTTTTGGGAGTTGGTTCTGATGAAAACTCACAGCAAAGTATTCGGTCATAGGTTTGGTGTCAGCAGTTTCATCAGATTGTACTTTAAATCGTGTTTTATTAGCATCACCTACTATTCTGGCACATTTAGCAGAGACAGGATTAAAAGCGAAAATTGGGGGGATTGGTAAGAATATTGCTAACGGTGCTATAATTACATATGGAGGTGTATTATGTTTACAGCAGACTATCCAGAAGAAGAATTAATTTCGGTAGAAAAACTTATAGAAATACTATCAAAATTAGATCAGAGTCAATTAATCAAGGTAAACTCAAGCAATGGATTGAGTGTTTACTCTGGTATGGCATTGGAAATTGGCGGCAAAGCTTTGGGCCAAATAAAACTAGGCGAAGAAACATATGAACCAGTTAGAGTTCATATTGGTGAATTTTAGGATTTGCTTCCGATTCTACTTAACATTGATATGACTAACATGGTCAAAAGCCAATTAGCAGACATGATGATTGGAATCCACAAGCAATACCACCAACCACTCAACATCGGATAAAATTTTTCAATTAAAAAAATTAATCCGGTTAATTCAATTGCAAAAAGCAAAAAATAAATTATCAAAAATATAATTACAATCAATTTAACTAAGCTTTCCATAATTAATATATATAAAGAACAAGGAAAAAATATGACGGTATTATCATGGTTTTTTTGTATATTTAACATTTTCTTTGCGGTGGTTAGTTTTGTCCCATGTATTATGGGGGGAGCCATGGGAATGGATAGTCCTCAAGCACAAAAAGACCCTCTTGCAATTACATTAAGTATTTTATTTTTAACTTTTCCAATTCTTTGTTTAATTTGTGCTTTTCTTTCACCAATTTGCAATGCTTTCAAATACAACATGCTGGCTATCGTTTTTGGTGTTCTGCCTTTGGTGCAAGCAGTCGGTGTAATTAGTTCGATAATTCTTTTTGGCAAAGATTAGGATTGACATTTTATCGGATTTGTTTATTCTAAGGTTGTCGGTTTGTCTTGTAGACAGATTGGCGGTAGGAGCCTGTGGGAACCTATCCGAGCGCACAAAAGCCCCCGTCAGTAATGGCTGGGGCTTTTGTGTTGGAGGAAATCATGATTCTCAATTATGTTTGCTATTCTGGAACTGGATTGTTTAATCAAGAAAGACATTTTTCAACTTGTTTCATTGGTTTAGGATTTAGCTTCTCATGGATAATTCCTGCTCAAGAAAACCATGAAAGAGGCAGATGCTTTAGACATTGCTTTGACAACAGCCGGTCTTGGAGAACCTCAATATGATTTTTAAAAATACTTGCTGGTCATCAATATATCTTTTTAGCCAAGGTTATATGTTTAGTTTTGCCCATTTGGGCGACATGGATTTTAGCTTTAATTGGACAAGGCATTGGCAAACTTCAGATAATTTAAGCAAAGCATTTAGCCTAAACGAAAACAGAGGAAGATGCTGGAGAAGGAATGTATGATCCACAAAATTAATTGTCGTTGTACAAAACCACATCGTTCCTCTTGGTTTAGCGGGAGAGGAATGAGTCCATTATTTGTAAGGCAATCATATTTTGCCCCGCTTTTTCACATTCATGTATACTGGTGTAATGCATTTTGTAGGAGTCAAGGAAGCAATTACAGATGGTTTTAAAATAAAATTAGTGCCTACTATATTAAAAAGATATAGTAGGCACTAATGCATAAAATAAACATACTTAATACATTTTTTAAAAAACTCGGATTTAATTTATTCGAATTCATTGACATTTATAAAAATCATTCTGACTTTAGTCGGGGGATGAATTGGCTCTTTAAAAAATTAATCTTGACTTTAGTTTGCAACTAGGTTAAGATTAGTTCGACAAGGTTGAATCCATTAACCCAATAAGTTGTTCGTCAACAGGGTGGTCTAAAGACCGTTAGGATTCGTAACAAAATCTTGTATATGCCCGCCTATGGCGGGCACAAGCTTCGTACCGGCGGGCAGCCGGGAACGCCACCCAAATTTTGGGTAGATACGCTTGGGGAGATTGAACCTCTACTTTGGCTGGCTAACGCCAGCCTTAGCAAGTTTGATCGATGAACCAAGAACCACTCGTTCCTATCGGAACGGGAATCTCCCGGCTTTAGCCGGGGGAGGATGTCAAGGAAAACGGTCTGCTGAGAACCGCAAGAAGAAAAAAGAATTAGAATTGGCTGCACAAAAGAATTTTACAAATGCGAGCTAAAACAATATTGATGGGAAAAGACAATGAAGTCATTCCAATTTTATTGGAAATTCATTGTAATACAACTGAGCCTAAAATTCTTGATTGCACCTATAACACTGGAAAGATGTGGAAAGATTTATCATTCAAACCACATCGTATGGATATAAATCCGCAACTTGAATTGGATACTGTTGGTGATTTTACAAAAATGCCATTTGGTGACAAAGAATTTGATGTTATTGTTTTTGATCCGCCGCATCTTCCAACTAATGCAGCTTCAGCCAACAGTTCTAAAATTTGGGAGTCAAGTTATGGAATTACAGCAGATGAAGGTGTTGGTCGTGATGGAGATAATGTGATTGGGATGTTTGATCCATTTTTAATGGAAGCAAAACGTGTATTAAAGGAAGATGGTATTATTTTGGCTAAAATTGCTGATTTGATCCACAACCATCGTTATCAGTGGCAACAAGTCGAATTCATCAATAGCGTTCAGAAATTAAAAATGACAGCATGTGACATGATGATAAAATGTGATCCAAATGCAGGTAATTTACAATCCAGCAAATGGCAAAATGTTAAACACTTGAGAAAGGCACATTGTTATTGGATTGTTGTTAGAAATTCATTAAGATGCGAATGCAAGAAAAAATAAACAGGAGATTGATGCTAATTCAACCTTTTAAAAAAGCGGAGAGGCAGTTAATGTTAATGAGGGCATTTTATTTCACAAAGCAAATTAATGTTACTTGCTGGACAATGGATGAACATTGCTCTATGGTTGATTTGAAAGAAAGATGGGTGTGTTTCACATTTCGGCAAGACAAAGCATGTTCAACTATGTTTCCAGACTTGTGGAAATCAAAATGCTTTTATCAATGAAAAAAGCCACCTATAATTAGGTGGCTTTTCAAGACTCCGTAGCTCAGTTGGTAGAGCAAGACACTTTTAATGTCGAGGTCGTGAGTTCAACTCTCACCGGAGTCATTCGCTTATAACTTCTCCACCCTGTCGTGTAACCATGGCAGCAAAAGTTTTTGGATTTATTGTTGAGGAAACAAATTTAACTGAACCATCACCATAACAAGCGTTCGATCCGTTGCTGTGAAATGAGTAAACCTCATTTTGATTAGTAACATTCATTATTTTATTGAAAACATTTATGTTACTTAAAACATTCTTTGGTGGAATATTACCATTATCATCTGACAAATCAACGCTGAATGGTCCTTCGCTATCTGCCCAACAAACTCCTTCGTTGTTTCCAACACCGCTAGATGGATTGTATGGATACAATAGAACTCCTTTAACATAAATGTCTGGTCTGCAACTATTTTCAGTTATGAACATGGTGTTAGATGTTCCGTCAGAAATAGCAGCCATATTTGTTGGAACATTTTTTTGCATAATTGAACGAGTTATTCCATCGTAAGCTGCATTACTTGCTGTTCCGCTATATGGCAATCCATATAGTGAAGCATAAACATATGCTTTCACTCCATTCAAGGTATCATAGTCGGTTTTACCTAGTGCGCCGCCAAATGCCATGGCTGGTCTTACTCCAGCCTTCAAAACTTGATTAACGGTGCTGCCTTCTGGGGCACTTGGGCATCTAAATGTTTTTATCTTGCTTGTGACCGCAGGAAGATTTACTGCAGAAAACCAATGTTGATTTCGGTCATACATTTTGCCAACATTTCCTTGTTCTATGTAATCCAAAGTAAATGCTCTCCAGCTATGGTTGGTTCCAGATGGATTTCCAGTAGCAACCATGTCATACATGGCAGCAGGAAAAAATCCATTTGTATCGTGATAATTGTGCATCGAGATACCCAACTGCTTTAAATTATTGCTGCAACTCATACGATTGGCAGCTTCTCTCACCTTTTGTACGGCTGGAACCAAGAGTCCAACCAATACAGCTATAATTGCAATTACCACTAGCAATTCAATTAATGTAAAACCCTTACGCTTCATATAATTTCTCCTAAAGTTAGACATTAGTTAGCATTCTTGAGCAACGATATTTGATGAATTGTATATGAAGAAATCATGTGGATTTGATGAAGAAAATACTGATATCTGCTGTGTAAATACGCTAAAGGAGCATTATATGGCATACATCGATACAGCATTATCTAATTTAAATTCCAGATATCAGGAAATAGTTGATTTAATACCTGACCCTTATTATTATTGTGATGATTACGGCAATATCGTAGTAAACGATCCTAGCTGGATTGGATTTGGATATTCAGATTTCATTTATGTTGAAAATACAGGCAAGGTTTTTATAGTTGGCAATTCAAATCTCAATGATGGTAGTGACGATTATTCTATTGTTAAAAGATTCAATTCTAATGGCCTCTTAGATACTTCTTTTTCCAATATCAAATTTGTTGGCGGGAATCGATTTATTAGAGCAATTGGAAAACAGTCAACTGGTAAGTATGTTGTAGTTGGTAATTTTTATACTGTTGACGGCAATTCAGTAAGCAACATTTGCAGATTAAATTCTGACGGTACATTCGATAATTCTTTCACAGTTGGAACTGGTTTCGATAATAATGTATTAGGCTGCTATGTTTTATCCGACGATAGCATTATTGCATTTGGAACATTTATTAATTATGATGGTACAACATCTGCAAGATTATGCAAATTAAATAGTGACGGCACAATTAATTCGACATTTGCATCTAATATCCAAGCTGTAAATTTTGATACCAGCGTATTTGCAGTTGAAATTTTATCTGATGGCAAAATGTATGTTGGCGGTAATTTTACAAATAGATTGATGCTGTTAAATGCCGATGGTACGCATGATACCTCGTTTGATGTTGGAACTGGCTTCAATAATAGAGTTGCATCCATAAAAGCACAAAGCGATAATAAGATTATGGTTGGTGGTTGGTTTACTGAATATAATGGAGTAGCTTGCAATAAGGGCATAGTTAGGCTTAATGCTGATGCAACTATAGATAATACATTCGCAAACGAAGGAACAGGATTAAGTGAAAGTGGGGACGGAATTGTTCAGGTAGTTTGCATACAACCAGACGGCAAATATTTGGTAGGCGGTTGGTTTAATCAATATAATAATCAAAGCCAATTAAGAATAATTCGATTTAATACAGATGGTACAAAAGACACAACCTTTGATATTGGAAGCGGATTCGATTTAAGGGTTCAAGATATAAAAATGCTTTCTAACGGTGAAATATTAATAGCCGGATTCATGAGATCATACAAAATCTTACCTTTAAACATAAATGAATTTAAATTTGGCGGCGCATTTGGATTCGGTTCTGCCAGATTGTCTAGCACAGGAACCTTGTTAGGAACTAGATATTATCCAGATGTCAAATTTTATGGCATTACAGATGGCGGCGATGACATGTATGATGATGGAAATTTTATCTTCACAGACCTTTGCCAAACATATCAGGATATTGTTGATAATGGCGATGATTGGGAATTATCAATACCAATTACTCACACTTGTGCATTAGATGAAACAGACAATGACGATTATACAAGTCCTCCTATGGATGGAGCCGTTGTGGCTGGTGATGATTTCTTTGGAGCAGGCAGCAAATATTTCACAAACATGTACCCAGACTTATTTGTTCTAATAGCAGACAATATTAATGTGAATGAATTCACAATTGCTGGCAATATTGGTGCCGATGGTGATGGCACAGCAGAAGTCGCAACAGTCGATTTGGGTGGATACACCATGTTTTATAAGAGCGTATTCGATGCTGGTGATCCATCAATAAATCATATTATTATTGTCCCCGGCACAGCCGATGGCATTAGTCACTTCTATGATCCAGATACAGATGATGATAACGACTGCATCCAAGGAATTACCGGAAGAAAAACAGTTTATTATATGAATATTGCTAGAGATGAAGATTTGCAGTTAAGCGTTGAAGATGCAACCGCTATAGCAAATAAATTTTTGCAGATAGTTGGTGCCGCAGAAGATGTTGTGTTTACAGAGGATTTCGATTTATCCCCGAATATTGTGCCGACAGAAGGCGGCGAAGGCGGGTTAGACACAGCAAAAATCAACGGCAACAGTATTCAAAGAGATGGTTATTTTCAAACCACCGAAGCAAATAGCAATTTAATCAGAATATCGGCAATTAAGGATGGACAAGTTTTAACTAATAAACTTCAAACAATTGCTGATGTTTTGCCGGTGAAATAATTTTGACAAAAGCTTTTTTTTAAAATATAATAAGCAGCCATGGAGTGCTGCATGATTGCAATTATCAATACCGATGGCCAAATGAAAATTGCTGACATTCTTAAAGAATGTGTTTCTGGAAAATGGGTTCCTTTGCTAATTTTAAAAAAACAAAACAAGAAAGTTTTACCAGTTTTCAATTTAACAAATGTTGCTAGAAGTTTTGCCAAAAGAAATCTACCAAAAACATGGGCTCATGGCTGTGTTTTACTGGCTGACTCTGATATTGAAAAAATTATCAAAATTGGCTGGGAAATTGAACCATTTGATTTTCCAAAAAAAATGAATGAAAACCCTGAAATTGAATTTGATTTTTAAATTCATGAATTTCAGGAAAGTCCAGATTTTAAAGTGACATAAACTCCATAAATAATATATCAAATTATTTTGGAGTTATCATGGTAGTAGATATAATGGCTGGTTTGGAAGGCATCAAGAATAAAAACCAACTAATTTCAATTCAAATTCCCAGCGGCTATTATTTTAGTGATGATCCAGCCGATTTCACTGAAGTAAACGGTTCAAACCTTTATTTTGGAATATCCGATGGCGGCAACAATATTTACAATAACGGTAATTACCTAAATACCAATATTACTCAAAGCTACGCCGATATAACATCTGGCAATTTTTTACCAACCTCATCTATTCCTCTTACCCACACTCCATATCTTGGTCAAGATTACGGTAATTACTTAAATCCGCCTATGGATGGCATAGTAAAAACTGGCGATCCATACTTTGGCAATTTAAGCCAGTATTTCACTATGATGTTGCCAAATCTTTTTGTTTTGGCTGCCACCAATATCAAAATTGAAGAATTTAGCATTTTTGGATTAACTGGTAATTTTGGAATTGGAAATGTAATTAGCGATTCATTTGAATTCGTAGTCAATAATAAAAAATACACAGGAATACTAAAAACAATTAGCAATGAGACTAATCCCTCCATTAATCAGATTTTCATTGTGCCCGGAGAAAGCCCCGGACTCACCCATCTTTATTCAAACAATCCCGGAAGAGATCACAATTGCATTCAGGGATTGACTGGTAGAGATGAATTGTTTGTCTTAGTCACATCTAAAATTCCAAGTTTGCCATTATCAACCATGGACGCACTTTTGCTTTCCATGCAATTCATGGTCTACATGGATTCGCCATCTGCTTATCAAACATATAACTACTCTCTAACTCCAGTATTTAGACCAACAGAGGGTGGAGAAGGTTGCCTAGACACTTCGGTTGTTAATGGCAAAAGCTTGCAAAGAACCGGATATTATCAGATTACTGACCCTGTAAATCAAACCGTCAAGATTGTTGCAGTCAAAGACGGAGAGTCGTTCAACAGTTCCTTGGAGACGGTTGTAAATGTCTTATAATTGTTTGTCCTAAAGGAGACAAGCAATGCCCAAGCATGGTACTGTCAGGGAAGACGGAAAAATTTACCTTCGTACTAGGCTTGGCAAACAGATATGGGGCACTCAAGAAGATTGGGATAATGCCCAATCTTGGCGCAGGCAATATAATCTAAAGAAAATGCTTGAGCATAGAAGCAAAGATAAAAAGTGGAAGATAGGCGAATTCAATTCCGAAAACGGTTTGTATTATTTAAGAGCAAGTGGCAACTACACCCCAATGTGGGGCACACTTGAGCAAGTTCAAAAATTAAGAGAACAAAAAAGAGCTATGAAATTGGCGTATAAAGAAAAAATGCGACCCGTAAAAGCTGAAAATATTCAAAACAATCCAAAAAGAAGAAGGGGTGATTTTGATCCCATCTTGAATTTGTATTTCTATAAAAGAAATTGTTTGACCGGTGTAGAAATTTGGTATCCAAAAGAAAAATTCCAACATTATATTAATATGGACAAACAAACTAGGAAAAGAAATGCAAAACGCCGAAATTCTGCACCAGATTGATTCAAATATCAATTCATTAATAGCACAAAAAAACCTAGACGAAGCCATACAGTTAAGTATGGCTTATGCCGTTTCTTCCTTGGTTAATCTTGGTAGAGCTTATGTAAACAACCTTAACGCTGCAAAGGGTTTACATTGTTACAAAAAAGCCCTAGAACTTGATCCTGAAAGTTGGGTTGCTCACAATGACTTGATTGGTGTTTACATCAATTACGAAGATTATCAGGCAGCTACAAAGCATGGAAAAAAGGCAGTTGAACTAACAAACAAGGAAAATTTCTTACCACTTTATAATTATGCTTTGGCACTAAGTCTAAATGGCAATATTGATGAATCTCAGGAATATTATTATCTTGCAAAAAAGTTTTCACCAGAACATCCCTTGCTAAATATGAACATTGGAACCAATTTACTTAAATCTGGCAATTACACAGAAGGCTGGAAATTTTACGAATACAGGTTTATGACCGATAAGCTTTCCATGCAAATGCGTAATAGATTTGATGCACCTGAATGGACTGGACAAGACCTTAAAAATAAGCACTTGGTGATTTACAACGAACAAGGCATAGGTGATATTATATTTTTTAGTAGATTCTTCAAATACCTAGACGCAGAAGTAACCTTGGAATGTCAAGATATAGCCGCTACCCTTATTCAGGAAAATTTTCCAAACATAAAAGTTGTTCCCAGAACTAATAACGATAAATGTCCAGAAAAATTAGATTGTGATTACCATATTAGTCTTTGCAGCCTGCCAAGAGTGCTAGGAAAAGATGTTTTTTGTTTCAATGAAAAATTCACAGTAAAAAACAAAGTAGAGATTGATGGTTTCAGCAAAAAAGTTGGATTCTGTTTTGCTGGGAACCCTAGCCACACCAGAGATCACACTCGCTCAATACCAGCAAAGTTATTCAAACCATTATTCGATCTTGAAAATGTCGATGTTTACAACTTATACAACGGTTTTTCAGCTTTAAGAAATTGGCCAGATGGAGAAGTAGACCTAATTGCAGAAACAGACAACATGAATATCAAAAATTTTGGAAAACATATCGTAGATTTTTATAGCTTAGCACAAGCAATCGATGTTTTGGATGTTGTTGTTTCAGTTGATACAGCAGTTGCACACTTGGCGGCTGCTATGGGTAAAAAGACAATTATTTTATTGGGCAAAGAAATGGATTGGCGATGGCACAACAATCCAAATGCTCTTTATCCAAACATTCATGTTATAAGAAAAAACAAATCATGGCATAGCAGCGTAACTAATTGTATAGATTTAATTTGATAACTAGGGGGTGCCATGAGATATATTATTGCTACCACTTTAATGCTTTTTTCAATAGTCAGTGGTTATTCTCAGTTCAGACCCTACATGCCCCCAAGACCAATGCCACCGGCACCTCTAAGACCACCGGTAATTTCAGGTGGTCAAAATGGAATGAATGGTGGTATGATTGGAAATAATGGTGGCAATAATAATGTTGGAGGGATGCAAGGTGGCAACGCTGGTTTTTCTGGTGGGAACATGGGGTTTGGTGGATTTGGGGGTCAGCTTGGCGGAATTGGGGGAGGAATATCCGGCATGGGTGGCATGGGTCTTGGTGGCGGCATGGGCGGTTTTTCTGGTGGCATGTCTGGCGGTATGATGGGTGGCTCTGGTAACAATAACCCTTTTGGCGCATATACTCCCGGCACCATAGTCAGACCAACAGGTATCGGTGGACCCTACAGCGTTATTCCTATTCAAAGCGGTTATCAGCTAGGCATGGGTGGCGGTAGCATGAACGGAATGGGGATGGGCGGTATGAT